>Ga0326728_10009270_pt1 | contig 23796 bp, 15 predicted proteins | sample MB3enrmetagenome_FD_207602 | JGI IMG/M metagenome (GOLD analysis project Ga0326728, IMG submission 207602) | Lab enriched peat soil microbial communities from McLean, Ithaca, NY, United States - MB31MN | ecosystem: Environmental > Terrestrial > Soil > Wetlands > Peat | place: USA: New York... | reverse complement strand
CACTTTTCCACCGCCCAGAATCGCCTGCGGCGCAAGGAAAACAACAGCCGTTTACACAAAACCCTTGACGCACCCGAGGGACAGGCCGCTAGTTTCCGCTCACTCCGCGATGGCGAAGTTGGTAATACCCGACACCGCCCCTGATTCATTCCTCTGCGCGCGTCACTTCTTCCTTCCCACCGCCTCTGCTCTCCGTATCGCTTTCTCCCGCAGATCCCACGAGTCGATCGCCTTCTGCGCGCCCTCGCACGCCATGCCGGTGTCAAGGCGCCGTTCCGCCTCGTCGAAGGTGTCCTCGGCATCCATCCTCGCGTTGTAGGCCACGTCGTCCGCTTCCTTCACCCGCTGGACCACCGCCTTGACGGCCGGATCCACGTCCTTCGCCTCTTCCTTGGCCTTCTCGTACGCGCGCCGGGACTTGGCACCGTTGAGCGCGGCTTCGGCCTCCAGCTCGTGATAGGCTTTCTTCAAATCGTCGCTCCAGGATGCCTTCACTCTCTTTTCCAGATCGCTGAGCGCGTCCACGGCTCGATCCGCCGTCGCCCGCACCCTTCCCTTCTCCCAGAGCCAACGCCACAATCCCCATTCTTTGGCCTCATTCATCAAAGCCCTGGCTTCTTCGACTTCGGTGAGTTTCTGCATCGCGGTCGAATCCCCTGCTCGCCACGTGCAAGATAAGTGCCAAATCCGGCCAGATTTCCATGTCCGAAACCGCTTGTTCGGCGGCATAATGAATCCGGATGCCAGAGTACTAATTCCGCCATGGACTTCGATTTCATCGTGATCGGCTCCGGGTTCGGCGGCAGCATCTCGGCCCATCGCCTCACCGAAAAGGGCTACCACGTCGGCGTGATGGAGATGGGCCGCCGCTGGACCCCCGAAAACCTCCCCACCACCAACTGGAAAATCTGGCGCTGGATCTGGCGCCCCGGTCTCGCGCTCCGCGGTTTCTTCAATATCGAGCTATTCCGGCACGTGGTGATTATGCACGGCTGCGCCGTGGGCGGCGGGTCGATCACCTACGCGAACACCATGCTCGTCCCGCGGGATTCCATTTGGGAAACCGGTTCGTGGGCCGGGCTCGCGCCCTGGAAACAGGAAATGCCGGCGCACTACCAGACCGCCATCCGAATGCTGGGAATAACCGAAAACCGCATTCTGGGCCCGTCCGATCACATATTAAAGCGTGTGGCCGATGCGACTGGCGTGGGTGAGACCTTTTACCGGACGCAAGTGGCCGTTTTCCAACCACCAGCGGGCGAAGAGGGCGGCAAGACGTATCCCGACCCGTACTTCGGCGGTGCCGGACCCGAGCGTACGACGTGCATCGGATGTGGTGGCTGCATGGTCGGCTGCCGCTTTAACGCCAAGAACACCCTGGATAAGAACTATCTGTACCTGGCGGAGAAGCACGGTGCCCAAGTGTACCCCGAGACCAGAGTCGTTGATGTAGTGCCTCTGAACGGAAAGGCTGATGGCAGTGAGGGTTACGAGGTCCGCACGGTGAAATCAACGGCCTGGCTGCGCAAACGGCCGCGCCGGTTCACCTGTAAGGGAGTGGTTTTCGCCGCCTCCGCGCTCGGTAGCATGGATTTGCTATTTCGCATCAAACAAAAGGGTTCCCTCCCGGCCATCAGCGATCAACTCGGCAATCGCGTGCGCACAAATGCCGAATCTCTCATCGGCGTCCGTGTTCCACGGAGTAAAGAGGATTTGTCGAAAGGCATCGCCATCGGTTCCGGCATCTATCTCGATGAACACACACACATTGAAGCCGTTCGCTATCCCGCCGGCTCGGACGCCATGGGCTTTTTGGCTACGGTGTTGACCGGCGGACGTTCCGGCCACGTCCGTATCTTATACTGGCTCAGGAATTTAGCTTGGGGGTTCCTGCGCCATCCCCTCCACACGGTGCGCTGCCTGCACCCGCTCGGCTGGGCACGCGAATCGCTGATTCTGCTGTGTATGCAGACGCTTGATGGTCACATCGATATGCGACTGGGGTGGTCGTGGTTGCGACCGTTTCGCAAGACGCTGGTCAGCCGGGGCAAGAAAATCCCCACTTTCATTCCGCAGGCCAACGCATTTGCGCAAAAAGCCGCAACGCTGGTGGGTGGAACGGCGATGAGCATGGTTACAGAGATCCTGTTCGACGTACCGGGTACCGCCCATATTCTAGGCGGGTGCCCGATGGCGCGCTCACCGGAAGAGGGTGTGGTGGACTATCGAAACCGGCTCTTCGGCTACAAGAACATGTATGTATGTGACGGCTCGGTACTCGCGGCCAACTTAGGCGTGAACCCTAGTCTCACTATATGCGCACTTACTGAACGGGCCATGAGTTACATCCCACCTGCGCGAGAATCATTGACATAGTGGCGGATCGACTTTACTCTAGATTCAGATAAACAGACTATCTTTACTTATTCAGGCAAGGAGGCTTGTCATGGCGGCAGTTGCAACCGTAATGGCGGAGGAATTGGCTGAAGTTACGCATTGGGACGATGATCCTCCCCCCAAGATTGAGGAGCAGGAACTCGACCTTCTGGCGTTCGAACTGTGGCAGCAGGCAAGTTGCCCGGAAAGTCCGGATGGTGCGAACTGGATGAGTGAAGAAGAGGCCCTGCGCACCCACGCCAGTTGCCTCTGATCGTGCCCAAGTCCCCCGCTGATTGATTGGCAATAGCCGGAGGAAACCCTCGTCTTTTGCCGTTCCCTGAGGAGTCATATGATTCATTTCTCCTTCTTCGAACAAGCGTCTTTTGCCGCTTTGGTTCTACTTTCGGCATTTCTGTTTTGGCAGCGCTTCGGCACCGTCTGGCGCAACATCCGGGGTTCGAAAAACGACCCTGGGTTCACCATTCCGCCCACATTGCGGCGCCTCCGCGATTTCCTCTGGGAAGTGGCGCTGCAAGCAAAGGTGATCCGCCAAAGGCCACTCCCGGGATTTGCTCACGCCCTGGTTTTTTGGGGATTCTGTGCTTTTGCGCTGGTTAGCCTCAACCACTGCGCCGAGGGGCTCAATGCGGGGTTTCTCAGCCGCGCTACCTGGCCGGGCAGGTTCTACTTCGCGTTTGCGGCGGTTTTCGCTGTCGGCGTTGCGATCGGCATCACTGGGCTTGCCTTCCGGCGTTTTGTTGTGAGGCCGCGTTGGCTGGGCCACGTTTCATATGAATCGGGCTTCATCGCATTCCTGATCTTTTTACTTATGATGACCCACTTGGCCACGTTTCGATCTGGCTGGGAGGATAGCAGAACCGTGTGGTGGACCCACACGATGGCGCTGCTCGTTTTTTTGCCGCTCATCCCGCACACAAAGCACCTGCACCTGGTCCTTAGTCCTTTCACGGTATTGCTCAAACGCGACGAGTTCAGCAAGATCCCACCGCTCGTTGGCGATGACGATTTTGGGCTCGACACCGGCAAGGATGTGACCAAGCTCGACGCGCTACAGGCGTATTCCTGCGTGGAATGCGGGCGCTGCACCGAGCACTGCCCCGCCAATCTGACGGACAAGGTTCTCAACCCGAAGGAAATCGCCCTTGGGCTACGCCACTATTTGAACGAGTACGGCGCGGCCAACGAAGCACCCCTTATTGGCAAGCACCTGGCGCAGGAGGCCGTGTTTCAATGCACCACCTGCGGGTCCTGCGAATTTCAGTGCCCGGTGGGCATACAGCACCTGCCGATCATCATCGGGCTACGCCGTGGCGCCGTGAACACTGGCAAGTGGGAAGACGATTACGGCACCAAGCTGTTCCTGAATCTTGAACGCAACGGGAATGCCATGGGCTTCCCGGCGAGCGAGCGCGACAAGCTCATCCAGAAGCAGGAATTCCCGATTTCCGATGGCACGCAGGAGTACTGCCTGTGGCTGGGCTGCATGGGAGCTTACGACCCAGGCGGGCGTGAAATCGTTGCTTCGCTGGCGCAAGTGATGCGGCACCTGGGGGTCACCTTCGGCGTGCTGAAAAAAGAGCGCTGCACCGGCGATCCCGCACGCCGCATGGGGAACGATCTGGCGTTCGGGGAGCTGGCACAGAAGAATCTCGAAGTGCTGGCGCAGAGCAAGGTCAAGAAGCTTATTTCCATCTGTCCGCATTGCGTGCGAACCATCAGCACCGATTGGAAGGAATACGGCGAAGCACCGCCCATCGAACATCACAGCGAGTTCCTGGCGCGGCACCTGAGTAAGCTGCCCAAAAACGGCGCGAACGGTTCGAAGATCGTTTATCACGATCCGTGCTATCTGGGCCGTTATCGCCACGTGTACGACCAGCCGCGCGAAGTATTCTCTGCCTTCGGCAAAGTCGTGAGTCCGGAGCGCGTGCGTGAACGCTCGTTCTGCTGCGGCGCGGGCGGAGGATTAGCGTTCCTGGGAGAAGAGAAAGGTAAGCGCGTAAGCGTAGAGCGGGCTGAGCAATTGCTGAGAACCGGCGCTGACACCGTGGGTGTCGCGTGCCCATTCTGCAACACCATGTTCCGTGACGCCCTGGTGAGCACTTCACCCCATCCGCCCCGGTTGCTCGATATTGCTCAGATTGTGGCTGCGTCGCTGCCGGTCCGCGCAAGCGAGGCAACTAAGGCGATAGGATAGCCAGTCAGGTACTAATTCCGGGACCGGGATAACCCTGCTTTGAGCTTCGCCCGGCCATTCCCGTTGCTCGAATAGAGAAAATCTTCGATTTCGTCGATCCGAGTGTTGGCGTCGTTGTAACCAATATCAATCAGATCACTCGTATACTTTGGAGTGAAGAGTAAGTAACTCATCAGATCAGCACAGGACGCTGTATCTCGTCCCAGGCTATTTACAAAGTACTGGATGAGGTAAGGCATCTCTCCGCGGTGCTGTTCCGCTACGTGGGATAAATCGACCGAGGGAGTAATGAGCAGGCTCTCCAACGGTCGCATTCGTTCGCATCCCTCAATATTCGCCTGGCTGATCTGGCCGGTGTTGAGTAACTGGTTCAACCGCTCCAGGTGCTCAATGTCAGTGGCCAGATGATCCAGGAACATCACATTAAAGAGAACTCCCAAGACTTGCGCCAGCGAGGGCTTTCGCTTGTCTTCCGCTTCTTCCTGGTGCTCCAGCTTCTCGCACCGGACGCCGATGGCGAACAACTTTTTCGCACCCAGCCGGATGGCCGGGCTAAGCGGCTGTTGCAAGCGCACGCAGCCATCGCCGAAGAATGCCGAACCGCGCGCTGTCTCCAGCTTCACCGGCTGAAAAACCAAGGGAATAGCCGCCGATGCGCAGACATGTTCGACAGTCACTTTGGTTGCCAGAGTAACTCGCCTGCTTCTATTCCACATCGGGTGGCCCTTTGCACCCTGTATGAACAGATAACTCTTCCCGGAATTGTAGTTTGTCGCAGAAATTGCGAGAGCATAGAGATGCCCGCTCTTGATGTTGTCCTGAATCCGCTCGCAATCCAGGTGCTTCTTCAGGAAGTACCGTAACGGCGTCGCATCAAGCAGGGAATGCGCGTTGCCTCCTCCAAAGATACCTCCGAAGGAAAGGTCGAGGATCCAGGTGAGAGAGTTATGCGTCTGGGTTAGGAGATCACAACGAAAGACATCGGAAGGTTTCAGCGCAGACCAGACCTTTGCCAGCACGCTGGTGGCCAAGGAAAAATCGTCGCTGCCAGTGGCAACGGCTGAGCCGTTGATGGCGCCGGCCGAAGCACCTCCAATGATAGGAAAAGGGTTGCCGTTCGCCCGCACCCCCTTCAGTTCACCGATCCGCTTCAGGACCCCTGCCTGGTAGGCGCCGCGAGCGCCGCCGCCGGTCATCACCAAACCGTACACGTGTTACCTCTTCCTCGTAATGGCTTGCCCAGCCAGTGTCCAGGCTTATTTTACATCGAATTGTAATATGGGTTACGAGTGAGGTGATGCAGCTTGATGTGGAAGCGTGGCAGAGAACGCAAATTTTTGCGGCGGGGCTGGTTGGCTCAGGCTCCCGTTTGCGCCGCCAGTGTGTTCCGGACCTCGCGATCGGCCCCGTGTTTCCTGCGCAACTCCCTCTTCAGCGTTTTTCCTGTGGCGTTTTTCGGCAGACCCAGAACGAATTCCACGGAGTGTGGCGCCTTGTAATGCGCCATGCGGGTGCGGCAAAACTCGAGCAGTTCCAGTTCGGCCGCCTCTTCGCCCGGTTTCACCACCACGAATGCCTTGGGAACTTCCCCCCATTTTTCATCGGGCACGGGGATGACGGCAGCATCGTACACGCTGGGGTGGGCCATCAACGTCTTCTCCAGCTCGAGCGAGGAAATGTTCTCTCCCCCGCTGATGATGATGTCTTTCTTGCGGTCGACAATCAGGACATAACCTTGGGCGTCGATCGTGGCCATGTCTCCGGTGTGCAGCCATCCACCGATAAGCGTATCCGTCGTCATCTCATCCTGCTGCCAGTAGCCTTGCATGGCCCCGTCGCAGCGAGTGACGATTTCGCCCACGGTTTGTCCGTCACGTTCCACGTCGCGGTGGTTGGCGTCAACTACGCGAATTTCCACTCCGGGAATCGGGTACCCCGTCATGGCCAAGCGCTCGTCGGAATCTCCTCCGCCGTTCCACTGAACGCGGCCGGGACGCTCGCGTGAGATCGCGAGCACCGGCGCGGTCTCGGTCAAGCCATACCCCGAGAAACATTCGCAGCCCAGCTTATCCTTGACATCCCGCACCAAAGTGGGAGAAGAGGCGGAGCCGCCAATCGCGATCCACTTCAGGCTGCTCAATTCGTATTCATGACGCTCCGGCGAGTGCACCAGCGCCGACGCCATGATCGGAACCAGGAAACAGGAGTTGACGCGTTCGCGCGCCACCAGCCGAAAAACCTCCGCCGGCTCGAAGCTGCGGATCATGACATGCTTGCCGCCCATGAGAGTAATGAAATGGGCAGCGCCCCAGCCGTTGGCGTGAAAGAGCGGAATGGTATGCAGATGCGCGTCCTTCGTGCCGACGGTGAAGGCGAGAATGACGTTGACGGCGTGAAGGTAGACGTTGCGATGAGTCAGCATGACGCCTTTGGGAGTGGCGCTGGTCCCGCTGGTATAGAAAAGTTCAGCGAGTGCATTCTCGTCGAACTGCATGATGTCGGCGCAGTAGGGCGACGCGGCGGCCAACAGATCTTCGTAGTTCTCCGGTGCGAGCCAGCTCGCGCGCGGCGCGCCGTTGAGAAGAAAGAAGCTCTTGACCATCGGCACCCTGTTGCGAAACGCATCTACTAGCGGGACGAATACCTGGTCCAGGAACAGCACCGTGGCGCCCGAGTTGTTCAGAATGTAGGCGAGTTCCTCGGGCGCCAGCCGGACGTTCAAAGGCAACAAGACGGCCCCCGCTTCCAGCACGCCATAGTACGCCTCCAGCAGCCGATGACAGTTCGGGCTGAGGAACGCGACGCGGTCTCCCGCTTGTACTCCCTGGCGGCGCAGCGCGCCGGCAAGACAACTTACTCGTTCCGAAAACTGCGTGTAAGTGAAGCGGTCATCGCCGCAGACTACGGCGGTGTTATCGGGATACTGCTCTTTCGCATAACGAAGAAAACGGACGGGTGTAAGTGGGACATTCATAACTCCTCCACACAACCGCTCCCGATGGTACTAACTCACGCCCCCGCCGATAAGGCCGGCTTGAGCGCTTCCACCATCGCCGGCACGACCTCGAACAAGTCGCCGACAATCCCGTAGTCCGCAACCTCGAAGATCGGTGCGTTGGCATCTTTGTTGATGGCCACGATGATCTTGCTGCCCTTCATGCCGAGCAGGTGCTGGATCGCGCCCGATATGCCGACCGCGATATACACCTTCGGAGAAACCGTCTGTCCCGAGCTGCCCACCTGGCGCTCGATGGGCAGCCAGCCGCTGTCGCACACCGGTCGCGTGGCCGCCAGCTCCCCGCCCAGCGCCTTCGCCAGCGCCTCGACAATGGGAATGTTGTCCTTCTCCTTGATGCCACGACCGAGGGACACAATGATCTGCGCCGCCGTGAGATCCACTGCACCGGTTGACTCCCGGAACGGTTCCATCGGACGTTGGCGAATCTCGGACGCAGTCATCGCGGGCGTGAACACTTCCACGTGACTGGCGCCCGGCTCCGCAAGGTCCGCGTTGAATGCGCCCGCCTGGATGGAGACGAAATGCGGCGCCGGTCCCAGGGGTTTCACATCGGCATTCAGCTTGCCTTGGAAGAGCTGCCGGACGAAAATCGGGCCGGTCTCGTGGCGGATGCCGACCACGTCGCTGATGAGCCCCTGGTCGAAGCGTGTGGCCAACTTCGGCGCGAGGTCACGGACTTGATACGTGTGCGGGAACAGCACGAACGATGGCTGCACCTTGCGGATGAGTTGTTCGAGCGCCGCGGTGTATCCGTCGGCCGTGTAGTCATGGAGCAGTTCGTGTTCGACGGCATACACGCGATCGAGTTCCCATGCCGTTAGCCCCTCCGCCAGGACGGCGATTCCCTGCCCCGCGACCGCCGCCGACGTCTTCTGTCCCAGCTCCGCAGCCAGCCGCTGCCCAGCGGCCAAAGTTTCAAACGACATGCGGTTCCACACGCCGCCACGCTGCTCGGTAATCACCAGAACGGTTTGGCTCATATCACTCGCGCCTCGAATCGCAGCTTCTCAATCAGCTTGGCGGCGGCTTCTCTCGCGCTCCCTTCAAGCAACTGCGTCTGCTTCGCTTTGTGCGGAAAATAGACGCGCTCGATCGTCGCCGTCGTCGACCCCGCAACGCCGAGTTCGCCCGCCGTCAGCCGCTTCAGTTCTTTGATCTTGGCTTTCTTGATGCCCATCAATGTCGCGTAGCGCAGCTTGTTGATGCCCGACTGTATGGTCAGCACGGCGGGCAGCGGCATTTCGATGTTCTGGAACCAGCCACTCTCGAGCTCGCGCTTCACGCGGATTTTGCCGTCGAGCACTTCAGCTGCCATGACGATGGTCGCGTGCGGAAGGCCGAGAATCTCTGCCAGCACGACGCCTGTTTGCCCATAGCCCAGGTCGTCGGACTGCAGCCCGGTCAGAATCAGGTCGGGCTTCTCGCGGCCAGCCGCCTTCGCCAGCAACCGCGCCAGCCCCAATGTGTCCCAGGACCCGATCTCTTCGTCTTCGATGTGCAGTGCACGGTCCGCGCCCTTAGCGAGCGCTTCGCGAATAGTCTGCGACGCGCGGGCCATGCCGGCACACAAAGCGATCACCTCACCGCCATGCTTCTCTTTCAACTGCAGAGCTTCCTCGAGCGCGTAAGCGTCCGGCTCATTCATTTCATAGCTGAGATCGCCATCTTCGATCCAGCGCGCGTCGGCCGCGATGCGAAGCTGCGAGTCCCGAACGGGGACTTCTTTGATGGAGACGATGATCTTCATGAAGCGCTCCGGTTTCAGGTGTCAGGTTTCAGGTGTCAGCAGACCGCTGCCTGCTAACACCTGGCACCTGACACCTAGCACCTAGTTAGTTCAAGTTCTCGAAAATGCCGGCCGCGCCCTGCCCGCCGCCGATACACATCGAAACCATGCCGTAGTGCGCATTTCGCCGTTTCATTTCGCGGAGAATGGTCGCGGTCAACTTCGCCCCGGTGCACCCCAGCGGGTGGCCGAGCGCGACTGCGCCGCCGTTCACGTTGACCTTTTCCGGATCGAGACCGGCCTCGCGAAGGACAGCTAGCGATTGAGCCGCGAAGGCTTCATTCAGCTCGATTACGCTGATGTCGTCGAGTTTCAATCCAGCGAGCTTCAGCGCTTTGGGAATCGCGACCGTGGGACCGATCCCCATGATCTCCGGTGGAACGGCCCCGACGGCGTAGCTGACGAAGCGGACCATGGGTTTGAGCCCAAGCTCTTGAGCTTTCCGCTCGGACATGACGATCGCCGCGGCGGCACCGTCGCTGGTTTGCGAGGAATTGCCGGCCGTGCATACGCCGTCGGTTGCGAATGCCGGCTTCAGCTTGGCCAGAGCTTCGAGTGAGGTGTCTGCGCGCGGCCCTTCGTCTTTCCCGAAAACCGTCTTCACGCGCTTGGGTGCCCCGTTGAAGACGGTGCTTTCGACCTCCACCGGGACGATTTCTTCGTCGAATTTGCCGGCGGTCTGCGCGGCGATGGCCTTCTGGTGGCTGCCCAAGGCGAACTGGTCGGCATCTTCCCGCGTTACGCCGTACTTCTTGCGCAGGCACTCGGCGGTTAGCCCCATTCCCATGTAGCTCTCCGGCAGGTTGTCGACGAGCCAGGGATTGGGCGAGAGCTTGTTGCCGCCCATCGGGATCATGCTCATGGATTCGGTGCCCCCGGCGATGATGAGGTCCGCCGACCCCGCGCGGATGCGTTCTGCCGCCAGGGCGATTGCTTGCAGACCCGATGAGCAGAAACGGTTGATGGTCATGGCGGGAACGGTGTGCGGCAAGCCGGCCCGCAACACCACCGCACGGGCCATGTTCATGCCGGCTTCGCCCTCGGGAAACGCGCAGCCGAGGATGAAATCATCGATTTCATCGGGCCGGACTTGCGGGAACTTCTTCAGCAGCGCCTGCACCACGAACGCGGCCAGGTCATCCGGCCGTGTATTGCGCAGGGTGCCTTTCGGCGCTTTGCCAATGGCGGTGCGAAGACAATCTATAACAACGGCTTCCATATAAATATCTCCTTTGATGGTTTCAGCACCTCGCGCCTAGTTGCGCAGGGGTTTGCCTGTCTTCAGCATGTACGCCATGCGTTCCTGCGTTTTCACGTTGCCGCACAGGCTGAGGAACGCCTCGCGTTCCAGATCCAATAGGTATTGTTCGGAGACCATGTGTTCTCCCACCAGGCGGCCTCCGGCCAACACGTAAGCCAGCTTCTCGCCAATGACGGCATCGTGCTCGGTGATGTAGTTACCCTGTTGGAAGCTCCAAACGCCCAGCTTCAGCAAACCGTAGGCGGCATCGCCTCCAACCTTCACATCCGTCCGCGGTACGCCGGGGACGTAGTGCGGCGCGAGCGTCAATGCCAGCGCCTTGGCGTCGGCGATGAGCCGCTCCGGATTCATCGAGACCGGCACACTGCGTTCGAGGAGCCCCAGAGTCTTGGCCTCCTCCGCGCTGGTCGACACCTTGGCCATGCCGATCAGCTCGAACACCTTGCGCGCGTCTTTCAACCGGAGGATCAATTCCTTGCAGCCACCCGCCGCCGGAATCAGCCCCACACCCAGCTCGACCTGCCCCATGTACAGTTCGGCCGAAGCCTGCGGAATCGTATGCAGCACGATCTCGCAGCCACCGCCGAGAGTGCGCGCGAACGGGGCCGAAACCACCGGCTTGTGCGCGTATTTCAGGGACATGTTGAGCTGCTGGAGGCGATTCACCGCTTGGTTGAGCTCATCCCACTCGCACTCTTGCGCCGCCAGCAGGATGGGCACCAGGTTGGCGCCGACGCAGAAGTTTTCGCCTTCGTTGGCGATAATCATTGCCTCGAAGTTCTTCTTCGTTTCCTCCAAGCCGGCGTACAACATGCTGATGATGTCTTCGCCGATGGAGTTCATCTTGCTGTGGAACTCGCAGCACAGTACGCCGTCACCGACATCTACTAGACAAGCGCCAGCGTTCTTTCTGACTACGCCACGCGCGCGCTTGATATCCGCCAGCACCAACGTGCCTGGACGGACCTCAAACGGCTTGTGCTCCTGGTGCAGAAGGTCGAAGTACTGTGCGTGCGGTTTGTCACCCTCCGCCCAGCGATAGAGGGAAGTCACCCCGCGGTCGAGCGCCTGCTGCACCCACGCCGGCAACACCCGGCCTTCCCGTTGCAGCCGCCGTGCGATGCTCTGGAACCCGAGGGCGTCCCATAGCTCAAACGGCCCGAACTTGTGCCCGTAGCCCCATCGGATACCCCGATCAATATCCACAATCCGATCGGAGATCTCGGGAATCATCTCGGCCGAATACAGGAAGTAATCGCTGAACAGTTTCCACAGGAAGCGGCCAGCCCGGTCGTCGGTGGTGATTAGAGCGTTAATGCGCTCGGGAATATCTTCGATGAGATTTGCTGTGTCAACCGACGGAAACCTGGGCTTCTGCACGGGATGGTATTCCATTGTCTTTATATCCAGCGCCCAAATCTCCTTTTGTTCGCCATTTACGACGCGTTTGTAGAACCCCTGTCCGGTCTTCTCGCCCAGCCACTTGCGCTCGATCATCTGTTTCTCAAAATCGGGCAGAAGGAAGCGCTCGCACCATGGCGTGTTCTTGTTGGCTTCGTGCAGGTTGGGGCTCACCTCGCCCCAAACGTCCAGGCCAACCAGATCCAGCATCCGGAAGCTGGCGCTATTCGGCAGGCCGATCAGTGGGCCCGCCAGCGCGTCGGCTTCCTCTATGGTGTAGCCGTCTTCGCGCGTGATCTTGCTGACGGTGGCGCCGAAGAAGCAGCCGACGCGATTTGCGATGAAATTCGACGTGTCTTTGCACAGCACCACTCCTTTCCCCAGCCGGCGGTCACCATACTCCTGAACAAATGACATTACCTCGGGGTCGGTGTCCTGACCCGGGATGACCTCCAGTAAGTGCAGGTACCTTGGCGGGTTAAAGAAGTGGGTTCCCAGGAAATTGCGGCGGAATTCGGGCGAAAAGCCTTCTGAAATCTTGGCCAACGGGATGCCGCTTGTCGAGGTGGAAAGAATCGTGCCCGGTTTCGCCACCTCGGCTACGCGGCCCCAGAGGGCGCGCTTGATTTCGAGGTTCTCGGCCACCGTTTCAATGACCCAGTCGCAATCGGCAATTTCTTTGAGGTTATCGTCGTAATTGCCTGGTTTAATGAGCCTTATCGCATCTTCGGCGAAGAAAGCACCTGGCTTCTGCTTCGCCGCGGTCTGGATCGCTTTAACGGCTGTCGCCGACCGGTTGGATTCATTCGGAGTCGCCCGGCTCATCAGCAACGAGGCCACCCCGGCGTTTGCAAAATGTGCGGCGATGCGCGTCCCCATGGTGCCTGCGCCGAGGATCGCTACACGCCGAAGCGTCCTTGCCATCCCCAGACGTTCTCGGTCCTTTCTTGGGACCTCCGCCCGGCTGAGTTGGTCGATAGCATTCGCAGTTGCCGCCATAACTAGTTGCCTTCCTTTCTGGTTTGAGTGCGTTTTTGCAGGCGCGTGCCGCGGGCGCTGCTCCCAGCCCTTGAGGTTGTTAGGTTTACGCGTGACGTGCTTCGGGCATCGCTCGGCATGACGCCGCCTACGTGCCGCGGTATCTGGTCGTTCTTACCTACCGGGTAAGGTCCAGCCTCCCGCAGCCTGTCTAAGACTCAAGCTTGTACCGCGAGCGCTTTTCAAAGGTCTTCGGGCTCCCCCACTTGAAGGAAAAGCACTCACATGAGATGTCCGAAGTGTCTGCTAAGGGTTTACCTTCGATTAAAGGATAAGCAGGTGTGATTTTACTGTCAATAGTAATCTGAGCTCCGAAGAGCAGAAAAGTGCAAGCTACTAGGTTAGCCACCCATCGCAACCACTGTGTAACTGTCCGATGCACTTGAAACCGGTTACTAATGGCGTCTTTGAGTACTGTTTGCTGACTTGCGACACCACTATCTTCAATAAGTCGTCAGACTAGTCCTTTTCCTACTTCCCACGCGATGCATTTAGGTGTAGTCTACCGTCAGTGGAGTGTCGCTATGGCCGCTTTCAGTCCAAGTGCCGCTGCAATAGCTTATGCACCCGCTAAGTCCTCACTACCAGAGTACGAATTAGTTTCACTCTCTGGGTTACCAGAGGCATGGGTTACTGTAAGGCAATTCCGATTCTTGCCTTTGTCATATCTCACGAATCATTGCAGTCTAGATTGGGATCACGGCATCGATCACCTGCTATATTTGCAGGGCTTGATCGATGAAGACTAGCGGGTAAGTCAGTTCGGCGAATCTAGTTCGACGGAGCTTGGGAGGATACCTAGGATCCAGAAGAGTGGAGATGCCTGTGAGTAATTGAAAACGCGACTCTTATTTGGTTCGGCCATGTGAGTGTGAGATGCGCCTAGCGCGACCTGGCATCGACGACCATAGTCCATTGCCGAAGCCAAGAGCGTGATATATAGCACATCCAAGCCAACAGTCCTGGGACTGATGCGCGCCCAACCTCGCGCCTTGGAACCTCCGGGTGACCCCTGCAATTGCAACGAGGCAGCACACGCGAAAAGGTGCGCTAGGCAACAGCGGGCCCCGTCACATTCATCGCCGCCATTGCGTCAGATACTGCTTCCCCTCTGACGGGACGTACACGGTCCAAAAAGTGAAACAAAAGCGAATAGAATACTAGGCATGCTCCGATTGCTTGCAGTAGAACTGATTGCGATCTCGATGGTGGCCCCGGCGTGGGCGGGACTGCGCGCTGCGGTTGCCAAACTGGAGATTACACCGAAAACACACGAAGTCATGTGGGGATTCGAAGATCGCCTGGCTCCTGCGGAAGGCACTCTTGATCCGCTCTATGCTCGCGTACTGGTATTGGAGGCCGGGAACAAGCGTTTGGCCATCGTCACTCTAGACCTCGGCCGGAGTTTCGGCGAACCCTCTCTGGACCGGTTGCGTGCGACCGCCCTCAAATCGAGCGGGATTTCGTGCATATTGGCCAGTGCCTCGCACACGCACAGCGCGCCTGTCATCAAGGATGAATATGATGGCCAACCGCCAGCGTGGGAACGGGGGGCACTGGAAGGCATTGAGTCAGCCATTGCGAAAGCCGCGGCGAACCTGCAGGAGGTCCGGATCGGGGTGGGAACCGGTTCGGTTTACATAGGCCACAACCGTCTGCCGCTTCGTCCTGATGGCACCTTCGGATGGTTTGAACGTAACCCAACCATGATTCCGACCTCCCCAGTCGATCCCACTGTGACCGTGCTTCGCTTAGACAGCTCCGATGGAGCCCCCTTGGCGATCCTGGTCAACTACGCTTGTCACCCTGTGGTATTAGGCTCAGATAACCGGCAATACTCGGCCGACTATCCTGGCGTGGTGAATCATGTAGTAGAAGACGCTTTCGGGGGTCACGTAACGAGCTTCTTCCTACAAGGTGCGCCGGGTGACATCAACCCGTATCACGCAGTTACTCCGATCCAGGAGGATGCTGTCAAAATGCGCGACTGGACTGGCCAGCGCTTAGGAGCCGAGGCGGTTCGCGTGGCAAAGGAGATCCACACGGAGAACCCATCTCCGGCCAGTATCGACATCCGCGAAGAGTCGCTAAATTTTCACCTTCGCTGGAACCAGGAAAAGTTTCAGGCGGCTCTACTAAAGTTCTTGGGGCCGAAGACACTGGAGCTAGAAGGCTCGCCGGTTCGCCAGATTATCGAGAGCCGCGTCGCGGCCGTTCTGATCAACAAACAGATCGCCATCGCCACCGTTCCTGGCGAGCCGTTCGTTGATTTTCAGAAAAACTGGCGCGACCGCTGTCCAGTACCAACGGCAATGTTACTTGGTTACACGAATGGTTACCACGGTTACTTCCCCACGATTTCTGCCACAGCAAGGGGCGGCTATGGTGCGGCTAGTGCGAGTACCTGGGTGGAACCCGCCGCGGGTGAGCGCATTGTTGACTGGGCAGTGGTGAAGACTTACGAAATGTTAGACAAGTTATCCGACCTGCCGGACGATCTAAAGCGCGACGTGTATAAATAGGACGTCGGCCAGCCACGCCGGCGCAGCATCTAAAAGATGAGCTTCAAACCGAATTGAATCTGCCTGGACGTCGTGGCGGTGGCCGTGATTAACCCCGCCGAAGCGCTGATGCCACCATTTGCAAACACGGTTGCGTTTGGCGTTCCGAAATTCGCGTGGTTGAGGACGTTAAAGAATTCGGCCCGGAATTGTAGGCTCGCGCGCTCCGATACAGCCGTGTTCTTGAATAGTGATACGTCGACGTCGGCCAATCCCGGCCCGACCAGTGTACTTCTACCCACGTTTCCATAGGTGCCGGCGGCCGGCAAAATGAAGGCATTCGGGTTGAACCACTGCCTCGGATTCTCGAGCAGAACGGTCCCACTGAAGGCTGGATTCAAGGACGGGCGATCCGGGTTTCTTGTGTCTCCATCGCCGGAGCGGTTAGATCCAACTTGCGGAGTAAATGGAAAACCACTTAGTAAGGTCGCAATGCCATTGAGCTGCCAGCCGCTGACCAGCCTGCTTTCCAGAGTTCCAGGGTGCGTCAACCAGCGCTTGCCCTGACCGAAAGGAAACTCATAGGTCGCGGAAATACTCGCCTGGCTGGTGACGTTCAAGGCGGATAGCCCCCAGTCCCTGGGCAGATCGTTGCGATCCAGGACCATTTGCGCCTGATTTTGTGCCTGCGCGCCGGTTAATCCCGAATTCATATCAAGATTCTTCGCCCAGGTGTAGTTCCCGCGAAATTGCAAGCCGTGACTCCAACGGCGGGTCAGGTCGATTTCGAGCGCGTTGTAGCTGCTGTTCCCTTCGGTGTACCAGAAGAACCCTCCAGACAGATACGGATTGGGCCGTTTCGCCAACGGGATGTACTGAGCACCCTCGGGCACGGTGCCCTTCGTCGTGCCGGGCGTACCGCCCGAGGTGCAACCGTGCGCATTCGCACAAATCTCGGCCGGAATACTGTTCGGATCGATGCTGAGCAGTCCATGGTAGCCATGCGATCCGGTGTACGCGACGCGCAGGGCGGTGTCGTGACTCAATTGCTGCTCCACGGTGAAATTCCATTCCTCCACCGCCGGCGTTTGCACGTTGGCCTGCACTCCTTGCGGTGCGTAGGTGGTACAAGGTTTGGGAACACCCGGACCGCACGAGCGCGGCGGCGGCACGGTCGGAACCACGGGAAGGATCGAAGATAGCGAAACGTTCGAAAATGAGACCGCGCCGTTATACGGTGGCAATGAGTTCAGCAGAAAGGCGAGCGAATCGGTCAGCGAATAGTAGGTCCCCCAGCCTGCTCGGACCGCGGTCTTTCCGTTTCCGAAAGGGTCCCACGCCAAGCCAGCCCTGGGGCCGAACAGCCGTGTCGCATTATTCTGAGTAAACGCCGAGCCGCCCACGCGCGGAGTGGTGAGAAGGACGCCCTGTGCATCCGTGATGTAGTTAGCGGCTCTGCCCGACTCTTCATTCCAGCCGTTCGTAAACTCGTGCCGGATGCCGAGCTGCAGGGTGAGATTCAGACGGATTTTGATCGCATCCTCGACGTACCACGCTCCAAAAAAGCTCCTCCAGCCCAACTCATTTGGGTTGGGTACCACTTGAAACGTGCTCACGGTTCCTTGCAGAAAGGTCGTCAGGCTGGTGAAGGTGGCCTGCCCCAATTGGCGCGAAGCGCTGTCCTCATTGTCCTGGAGCCGCTCGAACCAAACTCCCAGGCTGATCTGGTGAACGCCCTTGGTGATTTGCACGCTGTCGGTAACGGTGTAGAGGTTTCGGCGATTCCACACACCGGCGGCGTTGTTCGGACCCGCCGAAGTGAGAGAGGCCGCACCGGTTGTGGTGACGCCGCCGCCGATGACGATGCCGCTGGGTCCATCACCCGATACAAACGACAGGCTCGATGGGAAGGAGGCCAGAAGGGACGAATCCAGATTGAATGCGGCGCGCGAGAATCCGGTGCGGAACGTGTTGAGAATGTCCGGCGATACGACATGTGTTTCCTGCAAGCTGGCTACCTGCAAGCGAAGCGTGGTGTACGAACCAAACAGTGGATCGGCCAGGGGGATCAGACTGTTGCCATCGTCGATCGTGTACGCCGCCGAGATAGAATCTTGATCTCGTGGAGTGTAGTCGGTTCGCACGGTGCCGAAGTCTTCGCGTATGGACTCTTTCGGGTTGTTGTACGCCAACGCCGTGCCGCTCGGCAAGCCATTCGCCAGCAGTTCCGGACCGTTCGCCTGAGGCCACAACGTCATGTACGGCAGCATCGCAGCTTTCAAATGGGCAACCTTCGTTTCCTCGCCGGAAGCGTTCGGCAGGAATCCTTGGCGCGCCTGCTGGTCCGGAACGACGCTGACATTGCTCACAGCCAACGCCTGCCGGAATCCCTCGTAGTTTCCGAACAGGAATAATTTGTCCTTCTTAATGGGCCCGCCAAGTGCACCACCGAATTGGTTCCTCCGGAAGGGAGGAACGGACGCCTGGTCGAAAAAGTTTCGCGCATCGAGCGCACTGTTTCGCAGAAACTCAAAAACGGAACCGTGCACGGCATTCGTCCCGGATTGGATCACGACCAGGACCTGCCCGCCGGTCCGCTTCCCGTACTCGGCCGGGTACGTATCCGTCAGGACGTTGAATTCGCGAATCGCATCGATTCCAAGCAATTCCCCGCTGACGCCGCCGGGTGTCACAGCCAGCTGGCTCGACCCGCCATATTCAACGCCGTTCAGCAGGACGAGATTGTCCGTCGGCCGCCGCCCCTCCACCGAGAACGCATTGCCATTGCTTGTACTCGTGTTTGGGCTTCGCTCGGAACTGTAATTGATGGCGCCCGGATTAAGAGTAATCAGGTTGTCGAAGCTGCGTCCGTTGAGCGGCAACTCTTTGACTTGGCGCTCCCCCACTACCCCCGAAACCGAATCGGTCGTGGTATTGACGATGGGGGTCTCGTCCGAGACAGTGGTCTGCTGGACGAAATCACCAACCTCCAGCCGAAGGTTGACGACGGCCTGCTGCCCTACCGCCAGATTGATCCCAGTCCTGACTTTCGCCTTGAACCCTTGCTTTTCCGCTTTCACCTCTTGCGGACCAAGCGGCAGGGAAATGGCTCTGAAATTCCCTGCGTCATCAGTGGCAACCACACGCGTCGCGCCGGTTTCCAGGCTCTTCACGGTGACGGTTGCGCCGCTGACCCCGCCTCCGGATGGGTCCTCCACCTTTCCCGAGATGGCGGCGGCTACCTGAGACCACGCTGGCCCCGAACTCATCGCAATGGGGAGCGCGGTGAGAAATAGCCTGAGGCACCACAGCCGCCAGCTCACCATTTCACAAGTGCGCTGGTTGTTCACACGGGTCGCTCCAGAATTCACATTTGTCAGCTTCCCACAGTTTCGTGGCCCGGATCATCAACGGCCACCGTTGACGCGGACGGTAAACTCACTCTGAAGGGCGTCGCAATACCCAGCACAAGGTGGGGCGGATCGCTGCCGGCCTGACACGGCGCAGGGTGTTGCTGTGATAGGACCAGCGATGTCTCGCGCGACTTTACTGCGGAGGCAATCCTTTGAGCACGGTGATCGTGCGCTCACAGATCTCGTCGGGAGATCCGTCAGCCGCGACCGACGCCAGCAGGCCAAGATCTTTGTAGAACTGGATCAGAGGCGCGGTGCTGCGTTCGTAGGCTTCCAAACGGACTTTGATCGATTCGGACCGGTCATCTTCGCGCTGATACAGCCGGCCGCCACAATGATCGCACACGCCCTCAACTTTGGGAGGTTGGCTGGACACGTGGAAAACCGCTCTGCACTTTTCGCAAGTGCGGCGGCCGCTCAGGCGCGCGACAATTTCAGCCAGGGGCAACTCGTAATTCACCACAGCTCTAAGCGAGAGCTTTTCATTTTCCATATGCAGTTTCAGCGCCTCGGCTTGAGCCAGAGTGCGCGGGAAACCGTCGAGTATGAAACCGCCGCCGCAATGGAGACAGCCAGTCCGCTCGCGAACCATCTCCCACACCGTAGAATCCGGGACGAGCGCGCCGCGGCGCATGTAATCCATCGCCGCCTTCATCGCCGGTGTCTGCTCGCATTCACTTCGACTCCCCGCCGCGCGAAAGACGTCGCCGGTGGAGAGATGGCAAGCCCCGAGGCGCTGATGCAGGAGATCGGCTTGCGTGCCTTTGCCCACGCCCGGTGCGCCCAGCAGCACGAGCCGCCAGGGTGACTGCGTTTCAACCGGAAGCACGGAGCACTGGGCCGATGGTCCTTGCAGCCATCGGGCACGATCGTTCTCGTTTTGTTGGGTCATGTAAGTGTGTTTCAGTAAATAATATGTTCCGGTTAGGTTAGTACTGGAATTTCGTGTCCAAAATTGCGATCCAACGACTAACATACAACTCACTGCCTCTTGAACGCAATCTGCCTGGAGCCTGCGATGCCGAACCGATAGAACGATGTCACGCCCTTGAGATGCCAAGACACATCCAGAGGCGTCCTTTTGTTCTTGGTCATTGTCGCGAAGCGCGACATGCGTCATCTGCAAGCCAAAGGGGCGAGCTGCAAAGGGGTCACCAGCAAGTGGCATACGGCTTGGTCTCAAGCTGAAATTCTGATATTGTGCCGGTTAATCCCATGGCCACAGAAACACCATCTGTTGCGAAGGCGAATGCACCCTCACCTGAGCAGGCGTTACCGCTTGCGCCACCGACGGAACCTGCCGCAGGCACCAAACGCCTTGTTTCGCTCGATGCGTTTCGCGGGTGCACCATGTTTTGGATCGTTGGCGGAGCCGCGCTGGTTGAGGGGCTCCAGTCCTTACATTCGAATGCGCTGGTCAACGGGCTGGTCTATGAGCTCACGCATACAGACTGGCAAGGCTTGCGGTTCGAGGATCTGATCTGGCCGTCATTCATGCTGATGACGGGCATGTCGCTACCGTTGTCCTACGCCAAACGTTCGCTCACTCAGACTCATCATCAGATTTTCATGCATGTGTTGCAGCGGTTCCTCGTTCTCTTTCTCCTCGGTTCGCTGCGGGAATCAATCAGCTTCCAACGTCCGTACTTGATCGAATTGAGCAGTGCGCTTCAGCCCATCGCTATCGCTTATCTAGCGGCTTTCCTCATCGTGCGAAAGTCGTGGCGCTTCCAAGCTGCTGTTGGCGGGTTGATCCTCGTCTTCTACGCCCTTTTGCTCGCCTTTGTTCCGGCCCCCGGTGTTCCTGCCGGCAGCTACGATAGAAACGCGAACTTAGTTCTGTGGACCGATCTGGCCACCGTGGGCCGCGTGCTGCCCGAGCACTGGGGCACGGTCATCTGCACCCTTCCCACCATCTCCACCACGATCCTCGGGATGCTACTGGGCGAACTTCTTGTGACGAACCGCAGCGCGGCGAGCAAAATGAAAATTATCGGCTTGGTCGGGCTATCCGGCGTGGCGCTCGGTTGGGCTTTGAACCCTGTGATTCCGATCGTGATGAAAATCTGGACCACCTCCTATGGACTGGCGTCGGCCGGCTTTGCCTGTTTGATGTTTCTCTTTTTTTACTGGCTAATTGACGTCCGCGGCTACCGAAAATGGGCCTTCCCGTTCGTGGTGATCGGCATGAACGCGGTGGCAATCTACATGTCGGACAGCATTATCCCCTGGAGCAAGACGGTTGCGATCTTTACAAATCCGCTCGCCGGAACGCTGGGCTCGGTCACGCCGCTTTTTCACGCGATAGCCGTTTTAACTGTCGAGTGGCTGGTGCTGTATTGGATGTATAAGCGTAGGATTTTCCTTACGGCTTGACCCATGCAGTTGCACATCGGTCGTTTGGCCGCTGTCGCAGTGTTAGTCCTCTGCGCGATTCACAGTCAGATCCAGATTGGCCTACCGCTTCGGCAGTGGAGCTTCGAATTGTCTCCCCGCGAAAATCACCCCGAACTGAGGCGCCTCTGAGGTTCCATCCAGGCGAATGCGAAGAAATGTTCCCGCGCCTTCCTTTTCGAAGAAGCGGTCGACAGGTTTCAGGACCAATTTCTTCCACCCGGTGACCATCTGGGAAACGGTCGCATGCAGTTTGAGAGTGCCGCCGAAGTCGAGAACATCGCTATCCAGATTGTAATTGCCAGCCAAATCTATTTCCGCCCCAGGAACACCGAAAGATAACTTGGGGAACCGGATTACTGCATTCTCGAGATGAAACACTCCCGCCATATGTGAGACCACTTGCTCACTGTCCGGATTTTGGGGCTGCCCCTGCGCTCGCTTGCTCAGGCCGTCAATCAGATTTTGAATCTTGGAATGCAGAAACTTGCCGTCTAACACTTCAAAGCGCCCATCCATTTCCAGTTTTTCACTCACTTTCCCTGCCAGCGGTGGAATGTCGATTTTCGTGTGAAGCACGAGCCTCCCTTCCATGAAAGGAGCGCCTTTCACAGCCAGGCGCAGCACGTCGCGCAGATTTCCGTTGGGCATTGCCACATCCAGGCTGATCGCACGGGGCTGGTTGGCTTCATGCCGGATGATGCCGCCGCTGGTTGTGAAGTTGGTTGTGCCCAATGTGGCCGCCACCGGTTGGAGGATCGTATTTCCGTTGGTTCCGTCCACCAGGACGGTGAAGCGTACAAATAGAGGCACCGGGCTGCCTGTCACGCGCAAACGGAAATCCGGCACCGAAGCCTGGCCACGCGCCGTGATGGCTGAGAGAGCACCCTCGAACCGGCCTGTGGACTGCAAAGTGCCGGCGATTCCGGCGAAAACTCCTAAGTCGGCTTTCTCCAACAGATAGTCGCCTGTAATGGGCGTGTCGCCGGGCTCACCTGCGCGCCAGGGTCCAAATGTGCCCGTAGCGTGTATCTCTCCCGGAGGCCTGGCATTAGTGAGCGTGGCATCGTATTTCATGGGCGAGCCGGCTTTGCCGGATTCCAGCTCTAAACTTTGGATATCGAACCGCAGCGGAAACCTCTGCGCATTCCTGGGCTGAAGCACCAGCCCGGCGTGCTGAATGCTCACCTTCCTAAACACAACCTCACCGCTCTGCTGGCTGCCCGGCTCCATGCCCGCCGGAGATGGCGGTCGCTCGGTGCGCGGCGGTATCTGGATTTCCATTCCGTCGACAAAGACTTGGGAGACGACCACTGGCGGGTGGAGAAGCGATTCCAGATTCACGTCACAATGGAACTTCTGGATCACGAATAACGGTAAGGAACCAGCGCGGCCCTTCATCCGCATAGAGAGGCCCTCTCCTTCCACATGGGCCAAGATTCCGCGGCCGCGCGTGAGGAACAGACGGAGCGGCGAGGTCTTTGGAAGCTGCACGTGCAGTGCCTGGAGCTGTACTTCGCTCTCAAACCGCTGGCTCAAGTAACGAATTGCCTGGCGGCGCGCATAGGGCTCGATGCGTGCGGCGAGCATCGACGCTGCGATTGCCAGACCAACCGCTATCAGCACGGCCCCAAGGCCAACCGCGATAATCCAATTCCGTTTTCTGGCCGTCATTGGCGCTCCTACCGCCCATTTTAAGCGGAGCCATTGGCGGACTTAGGAAGAAATCATCCATCTGTTTCTCGGACGCCTGGAAACCGTGGGAAAATCTCTTGGTCAGTTTAGCCGGAAGGGCATTCTAGTATATCGTTTCAGTAAAACATATACATATTAGCCAGTTGTCAGAGCTTCGAACTTCTTCCACCGGTGAACAACTGGAGCGGCGTTGATTTCCGCGACGCCCTTGAGGATGCGAGCGTGGAGTTCCTCCCAGGATTGCACCCGGATGTGCCGCAGGAATGTGCGCGCCATCTTACCGAACAGAGTTTCCACAATATTCAACCAGGATCCGTGTTTTGGGGTCAGCACGTACTGGAAGCGATTCGGCCGTGTCGCCAGAAACGTTTGGGTCTCTTGCGAGATGTGAGCGGAATGATTGTCCATGATCAGGCGGATCACCGACTCGCCCGGATAGTAGGCATCGAGATCTTTCAGCAGGGCAATGAACTCGCGGCTGCGATGCCGACGCTCGACTCGCGCTGTCACGTGCCCGTTGTGCAGATCCAGTGCGGCTAGAATCGAGCACGTACCCAGGCGTTGGTACTCATGGTCGCGACCAATGCGGGGATGCTGGCCGGGTACCGGCGGCAGATCCGGCGCCGTATTGGCGATGGCCTGCCAACCAGGCTTTTCATCCACCGAGACTGTCACCACCGATATCACTCCG
>Ga0326728_10009269_pt1 | contig 23803 bp, 15 predicted proteins | sample MB3enrmetagenome_FD_207602 | JGI IMG/M metagenome (GOLD analysis project Ga0326728, IMG submission 207602) | Lab enriched peat soil microbial communities from McLean, Ithaca, NY, United States - MB31MN | ecosystem: Environmental > Terrestrial > Soil > Wetlands > Peat | place: USA: New York... | reverse complement strand
TCGATTTCGTCGGCCAGTTCAGCCATCGGTGGCAGTGCGACCTGGGCTACGATGTGGCCGGCGAGGTCCCGGGCGGAAGCGGGCGCTGACGGGCAGGCCCAGAGTTGCAGCGCCCAGGAAAGTCCGTGAGCGGCGGGGTCCAGGAGCGCGAACATCGCGTTGAGATGCACCGTGTCACCTTCAAAGCGGTAGCCGTGCGATCCGGATAGTCGGGCCAGTTGGACGGCGGGAGTTTGAACTGGAGTGTCCTGCAGAGACGATACTTTCATGCGTTTGCGAATTCTCGAGCTGTGGTTGTCGATCTATAATTCCGCGGCCAGCAATCTGACCGTTAAGCGCATCCTATGCATACAATCAATCAAGCTGCAAGTGAAAAAGGGAGAACCGGCCGCTCGCCCAAATATTAATTTACGGTGCGCGGCGCAACGCCGGCTTTGAGGAGCTTCTGATCGTGGCAAAGCTCGTTGATGAACAGGTCTGGCAAAATCCATGGCTTAGTCCGGCCAAATTGACTTGACTGTTTCCTACCAGGAAATGCGAGCCCCTCCTGCTCGGTTCCGCAGCAGCCAGACATCGGCCGCTGATTTCACATTTGAGATTTGAGATTTGAGATTTGAGGCAGGCGGAGCCCCGAGGAGGGCCCTGGTGCGCGCTTGGGGACGGTGCTGGGGAAAAGACCCCATAGGAGAGGATGGGGTTTGATGGTAGGTAGTGTCAAGCTAAATTGGCCTGACGACGGGGAGCTTGGCGAGGACCGGATGCCGCGCCGGCGCGTGTGGGGAGCGGGCCTGGATCCATGAACTTTGCCAGCTACGAGGTTGATGAGTTTTACGACGAGATGCTGATGGAGCCGATGGCGGCGCGTCCTTGCGCGCACCACCTGATGCAGAGCATCCAGACGCTTCCGCCGGGGGAGTTCGAGCGGCGCCAAGCCGCGGCGGAGCAGGCCTTGATGCAGATGGGCATCACCTTCAACGTGTACGGGGAGGAGGCCGGGGTGGAGAAGATCTTCCCGTTCGACATCGTGCCGCGGATCGTCTCGGCGGCCGAATGGGGCCGGTTGGAGCGGGGGCTCAAGCAGCGGATCGAGGCGCTGAACCTGTTCATCAACGACGTTTACCACGAGCAGAGGATTCTCAAGGATGGCGTGGTGCCGCGGGAGATCGTCCTGACGGCCAAATCGTACCGGCGGCAGGTGGTGGGGTGGAACCCGCCGCACGGCATCTGGTGCCATATCACGGGCACGGACCTGGTGCGGCACCGCGACGGCCAGTTCTACGTGCTCGAGGACAACCTGCGATGCCCCTCCGGGGTGTCGTACGTCCTGCAGAACCGGCAGGTGATGAAGAGCCTGTTCCCGAAGGTCTTCACGGCGTCGAAGGTGCGGCCGGTGGACAACTACCCGCTGAAGCTGCGGGACATGCTCGAGTTTGTGGCGCCGGCGCACGCGCCCAAGCCGCACGTGGTGCTGCTGACGCCGGGCAGCTACAACTCCGCGTACTTCGAGCACTCGTTCCTGGCGCAGCAGATGGGCGTCGAGCTGGTGGAAGGGCGGGACCTGGTGGTGGAGGATGGCCAGGTGCTGATGCGCACGACCAAGGGCTTCGAGCGGGTGGACGTGATCTACCGGCGGATCGACGACGATTTTCTCGATCCGAAGTGTTTCCGGGCCGATTCCTTCCTGGGGGTGCCGGGCCTGATGGAGGCGTGCCAGGCGGGCAACGTGGCGCTGGCCAACGCGCCGGGCAGCGGGGTGGCCGATGACAAGGTCGTTTATGCCTACGTGCCGCGCATCGTGAAGTACTACCTGGGCGAGGAAATCCTCGTGCCGAACGTGCCGACCCACATCTGTGCCGAGGAAGCGGGTCTGCGCTACGCGCTCGAGCACCTGGAGGAGCTGGTCGTCAAGGCCGCGAACGAGTCGGGTGGCTACGGGATGCTGGTGGGCCCGCACTCGACCAAGGCGCAGCGGGCCGAGTTCGCGGAGAAGATCAAGGCCGACCCGCGCAACTATATCGCCCAGCCGACGCTGGCGCTGTCTCGCGTGCCAACCATTTGCGCCGGCCGCCTGGAAGGCCGGCACGTGGACTTGCGCCCGTACATTCTCTACGGGAAGGAGATTTTTGTGCTGCCCGGCGGGCTGACGCGCGTCGCGCTCAAGAAGGGCTCGCTGGTGGTGAATTCCTCCCAAGGCGGCGGCAGCAAAGACACGTGGGTGCTGGCGGATTCGGAGGCCGTCGAGCGCGAGGGGCTCGACGGCCACGCCGTGCCACTTAGTCGCGGAGGGCGGTCCTGATGCTCAGCCGCGTCGCCGATTCGGTTTATTGGACGAGCCGCTACATCGAGCGGGCGGAGAACGTGGCGCGGTTCGTGGACGTGAACATCCAGCTCCTGCTGGACGCGCCGGAGGGCCAGGACCAGCAGTGGGAGCCGCTGGTGGCCATCACGGGCGACCACGAGGAGTTTGCCCGGCGCTACGGCGCGGCCGCCGAGAGCAGCGTCATCGAGTTTCTGACCTTCGACCAGGAGAACCCCAACTCGATTTTGTCCTGCGTGCGCGCGGCGCGGGAAAACGCCCGGAGCGTGCGCGAGATCATCTCCTCGGAGATGTGGCTGCAGTTGAACCGGTTCTACCTGATGCTCAACGCCGCGGCGCGGCAGCCCGGCGGGCTCGACCGGCGCGAGGGCTTCTATGACGAGGTCAAGCAGGCCAGCCATCTGTTCAGCGGCGTGACCGACGCGACGATGACGCACTCGGAGGCGTGGCACTTCAGCCGGCTGGGGCGGATGGTGGAACGGGCCGACAAGACCTCGCGCATCCTGGACGTGAAGTACTTCCTGCTGCTGCGCTCGGCGGAGGAGGTGGGCACGGCCTTTGACGGCGTCCAGTGGATTGCCGTGCTCCGGTCGGCCTCGGCCTTCGAGATGTATCGCCAGCGCCATGGCCGCATCACGCCCCGAGGGGTGGTGGAATTCCTGACGCTGGACCGGGAGTTTCCGCGCGCGATCCAGTTTTGCCTGATGGCCGCCCGCGATTCGCTGCACGCCATCAGCGGCACGCCGATGGGCACGTTCCGCCACGCGCCCGAGAAACTGCTGGGCCAGCTCTGTTCGGACCTGTCGTTTACCGACGTGGACGAGGTGGTGCAGCACGGCCTTCACGAGTATCTGGACGAATTGCAGACCAAACTCAACCAGGTCGGCCAAGGCATCGCGGAGACGTTCTTCGCGTTCCGGACCCCGGAACCCGGTAAAAAACCGATCCCCGCCGCCCTGCAGTAGGCCGCGACTCGCCCAATCATGTCCATCCACGCCGCCCTCCACCACAAGACCCATTATCGGTACGACCGGCTGGTGACCCTGGGCCCGCAGGTGGTGCGCTTGCGGCCGGCGCCGCATTGCCGGGCCCGCATCTTGAGCCACTCGCTGCGCGTCACGCCCGCCAAGCACTTTCTCAACTGGCAGCAAGACCCGCAGTCCAACTACCTGGCCCGCCTGGTGTTCCCGGAACCGACCCGCGAGTTCCTCGTCGAGGTGGACCTGGTCGCCGAGATGGCCGTGTTCAACCCGTTCGATTTCTTCCTCGAACCTCAGGCGGAGCGGTTTCCGTTCCAGTACGACCCGTCGCTGGATCACGAACTGGGCCCCTTCCGGCTGAAGGACCCGCCGGGGCCGCTCCTGGCGAAGCTCCTGGCCGGGCTAGCGGGCCAACTGCCGGCCCACGCGGGGGTGGCCGCGGGAACCGAGGACCCGCGTCCGCGGACCATCGACTTCCTGGTCGGGCTCAACCAGCGCCTATGGCGCGAGATCAAGTATGTCATTCGCCTTGAGACGGGCGTGCAAACCCCCGAGGAGACGCTGGCGAAGGCCAGCGGGTCGTGCCGGGACTCGGGCTGGCTGCTCTGCCAGTTGCTGCGGCATCTGGGGCTGGCGGCCCGGTTTGTGAGCGGCTACCTCATCCAACTGGCGCCGGACGCCAAGTCCCTCGACGGGCCGAGCGGGCCGGAGCGGGACGTGTGCGATCTGCACGCCTGGTGCGAGGTGTTCCTGCCCGGGGCGGGCTGGGTGGGTTTGGACCCGACCAGCGGCCTGCTGGCCGGGGTGGGGCACATCCCGCTGGCGGCCACGCCCGATCCCCAAAGCGCGGCGCCCATCACGGGGCTGGTCGAGACGTGCGAGTGCGAACTGAGCTTTGAGATGGCGGTCACGCGCATTCACGAGTCGCCGCGTGTGACCAAGCCCTACACCCCGGAGCAGTGGCGCGAAATCGATTCGCTGGGCCGCCAGTTGGACGCCGAGCTCGCCCGGCAGGACGCGCGCCTGACCATGGGGGGCGAGCCGACCTTCGTGAGCATCGACGACATGGACGGGCCGGAGTGGAACACCCTGGCGCTCGGCCCGATGAAGCGCCGCCTGGCCGACCAGCTCATCAAGCGTCTGCGGGGCCGCTTTGCCCCGGGCGCGTTGCTGCACTACGGCCAAGGCAGGTGGTATCCTGGCGAACCGCTGCCCCGCTGGGCGCTGGCCTGCTATTGGCGCAAGGACGGCGAGCCGATTTGGGAAAACGCGTCGCTCTTCGCCGACGAGGCGAAGAACTACGGTTTTGGGGAAAAGCGCGCCGAGGCATTCATCTACGCGCTCGTCGAGCGCCTGGGGTGCGGCGGCAAGTGGGTCTTGCCGGCGTTCGAGGACGCCTGGTATTACCTTTGGAAGGAACGGCGGCTGCCCGCGAACGTGGACCCCTTCCAGTCTAACCTCCAGGACGAAATGGAACGCGCCCGCCTGGCGAAGGTGTTCGAGCAGGGTCTCGACCGCACGGTGGGTTTCCTGGTGCCGTTGCGCCGCGGCGGGCCGGCGGAGGCGCCCCGCTGGGTGAGCGGGCCCTGGTTCCTGCGCCGGGAGCGGTGCTATCTCCTCCCCGGCGACTCACCGATGGGTTTTCGTCTGCCGCTGGATTCCCTGCCCTGGGTGAGCGCGGGCGACGAGCCCGCCGTCATCGAACGCGACCCGCTCGAGCCCCGCGCGCCGCTGCCGCCGCGCCAGGCGTTCCTGGCCGTCCCCGGGCCGGTCCGGGCCGAGGCCCGCGGCGAGCCGGCTGGCTGGCCGGCCGATCGGGGAACGGCAGGGGAATCCGATTGGCCGGCGCGCGAGCCGCGGCGGGGCGAATCGGCGGCATGGGTGGGCCGGACGGCGCTCTGCGTCGAGCCGCGCGAGGGGCGGTTGCACGTGTTCCTGCCGCCGGCGGCCAGGCTCGAGGATTTCCTCGACTGCATCGCGGCCCTCGAGGAGACCGCCGCGGGGTTGGACACGCCCGTGGTCGTGGAGGGCTACCCGCCGCCTTTCGACGCGCGGCTCAACGTCCTCAAGGTCACGCCCGACCCCGGCGTCATCGAGGTCAACATGCACCCGACCGCGTCGTGGGAAGAAATGGTGCGGCAGACCGAGGGGCTTTACGAGGAGGCGCGGCTTTCCCGGCTCGGCACGGAAAAGTTCATGATGGACGGGCGCCACACCGGCACCGGGGGCGGCAACCATATCGTGCTGGGCGGCCCCACGCCGGCGGACAGCCCGCTGCTGCGGCGCCCGGACTTGCTGCGCTCGCTGGTGACCTACTTTCAGAACCACCCCTCGCTGTCGTTTCTCTTCAGCACCCTGTTCATCGGGCCGACGAGCCAAACGCCGCGCATCGATGAGGCGCGGAACGATTCGCTCCACGAACTCGAGGTCGCCTTCACCCAGGTCCCGGACCGCGCGGGCCAGGCGCCGCCCTGGCTGGTGGACCGGCTGTTCCGCCACCTGCTGATCGACGCTTCGGGCAACACGCACCGGGCCGAGTTTTGCATCGATAAGCTCTATTCGCCCGATCTGGCCGGCCTCCGCTTGGGGCTGCTGGAGATGCGCGCCTTCGAGATGCCGCCGCACGCGCGCATGAGCCTGGCGCAGCAACTGCTCCTGCGCGCCCTGGTGGCCAAGTTCTGGCAACAGCCTTATCGGCACCGCCTGGTCCGGTGGGGCACGGACATCCATGATCGCTGGATGCTGCCGCACTTTGTCTGGAGCGACTTCGCCGACGTAATCCAGGACCTGCAAGGCAACGGCTACCCGATGAAACTCGAGTGGTTCGCCCCGCACTTCGAGTTCCGGTTCCCGGAATTGGGGGACCTCGAGGTGCGCAACATCCACCTCGAGGTCCGCCAGGCCCTCGAGCCCTGGCACGTCCTGGGGGAAGAACCCGGCCCCGGGGGCACGGTCCGCTACGTGGACTCGAGCCTCGAGCGCGTGCAGGTCAAGGCGCGCGGGCTGGTGGATTCGCGCCATGCCATCTGTGTGGGGGGCGCCGCCCTGCCGCTCCACCCGACCGGGACCAACGGCGAGTACGTGGCCGGCGTGCGTTACCGCGCGTGGCAGCCGCCAAGCTGCCTGCACCCGACCCTCGGGGTTCACGCGCCGCTGGTCTTCGACATCGTGGACACCTGGAATGGGCGGAGCATCGGCGGCTGCACTTACCATGTGGCCCATCCCGGCGGCCGGCACTACGAGACGTTTCCCGTAAACGCCCGCGAGGCCGAAAGCCGCCGCCTGGCGCGGTTCTTCCGCTCCGGCCACACCCCGGGGCCGATGCGGCCGCGCATCCCGCCGGCGAGCCGTGAGTTTGCCTTCACGCTGGACCTCCGGACCCTCTGAGGAGGCGATGCACCCCCCTGAAACCCAACTCGACCGCCAACCGCCGCGGACTGGCCTCGCCTGGGACGAGCTGCGGGCCGCCCCGGGCGGGATTCGTCCGCATTGGCAGCCGCTCATGGCCGCGCTCGAGGCCCTTGGGCGGGAGGAGCTTGCGGTTCGCGTCCAGAACGAGCGGCGCATTCTGCGCGAGCACGGGGTGAGTTGCCTGGCGTCGGAGCCGAATGGAGAGCGGGAGGTGCAATGGGAACTGGACTGCATCCCGTTGGTGGTGGCGGCGGCGGAGTGGCGCGAACTGGAAGCGGGGCTGGTGCAACGGGCGCGGTTGCTGAACCTGGTCCTGAGGGACCTCTTCGGGGTGCAACACCTGGTCCGGGACGGTTTCATCCCAGCGGCGCTGGTCTATGCCAACGCCGGCTACCTGCGCGCCTGCCAGACCGTCCGCGCGCCGGCGGGGAGCTACCTTCATCTCTACGCCGCGGATATTGCCCGCGGGCCGGATGGGCGCTGGCGGGTGCTGGCGGACCGGACGCAGGCCCCGGCGGGATTGGGTTTTGTGCTCGAGAACCGCCGCGTCCTCTCGCGGGTGCTGCCGGAGGCGCTCGAGGCGATGCGGCCGCGCTCGCTTTGGGAGACCTTCCGCATCCGCCGCGAGGCCCTGCGCCGGCTGGCGCCCTCCCAGGCCGACAACCCGGCCATCGTCCTGCTGACGCCCGGCCCGCGCAACGAAGCCTACTTCGAGCACGCCTACCTGGCGCGCCTGTTGGGCTTCACCCTGGTCGAGGGCGGGGACCTGACCGTGCGCGACCGTCGGGTGTTCCTCAAGACCCTCGAGGGACTGCGCGCGGTGGACGTGATTCTGCGCGGCGTGGCGGATACCTTGTGCGATCCGCTGGCCTTGGGCGGCGAGTCGCCCCTGGGCGTGCCCGGTCTGGTCGAGGCCATTCGCGCCGGCCGGGTCTCGGTCGTCAACGCGCTCGGCTCCGGTCTGGTGGAGAGCCCGGCGTTCTTCCCGTTCCTGCCCGGTCTGGCGACGCATTTGCTGGGCGAGGATTTGAGACTTCCATCCGTGACAACCTGGTGGTGCGGCGAGGCGCTGGAACAAAGACACGTTGAGGAGCGCCTCGAGGAACTGTTTGTCCGCCCCGCCTTTTCCAACGCCGGGCCGGTCTCCGCGCCGGGCGGTTTGACCAATGTGAGCCGCGCCGAATGGGCCTGTCGCCTGCGCGAATGCCCCCATGAGTTCGTGGGCCAGGAACCGGTCCGGCTGTCCCGTGCCCCAGCCTGGCCGCGGGACTCCAGGCCCATCACCGTGCGCCTCTTTGTGGTGTCGGATGGACAGGACTTCTTCGCCGTGCCGGGCGGCCTGGCGCGGCTGGTGGAACCGGAGGCGTTGGCGACCACGAGCTTCTCGCTGGTGGGCGGCTGCAAAGACGGGTGGGTCCTGCCGGACGAGGCCGAAAGCCCGGCCCTGCCGGCCATGGCCGCGGCGCCCGCGCCCGCCCTCGAGCGGCTGGCCTCGGACCTGCCGAGCCGGGCGACGGAGAACTTGTTCTGGCTGGGCCGCTACGCCGAGCGTCTGGAGCAACTTCTGCGGCTGTGCCGTTCGGCGGTGGGCCACCTGGGGGAGGAACCGGCCGGCGGCCAATCCGCGGCGCTGGCCGAGCTGCTGGGCCGTCTGGGCGTAACCGCCCCGCCCCAGGCCGGCGGCGGCGCCGAAAGGCTGCAGAAGGACCTGCTGGCGGTCCTTTACGAACCTGGCCGCAGCCCGGGCGTCCGAGCGCTGCTCCGGCGCATCCAGGCCTCGAGTTTCAGCGTCCGCGACCGGCTTTCCACCGACACGTGGTACATTCTCAACCGGCTCAACTTCGACGCGGAGGAGCGCCCCGGCGCGCTGCCGCTGGTGCTGGCCAGTTCGGTGTTGAACCGGCTGGTGCTGGACCTGGCGGTCTTCAGCGGGATGGAGATGGAGAACATGACGCGCGGCCACGGCTGGGCGTTTCTGGACCTGGGAAGGCGGCTCGAACGCGGTGTGGCCGTCGCCCGCCTGGTGGCAGCGGCCCTGCGCTGCGCCGGGACGCGGGAGGTTCTGCTCGAATCCCTCCTGGAGATCGCCGACAGCGTCATCACCTACCGCCGGCGCTACTTCTCCGAACCGCGCACCGCCGGGGTGCTGGACCTGCTCCTGCTCGATGCGAGCAATCCGCGCGCGCTGGCGTTCCAGCTCGGCGCGCTCGAAGGCCACGTCGCCAACCTCCCGGCCGGCTCGAACCCGGAAGGAGTCCAGCGGGTGCAGCAGCGCGTGGCCGCGCTGGCCTCGAGGCTCGAGGGCTTGCGGGCGGAGCAATTCGACACCGAGGCGGGCCTGGCAGCGACCGCCGGGCAGTTGGCCGAGCTCGAGGCGGAACTGGGCGGGCTCTCCGACCTGCTCACTCACGTTTATTTCAGCCATATCGTGCCCAGGGTCAGTTGAGATGAAGGCGCACCTTTTCGACATCACCCACACGACGACTTACGACTACCAATCGGCCGTGACCGTGGGGCATCATTTGCTGCGGCTGGCGCCGCGGCGGCTGGCGCGGCAGTCGCGGCTGGCGTACGCCGTGTCCCTCGAGCCGGCGGCGGCGTGCGTGAGTAATCACACCGACTACTTTGGCAACGAGGTTGCCTTCGCCATTATCGAAGGCGCGCACCGGCGACTGCGCGTCACCGCCCGCAGCCGCGTCGCGGTCGGGGCCGCCTTTATCCCGGAGGCCGCGGAGACGCCCTCCTGGGAAACGGTTCGCAGCCTGTGCCGCAGAGACCTCTCGGCGCCAGCGCTCGAGGCCAGCGAGTTTACCTTCGCCTCGCCGCTGGTGCCGGTGGATGCGCCTTTTGCCGACTACGCCAAGGAGTCGTTCCCCGCCGGACGCGCCGTCCTGGACGCCGTGCTCGACCTGACTGGCCGCATTCACCGCGACTTCAAGTTCGATGCGACGGCCACCTCCATCGCCGCTCCGCTGGCCCAGGTGCTCGAGGAGCGCCGGGGGGTGTGCCAGGACTTCGCGCATTTGCAGATCGCTTGCCTGCGCGCGCTGGGCCTGCCGGCGCGCTATGTCAGCGGCTACCTGGAAACGATGCCCCCACCCGGACAACCCAAGCTCACCGGGGCCGATGCCTCGCACGCCTGGGTCGGCTTTTTTTGTCCCGGCCTGGGGTGGATCGATGTGGACCCGACCAACAACCTCCTGCCCTCGATGCGGCACATCACCCTGGGCTGGGGCCGCGATTACGGCGATGTCAGCCCCATCCGGGGAGTGCTCGTTGGCGGCGACGAGCACACCCTGGGCGTGGCGGTGGATGTGTTGGCTCTGGGCGAGGTGGATGATCAGTCATTCCGCGCCGAGACGTGAGGCAGGCCAGGGCCTCGTCAACGAAGCGAGCCGTCGTTTCCGCCGGGTGGCCCGGGCGTCCGGGAGACCTTCTGCGCGGTCGATGGGCCTTGCCTGGCCTTGCCTGGGCGCACTGCGGCGCGCGTGAAGAGCAGGACCACGCCGGAAGCCAGCCCGAGGCAGCCCACGGCCCACCCCAGCGCGTAGCTCCAGCGCGCGACAAGCCGCCCGTCAAGGCCCCCCATGGCACCCCCGAAGGCGAGGCAGAGAACAATGATAGCCAGCCATAGGGCCGCCCCGAAACACACGCCCACGAGCGCCGCCACCACGACCACGAGCAGAAGTTGAACCGCGATTCGTAACGGACTCGCGCCGCGCGCCGCGCCTTGAGCCTTGCGCACCGCGCCGAGGATTAAATGAAAGCCAACGGGCCCGAAAGAACCGGCCGAGGTCTCGGGGGGCGGCTGGATTGGCACCAGGGGCGGCGCGGGCCCCGGCTCGCCGCGCAGGCAAGTATAGACGGAGGCGGGGTGGAGTTCGGACCTTTCTTCGGGAGCGGGCGCCTCCTGGGGCCCAACGAGCCTCGAGGGCGCGGGCGGGCCGTGGCGCTTCCGCGCCGCAACGCCCGCAATGCTCTCGGGGCCCTCGGGCGGCTGCGCCAAGGGCGCATCCGATTCCCCGGCAGCCTTCGGGCCGTCTTCCAGCCCGGGTTCGGGCGCGGCGGGCTGTCCCCAGGGGAAGCGCTCGAGGTAGTTCCATTTCTTGAACCGCCGGTCATCCGGGGCGGGCACGGGCTCAAGGACAATGTCCCGGAATTCGGAGACCAGGCGGCGTTCCTGTCTGGCGCGCAGCCAGTTCCCTTTGCCCACCCGGGTGAGGACGATTGCCAGGACGAGAAGGAGGGCCGCCGCCGAGGCCACGATGACCTCTTTGCGCGAGCCGGAAGGGAAAGATGACAAGTTGAAAACGCCTCGGAAGCACCAGATGTTCCACATCCAGAGGAAATACCACGAGCCGACGAAGCCGGCGGCGCGCCAGGTCGCCAGGGCTGGCCGTCCGCTGTTGAGGCCGGCCCACATCACCGGCAGACAGGCGCGCCAATCCCAGCCCAGGCGCCAGGACCACCACAGCAACCAGGCCCAGACCACCAAATAGACGAACAGCGCCCCCGGCGTCCACGGGCGCAGGGCCAGACCGGCGAGCATCATCAAGAGGTTGAGGGCCAGCACACACTGGCCCGCGGCCTGGAAATGCCGGCGCAGGGCCTCGAGCCCGCCCGAGACAATTTCGCTCGGCGCCAGGGGCGTGGTGAGCAGCAGCTCATAACTGCCGTCGTGCCGGGCGTCGCCCAACATCTTGGCGGCGGTCTGCCGGGAAATCCAGGACAGGCTCCCCAGCAGAAGGGAGGCGCTGATGAAGAAACTGGGCACGCTCGGCCAGCGGCCCCGCCATGCGGCCCAGCAGAGCAGCCAGACGCCGGTGAGGCCGCCGAGGGCCAGCCAGGCCAGGAGCGCCGGCTGCCGATCGCGCGCAGCCAGCCACACAAACGGATTGGCCGCGCGAAAGGGGCGCTGGCCATCAGGGGGCGCGGCGTCGAGCCACTGCGCGGCGAGGCCCCTTCGTCCGCTGGCGCCGCCGTGTACCCACTCCTGCCAGCGGTGGCGCCAAACCGAGTCGGGGCCGCTTTGCTCGCACTCGCGCCAAAGCGAGCCGAGGACAACCGCCGCCCCGGCCAGACAGAGCGCCGACCAACACAACGTGACCCCGAAGTTGACCCAGACCCCCGCCGGGACCCAGCGGCCCGTCCAGGTCCAAATTGACCACGCGCCGTAGGCCGGGCTGAGCCGCTGCAACCAAACCGGGGGCCGGACATGAGCCAGAACCAACTGCGCGTGGCAGACGGCCGGCGGGAGCGCGCAAATGAGCGCCGCCAGCACCACCGCCAGCACCACCGCGGCGCTGTCGTCTTCGGTCAGGGTCGAGGCCAGCAGCCCGACGGCCAGGGCGAAGAGCATCAGGTTCAGCAGGCAGACGGCCGTGGCCAGGAACAGGTCGAACGAGGCCCCGCCGAACAGAAACGGCAGTGCCAGCATGGGGAATATGGCCAGCAAATTGGTGAGGGCGATCAAGGCGGAGCTCAGGACCTTGCTGGCAAAAACCTCGGCCGCGCTCAAGCCGCTCAGGAACAGCAGCCCCACGGTCCGGCAGCGGCGTTCCTCGGCAAAGGCGCCGGCGATCCGGGCGGGGGCGCGGCTGACCCAGTAAAGCCCTACGGCGAAAAGGACCTTGTGCAACGTTCGCCCCGCCGCCGGGCCGTCCTTGAGCAGCCCGACCCAAAGCAGGAACAGCGGGATCAAAGACACGCCCACCAGGGCCGAGGCCGCAATCAGCCGGCTGCGCGCGGGCTGCTTCTTCCGCAGCGCCACGCGCAGCTCCCGTTCGATCAGCGGCGGCCAGGGCATGGACGAGCCGGGGTCATTTCGAGCCGCCGAGCCCCATCTTGCCCCACATATCCTTGACGCCTTGTAGTTGAAGAGCTTGCTGTTGGCGGAAGCCCTCCAACTGGTCGGGCGTCAGCACGGGCTCGAGCGCCTTGACCTTCTGGTCGAGCAATTGCTCAAAGCTCCACACCGAGATGTCGGCCAAGTTCGTGGAAGCCGGCTTTGACGCGGGCTTCACGTTGCCGTTCAGTTGGTTGAGGTCAAGGTCATACAGCGCGGCAAAGGCCTGATCCTCCTGATCCGAGGTCAAACCGAGGGTGCTCTGCAGGGTCATCAGGTCCATGTTGGCCGCCTGGCGGGCGGTCAAGGCGGCTTCTTCCTGTTTATAGGTCTTGTAATCGGCCTTTTGCTCCGGAGTCAGCAGGGCCTTGATTTGCTCATCGGGGTCGCCCGCGTCCTTGGCCATGGCCATCATCTCCTTGATGTCGTAATGCCCGGCCATGGCCTGCTGGGTCCCGGTCGACATCACCTGCGCCTGGCGCATCAGGATGTCACGGGCCGCCTGGACCTGCTCGGGCGTCAGGTGCAGGATGGCCGTCATACGGGACAATTGGCCCTCGACCCGCTGCTCGGTGAAAAGCTTCATGGTGTTCTTCATCAGGTCGCCCATCGGCCCGGCGGCTTTCGCAGCCCCGGCGCCGCCGGCCTGGGCCGCAAGCTTGGCCCTCAGTGCCTCGGCCTCCAAATTCGCCCGGCGGGCGACCCCGGCCATGCCGCGCAGACGGAGCAGTTCGGGCTGAGTTTGGGCCTTCCATTGGCGCAATTGCTCGAGTTCGGCGTTGTCGGTGCCGCCGGGCTGGGCCGTCTTGGCGCCACGCAGACGCGCGACCTCGGCGCGCAAGGCGGCCAGTTCGTTGGTTTGCGCCTGCAGGCGCGCGTTCTCGGCGCGCTCGCGATCGAGGCGGGTTTGCTGCCAGGCGGGGGCGGCGATGCCGGCCACGACCAAGGCGCCGATCAGACTAGTCTTCAGGGTGATCATGCTCATAAGTTTCGTCAGGGTTAACGTTGTCGAAGCGGCGACGGCCCCGCCGGCCAGGGCGGCGCCGGTGATGCTCGAGGCCAGCGCCTCGGGGGCCGGAGTGACGACTCCGATGGCCAGGGCGGCGCTTAGTCCGGCGGCGGTCGAGGTGATGCCCCGGCGCCCCAAGAGCCCGCGGAGCTTGTCCAGCGCCCGGTCCACGCGCATCCGGGCCGCGTTCTCGTTGAGCCCCAGCCGCTCGCCGACCTCGCGCAAGGGCCGCTCTTCCAGGAAGCGGAGCACCAGGGCTGCGCGGTCCGCCTCTTTCAATTCGTGGAGGGCGTCATCGAGCACTGGCTGAATCCGCTGCCAGGCTTCGTCGGGGGAGTCCTCGGAAAGCAACTCATTCATACTCTGGGCCTGTTCTTCCCGCCGCCGCCGGTGCAGCTCAGCGCGCCGCCAATTGGCCGCCAGGTGACGGACGGTGGTGTAGAGCCACCCGGCCAGGCAGGGATGGGCCAGGAGCCCGGGGGCTTTGCGCGCCAGTTCGGTGAACACCGCCTGCGAAACGTCCTCCGCCAGCGCCCCGTCGCCGCCCGTCTCGCGCAGCGCCGACGAATAGACCAGATTCAGGTGCTCCCGGACCAGTTCGGCAAAGGCGCTCTCCGAGCGCTCCTCCACATACCGCCGCAGCAATTTCGTGTCGTTACTCATCTGCCTTCATAGAGGATATGTGTGCCGGAAGGCAAAACCGCACAAAAAATTCGCCCACTGCCCCCCTGGCGTCTGAGGAGTGACGAGTGACGAGTGACGAGCGGCCGGCAAAGGGCCGGTGTTCTGCTTCACGATACTCGGGGAGTGAATTATCAAGATAATTTCGGGGACTTCCCCGTGGAGCGTGAATTGTCGGTTCTTCTGGCAACTCGGGGTCTGGTGCCAACAAGGAGAACTCCGCCGAACTCCGGCGCCCCGAAGGGGCAGCGAGATAGTAGCCGGGCAAGGCCCGCCGGAGCGTAGCACAGGCGGGCCGCCGCCCTGGGTGGAGGCTGGCCCCCCTTTTCCCGAGTTTGGTTTTCCCCAGGCCTTAAGCCTGGGAAAAACCAAACTCGGGAAAAGGGGGCATTCGTTTTGGGGCTCTTTACCCCATAGGAGGGCGGCGCTCCGCTTGCCCTGGGCTATCATCGTGCCGTCCCTACGGGACTCGGCTTTGGCTCGCTCCGCTCGCATAGAAGCCACAGCACGGAGGTTTCCGCTACTCCTCCGAATGAATCGTGAATAAGACCGGCTCCCACTTCAATGAATTCCGTGAAGCGGGACAGGGCCGGGCAGCCACGTCCACTTGTCACTCCCCGCTCGTCACTCGCCACTCGTCACTCGTCACTCGTCACTAGCGAAGCGTGCTCCGGGCTCTCGAGGCCGCGGCGGACCGCCGCCAGGACCGCTTTCATGTCCCCTCGCAGCAACGCCGCGGCGTCGAGCCAGAGGCCGGGAAAAACGCCGCTCTTGAGCAGGCCGTCATCCGCCGGCGTCAGTTCGTGGTACTCCCCCTCGCGCAACGTCCACCAGATGAGGCGCCGCTCGCCGGTAATCCAGACCAGGTATTCGCGAACGCCATTGCGGCGGTAAGCGCCCTTTTTCTGGTGCAGGTCGTAGGAGTGTGAGCTGGCGGCGATCTCCACGGCCAACTCCGGGGCGCCCTCGATGTAATCATCGGCCGAAATGCGGGCCTGCCCGCCCTTGGCCGGCAGCTTGAGAAGCGCCAGGTCGGGCTGCGGCTCGTTGTCCAGGTCCAGCCGGGTGGTCGGGTTGGCGAAGCATTCGGTCCCAGGGGTCTCGGCGGCGTAAGTTCCCAGCCAGGTACTAAGGCAACCATGGGGGTGGGCATGGCTGCTGGCACGAACAGGGGAGGGCATATAGACGATTCCTTCGATTAACTCCGCCTTCTTGAGCTGAGGCATCCGCTCGTAGCGCCGCTCGAACTCGTCACGCGAGAGCCGGTCCCCGGCCTCGAGCAAGGGCTCCCGGATTCCAGGGGCTGGACCGGCCGGCTGAACCAATGGTGCCGCAGGTGTCGCCATAGCCCTAGCTTACAACCACCGGCGGCATAGACAAGGACGATCCGTTAGGAGGCTATTCAAAATAACGTGAACAACCAGCGCGCCGGGATTTTGACCGCTGGCGAGGCGCGAGCCAGGCGCATACCCGCAGCGGTCTGTAACGAGCGAGCAACGAAGCCAGCGGTCAAAAGACCAAGCGAAAGTGTTCATGTTATTTTGAATGGCCTCCTTAATTGACAGCAGGCCGAAGATGGTGTTAATTGAAGAGGAAAGAGAAGAAAGAGTCCAATATGATGATTGTGAAGGTTCAGGTCCGCCAGTGTGGTTGGCCGGGCCACGGACAGAAGTCCATGTGGTCTAGTGCCGCCGGACCTGGCATCGCGGGAGGGAATTGCTGACAGCTGAATAGCGAATTTCCAAAAAACCCGCGATTGCAAGACAGTCGCGGGTTTTTTGTTCAACTCATGAAAACGAACTACAGCCGAATGCACGTGCGGTTCCTGCCGGAGACCCGGTTCCCAGTCCAACCGGCGCCCCCGGCGCCGTTTGCAGCGCCCAGGGAAGACCCTTTGGAGGGGCTCAAGCGCCGCCTGCTGCAGGGGCGCCTGGAAGCAGTTCGCGACGAGGACGGCCAGGGCCGGTTGCGGCGGGCCGCCCACGAAGCGGCCGCGCTGGCCTGGGTGACGCCCTATCCGCTGCTGGTGTTCCCGGGGCTGTTCGACGAGCGGGCGGAGCGGGCGGCCGCGCAAGCCCGGCGCCAAGCCCGGGTGCGGCGGCGCAGCCGGGAGTTGCTGGCGGGCTATGGAGGCGGCGTCAGGGCCGGGCTGAGGGGAAAAGGAGGCGCAGGAAACGCGGGTAGTAAAGGGCTTGGTCCTGGATCACCTCAGCCAACTCGAAGCTGTTGGTGGCGTACGTGAGCACGAGGTCGGCGCCGGTCAGTTCGGGATGGGCCTTGGCGGCGTAGATCATGATGCGGGGCCGATTCCACTCCGGCGGCGTAAAGAACGAGCGCGGGGCGGACCAGGGACCGGTGAGCTGGATTGCCCAGCGCATCGCGACCGTAGCCGGGCCAAAACCCACGGTCTGGAACTCGAGGTAGCGATGAAAGCGTTCCGAGAAATGCACGGTGAACTCCGTCTGGCCATCGCGGAAGCTCGGGCGGGCCGGCGCCTCGGGCGGCAGATGAGCCCTCCAACGGGATTGCCCGGTCCACCATTCCGGCTCCTGGAACCGGCCTTGAAGGACCGCGCTCAGCGGCCAGCGGTTCACGTAGATGTCATGTGTTCCCGGCTCGACCGAGCCGAAGGCGTACAAGTTGCCGTCCTCGGCGAAGGCGCTGCCTGAGCCGAGGACGACGTGGTGCGCGTTTTCGGGAATGGCGCAGCTCCGAATGCGCCACTGCGGCGGCTCGGCGTCCGGGTTTTCGATCAGCGCCGCCGCCGAGCCGCAGACCTCGAAACCGAGTCCCCCGGTGACGGCCCGCACACGCATCAGGAACAGGAGAAGGCGCCCCTCGAGCCTGGTCCCGCCTCCGGGCCAATACCATTGCGCTTGGGTCTCGGGGAAGAATGAGGCGGGCCGCCCCTCCTTGCGCCCCCAATAAAACCGTATCGAAGCGGAGGCGGGGTCATAGCCCTGCTGAATGCCGAGGCTATTGCGGATGAAGGCTGACCCGTGGCGGTCATGCCTTGCGGCGGGGTCGATGAGCGTATCGTCGAAGAGCCAGAGAACGCGGCCATGGCCCAGGTCCACCGAGTAGGCGTTGTCGCTGCCCACCCAGCAGGGGTCCTTCCGGAAAAGAGAGTCCCCCTCGGGCCAGGAACTGGCGATAGGCGGCGGCAACTCCGCCGCCGCGGCCCGGACATGGGGCGCGAGCGAAAGGCCCGCGCCCAGCACGGCGAGGAGGAGCGGGAGAATTGGGCGATAACGACTTAACATTGTCCGGAGAATGTTGAGCGGGGCCCCTTACCCGCCCAGCGAGGCCGGGTCGCTGACATCCCCCTTGTTGAACTGGACGTAGGCCTCGGTCAAATCAGCGGCATAAAACAGCGCCTCGGCGCGGCCGGCGTTGAGGTGGAGGTGCAGGTCGAATTCCCGCGGCGCCACGGCCGCGCACAGCTCGGCAAAGGGCGCCGCCGTGGGCTGGCCGCGCTTGAGACTCCAGAGGATTTGCCGGCTGCCGGGAGCACTGTAGCCGAGGTCCACCTTCCCTTCGAGGATGGTGGCGGGGCTGCTGCCCAGGGCGGCGAGGATGCGGCCCCAGTTCGGGTCGCCCCCGTGCCAACTGGTCTTGACCAGCGCGCTGTTGGCCACGGCCCGGGCCGCGGCGTCGGCCTCGGCGAACGATTTCGCCCCCTTGACCCGCACCGTCACAAAGCGCGAGACGCCCTCGCCATCGCGCACGATCATCTTCGCCAACTCGAGGCACAGGCGGCTTAAGGCGGCCCGGAACACGCCAAATTCCGGCGACTTCGAGTTTCGGACATCGAACTTCGGACTGGACAGGCCGTTGGCCAGGACCAGGACGGTGTCATTGGTGCTCATATCGCCGTCCACGCTGAGGCGGTTGAAGCTGTTGGCGACGGCTTGCTCCAAGGCCGCCCGGAGGGGCCCGGCCTGGATGGCGGCGTCGGTGGTGATGAAACAGAGCATCGTGGCATGAAGGGGCGCGGCCGCCGGCCGCTTTCCGCTCAGGCTCATCCCTGGCTGGATCATGCCCGCCCCTTTGCAGATACCGCCCAGGCGGGCCGATTTGCCTCGAAAGCTGAATTCCAGCGCCGCCTGTTTTGGCCGCGTGTCGCTGGTCATGATCGCTTCCATCGCATGGTCCGCGTGGGTGGGGGTATTGCCCAATTCAACCACCGCCTCGATGATTCCCGCGCGGACGTGGTCCATGGGCAAGGTCACGCCGATGCGGCCCGTGGAGCCGACCAGCGCCATACCGGCCGGCAAGGCCAGCGCCCGCTCGGTGAAGCGGGCCATCTCCAACGCATCTTTCAATCCCTGCTTTCCGGTGCAGGCATTGGCATTGCCGGAGTTGGCCAGGATGGCCTGGGCCTGGCCGCGGGCCACGCGCTCGACGCAAACCCGCACCGGGGCCGCGCAGGTCTGGTTCGTCGTGAAGGTGCCCGCCACCGCCGCGGGCACGTCGGACACCATCAACGCCAGGTCCCGCTTGGCGCCTTTTTCGGACCCCTGGCCCGTTCCCAGCCGTTTGATGTCGCAAAACACGCCCGACGCCCGAAAACCGCGAGGGGCAACGATGGAGCCGGCTATCTCAGTCATTGCTAAGAGCACGTTACTTGCCGCGGCGCCACTGGGCGTCGGCAAAGTCCATGAACACCGTCCAGTCGGCCGCGGTCATCGAGTGTTTTCCGGCGCGGAGGTAGTAGCCCAGGGGGCTGCTCACCAGCTTGCCTTGGGGCGGCATCTCGGTGGCGTCGAGGCCGCGCGCGCCCAAAAAGCGGTAAACGGGGTCGGCGGCGCGGAGCACCTCGAACTGGCCTGGCGGGTTGGCCCATTGGTCCTCCTCGGCGGCGGAGAAGAGCACCGGGCGGGGGGCGCAAAGGGCCACCAGGCAGTTCTGGTCCATGGGCAGGCGCTCGGGGGCGGTATTGAACTCCTTGAAGCAGGCATTGAACCAATGAGGGAAATGGTCGTTGATGGCCTGGACCGATTCGCCGAGCTTGCCGCGGCTGGGGGCGGAGCCGCCGCAGCCGGCCTGGTGGGCGAAGGCGATGGCGATGCGCTCGTCATAAGCGGTCGCCAGCAGGGCGGTCTTGCCATTGCGCGAATGGCCCAAGGCGGCGATGCGGTGCGAGTCCAGGTCGGCGTCGGTGACGAGGTAATCGACGCAGCGCTGAAAGCCCCACGCCCAGGCGGCGATGGTGCCCCGGCTGGCGGCCGGGTTGCGGGCCGGGTCGCCCTCGGCCAGCCAGGCATACACCCCGCTGCTGAGGTCCGCGCGGTCCGAATCCACGTCGCCGCTGTAAAACGCCGCCAGGGCGTAGCCGCGCCGCACGATTTCCGCCAGCGGCCAATCGGCGGCCTGGGCGCCGCGTCCGGCCTCAGTGGCCGCGTGGTTCGCGCAACCCGGGCAGGAATCGGTCATCCAGGTCCTGGGCAGGGGGATGCGCGCGTCGGGGGTCAGCGCGTGATTGCCGCAAAAGTCCATCGCCAGGAACACCGGCACCGGCCCCTGGCGGTCATTGGGCACCACCACGATCAGGCCGATGCGCGGGGCATTGGTCGCGGGGCCGGCCTCGAGCGTCAAGACCTTCAGGGTCGCCTTGCCCCCGAGAAAATCGGCGTATTGGCCCTCGACGCGGACTTGCGGGTGCGCCGGCTTGGGCGGGATGGCGCCGTACATGTAATGGGCAAATAGCGCCTTAAGTTCGGGCCGGCGCTCCTGGAGCCACTGCGCCCGGCTGGCGACCCGCCGCCCATCCAGCATGACCAGCGGGTCCGGCATCCTCGGCTGCGGGGGCAAGGCGGACAGCTCGGGAAAGGAACGTGGCGCCGCGGGGCCGCTGGCGCAGCCCCCCAGCAGGAGCGCGGACACGGCCCCGCCGCCCAAGGCACAGCAGACCACGGGCGAAAACAACGGCCGAAGAATCGAGCAATGGCCCGCCAGAGCGAGTAACTCCTGATGCGTGTTCATATAGCGTCGTTCGCATCGGAATAGCCCAATCCGGTCCCAAAGACAAACGCAAAAGTTTACAACCGAGCCGGGGGCGATTATCCTTTTGATATGGTGAGCGACTCTTCCATCGCCGGGCACTGGCCTGGGGACTTCGAGGAGGCGGGTTTCCAGCAGTGGGCGGAGAACCTGCGGCGGGAGTTGCGCGCGCCGGCCGTCTCACTGGGCCTGGTGTTCATGGCGCCGAGGTTCTTTCCTCACGCCAGTCAGATCCTGGAAATCCTCCGCGTCCACGCCCGCATCCCATTGCTGATCGGTTGCTCGAGCCAAAGCCTGATCGTCGGCGCCTTCGAGGTCGAGGAAAACGCCGGCATCGTCCTGGGCCTCTATTGGCTGCCCGGCGCGGAACTCGAGGCCATTCACTTCACCCAGGAGCAGGTCGAACAAGCCGGCCAGCCCGGCTTCTGGCACCGGCAGACCGGCGTGGGGCCGGGCCAGAGCAACGGGTGGCTGGCGTTTATCGACCCTTTCCAGCTCGACAGCGAGGCCTGGCTGCGGACCTGGAACCGGGATTACGCCCCGCTGCCGGTGATGGGCGGCCTGGCCAGCGGCGATTTCGGCGAGCAACACACTCGCCTATGCCTCAATGGCGAGGTGTTCGACGAAGGCGGCGTGGCCGTTTCCTTCGGCGGCCAGGTCGAACTGACGGGCATGATTTCCCAGGGCTGCACCCCCATCGGCCAGACCTGGACCCTCACCAAAGTCGAGCAAAACATCATTCACGAAATCGGCAACCGCCCCGCTTACGAGGTGCTGGCCGAGACCTTCAACCAACTCCCCCCCGAGGAACAACGCAAGGCCCGAGGCAACCTCTTCCTCGGCCTGGTCGTCAACGAGTACCTCGATGAATTCCACCGGGGCGACTTCCTGATTCGCAACCTCATCGGCGTGGACCCGCGCTCCGGCTGCATCGCCGTCTGGGCCCTGCCGCGGGCGGGCCAGACCGTGCAGTTCCAGCGCCGCTCCGCCACCGCCGCCACCGAGGACATGGCCGAACTGCTGGCGCGGGTCAGGACGCAATTGGGCGGCGCCAGCCTTTACGGCGGCTGCCTGTGCTCGTGCAACGGCCGCGGCCAAAGCCTCTTCGGCCATCCCCATCACGATGCCCAAATGATCCAGCGCCAACTCGGCCCCATGGGCTTGGCGGGCTTCTTTTGCAACGGCGAAATCGGCCCCGTCGGCAACAAGAACTTCCTCCACGGCTTCACTGCTTCGCTGGCCCTGTTTGTCAAGAAGGGCGGTTGATCACTTCCGCCGGCTAATCCAGGGCCGGGTCGGTGCCGTCGATCATCTTGACTTTGTTGTGCAGGAAGTATTCGCGGGTGAGGGCTTTGAGGCTCTGCTGGCGCCGGTCGTAGAGGCGCTTGAGCTTGCGGGGCTTGTGCCGGGCCAGGGCGTAGTGCGTCAGCAGCGGCATGGCGATGGTGGTGTCCGTGTAGCAGACCACCGCCTCGGGGAGGCGCTGGGGGTCCACTTTACCCCAGCTCACCGCCTCGCTGGGCGTCGCGCCGGAGAGGCCGCCGGTGTCCGGGCGGGCGTCGGTGACCTGCAGGAAATAATCCTGGCCGAACTCCTTGATGCGGAGGACTTCCTGGATCTGGGGCTCGGTCTGGAGGGCAAAATTCTTGGGGCTGCCCCCGCCCCAAAGCACCACGGCGCTCTTGCCGCCGGCGCGCTTGGCGGCCAGGACAAAGGCGGTCGTCTCATTGACGTCGATGGCGGGGTTGAGGCGCAGCTTATTGCCGCGCAATTCGACTCCCGCCACGTTCATGCCGATGGTCGAGTCGCCCGGCGAGGAAGTGTAGCAGGGGACGCCGGCGCGGTAGGCGGCGGCCAGGACGGAGACGTCCTTGAGGTCCATCTTGCGTTCCCACTCGGCGCAGTACTTGCCGAGCAGGTAGTGGAGTTCGGCGGTGCCCATCTCCTTTTGGAATTCAGGCTGGATGAGAATGCTCCGCAGGATCTCATCGGTGGCCATGAGGCAATCGCTGTAGCCCAGGAGCACGTCATAGACGCGCACGATGTCGTTGTCGCGCAGGTCGGTGTCGTCGAATCGGAAGTTGCCGACGTGAACGGGGTAGTTGAGGGCGAAGTGCATGTCGTGGTAAAGGTTGGCGCCGGTGGCGACCAGCCAGTCCACGAACCCGGCCTTGATGAGGGGGACGATGCTCGAGCAGCCCATGCCCGCCGGGGTGAGCGCCCCGGCAAAACTCATGCCCACGGTGACGTCGTCCTCGAGCATCTTGCCGGTGAAAAGCTGGCAGGCCTCTTTGAGCCGCGCCCCGTTGTAAGCTAAAAACGTCGCGTCGATCAGGTCGGGCGTCTTTTCCTTGCCGGTGATGTTCTTGGGCAGGATGCGCTTGCCGGAGAGGTACTTCGCGCGGTTGGGGCACCGCCTTTTCTTCAGCCACTCTGGCGCTTCGGACAGGTCGGTTCGGGCTCGAATGTGCCGCTTTTGGGTCTTGGCCATAGTCTTTCTCCATTCCAGTTTTGGCCGCAAACAATACCCGGGAAAACCAGGATGCCAATGATTAAATGAACGGGGAGCGCCGGGTCACGCGCGAGGAGCGCCGGCCGCCACTTCACTCGCCCCTCGTCTCTCGCCCCTCGTCCCTCGCCCCTCGTCCCTCGTCCCTTCTCCTCACACACCAGGCCGAAGTCCCGCCGTTGAATCCAGCCCAGGGCGCGGCTGGCGCGGACCAGGACGTATGGGCCGCGCGCGCGCACCCACCGAACGGGCTCGCCGGCGCCCAAGCGCGTGAGCACCTGGGCCTCGCGCGTGGGCGTCAGCCGCAAGGGGGCGTCCTTTTGCACGACAAAGCCGATGCGGGCGCGCGTGTGGACGCCGAAGTGGGCGGGCACGCTGAGCAGGAACACCATGATGCCCAGGGCGGCCACGGCCTGGTGCCAGGCCGCTTTGGGGCGGCGCAGGATGCCGGGCAGCAGCACCATGGCTACCGCCAGCCATAAGCTGGCGCCCGTGATCCAGGCCCACCAGTCGATCGGCAGCCAGGTGGCGACCACCTCATCCCAGGCCAACTCGGGCGCCTCCACTTGGGCGGTCTTGCGCGCAAAGCGCAGGTTGTTGCGCGCCGGCCCGTTGAAGGGGTCCAGCCACACGGCCCGTTCCCAGGCCAGGATGGCGCGCCCGGTGCTCCCGCCCTGCCACTCGGCGTTGCCGAGATTCTGAAAGGTGCCGGACGCCGGCTGGCGCTCGGCGGCCTGGCTGAAGGCCCGAGCCGCCGGCGAATAATCCCCCGCCCGATAAGCGGCTGTGCCTTCCCGGAACAGGGCATCGACTGCCGCGCTCGCGCGCGGGGCCGCGATCCCAAGCGCAACCAGGATGAGGAGAAGCTGGAGACGGTTCACGGGTTACAACCTCCGCTCCATGAGCGCCAGCACTTTTTCCAACTCGGGCTGGAGGGCCAACAACTCGGTGGCGTCGGCGCCGCCAGGGCCGAACCGCGCGGCGTCCGTGAGGACAAAGAAGCGGCGCGCCGCCTCGGCTTCCGCGGGCGCCAATTCTTCCGCGGCCG
>Ga0326728_10009267_pt1 | contig 23803 bp, 22 predicted proteins | sample MB3enrmetagenome_FD_207602 | JGI IMG/M metagenome (GOLD analysis project Ga0326728, IMG submission 207602) | Lab enriched peat soil microbial communities from McLean, Ithaca, NY, United States - MB31MN | ecosystem: Environmental > Terrestrial > Soil > Wetlands > Peat | place: USA: New York... | reverse complement strand
GAGATTTTCTGACAAAAACCACTTCTACTTTAGAGCTTGTCCCCCTCCACTTTTCAATACAAATATCTCCTGCCAAATGTGTTGATTACGTGATTTCAGGGGCAAAAAATGAGGAAAGTCCTGAAAACTGCAGGAGACAAAAAGGCAGGTAACAAGCGCCAGGGGTCGAGTTACGGGGGCCGGGGAAAGTAAGGATATTTATGACGCACTACACTGGCGCAAGGCGCACTTCCCAGCATGGTGTTCTCCCCCTCAGCTTAAGGCGCCGGGCGGCTGTCGGTGGAGAGGGCTATTGTCATGTCACACTTAACCGGCATTTCCATTTTGACTTCCCGGCCGACCGATACTCGCATCTGGCTTTGCTATTGCTTCTGGATTATCAGTTGCAATTCCTGGCTCATCCCGGGATTGAGCTTCGCGAGTTGCGGGATGAGTTTCATTGCCTCACTTTTGTTACCGCGCGCCACGTACACGAGCGCGAGATCGCGGAGCGCATCTTTATAATTGGGATCGAGTTTCAAGGTTGTGAGGTACTGCCCAATCGTCTTGTCGAACTGCCCGACATCCTCGTAGGCGGTGCCGAGGTAATAGCGTGCATCTGGATTGCCAGGGTCGAATTGGACGGCCTTCTCGTAATTCTTTACCTCAAGTTCGTATTGGGCCTTTTCGTAATAATCGCCAGCAAGGCCGATGTAGGCATCGGCATAACTGGGGTCAAGTTGAATCGCCTGCGAGTAGTAAGCAATAGCCTTGTCCCATTCCCGTCTATTGTCCTCTAGGCTGCCCTGAGCAACGTAAAAGGCGGGACTCCCCGTCACGATATTCCCTTGGCCGCTGAGAACGGCTTTGAAATCATTGATTGGCACGGCAAAGTTTAGGTTCTGGTTATCCTCGCCTTTCTGAAAGGTAGCCGTAACGCCGACTACTCTGCCACTCTCAATGAACAGTCCGCCACCACTGCTTCCCGGCGAAACAGGAGCCGTGAACTGGATGAAAATTTTTCCATTTATGGCTCGGCGGGGATTGCTGACGTTACCTTCTGAAACAGTACTTAGAAGTCCTCCAGGATTGCCGATGGCGAAGACTTTCTCGCCAGTTTGAAGCTCGTCGGAATTCCCGATGCCTCTGATAGATGGTGTCTCAGTTCCATCGAACTGAAGGAAGGCGATGTCGGTTGCATCGTCAACGCTTCTTAAACTACGTAATTGGTAGAAGGCACCCGAGGGAAGTTTTGCGATGACGTCTGCCGCGCCTTTGATGACGTGGGCATTGGTGGCGAGCAAGCCCGTGGAGTTAATAAAAAAACCGCTGCCTTGAGCGATCAATTTGTTGTGATTATCGAGTACTTCGATAATCGCGACGGCCTTGAGGTTCCGCCGAAGCATCTCTTGTTTCCACCAGTTCTTCCCCCACTCGTACCCAACGGCAGCGATAACAGCAAGGATCACCGCGAGGATAAATTCTTTGCTGAACCTGTGGAACAGATGTCCCAATTGGCTAATCATGCGCTTGCTGGTCGGCGTATTCTCCATTGGTCCCCCAACAGGTCACGTTTAATCCCGACCCCGACTCGCCACAGCTCGTGAACAAAATCTTACCAGCGCATTGGGGCTCGGTCGTCTGCTTCTCGCGTTTTCCAAGTCAACGCGGGCCGCGCATCCTAAACTTAACTGCGGAAGTATGTGCTTTACGCAACGTTTCGCTTCTTTGCGCGCGCACGGTAAATTACACGCCCAATGAGCCAAATCAGAACGATTCCAACGAAAGCGCCGAGGTAGCCCCCTAAGTCTAGGTCGCGGTGGTAGATGCTGGCGTTACTCACTGTGACAGCGAGGGCGACTAACGCGCACGCGATCCAGTCCTTAACCCCCATGAGACGCTCCTTAACCTGTTGGGGTTGATCCTTGGTAGTCGTTGTCGGTTAACCTCACGGCAATACTATTCCTCTCTTGGCCACCCTGCCGCTGGTTTTTTCTTAGAAAGGGACTTCTTCACGGCATCCTGCCAAATTCCCCGGATTTTCAACACATCTGGTTTGGGACCGGGCTTAGCGTCAAAGATTTAAAGAGCCTCTATTCGCAACGTGCATTGTAAATTGACTTAATTTGTGTGACTATTCCTTCAGGTACTCGCGGGCATCCCTTCTTGTCCCACTCTTCTCTTATCTTTTCGACCATCCCAGAGGCGTGCGCAAATGCAGAACTCCCTCTTTTCTTGCAGTATACCCATGTAGGTTTGCCGACGTCACTTGCTTTTTCCGCCATGAACTTAGCTGCGCATACGTTAAAGATCGTTTGATGAAAGTCCCGGCGGGTGGTCTGTCCCAAGGAGTAGAGAATTGTTTCAGCGATGTATTTTCCCGAACCAATAGCAGCGAATCCGATATTGTCATAGACGTGATCGGTCACTCCACCGTCTTTGTTTTCACTTATTTCAAAGATGTGGGGAAGCCCAAATAAATCGAATCCAGCAATAAGAAACGTGCATCCGACCTTGACTTCCTCGATCTGTTTGCGGATTGATTCGTACATTCTCTCGCTCAGCTTTTTCCTGCCATCCTTAAGAAATTCCTTCATGCTCAATCCGTATCCGCTCAAAGCGGCATCTTCGCGCATGCCCACGAGATGCTGACTGTACGCCCTCTTGAAAACGGCCCGAGCGGTTGCCAGCCTGTTAGCTCTCCCAGTAAAATACTCACGAGCTTTTTCAATGATCGGCGTGCACTGTGTGAGATCGTCCGCTGACATCATCGTGAACCACTCTTTGTGAAAAGGTTGCAGTTTAACCATTACACGGTCAGCAGAAATGATTCCCCCGCTGACCATCTGATCCGATGCGGTTACAAGATAAGGGTCCTCGCCATAAAAAACATTAGAAATAGCAGCTATGCAGATCGTCACAGTTTTTCCTTTCGGAAGCCGCTGTGATCTGATAGTTCCTTGTGGCCTTGGGAATAGCGTCAGCGGCCTCAGGTGGGTGCTAATCATCGCGCACTCCCGAGGCTTGCGTAAAGTACATGCTCCCGCTTAACTGTCTACATGAGCGATTCGCTTGAACCCCCTCACCTCCTGTCCCCTTTCCCCCAAGGGGGGAGGGGAGATTCAGTTCTGTCAAAACACCTGTTGCGCGATTTTGCGAGCCAGTTGCGAAATCGCGGCCTGCCGCAGTCTTGAAACAGGAAACCATTGAAACGGGTCCTCACGGGAAGGGCAGGAAATCTCCGCCGGGTAAGCATGGACGCGAATGGAGCGGTAAGTAATGCCGTGACGGAGCTCGGCGACGGAGTCCTGGAGGGCGACGGAAGCGCTCCCGCCAGCCGCGAGCTTATTGCGTAAGCTCGCCAGCGCCTCGGAGCGGGAGCGGCCGAAGGCGGAGGGGAAATTCCACAGGTCATCTAACAGGCCGCCATCAAGGCCGCGCGTCATGGCCACTCGGGGTCCGCACCGCAGGATAGCAGCGGCAAGGTAATGGGATTCCGCCGCGCGCCTGGGACGCGGCTGGGGGTGGAGTTGGGGCTGGCCGGATTTGTATCCCCGGCACCAGCTTCGCACTGGGCAGGCGGTACATCGCGGAGCGCGGGGCAGGCAAACGGTTTGCCCCAGCTCCATTAACGACTGGTTGAAGTCGCCGGAGCTTCGAGGCGCAAGCAGAAGTTCGAGTTGAGCTTCTGCCGCGCGCCGGAAGTCCGACTGGTGAAGATTACCCTGGAGAGCCGCCAGACGCGAGAGGACTCTGGCAACGTTTCCGTCCAGCAGGGTGTGGGGCTGATCGAAGGCAATACTCAGAACTGCCCGCGCCGTGTAATCCCCAATTCCAGGCAGCGAGCGAATTTGCTCGTACTGCTGGGGGAACGCTCCGGCAAAGCGGCGAACCATTTCCTTGGCGGCTTGGTGCAAGTGACGGGCGCGGCGATAGTAGCCAAGTCCTGACCATAGCTTGAGGACTCGCTCGAGGGGGGCGCGCGCCAGGGCGGTTATTGTGGGAAACGCCGCGAGAAAGCGTTGGTAGTATGGGATCACCGTCGCCACCTGGGTCTGCTGAAGCATTACCTCAGAAACCCAGACGGCATACGGATCACCACTCTTCCGCCACGGCAGGGGACGCGCCTTTCGACGAAACCACTCCAGCAGCGCACTTCGAATCGCATCTCTCGCCTGGCCCGAAAACTTCATCCGCTTGAGGCTATCGCTATCTGCGTTCCGCTTGAGCCGAGCTTTCCTGCCGCGCGCAGACGAAACGCTCATTCGAGAACGAAGTCCGCCGTGCGTATGGGGCTCACCCCGCCGGCGGAATTCCGGGCCCTTACCTCCAGCCGGTATTCTCCTGCCTGAAGGCTGTCCGTGGGAATCTCCCGTGCCACGGGGATCAGCGGACTCCCCGAGCGCGCGAGCTCGTTAACAAGTACGGTGTTCGAGGAATACACTTGCTGGTTGGTCTTGCGATTGACGATATCGAAGAGCACCCCCACACGGGGCACAAGACTCGATTTCATCAGGGGTTCAAAAACCTCGACGTAGAACGCGACCTTGTCGCCGTGCTGGAAATGATTGCCCGGCTGGACGAATACTTCCTTGCCCTGGAAGAGCAGCGGAGTTTGGTCCTCGAGGAGTTGTGAATCCAGGCTGGCAACAAGCTCGTCCACGGGACGAAAAGCATTGCTGAGGGCGGGTCCACTGAGCTCGAGGTGTTGGCCGTCAAAGGGGGCAATGCTCAAGGCTGTTTCGTACTTCCCAAATTTCTCCCCGCCGGTGCTCAGAACCAGTTTCAGCGTGTAGCTTCCCGGTGCAACGTTGAAGGTGTGCTGATAATTGAATGGCCCTTTGGAAAATTCCTTCAGGTCTTTCTTTTCCACGTCCAGCTTCACCGTGTCGCTGAATCGAGCGGCCACCGATCCGTCCTCCCGGTAGGCAATACCCAGCACTTGCACCTTGGAATGAAGCTCCTTCTTCTCTTTTTCGAATTCGATCGCCGAAGCCGGGACCTGAAGCGAAATGTTCACGCGCGCCACGCCTGGCGAACTGTAGAAGTAAGGGGTACTGAGTGAAACAGGGACTTGTCCGGGCTGAGAACCTGCCGCCAACGCTTCCAGGGTTTTCCCCTCGAGTTTTCCGGCCAGCAGGTCGGGAGACTTCAAGTCGTAGTAACCATTACGGTGGCGGAGTTGCACTCCCGCGCGGGTCACCTTCACTGTGATCTTGTGGTAACTCCCGTCGTGCGCTGGGCTGGGTGGGACATAACCCAGCATGTAGTACTCGTCCAATTCGTTGGCGATCTTATTCAAGCCGGCAAGGAAGTCGTTGGTATTGAATATGGTAAAACCGCCTGTCCCTCGAGCCAACGCTTCGAGAACCTGCTGGTTGGCGGAAACGCTTTGATCTATCAAGGCCTGGAGGCGATTCTGCGGGCAAAGAGGATTCGATTGGGCAAGCATCGGGTTGTTGCACTGAGCGGTGCCGCCGGGATAATTCCCGTAAGAACCTCCCATGCCACCGGCAGTGCCGCCGCCACCCCTCGTGCCGCCGCCACCTCCGCCTGTCCCACCTCCACCACCACCCTTGCCGCCACCGCCACCTCCGCCTGTCCCACCTCCACCACCACCCTTACCGCCGCCCCCACCTCCGCCAGTCCCACCTCCGCCTGTCCCACCTCCACCACCACCCTTCCCGCCGCCCCCACCTCCGCCTGTCCCACCTCCACCGCCTCCTCCGGTCCCACCCCCGCCCCCACCTCCGCCATGCTGCGGCCAGGGGTCGGGCGAACCCGCTAAGGAAGCGAGCAATCCTGGTTCGTGCGGGAATGGCGAGTCGAGGAGAAATGCACCTGGCGGCAGCCCTGGCAGGGGCGGGGACGGGGGTAGTGCCTGCAAGCCTCGCACGTCCATCGGGTAGATCGCCACGTTGGCTCGACTAGCAGCATCGATGGTGGCGTCGAGCTCAACTTGGCGTTCCGAGGTGAGCGGAAAGCCTGCGGAGAAAAGAATCAGCGTCTTGCGGCCAGGGACGGCCCCCAGGGTTTTCGCCAGGGCACGGATGGCCAGAAGGAACGATCGGGCGCCGAAGTCGGCTTCAGCCCACTGTCCCACAGACGCAATTGCGGCAGTCGACGCCCCCATGGACGCAATATCGGCCGTCGGCATGGATATATTCGGCGAAACATGAGAGTATTTCACCTCTGCCGTCGCGCGCCTCAGCTTCTCTCCGTCCGCGGTGAAATTCTGGACCACTTGAGTTGTTCCTCCAAAGTCCACCACCGCCATCAAGCGTTCCGGCGATGCAGTCTTCTCCACAAACTGGTTTGCGGCCCGCCGTGCCAGCATTTGGTCTCCGGGGCTCATGGTCGAGTCATCAAAAAAGAGCACGATATAGCGAGGCTGGCTCGGCCCTTGAGGACCCCGCCCCCCCCCGGCGCGCGAAAAACTGGCAATCACTTGGGGCTGATTATCCTCCAGGACCTCGAGTTCCTTCGCGTCCAGATCTTTGATGTATCCCCCTTTCTTGTCGGTGGCAATGACGTCCACCAGAACAAGATTCGCTTCCGTTCTTATGATTTGAGGGGAAGTGGCAGCCACCTGGGGAGGAGTATTCGGCGCTCCCCCGCTCTGGGCATGAGTCAGAACCAGCCGTGCTGCCAGAATTCCGATGGCAGCCGGTAGGAGAATGTACAAACCAAAGTTGCTTCTTCGACGCATACACCACCCCCTAATAAGGTATCTCCACCGTACGGTTCAGCCCCGATAATTGGCCGGCCTCGGAGTCCCGGACAATCTGGCGAACCTGGTACGTCCCGGGCTTCAAGTCGAATTCTGTCTTCAGTGTTATTCCGGTCCGCGTCAACTTGGCAAGTGTGGCATCGCGAAGGTGAAACTCGATCACTTTCTCTTTTCCCATCACGTAATTTCCATCCCGGTCGAACAGGACGGTTAAGAAGGTGAGTTTGTTGAGATGGCGATCCTGTTCCTTGCGGAAACGCACGGAACTCAAATCCAAATGGGTAAGTACAGCAAGCCGCGCCTCGGCTTCGTTGACTTTATAAAACTGCGTATGCACATCGACCGGGAGTTCCCTCAATTCGTCTTGGGAGTAAACTGCCTCTTCGATTTCTTCCTTGGCCCTGGTGGCCGTATCCACCGACTTCTTGGGCGCAAAATAGCCACGGCGCGCCTGAATCGTGAGGCCGGCGGGGTTCACCAAGCCGACCTTCAGCTTGTGGAATCGGCCATCAAACTTGAGGTCGCGGGGAGAAAAGGCCAGAACGTAATAAACGTCCGAAAGTGTCCCCACTTGTCGAAAGCCCTTGTCCAAATCGTTGCTAATGTGGAAGAACTGGCCACCCGTATCCCCCGCAAGATCGGAAAGAACATCCTCGGCCAGGGAGAGTCCCTGGTTGATGATCTGTTGTTTCCTCGCCATCAAATCCGGACGGCTAGCGATAACATTAGTTTGGCGGCTAGCATCACCACCGGGAATGATGACATACAGGCCCCTGGGGTCCAGGGCGCTGACGACCACGCTGGCGCGCAGCGCTCGGTCCGCGATCTCCGAGATCTGGGACTCCAGGTTGTAGAGGAGAAAACCGGGCGAAAGGAAAATGACGCTGTGTTGCCCGGGCAGCAGCGCAGTGCGGCGAATGACTTGTTCAAGGCCTCGCAACACCGCCTCGGACTGCGTCTCCCAAACATTCAACACCCGCGCTGCCTCCCCCTGCACCATGTTTGCCGCTTGGCTGCTACACATTTGCGGCATGCCTACGCAATTGCACTGGATCCACTCTTGTGCCGCAATATCAGTGGCAGTGGGGTCGTGCTGTTGCACGATTAAGTAAGCCTGATAGTTACCGATATCAGGACAGGAATTTGTATCTGTTGCGATCGTGGGCCTCGGTCGGAGCTTGAAAAGGGCTTCGTGGAGCTTGCTGCGGTCGTCCGTGAAGTCCAGGTTGCCCTGGCCCGAGGTGGTGAAGATGCCTGCCCTGTCCACAGCAGCGAGCGTGGCCGCCAGATACCGGTCGGCGGCATCGCGGGCGTGGACGATATCTTCAAAGGTCATTTGGGTATCATCGAAGTAAAGCGCCTGGAAATTCCGCGCCGTCGTATTCACCGCTCCCGGCTGTGAAGCGGCTTCCTCACCCGACTCCTTCTCCTCGCCGGAGGCCGGGCGCGCCGTGACGGAGGGGCGGCTGGAAGATTCGGCGGAGAATTGGTCAATCTCCTGCGGCTTGCCGTTGTCCCATAATCGAAAGTCTTCTTTCCGCAGGCGGGGTACGGGACGACCATTGGAGTCACGCACGATCGCACGCACCACCACCATGTTGCGCTGCACTTGCACTTTGAATGGGGCTTGAACATCCTGGGTGGCAATTTCCCGTTCACCCGAGCCCTGGCCAACAGCAGCCGGCACGCCACTGAAAACCCCCGCCGCCAGTAGACCCACCAATAGCAGCCGTGAGGTGACCCCCATGCCGCCCCGCCAGATGCGCTCCCAGGCACGCACGGAAACTGGCCCCCAAGGAGTCGGGCCAGACCCGCGGTAGCGCCGCTCGAAAGCGAAGTTCATTTTCGCCACGTAATTCGCAGACCAACCAAGCTAAGTATCTGGCGGGCCCGCGCCAAAGTCAAGCCAAGGCCCAGTGCTATTAAGCAGAAACTGGAAATTGGAAACTGGAAACTGGCACCCCTAACTTCTAGTTTCCAATTTCCAGTCTCCAGTTTCTTCGTTTCACTCACTGCCCCATAAAGCGTGGATTCTCAGAAACTGCCAGCCCTAATCCCCACTTTCCAGTTTCCAATTTCCTACCTACCGCCTAACATCCTTTGCTTTCAATAACATTCCGGCCTTGATAGGCTAAGGGCATTTGTTTTCATAGACATTCCCGCTTCTCCGCCAGTTCTCCACAGCGGTCCTTTGTTTTCAGTCACTTTCCCGCATCGATCGTTCATTTTTGATTGTTTCACTGTCTCCACACTCTGTGACTCGTGGTAATGTCCTAATTCGACTGTAGGGTCCTCCCGCCATGGCGGGAGGACCCTACATCGCGACTGGGGACTTTCACATAAGTAGGCTACTGTAGCGGCGGGGTATTGTCAAGGGACGATATGTTCACATGTCTAGCCCAGGACTCGCGGGCCAAGCCCATTGTGGAATCCGTCCGTTAGGTGCGGGTCCTACCCTCATTGAAGGGAAAAAACCTCTCACCCGGCTCTCCCGCGACTGCGGGATCGCCACCCTCTCCCCAAAAGGAGAGGGCAGCTATGCGATGTGTTTTCAGCACATCCCTCCCCCTCGGGGAGAGGGTGGCCCGCTGCCGGCGCTTTCACCATCCGGAGCGGGCCGGGTGAGGGGTTACTCGGGAGGGCTCGCCGGGTGGCACAGAGTCATCCTGATTGTGGCTTCCATTGCCACCCCCATCTACATGACCTGCGCGGTGCGCGCGCGTGAAGCCATTTTCCGCGCCGACCTCTTTTGAAGCTGGCAGCGCGCCCTGCCAGGAGGAGAAGGAAGACGCGCCTCTCGCCGCTTGATTTGCCTTCACAGGCAGCCTAAAATGGCTTTCAACAAGGATGCTGCCCTTGCGCCGCAGCGGGCTTTTGTGGGCGCCCTGAATCGATCTCGCGTCCTTGCCAAACAGGCTCGGACCATGCAGCGCGCCTCTTCTCAATCAGGGAGCCTCCGCGACAACGACTGCGTTGCCATCGTAGGTGGTGGACCCGCCGGTTCGTTCTTCGCCATCCATCTTCTTCGGGAAGCCAAGCGCCTGAACCGACACCTCGAGGTGGTCATCGTCGAGAAGCGTGGTCTGACGGACTTGGGCGCCGACGGCTTTCAGTGCTGGGGATGCAACTTCTGCGCCGGCGGTATCTCCCCGAGGTTGAATGAGATACTCGAGGAGCAGGGACTAGTGGTTCCGGAGGAGATCATCCAGGGGCGCATCGACCACGTCTGGATAAAGGGCCAATGGAAGAACTTCCGGCTTCGTGTTCCCAGAGGCATGCGGATGTACTCCGTATTCAGGGGCTCGTTACCCAGCCGAAGGAGCGGCAGACCCGGAGGGTTCGACGCGTTTCTGCTGGGTGAGGCGATCAAGAAAGGCGCACGCGTCTTGTATGGCAAAGTGGAGGCCCTTGATTATGCCGCGTCGGGAATGGCCCGCCTGACGGTGCGAACCCAATCCGGAGAGAGGATCCCGCTCGAGGCCGGGTTCGTGACCATCGCCACCGGGATCAATGCACACGGAGGGCTCGACTATCGCGACGATGCCTTGATCTCCTCGCTCCAGCGTTTGAATCCGAGGTTCGTTCCCGGAAAGTCCCGCAAGGCCTTCATCTTCGAGCTCGAGGTGGGCGAAGAATATCTGGCGCGCCATATGCAGCGTGAGATCTACTTCATCGAGTACGCCTCCAAGCACCTCGCCCTCGAGCATACCGCGCTGGTTCCCAAGGGCAGGTTCTTGACCGTCGCCATGATCGGCAAGTCCATCGACGAGGCTGTCTTGGCAGGAGACAGTCAGCAGATTGTGCACGATTTTCTGGCCCTGCCTCAGATCGAGCGCATCTTGCCAGGCATCGAGGCGGCTCCCATAGCCTGTGCCTGTGCTCCCAGGATGACCGTGACCACCGCCAAGTGCCCCTTCGGCGACCGGTTTGCCATCATCGGCGACGCGGTCGGATCGCGGCTGAACAAAGACGGCCTGTTCTCGGCGCAGGTGACGGCGAGCCGGCTGGCCCAGACCGTGCTCCATGACGGAATCGACAAGCAGGCTCTCGCCAAAGGATACGGGAAGGCCATCAAGTGGCTCGCGGCAGACAACCGCTTCGGACGGGTTGTGTTTGGCGTGAGCCGGGTGGCGTTCACCCGGCCTGTGCTTAGCCGCATCACGTACCAGGCGTTTGCCACCGAGTGCAAGGTGCGAGATGAGCGCAGCCGGCCTTTGAGCGTGGTGCTGTGGAAGATCGCCAGCGGCACGGCCGACTATCGGGAAGTGTTAGGGGAGATGTGCAGCTACGGCGTGCTGCGCTCCGTTCTGTCAGGTGCGGTGGTCACGCTCAGGAACGTGGCGTTCGAGGCACTCTTGGGTCTGAAATGGGGTGAGTTCGGACGCTACCCAACGGTGGTACTCAAGGAGAAGCGAGAAGCACTCAAGGAAGTCCTCGCCTCGAGCCTGGGAATGGAGCTTGGCGACTCGCCTGACTTCGAACGGATGTATGCGATCAAGATTCGAGGCTCCGAGGAAGAGATTATGCAGGAGCTGGCCAAGTTCGGCCACCCCAATGCGAGGTTCCTCAAGTTGCGATGGGTCGAAGTTCGACAGATTCAAGGGGCGCCGAACCAAGTCGGATCGGTGATTCGATATAGGATGCCGCTCCTCGGGTTGAGCGCGGAGCTGCGGCTGACCCAAAGAGTCGGCTTCGAGACCTTGCTGTATCAGCTCGAGGAGCGGCTGGCGGAGCACGGCAAACTCATCTTCAACGTCGCTCCCACCATGGACGGAAACAGCCGGCTGTCCATTTACGCGGCCTTTGACTACAAGAGAGGCAAGGGCTTCGCAAGTCGGGCTCTATGGGGTGGCATGAGGGCGCTGTTTCCAGCATTCCTGCATGACGTGGCGTGGAACCATGCCCTGTGCACCATCAAGGAGGAGGTCGAGCGGAAGCACGACTATACCCCCGGACGCTAGCCGGCATTTCTCGCCACGATCGGGCGCTCTAAGGGCGCTGCCGGAAGGGCGGGGCTGAAAGAACAGGCTGCGGAAAAACCCCCTCCAAGCTGTCATTCCGAGCGGAGCGAGGAATCTCGCTCTGAGTATTTTCAACGCAGGGCGAGATTCCTCGTCGTCCGCCAATAAGAATGGCGGACTCCTCGGAATGACAGGCCAAACGGGTTTTTCCGCAGCCTGTGAAGCCCCGCCCTTCCAGACCCGTGGCGAGAAATGCGGGTTATTCATTAGATGGCACAAAGCGTGAAATTATCTGGGCGCGGACTTTGCCAGAAAGCGCATCAACATCCCGGAGCGTCAGCCCACGGGTGGGAATTGCAGGATGAACGATCATTTCCGTTTGGCCGGCCCTGACATGGTAAGTGTCCGGTTTCAGCACGGCCCGCGTCCCGTTCAAAGTTATAGGCACGACGGGCACGCCGGCCTGAATAGCAAGGTAAAAGCTGCCGGACTTGAACTGCCCTATCTTTCCATTACGACTCCGGTGACCTTCAGGAAACAGCAAGACAGAGCTTCCAGCGCGGATCTTTTCTGCTGCCTCGTCCAGGCTCCTGATCGCCTCCCTTGGGCGTTCCCTGTCCACGGGGATGTGTCCGGAGCGCTTCAGGTGCCAGCCCATGAAAGGCATCCTAAACAACGAACGCTTGGCGACAAAACGAAACTGGACAGGCAAATTCACGAAAAGGATGGGAATATCCATCGCGCTTTGGTGATTCGCGCAATAGATGGCGGTCTCTCGGGGATTCAGGTTTTCCACACCCTCCACCCGAGTCCGGATGCCACTCGTAGTCAAAATCAGCCAGGACCAGAGTCGCGCGAAGGCGTGCTGCCATCGGCCGGTGTCATCAAACAGGGAGGCGAAAAGCGAAAGGGTTCCACAGACCGCGGTGTAGAAGTAAATCAGAAGATTGGTGAACAGGAGGGAACGCAGATAGCTCAGGTAATACAGGAGGCTATGGGGTTTGAGGTCATCTTGGGTTGGGTTTGTTCGGCTTGTCTCCATGGCCGGATCAGGCGAGTCCTACGGCGTTGGCAGGGCTAGAGTGGTTGGCGAGCTGAAGTTGGCCTTCCAGGAGCGCTTTCTTGACGGCCCCCACCAAGAAGAGGGAACCAATAACGATCACCGCATCTTCGTGGGAGCTTGCCTGGCAGGCACGCGCCACCGCCCGGCAGGGCTCTGGCTCGATGACCAGCCGCCCGGGATGAAACCGCGCCGCCGCAAGGATCTCTTCCGCCGTAGCCGCACGCGGGACCTGGGGACGCGTCAAATAGACCTCCTCAGCCAGGGGAAAGAGGATTTCGCTAATCTCTCCTATCGCCTTGTCCCGCATCGATCCATAAACGAGTCGCAAGCGCCGACCCCCCAACTCTTCTTGGATAAACTCCGCCAGCACCCGAGCCGCCGCCGGATTATGCGCGCCGTCGAGCAAAACCAGGGGATGCTCCAGAACCTTTTCCAGCCGCCCCGGCCAAGCCGTGCTTTGCAGTCCTTTGATAATTGCCGAGCTGGTTATTTGGAAACCATCCTGGCTCAGCCGCCACGCCGCCGTCACCGCCGCCACCGCATTCTTCACCTGAAACTTACCTAGCAAGGGAGAAGTGAGGCTGGCGAAAGAGTCCGCATCCAGGCGAAGATTGAACAGGTAACGCCCCTGCAAGTTTTGTAAACCCCACAGCCGGCCAAAATGGCCCGCCTCGAGTAATTCCGCTCCCAGTTCCACGCAGCGCTGCCGGATCACCTCGGCAGCTTCCACTTGTTCACAACCCGATACCACCGGGGTCCCAGACTTGATCACCCCCGCCTTCTCGCGCCCAATGGCGGCCAGAGTGGAGCCAAGGAAATCCACGTGGTCAAGCCCTATGTTGGTAATCACTGCCACGCGGGGGTCCGTGACGTTGGTGGCGTCCAGCCGGCCCCCCATGCCCACCTCCAGCACCACGAAATTTGCTCCCGCTTGGGCAAAATAATGAAAACCCGCGGCCGTCAGGAACTCGAAGAAACTCGGTAACTGCCCCAGCCTCCTCTGCCCCAGCAAGCCTTCTACAACTTGCCGGACTTCGGTGAAGGCCTGTGCGAAATCGTCATCGCCGATCTCCCCTCCGTTCACTCGGATTCGTTCGTTGACCCTGACCAGATGCGGAGAAGTGTAAAGCCCGGTGCGATAACCGGCCTCGCGCAGGATGCTGGCCAGCATGGCCGCCGTGGACCCTTTCCCATTCGTGCCCGCAACAATGGCGGTAGGATATTTCAGGTGGGGATTTCCCAGACCGGCAAGAACTTGGGTTATCGTTTCCAGCCCCCACTGCTGGCCATGCAATTCCTGGCCGAGGCTGTCCAGATATCTTAAGCAGTCGCCGTAATTCATCCAAGTGTCGTGTCAGTAACAGAACATTGTCGCCAGAATTCAGGATTCGGGATTCAGGATTCAGGGGCAAGAAGAACAGGGTTCGTCTCTCGACTTCGGGCTCCTGGCTTGTCGATCCTGGATCCTGGATCCTGAATCCTGCTACGCATCCCACGCCCTTAACAAGCGGAAGGTTCGCGCCAGAAAGCCTTTCAACTCCTTGCGAGGAACGATAGCGTCCAACATGCCGTGGGCGAGCAGGAACTCGGCGCGTTGAAATCCCTCCGGCAATTTCTGCCGGATCGTCTGCTCGATAACTCGCGGCCCCGCGAACCCGATGAGGGCGCCTGGTTCCGCAATGTTGAGGTCGCCCAGCATGGCGAAGCTGGCCGTTACGCCGCCGGTAGTGGGATCCGTCAGAACTGAGATGTAGGGCTTTCGCACTTCATCCAAGCGAGCCAGCGCCGCACTGATCTTCGACATCTGCATCAGGCTGATGGCCCCTTCCATCATGCGCGCACCCCCGGAACAGGAAACCACCACCAGCGGCAATTTTTCCGCGATGCACCGGTCTATCGCTCTCGTGACCTTCTCGCCCACCACCGCGCCCATGCTCCCGCCGATGAATTGAAATTCCATCGCACAGATGATGGCCGGCTGCCCCTCCAACTGGCCCTCGCCGGTGATGAGGGCATCTTTCATTCCCGTGTTCTTTTCCGCTTGCCGCAAGCGGTCGCTGTACCTTTTGCTGTCCTTGAATTGAAGAGGGTCCGTGCTTGCCAGCCCGATGTCGTGCTCCTTGTACTGCCCTTCGTCGAAGAGCATTTCCAGGCGGGCGCGTGAGCCCATTTTGAAATGGTGGTTGCATTTGGGGCAGCAGAGCAGGCTGTTCTCCAGATCCTTCTTCCAAAGAATCTGTTTGCAGTCGTCGCACTTCACCCAGAGCCCCTCGGTCTGGATGCGCTTCTCCTTGGGCGATTCAATCGGCTGCTTTTCTTTACGAAACCAAACCATGGTTGAATTGATCCATTGGGTCATCGAGTCATTGGGCCATTGAGTCATTGCGCCATCAGGTCATTGAAAGACCGTGTTATGGGGCATTCTGCAAATGACTCAATGACCCAATGAATCAATGAATAAATCTCTTAGTACTCGATTCCCCTCTGGGCCAAGATTCCCTTCTGGTAAGGATGCTTCACTTCTCGCATTTCGGTGACCAAGTCCGCCAGTTCCACGATTGAAGGATGCGCATTGCGCCCGGTCAGGATGACATGAACCATTTCAGGTTTTTTCCTTAGCGCGTCCGCCACCACCCCGGGATCAAGCATCTTGTAGCTGATGACGTAATTGATTTCGTCAAGGATGACCAAATCATATTGGCCACCCAAGATGTTCACGTGGGCGAATTCCCACGCCTCTCGCGCCAATCGGATATCCTCGGGGTCTGGCTTTTCCACGCCCACCTTCACAAAGCCGCGCCCCATGGGCAAGATCTTGAAACGGTCCTCACCGAGCATGCGGGCCGCCTCGAGCTCCCCGTAATGCCAGGAGCCCTTTATGAATTGTACCATCAATACCTTCATTCCCTGCCCTACGCAGCGTAGCGCAGTCCCGAGGGCCGCTGTAGTCTTTCCCCTGCCGGGTCCGGTGTTGACGATAATCAATCCCTTGCGAGTTTCCGGCAATCTCACCCCTCGGTAGAAGGTAGGTAGTAGGTGGTAGGTGGGGGAAAACCCCCAGCCCCCGCCCCCTAACAGGCTGTGGAAAAACTCGTTTGGCGTGTCATTCCGAGGAGTCCGCCATTCTCATTGGCGGACGACGAGGAATCTCGCATTGTCTTGAAGACACTCAGGGCGAGATTCCTCGCTCCGCTCGGAATGACAGCTTGGAAGGGTTCTTCCGCAGCTTGCTAACCCCTGAAACCTGTCACCTGAAACCTGTCCTTCCCACTAGCGCGGGTACGGATATCCCCGCAGGATGGTGAATCCCCGATAGATTTGCTCCAGCAAAAGCGTCCGCGCCCAATCGTGCGTCAGCGTCATGCGCGAAAGAGCTAGAAGGACATCCGCTTCCTTTCGGAAGGCTGCGGAAAACCCTTCTGGCCCGCCAATCAGGAACACAAGTTCATGGGTTCCCCGCAAAGCCTGTTGCCCAAGCCATTCGGCAAATTCTGCGGAAGTCCACTCCCTGCCTCGTTCGTCCAAAAAAACCTTGGTGGACTCACGGATTTTTTCGAGCAGCTTCCGTTCGCTGGGGGAGAGCTTGACCCCGTTTCGCCGGCCTGCCTTACGAAGGGGCGCTATTTCCTCCACCGTCAATCCAGCAAAGTGTTCGATCCGGCTGACCAGATCAGACTGGAGAGCCCGCAAGTGGGCGTCTTTCGTCTTTCCTTCCCAGAGGACGCGAATTCGCATGCGACTAGAGTCTAAAGCGTAAACGATAAAGGGTAAAGAGCAAGGGACACGCTGTTGCCCGGAAGGGTTTGTGCCGTCGCCACAGCTTCCATCCTTCAACCATTAGCCTTTACTCTTTACCCTTTAGCCTTACTCTGGAATGGGCAGCCGCGGAGCATTTTTCCACAGCCGTTCAAGATCATAAAAGTGTCTAGCACGCTCCAGGAAGATGTGGACAACAAAGTTCAAATAATCCATCAGGATCCATTCCGCCTGCGAATAACCTTCAATGTGGGCGGGAGTAAATCCTTTCTTCTCGAGCCTTTCAGCAATCGCATCGCAGATTGCCTGTGCATGCCGCGTGGAGGTGCCGCTGCAAATCAAAAAATAGCTGGTGAACGAGCAAGTTCGCTCCAGGTCCAGGACGCTCAGGTCCAAAGCTTTCCGGTCTTGAGCGGCGTGGACCGCTTCCTGCAATTGCGGTGTCATCATCCTCGCTACTTCCCGCCACGGCGGGGACGGTAAAGACCCTCCTTCAAAATGTACTCTTCCACAAGCGGAGGAACAAGCCCAGTCACACTCCGGCCCGAGCCGACCGCTTTTCGTATCTCGTGCGAGGCGACGGGCATGTGGACTCCTCGGAGGACGTGAAGGGTGCTGCGCCGCAATTGAAGAGTATCAGTTTTGTTCGGTGCGCCACCTGATGGAGTCGTCGCTTCCGGCACCACTTTCCGAATTTTATTCACATCAAAACCCGGTCGCGAGACGACGATGAAATCAACCAAGTCCAGCAGACGGCGATACTCTTTCCAATAGGGCAACTCCAGAAAAGCATCGACCCCGATCAGGAAGAAAAGGCGGTCACTCTTATGAAGTGAGCGGCGCACCTTCCGGACAGTATCTATTGAGTAGCAGGGTTTCCCTTCCGGTGTCGGGGCTTCAAGGAGAGAAGGGATCAACCGCTGATCCCCAACGCACGCCAGGACTACCATGCAATAGCGCTGCGGGAAAAGAGTCAGGCGATGGTGGTACTTGTGAGGCGGGTTTCCTGTCGGAATGAAGAGGACCCGGTCCAAGCTGAACTTGCGTGCCGCCGCGCGAGCCGCCTGCACGTGTCCGGCATGTATAGGATCGAAGGTCCCGCCGAAAAGAGCGATATTCACCGTTTTGAGAACCTTGTGATCGGGAGATCGGGTCATCGAGTCAGCGGGTCATCGGGTGAGTAGAGGCAGTCCACAGATGGTTCTTGTTCACCCGATCATCCGATCTCCCGCTCCGATCTTTATTCACCCGATCTCCCGATGACCCGATCACCCGATGGCCCGATCACCCGATCAGAGGCCGGGCTCTGCCGCGGCATTTGCTCCAGCATCGCCCAGGTTTGTCGCTTGAGTTGTTCCAACCCTTCTCCAGTGACACTGGAGATTTCAATAAGGGCCATGCGGAGGGCGCGGCAAAACTCCCGCAGCTCTGTCAGCCGTTCACCTGACCCGGCGGCATCGATTCGCGAGGCTACCAGCAACATCGGCTTGGCCGCAATCACCGGGCTGAAGCTCTTCAACTCTTCCATGATCACTCGATAATCTTCCACGGGGTCGCGGCCGGACTGCTCGGCGGTGTCGATCAAGTGAAGCAGCAAGCGGGTTCGCTCCACATGCTTAAGGAACCGCGTCCCCAGCCCGCGTCCCAGATGGGCGCCCTCAATCAGGCCGGGGATGTCCGCCATGACGAACGAGCGTTCTTCATCGATAGCCACCACCCCAAGGCACGGCTCCAGGGTAGTGAAGGGATAATCAGCAATTCGCGGCCTTGCGGCGCTGAGCCTGGAAATCAAGGTGGATTTTCCCACGTTGGGGAAGCCCACCAGTCCAACATCCGCCAGAAGCTTGAGTTCGAGCTTTAAGTCTCGTTCCTCACCCGGTTTGCCTGGCTCCGTCCGGCGGGGGGCCTGATGCGTGGAGGTAGCGAATTGGGCGTTTCCCCTGCCGCCCCGGCCTCCTTTTGCAGCCAGGAAGCGCTGGCCGGGTTTATCGAAATCCCAGAGCTTTTCCTCAGTGCCGGCGTCGAAAACCATGGTGCCGACAGGCACCGTAACGGTAAGATCCTCACCGTCCTGCCCGTGCCGGTTGGACCCTTCCCCGTGCCGTCCCCGGCCGGCGTGAAAAAGGCGGTTGTACCGAAACTTCAGCAGCGTATTTACGTTTTCGGAGCTTTCAAGCGTGACATCGCCACCCCGGCCGCCGTCACCCCCGCTAGGTCCGCCACGAGGCACGAACTTTTCGCGGCGGAAGGCCATACAACCATTTCCACCCTGGCCGCCGGCAACATGGACCTTGGCTTCGTCAATGAACACGTTGAGTCACAGTCGGCAGGACAAATAGCCAAGCCACAAGCAGTGGCGCCATCCCAAAGCTGCTTGGCCGTTTTGTGGGGAAATCGGTGCTCGTTAGCTTCCGCAAGAGACCTCAAGAGGTCTGATTCGACGTAGCGCCGGTCCCGCATGCGGGACTCGCACCTGCCGACCCCGCGCCTGCGGGATCGGCGCTACACTCAATTGGTTGATGGAACCAGAATACTCACGAACCGGCCGGAATGGCCCTTATCCTCAAATCGGACGACGCCTGAAACTTTAGCAAAGAGGGTGTCATCTTTGCCGATGCCCACATTGTCTCCAGGCTGCAGCCGAGTGCCACGCTGGCGAACAAGAATTGACCCGCCCGTTACAAATTGGCCGTCAAAACGCTTGACCCCTAACCGCTGCGCATTGGAGTCGCGCCCGTTGCGCGAAGTTCCTTGTCCCTTCTTGTGTGCCATATGGAAATCCTCTTCCGAGCTGCTTGTCAGTTGGTCACGATATCCTGGATGAGCACTTCGCTGAAACCTTGCCGGTGGCCGATGGTGCGACGGTATTGCTTCTTCCGCTTGTACTTCAATACCCGGATTTTGGGGGCGCGGGCATTTCTCAGGATTGTCCCCCTCACCTTCGCGTTTTCGACCAAAGGCGATCCCACGACAAGACTCTCTTTTCGCACCGCAAAGACGTGGTTGAATTCGATCGTTGAACCCGATTCGGCCGCCACTTCCTCGATCCGGATCACATCACCCGGCGACACTTTGTATTGCTTCCCGCCTGTTCGCAAGATCGCGTACATAGATTAACCTCTCGTGTGATACCCGAAACCTCCATTATAGGGACGCCGCCTTATGTGTGTCAATCAAAGCTTGGTTAAATGAAAAGCCCCTGGCCGTGCGCTCACCGCATGGCCAGGGGCCCGGGATACTGATTGGGTTTGGCTTTTCTCCGTAGCTTGTTCCGGAGAGAGGCGCCGCGTAGCGCCCTGCCACTCACCCTTTCTCGCTAGCGAAGGGTTCCCACAAATGGGCACGTACTTGACGCCTTAAGCCTCAGCACCCTCGCTAAGGTTACTTTCTATCGACATGGATCACCTCCTTTCTAGCGTTAGAGCGATAATAAAGTCCGGCTGAATTCGAGTCAAGAAAAATCGCACCGCCTGGCAGGAATCTACGTCAACCGCCCTTCTTTTTCGGGCCAGCCGCCTTTCCCGATGAGCGGCACAAACACGCAGGGGTCGAGCATGCGCGTCTTAATCTGTCCGCTCTGTTTGAGGTTGAGCAGGAGATCCTGGTGCCGGAGGTCTCCCACAGGAATCACCAGGCGGCCTCCTTCTGCCAGTTGGTCGAGCAAGGCGGGAGGGACAAGCGGTGCGGCGGCGGTGACTAGGATGATCGCATAAGGCGCCGCGGGTGGATAGCCCTCGCTACCGTCAGCCGCGATGACCTCCACTCCGTCGTACCCGAGGCGTGCAAGCCGCTCGCCTGCCGATTGGGCGAGCACGGCATTGCGTTCAATGGTGTAAACTCTTGCGCCCAGATAGGCAAGAATGGCTGCTTGATACCCGCTCCCTGTTCCCACCTCCAGCGCCTTGTCTCCTGGCTGCACGTCGACTGCTTCCGTCATGGCCGCTACAATATAGGGTTGGGAAATGGTCTCCGCTTCGCCGAGCGGCAAGGGCCGATCATCGTAAGCAGCCCTCACTAGAGGCGACGGGACAAATTCGTGCCGCGGGACCTGGAACATGGCGTCCAGAACCCTTTCATCACGGATGCCGCGATGCCGCAGTTGAATTTCGATCATAAATCGGCGTTCTTCTTCAAATGGCAATGGCTCGGTCATTTTGCAAGACACCTGGCAGGCGGTCGGGCCGGGATATCGAACCCGGGCAGGATACCTTGCCGCTGAACATTCCGGTTGCCCTAATCATCGCTCTACGGCTTGCGCCCGTCCAGAATTTTTTTGATGCGGGAGGGCATGCAATCATGTGCGAAGTTGTAATATGTTGAGAAACCCACCCTGAGGATGCTAGCCTTCAGATTACACTCTTATACAAGGACGAAAGCCTGAGGGCTTCACATCAACGGCTCGAGTTGAAAAGATGAACCGCGAAAAATACTCCCGCCAGATTCTATTTCCTCCGATCGGTGCGGATGGGCAGGAGAAGCTCCTCGAGAGCAAGGCGGTGATACTGGGTTGCGGGGCGCTTGGGACTGCCCAGGCTAACGGACTCGCGCGCGCGGGCGTGGGAACTCTGCGCATCGTGGACCGCGACTTTGTGGAGGAATCGAACCTCCAGCGTCAGATCCTCTACGACGAGGCGGACGCCCGGGAGCGCCTGCCGAAAGCCATCGCCGCGGCGCGCAAGCTGAAACAGATCAATTCCGACGTCCAAATCGAGGGCGTGGTGGAAGACGTGGACAACCGGAATATCGAAAAACTTGTGGCCGGTTTCCAGGTGGTCCTGGACGCAACGGATAACTTCGAGGCGCGCTACCTGATGAACGATGTCTCCGTGAAACTCGCCCTGCCCTGGATTTACGGTGCCGTGTTGGCCAGCTACGCCACGACCATGACCATCCTACCTGGCAGCACGGCCTGCTTGGCCTGCGTTTTCCCCAGTCCGCCCGAGGGCACGTATGACACGTGTGACACGGTGGGCGTGATCAGCCCAGCGGTTTCCTGGGCGGCGGCCATCCAGGTGACGGAGGCGCTCAAAATCCTTTTGGGCCGCCAACAGGAACTGCACGGGGCAATGCTCGCTTATGACATCTGGACGAACCAGTTCCATGAGGTCCGGCCTCGCAGAGACCCTCAGTGCCGGGTTTGCGGCGCCAGAGAGTTTGCCTACCTCAACCGCACTGGGCTGACACATATCGGCCTTTGCGGGCGCGATTCCGTGCAGATCCACCCAGCCACGTCGCGCCAATTGGACCTTGGGGAGTTGAAAACTCGCCTGGAGAAGTTTGGCCGCGTGCGCTCCAACGAATTCCTGCTGATCTTTTCAGCGGAGGCCTACGAATTGACGATTTTCCCCGATGGCCGGGCAATCGTGAAAGGCACGCACGACCCGGCGGTGGCTCGAAGCGTTTATGCGAAATACATCGGGGCCTAGTCCTTCGTGACTGAAACCCACGCCTCAAAACATAACCATCACTGACCAAGCTTGGCCAAGCGGTGTCCGGTGGGCTGCATCCCTTGGTGGGGCGTTCACAGCCGACCGGCCCAGCACCCGAGGCCCTTCATCCAAGTCTTCACCACCAAGACGAGTAACGAAACTGCCTACTTCTTATTTGGCGCCTTCGTGGCTTACTGTTTAGGCGCGCTGAAATCCACTTTGGGAGCTTGGCGCGCAGCCTCGGAAGCAACAAAGTAAGCATTATTCCGTTGGAATCCAGCCCACCGGGCGAAGATGTTATTGGGGAAAAGACCGATGTAGGCGTTGTAATCCTGGAGGGCTTCGTTATACCGCCGCCGTTCGACGGCGATGCGGTTTTCGGTTCCCGCCAGCTCGTCCTGCAGGGCCAGGAAGTTCTGATTGGATTTCAGATTGGGATAGTTCTCGACGATGGCCAGCAGCCTGCCCAGGGCGCCATCCAATTGGCCATTCGCTGCGATCCTGTCTGCCGGCGTCCGGGCACTCAGTAAGGCGGCGCGGGCATTATCCACGTCTCCGAACACTTTCACCTCCTGCGCCGCATAACCTTTCACGGTTGCCACCAGGTTCGGAATCAGGTCGGCACGCCGCTCGAGCACCACATCTACCTGTGCCCATGCCTGTTTGATAGCCTCATTCTTGCGCACCATTTCGTTTCGGCTGCTGACGTAAGTTCCTCCCAGTATCAGGCCGATCAGCACCAATATTCCTAACACAGCCAGCAGTATCTTCATGTTGTTCCTCCTCTAAATTCAGCAGGTGTAGCGCGGACCTGCTTTGTAGGTCCGCGGCTTTTCCTTGCCCATAGGGGACGAGCCGCGGACCTACAAAACAGGTCCGCGCTACCCTTCCTTTTCATCCATTTGCCGGTACAACTGCCAGCCGGCGATCCATCTCATCCGCGACCTTGGTGACCCTGTCTAGGTATGCGTCGAATGCTGCTTGCACATCCACATCACGTCCGCGCTTGCGCCCTTCACGAATCTCGAGCACGGCGTGAAAGGGAGAGGGATCGAATCCCAGCACAGACCCCAGACGGTCTACCGTAGCCCTCTTGGTAGGCGGTGGATCCTCTCCCAACGCAATCAAGGCATGTCGGAACAGCGCGGCGAACGTCGAGATGGATGAGAGCATCAGTTCCAAGGTCTTGCGGGAGTCAGCGGGATGCATCAGGTAGTGCTGGCGCAAGCGCAAGGTATTGTTCCGCAACTCCCTTTCCACATGCACGCGATGAAGATCCATGGGAACATGGAGCGAGGCAATTACATCCTCGCCATAAAGAATCCGGCGCGCCGCTTTGATGTCCACTAGTTCAATGGCGAAAACGTCGGCGGAACGGTAAAGCTCGTTCAGTGTGAAGAACAGCGGCGCAGGATGTCCCTTCTTGGCCCACCAAGCCGAAGCGGCGTGCAACTTGCTCAAGTCGTCCCGACCAAGACTCTGCATGATGCAGAGGACATTCAAGTCGGAATGCCCCGGATGGAACTCTTCCGTTGCCGCGGACCCATACAGTATTACGGAAAGGAGGTTGTCTTTCGCGCCCTTCTTCAATCTGCTTACGAGTTCTGTCAGTTGCTGATCTGCCTTCATGGCTCTCGCTCCCGGATTCTGGAGTGCGGCAGCTCGCTGCCGCTTTCGCTCAGGCCAGCTTGCTGGCCGTGCGCTGGAGCGCACTACTTGGAAAAGTGAGCCGCGAGCAAGCTCGCGGGAAAAAGCGGCAGCAAGCTGCCGCACTCCAAAGTGTGTTGTTACCAGCCTCCGCCGGCTCCACCCCCACCCGAGGAACCTCCACCAAAACCCCCGAAGCCTCCGCCGCCTCCGCCAAACCCGCCACCACCCCAACCGC
>Ga0326728_10009265_pt1 | contig 23805 bp, 23 predicted proteins | sample MB3enrmetagenome_FD_207602 | JGI IMG/M metagenome (GOLD analysis project Ga0326728, IMG submission 207602) | Lab enriched peat soil microbial communities from McLean, Ithaca, NY, United States - MB31MN | ecosystem: Environmental > Terrestrial > Soil > Wetlands > Peat | place: USA: New York... | reverse complement strand
GAGGCCCCGGTGGAGCGCCACCTTCGGCCACCGGCGGCGGAAGGGGTCGGCCCGGCGCGACTCCGGCTTCCGGCCTGCTGGGCCCGGTTCGCCTGGTGGCACGCTAAACGTGGCGCGGCGGGAAAACCCCGGGGGCGCTACGCTGCCAGGATGATCGTCTGCTGCAGCTTGACGCTTCGGTGCTACCCAAGAATGGACTAGTAGCGCTCGGCTGAAGTGATCCACGCCGGGAACGGGACTGGGAACGTGAGCGAGATCGGCGGGCCGTCATCTACGGCGCAGGCGTGTGTTTGGGGGAGGAGCAGGCGATACCATCCACGCCGAAGGCGTGCGGGGTGGGTGTCGCGGGGATTGTTGCTGGCGCAGGATGGCGGGGCGGACCTAGCTGCGCGTGCCCGGATTAAGATCGTACAGAAAAAGAAGGATGCGGTTGCGGTCAATTGCCCAGCCATTCGGTGGGTGGTCGCTGACGCGCGTGTCGGGGTCACCTCTGACAGGAGTAATTCTTCGGGTGCTGCGGCATCAAATTCCGGTTCACTTCCTGTTTGGTAGTGTCGGCGCTATTGCGGTCTTCGGCCGCCGTGCGCTGGCGCGTAACCAGAGGTCGACGATGCGCTGAAGGCTTCCTCGTCTTTCGCGTCGTTCTCGCCGGTCCAACCGCAGGAAGTGAGGAACGCCTCTTGGTCAGATTGCAGCCGAAGTCAGTTCGCAAGGGCTGACGGCAACACACGCGGAGACCAGAAGGTCGGCCATGGCGAAAATAGCCCACCCAACCGCCCACCCGCAGCCGTGTTTTTAGTACCTAAAATGAGAGATTTAATGCGAAAACAGTTGCTGTATAATCAAGAACTTACAGAACTCAGTCTGGCTACGAACCAGAAGGTCATCGGCGATAGTCTGACGGGCAGATCGTCGTCGGAGCGATCGGCGCGTCCGCCAGGGACCGTCTGTGCCAAGGCAGGTGCGCTACCAGAGCATTTTGCTTGGGGTTTAAGAGGTCAGGTTCGGATTCCGCAACGCCAATGACGTCGGACTAACGTGGGGGGATTTCGCAGGAAATCGGGACTGCCGGGCTTTACCTCGTTTACCTCATTAACCAGGAGGGTGAGAATGGATAGTTGAAAAAAATATATACCTATGTGACCAGAAAGCAGCGCCATTGACGCCTAAGTCATTTATTTACAATCGATATCCCTACTCCCAAGCTGGACGTCGCGGGTTCGAGCCCCGTCTCCCGCTCCATCTTTTCAATCACTTGCATGCCCCGCCAAATCAGCTCTTGTCTCATTTGTCTCAATTGGACGCCGATGGTTCAGATCTTAAGGCTTTGAAATCTGACCAAAGCGCCGCTGCCGCTTCCCGCTTTCGGGCCACGGAGGAGTCCACATACCTATCCAGATGAACTCCCAGGCCGTGGCCCTGCTGATCCGCGATGATCTTGGGGGTTGTGCCTCGATCCTCGTGCAAAGTGGAATGCGATCGCCGCAGCACCGCGAAGTTGACCCAATCCAGTCCCAGCGGCTCCAAGCGCGGATGGATGCAGCGGCGTAGGACGTTGTCCGGTAGCAGCGGCGTTACCATCCGCTCGCTCGGAAAAACCCACCTCTGATCGTTCCCCTCCGGCAGAGTCGCGATCCAGGCGATCAGCCGCTCGAAAATCTCTGCCCCCACGCCAACCTCGCGGATCTCATCCGTCTTGGTTGGGTTAATGTCGCCCTTGTACCACGACCTCTGCACGCGGATCGCTCCCTGCTGGAACAAATCGCCGTTTTTCAATCCATAAGCCTCCGATTCTCGCAACCCGCAGAACGTCACCAGGTCGCACGCCAGGCGCTCCCTTTCGTCGAGAACGGTCCACACTTGCAAGTACTCCGCCAAGGTCACACGACGGAGGCGCGAACGAACGATCCGACCGTCGCGCCGTTTTGGGCGTCTTCAGCCCCGCCGCAATGTTGGACGTCAGACACTCCTCCGCCACCATTCTCTTCACCATGTCGCCCATCGCACACTTGACCTTGCTGACCGACTCGTAACTCAAACCCGTGCTCGCCAGCTTGCGCAGCACGGCGCGGAGGTGTGCGGCCTTGAGATCGCGGCAACGCAATTCGCCGATCTCAGACAGGATGGACCGCCGAAACAGGTACTCGGCCTCCTGCCCCGTGGCCCTCCGCCAGTCTCCGTTTTCATATTTCTGCGGAATGTACACCTGTTCAACGAACCTCCGAACAGGCTCGGCTCCGAGCGCGTGCGCCGGGTTCCTGTTCAGTGCCGCAACGATGTCGTCCAACGCGGTCCGAGCTCCCTTGTCGTCCATCTCCGAAGTTCGACCGAGTTGTACACGTTTCTGCGGAGCGCCTGGAGCGGGATAATACTTCCCGTACCAGATCTCTCCGCTGTCTGATTTGCATAGACTGCCTCGTTGATATCTCCTCGCTCTCCTAGTGGTCATGAGCGCGTGCCTTTCCCGCGCTTCTGCCACGAATTCCTGAACCTCTGGCAACTGTAACACTACGCTCGCCCTCTTTGCTCGTTGTGGTTCTGCCAGCGGGCAACGGAGCCTTTTCGGAAAACAAACTTCCGCCCGTACTGGATGCACGGTAGGGTCTCGACTCCGGGTATCACTCCCCGCCGCAGCCGATGGACCGTAGCGACGCTACAGCCGAGCGCGAGCGCCGTCTCGTTTGGCGTCATCCAGTCGCGAGTTTCCAGCGGCGGAAGCGGGCGACGCTTGCGAGTCCTTCGGCGGTCTGTGCTCGCGACCTCGTGGGGCTGGCCGAGCGTGATGTAGGGCATAAGTATTTCCGTTCTCATTTGCTGCGGCGGCGACGTTTTGATGCGACCTTCGCTGCACATCTCCAGGCTACGGCGGGCTGGAGTCGAAATTCGCAGTCGAAAACAGTCGAAATGAGTCGAAATGAGTCGAAAAAACTGTGTTCTAGCCCCGTAGAGCGCTATCGTCATCGGCGTTCAGGACGTGGAACATCACGTGGGTGGAGGTCTTCTGGATTGCACCCGCAGACCTGGGCGACCAATTTGTAATTGGCGTCGGACACCCATCTGCTCTCCTTCGTGATTGCATACAGTGTGTCCTTGCCGATGCCAATATGAGCGGCAAATTTCTCGTACGAGCGTTTCAGCCGGCACTTGCTGGCATCAATGAAGTCCTTCGGGTTACGTACTGCTTCCATTCGGGCGACTTTTCGATTTTTCGCCGATCGTCGTCATTGATCGAATAGCCCCACCCGTGGGACGAGAACACTTTGCGAATGCCCAGGTCGTTTGCCTTGTGTTCCCAGGCATCCATAACGATCTCAAGCAAGAAGTCCCGGCATCTCTGGTCCAGTTCACAATCAGACCAGTCCGGGTGATGAGTCTTCTTGCCAAATTCGCAGGCCTCGCGGGCGAATACAAGAAATATTCGCATTACGCACCGAAGGAATGGAACATTTCTTCGCCAGCTTTCCATGCCTCGTACGTCCTGCTCCAGGGCAATATAAGCTCGACGTGTTTCGGCTTCGACGCGCGCCCGCGCGTCGTGCGGAAACTCGCTGGGATATTGCATTTCTTCCTCCGATCCTCCGTCGAGATGGCGGTTCGGATGACGCCTCCGCAGTCGCAGGTGAGGCCAAGTTTTCGCCCGGTCCGCCGGGTTCGGCGCCTCTAGAGTTCACTATACCAAGGGCGTGCCGTGACGGCTGGGTGATGGCCTACGACGCCCACACGCTGGCGCAGACCGCCGTACTCAACACGTCGCCGGACGCCGAGGAGAGCGGGATCTGGCAGAGCGATAACGGTCCGGCGGCCGACGAACAGGGGAATGTCTATCCGGCCGCGGGCAACGGCAGGTTTACGGTGGCCGCCAAGGGCCGCGATTATGGCGACAGCGTGCTCAAACTGGGCCTCGCCAGGGGCGGTTTCGAGGTGCTGGACTACTTCACGCCTTTTAACGAAAGGGTTCTGAACAGCCAGGATGACGACCTCGGTTCAGGCGGGCCGGTGCTGCTTCCCGCGCAGCCTGGCGATCCGCGCCTGTTGGTGGTAGGCGGCAAGGATGGGTGCCTCTACGTTTTGGATCGGGCGCGGCTTGGGAAGTACCAGGAGGGGATCAACAACATTCCGCAGGTGATCCGTTTCCGCGGCGGGATTTATTCTGCCCCGGACTACTGGAATGGCCGCGTGTACATGTTGGCGTCGAAGGATTATCTGGCGGCGTTCCAGTGCGGCAATCCCGGAGCCACTCCGGCGATTTCGGCGGATCGAATGCGCAACGGCATCGTGTGGCTGATCGAGACCAAGGCGTGGAACGGGGCCGACCGTCCGGCGGTTCTGCATGCCTACGACGCGGCCAACGTGGCGCACGAGCTGTGGAACAGCGAGCAGAGCAGCGCCCGCGACCGGGTTGGGCAAACATTGGGCTTCACGATCCCGACTGTGGTCAACGGGCGCGTTTACGTGGAAGCCAAGGGGAGGGTGGACGTCTACGGCCTGCACCCCGTCCGCTAGGCGGAGGTCGGCTGGAAGCTGATGTAAACGCAGGGTTAATCCGCACTTGGCATGGGTCGGCCCGCCCTCGCGTCCCTCACGGTTCAACTCGTGTTCAGTTAATGTCTGCACGCGCAGGCGTGCAGGAGTACCTTCGCCCAATATTCGCTCTTCCCAGGCTTGGTTCAGAGGAGCATGCCGAGTCGCAAATCCGGCAGATCTGGCGAGGATCAGGCGGAGGTCACCTATTTCGTGGCAGCTTTTTTCCGGGAGCGAAGAACGGGCGAATGTCCTCCTGCTCGCCTGCTGCTCCCAGGAGGTCTCGACTACGGGCCGGGACAACGTGAAAATGCATACACCATGGCGCATCAATTTATATCTTTTAGATACCGCGCGCCGCGACGAGAGTGATATCTTACAAAACTGAGGTTTTAAGAACCCGAGAGATCGATTCAATCGCGTTTTGGCCGGTTCCCGTCGGCAATTGCCTGTTATGAGCAGGAAAATGCCTTCCGCTTCCTAGGAATGGATTTCGAAACCCTTCGTTCTGCGGAGAAGATATGGAACGCTCGAAATGTCCGAATATCGATTGCTGGTCCGGCCATCGGATGATCGGCTGCGCGCCAGCGTTTCTTCGCGCCACCGACAAACTGCCCGCAATGGCTAAGAGCGAGGCCCCGGTTTTCATTTCGGGCGAATCGGGAACCGGAAAGGAACTGGTGGCGCGGGCGATTCACTACTTGAGCCACCGTTCCGGTTTCCCTTTTGTGGCGGTGAATTGCGGCTCTTTTCCGGACACCCTGCTGGAATCGGAGTTTTTCGGCCATGAGCGAGGCGCGTTTACGAATGCGCAGGCGCGTCGCGACGGCTTGATTGCACAGGCACACGGCGGCACGCTGTTTCTGGACGAGATCGATCATTTACCGTTGAAGGCGCAGGTCGATCTTCTGCGCGTATTGCAGGATAAGAGGTTCCGCGCGTTGGGAGGGGCCTTCGAGCGCGAGTGCAATGTGCGTTTCGTGGCGGCGTGCAATTCCTCGATCGGTCCGCTGATCGATTCCGGCGGGTTTCGCGCGGACTTGTTCTACCGCCTGTGCGTCTTCACCGTAACACTGCCTGCGTTGCGGCAACGGGCGGAAGACATTCTGCCTTTAGCGGATCATTTTCTGCAGAAACATTGCCCGACGAATCTTCCGATGCCTTCTTTGACATCCGGAGCGCGAGACGCGCTGCTGGCGCATGTATGGCCGGGAAATATTCGCGAGTTGGAAAACGCGATTATTCGCGGCATATACCTGAGCCAGAACGCGAGTATCGGAGAGGATGACCTTGGATTGGGCATCGAAGCTCGCGGAGCGGCGAACCGCGAGGCTCCCCATTCCTTCAAAGCCGCCAAGCAACGGGTGCTGGAAGCTTTCGAGCGGGATTATCTGGACCGGCTGATGGCGGCGCATCGGGGCAATGTGACCAATGCGGCTCGCGCGGCGGGAAAGGATCGTCGCGATTTGGGGAAGCTTCTCAAGAAGCACCGTGTCGACCCCAAGCTCTTCGCGGTGGGCCGCACCGGGGCAGCTTAGGGGGAGGGACCGGCGAGGAATGTCTGCCCGGGCGATTGACCCTCAAGCTGGAGTTGCCGGAGCGCAGCCGCGGCCGGCTGAACTGGCGGACTTTCGCGGTTGCCATGCGGGCGAATCCATTCTGGTCTGCGGCTGCGGATCGTCGCTGTCGCAGATTGTGGCTCCGGAACGGGTGGTCACCATCGGAGTCAACGATGTTGGGCGGCTCTTCGATCCGGACTACCTGGTGGTGCTCAACCCGCGGCGGCAGTTCGCTCCGGGGCGGTTCCAGTATGTCGAGAACAGCCGGGCGCGGGTGATCTTCACGCAGCTCGATTTGGGGATCGGCCATTCCCGGCAGGTGCGTGTGCGACTGGCGGGCCGCGGCCAAGCCGATCTGGGGAATCCGAACGCATTGCCGTACACACGCAACTCTCCGTACCCGGCGGTCTGCCTGGCGGCGCACATGGGCGCCCGCCGCATCGGTTTGATCGGGGTGGATTTTACCGATCACCATTTTTTCGGCGCGACGGGCCGCCATGCGCTGGCCAACGAATTCGAACAGATCGATCGCGAGTACCGGCAGCTGTACGAAAGCTGCACGCAGCGCGGGATTGAATTGGTCAATCTGAGCCGCGAAAGCCGGCTGACCGGGATTCCCAAGATTTCAGCGGCAGAATTTCTGCTGCGCGCCCATACTCCCGGGGGATTCGCCGGCCGGCGGGTATTTTTCGTGAATTACCGGTTCCTGAGCTGCGGCACGGTTTTCCGGGACGGCCTGGCGCACGCCGCGGAAGCGCTGGGACTAACCTGGGAACAGGCCGACTGGGACGACCCACGGCTGGATGAGAAGATCGCCGCCTTCCAACCCGAGGCCGTGCTGGTAGTGCACGGAAGAAAATTCGCCTCCCGCCGGCAAGCGCTCGCGAGGCGATATCGAACCGGGGTGTGGCTGCTCGACGAGCCTTACGAGGTGGACGATACCAGCCGGTTCTCGGGAATTTTCGAATCGGTTTTCCTGAACGATCCCGGGACTCTGCATCGTCACCGCAACGCGCACTACCTTCCGGTGTGTTACGACCCGGCGGTGCATACCTATTCGCCGCCGGCGGAACGGCCGTATGCCGTCGGGTTCATTGGCGGCAAGAATCCGCGGCGCGAAGAGGCTTTGGGCCGATTGGCCCGCCGCGGGTTGCTTTCGTACGTAGTGGGGGGGCCCTGGCGCGATCCGGCCTTGCAGGCTCTCTGCCTCTCGGCGAATATTCCAGCGGAAGAGACCGCCGCGCTATACCGGCGCACCCGGATTGTGGTGAACCTGTTTCGCAGCCGACATCACTACAACACGAGCGGGATTCCGGCGGTGTCTCTGAACCCGCGGATCTACGAGGCGCTGGCCTGCGGGGCGCTGGTGATCTCCGAGCGGCGGAGCGAACTGGAAACGGTGTGTCCCGAACTGCCGGCTTTCGACACCCTGGAGGAGATGGAATTTCAAATCGAGCGCCACTTGCAGGACGAAGCTCTGTACGCCGCGGTGCGGAAGGCGTCCATCCGGCGGCTGGCTTCTCACACGTATGCGAAGCGGCTGGAGGAGGCGCTTCCGGTGATGCTGGGTGAGGCGAAGACCGCAGCTCCGGCTGTTCCGGGGCCGTCCGTTGCGGCGCCGGCTGCCGCGTTGCCGCCCGGCTGGCGGGCGCATACCGAGTGCGTGCGCGCGGAATCCGCCGCCGTGATCGCAGTCGAGCGCGCGCCAAGCTGCGACCCTGGAGGCGAGCGCGGGCTGGTAGGCATTGAGCGGCACGGCAATGTGACCCTGGAATTCGACCTCAATCTGCAAAGCGATACGGAATTCCTCGCCAAGATCCATCAGGCCGATCCCGACAATCAGTTGGCGGACTCCTATCATCTGTTCGCCAGGGGATCGCGAGCCTACCTGGCGCGGCATAACCGGATCCTGCATCGTCTGGAGTTGCCGGTGAACTGCTGGGTTTTGCTGACGCTCGCGTGGCATGACGGAATCCTGCTGGTGAGGAAGAACGGAGCGGAAGCCGCGCGGGTGAGCGATTCCCATCTGGAGAGCGGCTACTGCTTTCTAGGTGTTAAAGGCGGCTCCGCCCGGCTGCGCAATATAAGCGTCTTCGAGAAGGTCCGGCAGGAAACCGCTCGCCGTCGAGCTGCGCCGGAGTACGAAGTGTTATTCGGGGGAGCGCAGACGAACGCGCCGGCCGTCAGCATCATCACGACCGTCTACGACCGTCTGGATTGCCTCGAGCGTTGCCTGCAGTCCACCGCAGCGCTGACGTTTCAGAATTACGAGCAGATCGTGGTGGCGGATGCGCCCCCGGCTCCGGTGTGCGAGCGCTACGAAAGTCTGGGCGGCCGGTGGCATTCCCGCGACGGCAGGTTGACGTTTGCCGTGCTGAGATCTCGCCACAATGATTGGGGCATCGCCCCGGCGGCTGCCGGCCTGGACCTGGCGCGAGGCCGCTACGTATGCTTCCTCTCCGACGATAACGGCTATTTACCGTGGCATTTCGATCGCCTATTGGAGGCCGTGGAGACCGATGGCTCGCTGGGCTTTGCGTACACTTCCTGCCTGTACGATGGCCGGACGACCCTAAATGCCTCGCCTCCGCGCCCCGGAAGAATCGACCTGGGCCAACCCCTTTTCCGCCGCGAGTTGTTCGATCAACACCTGGGGGGCACGCTGCCTTTCCACGAGTTCGGCTGGGATTGGCGCATGATCGAGTGTTTCCTCCGGAAGGGAGTCCGGTGGCGGCACATTAACGACGCCACCTTCATCTTCCGGTTGTCGAAATACCCGCACCTGATGGCCCCCGCATGATCTCCTACTGCATTGCGTGCTATCGGCCGGTGTACGCGCGCCTGCTGATCGACGACCTGATTCTCAAGACATCCGCGCCGTATGAAATCCTACTTTGGTTGAATCTGGCGGATGCGGAGTTCGAGACGTTTCTGGACCAGCGCATCGCGGAAGGCGCTCCGCTGCGGATGCTCGGACGCACGCCCGGCAACATCGGGATGGAAGCCTATCCGCATCTATTCGCAAGCGCGCAGTACGACCTGATCGTGCAGATCGACGACGATGTGGTGTGCATCTCCCCGCGGATCGCCGAAACGGCGCGCGCCGCCTTCGACCGTCATCCTTCGTTGGGCATGGTGACGGCCGACGTATGGCAGGACGAATACACCACCGGAGCACGGCCGCCCATGGAACACTACCGCCCGATCGACCAGGAGTTGGGCTTGTTCGATGGGCCGATCGACGGCTGGTTCGCGATTTATCGCAGAGCGTCGCTGTTGCGTTGCGGCGCCATCCTTCCGGGTCGCTACTACTGTCTGGGCGGGGCCATCAAGGGACGGCTGCGGACCTTCGGCCAGCATGGATGGCTGTGTACGCGGATGAAGGTTTTTCATGTGATCGGCCCGGCATACGCTTCGCATTTCGGGATGCTGGATCGGGAGATCGAAAAATATCGCTCGCTGGGGCGGCAGGAGATCGTGAACTGGTATGAGGGGGACCGGACCAGACTGCCGGCCGCTGAGGAACTGCGCCGCCGAGTGGCGCGGATTCGCGAATGCCTGTCGACTTGATGAGGATGCCACACACATGTTTGCTCCGCCCGCACTGAAGCGGACGCCGGCGAATCGCCAGACGGCGGCGCCTGCACATCGGCGAATCCAGGATCCGATGGCGCCTTTGCGGCAGCGCCAACTGCCGATGGGGAACCAGGCAATGCTTCGATCTCTGGCGGGTGGATCGAGTAAAGCCGCAAAACTGTCCATCGGCCCGGTGAACGACCCGGTGGAGCGCGAGGCCGAGCGAACCGCCGACCGCGTGATGCGCGTGCGCTATCGGGAAACTGCGCCTGGTGTTGCGCCGAAGGTCCACACCGGCGGTATGGACCGCGGCGGTCAAGGAGCGCCTGCGCCGGAAGTGGTGCACCAGGCTCTGCAATCCCCAGGACGCTCGCTCGACCCTGCCACGCGCGCTTTCATGGAGCCGCGCTTCGGGCAAAACTTCAGCGGAGTGCGGGTGCACTACGGAGGAACCGCTGAGGAATCCGCGGTAGCTGTAGGCGCCCGCGCCTTCGCCGTGGGTGACCACATTGTATTCGGCAGCGGCGAGTACTCGCCGGAAACGCCCGGCGGCCGAAGTTTGCTGGCGCACGAACTGGCGCACGTGGCGCAGCCGCAGTCCGGGGCGGCGGCGACAATCCGCCGATCGCCGGATGCGGGCACCAAACATGATGGCGGCCCTGCGCGGGTTGCCGTGGTGAGAATTCCCTGGACGGAAGAGGATTGGGACTTCGAGGAACGGTTGGTCAAGGCCGTTGCCCGAAAGACAAGGACGCCGGAGTCTTCGCTGCCGCAGTACCTGAACCCTCCCGCCGGCGCTTTCCACGAGAGCGTCGAACGCTCCCACAGATACAAGTCCGGTCAACTGGTGAATGTGCGGGTCACCTTCAATTACTATCCGGACGCCTTTCATCCGCTCCAGGATGTCACAGTAACCAGCGGAGACCCGGCTCCGGCGGCGCCGGCGCCAAAACAGGAGCAGGCGAAGCCGACGGTCCGGCCCTCCAATGCCCCGCGACCGGCGGCGTCGTATCCGCGTCGCCACGTATTGGACACCGTGGTGGTCTGGGAACTCTCGGAGCATAGCACTGAGATTGACGATCTCGAAACATGGACCTACGTGGTCTTTGACGAGACCAACGGGGAGTGGAATGCCACATCGCACGGCACTTTGCCGGGAACCAAACCGCCCCCGCCTCCGCCGCCGCCGAAGCCGTTGACCGAGCGGCAGCAGACCGCGAAATTCCTGAAGGAAGAATTCGGTCTCCAACACCCGCAGGACGTTGCGCAGAGAGCGCACGATGCGGCGGCGGCGGGCTTGCGGGAGTCCAATCCCTTCTCTCTCAAGAATCTTCCTTTCACGCTTGCCGGAGTCTTCCTCCCGGGAGCCGTGATCAAGAGCTTCGCCGAATTTCGATTCGCTCGGAAACATTGTCCGCATCGAGTGGACGGTCAACGAAGAGGCGGCAGAGGCAAGCGACATCGGAACGATCAAGACTCCCTCCACGACGCCGAAGGAACTGCAAGCGGGAGACGTAATCGACACCGGCGACGTGGCAGGCCGGCAGAAGGTGGTGCATGTGGAGAAGGGCATGTTTAAGACCGAGCCTTTCTCTGAGGCCTACGTCAACAAGAATCCTGAAGCGACCCCAAGCGAGCTGAAAAACGGCGAACTGCTGGATGTTCAGGCCCAGGCCGGCAAACTTCCGGGAGTCAGCCGGGTGGAAGGCGTCCCGGAGAGCTCCGTTCCGGGCGTCCGCACGGGCGATTACGCATTTGTCGGGCGCGATGGCTCGCGAACTGCGGCCGACCTGTGGGAACCGAGAACCAAGAACATCACCGCGCAGAAAATCATCGACGCCAAGCAGGGGCAAGCCAAAATCATGGTGGTAGGCCTGGGCGAGGGCGAGAGCGGGACTTTCACCGCGGCCCAGGCGGAAGGCGTAGCTTCCGACTTATTCAGCACGCCGAATCACGATATCGACCGAATTGTATTGATGAAGGACGGCAGAGTGCTGTTGGATCGGTCCAGGTAACCGCGGCGCAATTTTGCCGCAGTACTCTCCCGGGTGAAAAATACCGCTTTCCCAGGGCAAATCTCACCCGGTCCACCATCGTCATCGAGCGGCTATAGTTGAAGCGGCCCGGCGAGACAGCCGGGAGCCTTTCTTCCCCACGATCACGGATCCCGTTCATCGTAAGTGCTTGATTAGGAGAAGGAACTGGACGCCGCCTCTTTGGCCGGGCACGTGCAAACTTACGGCCCTCGGGAGCGATCCGATTGGCCGATCCGCCCGACAATGCCGATGAGGACGCAACCGAGAAGCAGGTGGCCGATTTAATTGTGGAATACCTGAGGGAGCACCCGCACGCGATGGACACAGCCGAGGGTGTGGCCGCGTGGTGGCTGCCGGAGAGTCGCCGGCCGGCAAACCTTCTGGTAACGCGGCGCGCGCTCGAACGACTGGTGGCGGGCGGCCTGCTCGAAAAGATTGGCCAGGGCGATCGTGCGCATTACGGATTGCGAAAGCACCGAGGGACCAATTGAGTTCGCCACATACCGGCGACTGAGAGGAGATCGTCAGATGGCAAATACTCCAGCTACCGGCACAGGACCATTCGAATTCACCGACTCACAGGACCGGCACGTATCGATTCCGCTGACCGCGTTCAGTTTCGACAGCAATTTGAAGGTGGTGGTGGATCCCGCCTGGAGCAGCGTGACCGGTGCGCAGCCCGCGGCCGCCTTGTTGGCCTACGCTCTGGCCGAGGGCCTGATCGCTCCCGCCGCGGCGCCGGCGCCGTTTCCGGCCATGATCGTCAAGGCCGCCGATCCCGGCACGGGCGGCAATTCGATCACCGTGACCATCGCGAACGTCGTGCCGGCTGCCGATCCTACGGCCACTACTTTCGATATCACGGTGACCGAGACCGACGTTTACACGGGTCTTACCACCGCGAGTATCGAAAGCGTGCTGGGAAGCAGCGCAGTGGCAGGATCGTCGCCGGGCGGCCTGGTGCAGGTGGTGCACGGGTCCGTCGATCCGGCGTTTGGTCCCACGCACACGGCGGGCGCGCTCTCGGGATCACCGGCTCAATTGGACGTTGATGGCACGGGATCCCCGCCGCGGGTATTCACATTGGTGGCCAAAAAGGCGGGGGCCGATGGGGCATTGACCCAAATTCAGGTAACGCCTACCTCAGCCAGTCCGCAGATCGGCCCGGAGACGTTCACCCTGCAAGCTTCGTGGACCAAGACCGCGACCGCGGTAACATTGACGAGCCTGGCAACGGCAGTAGCGAGCCAGTTGGGCTACGAGATCACGGTGGCTCTTCCGGGCACCGGCGCGTATTCCGTGCCCGCCGCGGCGGCTGCCTCTTTGAGCGGCGGCGCGCCGGGCGTGGCGGCGTCCGCTGCCTTTTTCACGGGGATTTGATCGCTCCGAGCGAATCGCGTACTGGAGGACAGAATTATGCCGATTACTCCCACTTACCCGGGAATCTATATCGAAGAAATACCGAGTAATGCGCATACGATTACCGGAGCGCCTACATCCATCACCGTTTTCGTGGGCTACACCCATCCGTTCAAAACGAATGCCGCCAACTGGGGACAGGCGGTGGAGATTTTCAGCTTCACCGACTATGAGCGGGAATTCGGCGGATTGTACACCAGCGGCGTCATCGAATCGCACGTGGCTTACGCGGTGAACCAGTTCTTCCTCAACGGCGGGTCGGATGCCTATATTGTGGCGCTGCAGCCCAGTTACTACGATTCGCACGGCAACAGCCAGGGATTCGTGCAGGCGCCGTCGGTGACGATGGGGCCGGTGGCCTTTGCCGGCCTGGAGCCGATCGACCTGGTCCCCATGACGGTGACCATCAATAACATCAAGAAGACTTTTCTGAACAACGACACCGCCGATGTGCAGATCAGTTATGGGTCGCGCAGCGAGACCTACCGCAAAGTTACGTTGAATTCCAACGATGCGAACTTTATCGGCACGCGGATCAACGGCGCCTCCCAGTTAGTCACTGTGACCGCCAGCGCGGCTTCCGGATTCCTGCCCGTAGGACAGGCGGCGATGGGCTATGCTCCGGGGTATCCCGATCCCAGTTGGACCGCGTTCAACGCGGCGGATTTCGCTCCGGTGTTCCAGCAGGATAGCCCGCTCGACAAGACCCCGATCTTCAACCTTCTGCTGGTCCCCGGGGTGGCGGACAACGGAATCTGGAGCGAGGCGCTGTCCTTCTGTGAGCGGAAACTGGCCTTCTGCATCATGGATCCCCCGCCTCAGGATTCCGCGGATGGCTACCTGCCGTTCAATCTCCCCACGATCGGCGCCGATATCATCGGCTCGCTGGTTCCCAAGAGCACCAATGGGGCGCTCTACTTCCCCTATCTGCAATCCAACGATCCGCTGACCGGAAACACGTTGAACCTGCCGCCCAGCGGTTCCGTAGCGGGTGTCTTCGCCACGACGGACACCAACCGGGGTGTGTGGAAGGCCCCGGCGGGCATTCAATATCCCATCCTGAACACGATCGGTGTGGTGGACACCGGCCGGATGACGGATGCGCGCCAGGGCACGCTCAACCCGCTGGGAGTGGATTGCCTGCGCGATCTCACGGGGATTGGGACGGTGGTTTTCGGGGCGCGAACGCTGGCGGCGCAAAACAACGCCCAACAGCAGTGGTGGTATGTGCCGGTGCGGCGCATGGCGCTGTTCCTGGAGCAGACCCTGTACCGCAACCTCACCTGGGTGGTTTTCGAACCGAACGATGAGCCTCTTTGGGTGGCCATCCGGATGTCGATCGAAAGCTTCATGCTTTCGCTGTTCCACCAGGGCGCGTTCCAGGGCGATACGCCGAGCCAGGCTTTCAAAGTGATCTGCGATTCCTCCACCACCACGCAGCAGGATATCGATAACGGCGTGGTCAACATCGTAGTGGCGTTCGCGCCGCTCAAGCCGGCCGAGTTCGTCGTCATCCAGATCTCGCAGCTCGCGGGCCAGACACAGTCTTCCTAGGAGGTTGCATGGGCAAGCCGTTCAGCATCAATGTCACGCGCTTCGATCCGTACAAGTGCTTCGCGTTTCTGGTGTATTTCGGGGCCAGCACGACCCCGGTCGCCGGAGTGAGCAAAGTGGGCGGACTGAAACGCTCGTCCGACGTCATCGAGTACAAAGAAGGCGGCAACGCCATCACCCTCAAAGGGTTGGGCCGCACCAAGTACGAGCCGATCACGCTGGAGCGCGGCATCACGCACGACACCGATTTCGAAGATTGGGCCAATGCAGCGCAGGTGCTCGACCGGGGCGCTCCCTCGACTTCGTTGAAGAACCTGCGGCAGGAGATCCGCATCGACTTCCTGAACGAGGAGCGCCAGGCGGTGCTGCGGTTCTTCGTGCACCGGTGCTGGGTGTCGGAATATCAGGCGCTCCCCGATCTGGACGCCGGTTCGAACGCGGTGGCGATCGAGCACATCAAGCTCGAGAACGAGGGATGGGAGCGCGATTTAAGCCTGAATGAAATCGCCGAGACATAGCGGGAATGGCATGCAACTGCCCGTCAGTGGAATGCGGGTGAGTTTCCGGCCGCCTACGGGGCGCGAGGACCTGCTGCTGCGCGAGAGCCGCCTGCCGGCGCTGGCGCTCGGCCAGCGATTGGTCACGCGCCTGGCGCGGACCGACGATGGAGCGCCGGTGGATGCCGCGGGCCTCTCGGTGACCGACTTCGAAGCTTTGCTCCTGGCAATCCGGCAATCGGTGCTGGGCGACGTGATCCGCGCCGAAGCCATTTGTCAGGTTCCGGACTGCCGCGCCCGTGCGGATGTCTCTTTCCGGATTTCCGATTACCTGGCGTCACACGCGGGGCGCACTCCGCGCGGTATCGAAAGCCACGGCGAAGGATGGTTCCGGTTAACGGGGAAGGACCTCCGCTTCCGGCTTCCCACCGGCGCCGACCTGCTGGCTATCGAGCACGAGCCTGCCCCGTATCGCACGCTGGTGCGACGGTGCATCGATCCGCCTGATGCGCCGGAGAATCTGCGGAGGCGCGCCGAAAGCGCCATGGGAGCACTGGCGCCGGCGCTTTCGAGGAAGCTACCGGCCGAGTGCCCGGAATGCCACGCGCCTCTGAATGTCTATTTCGAGGCGACATCGTTCGTGCTGCGCGAAGTGTGTGCCCGGGCGGCGGGCATTTATCAGGACGTGCACCTGCTGGCGCTGCATTACGGGTGGCCGGAAGAGAAGATTCTGGCGCTGCCGCAGAGCCGGCGGACGGAGTACGTCGAACTGCTGCGCAATCAGGGGGCGGCCGCGTAACATGGCGGCAGCGTCCTATCTGCGTTCCCTCGCTCGTTTGGGCCGTGAGAGCCTGCCCTCGGTCTCGCCGCCGCACGTTCCGCAGTGGGGATTGCGGCAGCCGCCAGGCGAACCGCCGGCCGTTCTGGCGACGCCGGCTCGGCGGGAAGTCAGCCCAGCTGAGGCTCCAATTCCCACGCCTGCGCCTCTGGAGCGCGAGCAGACGGCCGCACAACTTCCGGAGCCGAAGTCCGCAGTTCCCCCGCGCAAGGAGTCGATGGAGGCGCCCAAGGCCGCGCCGGCCGCGCAGGCGGAAGCCAAGAGAAGCGCGCCGCCTGTGGAAAGGCCAGTTCTTTCGCACGAAACCCAAACGCCCAAGCAGGAGCTCCAGCGGCAGCAGCCACGCACGCCGACGCCGCGCATCGAGCCCATCGCCAATGTCCGGTCTGCCGCTCCTCCCGTTGCTCCGCCCTCCGCTGCGCCGCCGCAGTTGCTTACGCCTGCGGTATCGCCTCCTCCGCCGCCGAAGGCGCACCTCGCGGGCGAATCGGCGGCCGGAAACAGGATTCACATCGGCGCCATCGACGTACACATTACCCCGCCGCCGCCGAAGCGCCCCCAGAAACCCACGCCCGTGCGCACGCCGCCGCCGTCCTCGGCGCTCTCGCGCGGCTTCTTCTCGCCGTTCGGCTTGCGGCAAGGATGACCGACCCATGGCGCTGAATCAACTGGGAGTGCTGGACCTTTCGATTGTGACGGATCTCCTGATCCAGACCATTACCAACTCCTGGTACGCTTCGCCGATGTGGGGCACGCTGCCCGACGAGTCGTTCTTCAAGCCGTCGATCAGCGGCTTGACGCCGGAATCGGTGCGTAACGCCGGCGGATGCCAGGTGACGGTGTCGCTGATTCATATCGAGACCAACAAGTTCAACCGCAATTTCGTCTACCCGCCTCCGCCGCAGCCGCCGGTGGAAAATGCACCGCCGCCGCGCGCACAGCTCATCCCTTACCTGCCTCTCAGCCTGGACCTCTTCTATTTCATCTCGGCGTTCTCCGATGGCGACTTTCACCAGGAACAGCAGGCCATGAGCGTGGTGCTGCAGTGCTTCCACCAGAATCCGATCATCAAGACCGACGTGGTGATTCCGGGATCGCCGCCCGAATCCACGCAGGAAGAGTTCACCGTGACCATGGAGATCGAGACTGCCGACTCGATCTCGCGCTTCTGGCAGGCGATTACCGCGCCGTTCCGCCTGTCCCTGATGTACAAGGTGTCGGTTGTCTTTCTGACGCCGCCGGAACCCGCCGGACCGGCCAAACAGGTGCGGCGTTACGGGCTGGCGGTGGAGCCGGCGAGTTTTCCGGTGGCCACCGCGGGACAGATCTTCGGCACCACTTCGACCGCCACATTCGTGCCGCCCGCGGGCAATGAGCCGAGCGTGTCGGTGGATTACTCGCCTGCCACGGTGGCGCCCGGCGGCCAATTCTTCGTGCTGGGCGCCGGCCTCAACCAGGGAACTGACTCTGCCGCCGCGCCCAATCCCGGCACATCGTTTCGGGTGTTTCTGCTGCAGCCGCCGGATTACCAGGCCGAAACCGAGATTACTTCGTGGCTGGCCCCCGACCTGTTTCCCGCCAGCCCGATTCAAACCGCCAGCCGCATGGTGCTGAATGTGCCCGCGAACGCTCCGCCTGCGGGCGTGTATTCCATCCGAGCGGGCAGCCAGGCTCCGCCGGACCTGATCACTAACCGAACTAACGCGACGCCCTTCAACCTGGCCGCGCGCGTGGATGTGCCCGCCTCGCCCGCCGATCCCGTTGTGCCCGAGGTGGCTGGAACCTACACGGTCACCGGCATGGGGTTTGTCGCCGGCGCCACCCAGGTGCTGCTCGAGACCGTTCCGCTCGGCTATGTGACCACCGGGCCACTCGCGGCCGGGCAATTCACGGTAAACGATATCTCCACGATTACCTTTCAGAGGCCGGCTGTGATGCCCAAGGGATTTTACGCCATCCGGGTTCGCGTGAACGGCGTCGAATCGCCGCCCGCGCTGTGGATCGAGGTCTCATAACCGATGGCTACGGAGGCAAAAATCGTGGACACGGCGACGGCCGGCGGCAGCGTGGAGACACTGCTGGCACGAGTGCGCGTCCACGCGCAGCGCCATGTCCTTTGGATGCGCTCGGAGTGGGCCGCGCTTAATCCCCCCGCCGAAAGCACGGTCGTCACGGATGAAGAGGTCGATCGGCTGTTAGGCAGTCCGGCGGAAGCGGCGGAAAGGAGAGCGGCGTTTTACCAGAGCGATCCGGCGGCGCGGCGGCTTTCGCCGGCTATCGAAGCCGCGGATGCCGCGTTCGCACGGGAACCGGCGTGGAGCCGGATTCGCGAAGAGTTCGGCCTTTCGCTGCTGGAAACGGACTTGCTCGCTTTGACCGCCGCCGTGGAGATCGATCCCGGTCTGCGCCGGGTCTATGCCTACCTGCACGACGAGGCGTCCGCCGCCTATGCCAGCCCGTGGCTGGCTGCGACCGTGTTGGGCGAGGGAGGCGCGGCGCTGATCGATCCGCAATCTCCGCTGCTTCATTGGCGCCTGGCACGCCCTACGGAAGGCGCCGCCAGCCCCTGGGCAGCACAGGCAGCGTGGACCGCAGACCCGTACATTCTCTTCCTGGTGCAAGGGAGCGCCGCGCCCGATACTGTTCTCGAAGGCGCGGCTCAGGATCTGCCGATTGACGCTGCCGGCAATCCCTGCCTGTACCCCGAACTGCTGGAGACCATCCTGCACTTCTGCAACGCCGTGAGCGCGCCCGCGGTGGAAATCGAACTGATCGGAGAGCACGGGTCCGGCAAAAAGACTCTGGCCTCGCAAATCGCGGCGGCGCTCGGGCTGGGCCTGAACGTGGTGGATGCCGATCGGTTGCTGCCAGCCGATTTGCCGGCGCCGGTAGCCGCCGATCGAATTCTCCGCGCCGTTCGCATGGCGCGGCTCACGCATCGTCTGCTGTATTGGAGCGGCGGCGAGCGGACCAGCCAGCGGCTGTGGCAGGCCACCGGCGGATACTCCGGCCTGATGCTCTTCGGGGCTGTGGCGGCTTCCAATCCGGCGCTGCAATCGCCGGCGGCGCATCGAGCGTTCGCACTCCCGCGACTCCGCCGCACCGCCCGGATCGAGCTTTGGACCCGGTTTTCGGAGGAGCCGGTCCCGAAAGTCATCGAGGACACCGCGCTCAAGCCCGCTGAAATCGTGCGGGCTGCTCAGGTGTCGCCCGCGGGACCGGAGGCCGTGCTCGACCTGTGTCACGAGAGCGGCCGCGCGGGGCCGGGAGACCTCTTCACGACGCTGCCGTGCCCTTACGATTGGAGCGATATCGTTCTGCACCACAACGTGCGCGAGCACCTGCGCGAACTCGAAGAACAGGTGCGGTTGCGGCTGGCGGTTTACGAGGAATGGGGCTTCGACCGGCTGTGCCCGCTGGGCCGCGGCATCACGGCGCTGTTCGCGGGACCCAGCGGCACGGGCAAGACCATGGCTGCGCAGGTAATTGCCCGTTCGCTGGAGCTCAAGCTCTTGCGCGTGGATCTGGCGGGCGTGGTGAACAAGTACATCGGCGAGACCGAGAAGCGCCTGAAGCAGGTATTCGATGCCTGCGAGCGGGCCAACGTGCTGCTCTTCTTCGATGAGGCCGATGCGCTCTTCGGCCAGCGCACGCAGGTGAAGGATGCGCACGACCGTTTTGCCAACATTGAAATCGACTATCTGCTGCAGCGCATGGAGCAGTTCGAGGGCATCGCCATTCTGGCCACCAATCGCAAAGGCGATCTGGAGAAGGCCTTCTTGAGGCGCATCCGCTTCATTGTGGATTTTCTGCCGCCCGGTCCTCCGGAACGGCTGGCATTGTGGCAAAGGGCGCTGGCGCCGCGCCTGGAGACGGGCGAGGAGATTCTCGGCCCCATCGATTGGGGATTCCTGGCGCAGAAGTTGAACATGACGGGGGCCGGCATTACCGCGACGGCTTTGAATGCCGCCTTTCTGGCGCGCGCGCAGAACGGCCGCATCACTATGGACCACATTCTGCACGCGGCGAGGAGGGAGATGACCAAGCACGGAATCGTCGTGCGGCCCGGAGAGTGGGGAGGATAAAGCGTGCCGGATCTGTCCATCGATCGGCTGAGTTTGCATCTGACCGGAATTTCGGAAGAGGATGGCCGGCGGCTGGCCCGGTGCATCGGCGAAGGCCTTGGCGCAGCATTGCCGGTGGGCGGGCCCGCGTGGCCTGCGGCGCTCCGCGCGATGCATTTGTCGGTGGCTCCGGCCGAGGGCAGTTCCATCGAGCGGATTTCGCAACTGGTGATCGCCGATCTGCTGCGCCAGTTAGGGGAGGGCGCATAGATGCCGGGCAAGTATCTGAAAGGCGCCTTCATCCAGATGATGCCCACATTCCTGCGGGCAGTGCCCAATGTCATCATCTTCCAGTTCAATCCGGAAAGCATCGTCCACACGTGGGAACCCGCGGCTCCGCTAGCCACCAAGGCCGGAGACAATCCGAATCCCCTGGCGGTGCGGAGCCTGCCCAGCGAGAGCTTCTCTTTCACGCTGGCGCTGGACGCCAACGACATGATTGCGGATGGCAGTCCGGTAGCCGCGGGGCTTGCCACTGGCACCGGCATCTATTCGCGCCTCGCGGCTCTGGAGATGCTCCTGTACCCCACCGGATCGTTCAGCAAGGCTGCGCTGCAGGGCACGGTTTCTTCCGCGGCTGCAGCGGCGCAGAGCGGGGTAACGCCGCCAGCGAAAACCAACGTGCCCCAGCTGACCATGCCCACGGTGCTGTTTGTGTGGGGGCCGGGGCGCATTTTGCCCGTCCGCATTCACAGCCTCACTATCACGGAAAAGCTGTATGACGCTCTGCTGTTGAATCCGACGCATGCCGAGGCGCAGGTGAGTCTCAATGTGTTGACGCCCGACGAGGTCACGCACTTGCAAGACTCTTTGAAGGCTGTGGCCCAGGTGGCCTACTACTATTCGCTGGGGCTACGGCAGACCCTGGCGCTGGCCAACCTGGAGAATGCCGGGGAATCGATTATCGGCATGTTGCCGATTTGAGGACGCGAAGAGAGGCTTATGTTCTTTCCGGGATCGCGCTATAGCAACCTGACGCAGTACCAGATCACGCGTAATGGCGTGATGATTGCGGTGACCCGTCTGCCGCTGCCGGCAACGGGCGTGCCGGCGGGCTTCTTCGCGCGCCAGAACACGCAGCGGCTGGATTCGATTGCCGCCCATTTCCTGGCCGACCCCACCGCCTTCTGGCAACTCTGCGACGTCAACGACGCGATGGCGCCGGATGCGCTGGCGGCGCACTCGCTGGTGGGCATTCCCGCCAAGGGCGTTTGAACTTATGGCGAGCACGTTTCAACTGGTGTTGGACGGGACGGCAGCGGACGATGAACTTCTGGCGGTGATGGGACCGCTGGAAGTGGAAGAGAACGCCGATATGCCCGGAGCCGTGCAGATTACGGTGCCGGTAGATAGCGACGGCTCGGGCGACCTCACCTTCGTCAATGATTCCCGCTTCCAGCCCTTCGTCAACGTGGCTGTGGTCGCGACGCCGGACGGCCAGTCGGACCAGTGCATCTTCGACGGCTACATTCTCTCGAGCAAGCTGCATTTACAGAAAGGGACGACCGGCTCGACTCTGCACATCTGGGGACAGGACGCCACGTGGCTGATGAACCTCCAGGAAAAGACCAGGGAGTGGGTCAATGTCACCGATGCGGACGTGGCCAACGCGATCTTCAACGATTACGGCATTACGCCGGACGATTCCAACAGCGATGACGATTCGCCGTCGCACACGGAGGACGGCCACACGTTGATGCAGCGCGCCTCCGACATCCAGTTTCTGCGCACCCTGGCGCGGCGCAACGGCAAACTCTGCCGTGTAGGCTGCACGGACACTCCGGGCCAGCGCACGGGCTACTTTTCCAAGCCCGATGTGGATGGCGACCCTGTGGCGACTCTGGAGCTGAGCGATCCCGATACCTGGACGGTCGATTCGCTGGACCTGGAATGGGATATTGCCCGGCCGTCGGAGGTGCTGGCGGCGCAGGCACTTTTTACGGACAACGACGAAGACGGCGCCAGCGTGGATCAGACCGATTCCGGCCTGAGCGCGCTGGAGGAGCGCGATCTGCCCACCTTCGCCACACAGAGCATGAGCGTAATGCTCACCGCTCCGGTGGACGACGCCGGCGAGTTGACGCTGCGGGCGCAATCGGTGTTGCGCGAAGCCGCCTGGTTCGCGCGCTGCGAAGGCGAGGCCGAAGTGTCGCGCCTGAACGCCATTCTGCGCGCCGGAACGGTGGTGCAGCTCAACGGAGCTGGCAGCCTGAACTCCGGCAAGTATTTCGTGTGGAGCGTGCGCCACACCATCGACAAGGAATCGCACCGCATGAAATTCGTGCTGCTGCGCAATGCCGTAGGCGCGCTTCCCATAGGCGCGGCGGGGACGCTCCCGGGAGGATTCTGATGACCTCGTTCCAGGAGCAGGCCATGCTCGAAGTGCTGGAGCGGGTGCGCTATCGCTTCTATGGGAAGTACCGCGGAACCGTGACGGATGTGGACGCCGCGACGCTGCGCATCAAAGCCAAGGTGCCGTCGGTGCTCGGAACGCAGGCTACCGGATGGTGCATGCCGTGCGTGCCGTACGCCGGTCCGAATGTCGGGATGGCGTTTCTGCCGGAGGTCGGCGCAGGGGTGTGGATCGAATTCGAAGGCGGCGATGTGTCCTATCCCATCTGGGTGGGCTGCTACTGGCGCGCCAACGAGCAGCCATCCGACGCCGCGCCGGCGGTGAAGGCCATCGTTACGGTTTCGCCGCTGAAGATTCTGATGGACGACAACGCCGGCTCGATCACTATTTCGGACTCCAACCAGAACACCGTGACCCTAGACTCTTCGGGCATCACCCTGACACGCGGCGGCAGCACCATCCAGATCAGCGATTCCGAGGTCAACGTGAACAACGGCGCGCTGGAGGTCACCTGATGGGCAACCTGCTGAATACATCCAGCATGCTGATGTGCCCGCACGGCGGCACGGTGACCGCCATCACCAGCAGCGCGCGGGTAACGGCCGGGGGCAGCGCCGTGGTGCGCGCTTCGGATACCTTTTTAATCCTCGGCTGCGCTTTTGTTTTGGGCGTGGATCCGCACCCCTGCATGCAGGTGAAGTGGGTGCTGCCTGACGCGCTCAGCCGGGCGGAGGGCGATTCCACGCTGAGCGAGGACAGCCTCGGCTTCTGCGTAGCGGCCGATCAGGCGGTGCAGGGGGCCGTCGTGATTGTCGCTACGCAACCGCTGGTGGCAGGAACGTGAACACTATGCAACGCCACGATTACGCGTTTCCCTTTCGCATCGATCCGGCCTCCGGGCAGGCGGCCCAGACCGACTACGTTACGCACGTGGACCAGATGATCCGCCAGATCCTGCTGACCACTCCCGGCGAACGGGCCGATTTACCGACGTTCGGCTGCGGGCTGCGGGCGCTGCTCTTCGCGCCGCATTCATCGGCGCTGGACGCCACCACGCAACTTCTGGTGCAGGACGCGCTCACCACGTGGCTCAGCGATCAGATTTCGGTTCAGAAGGTGACCGTAAGCTCTCCCGCGCCGGCCCAGGAAGAGCAGATTCTGGTGGAGATCGATTACACCCTGATCGAAACGCAAACCCAGAGTCAGATTGCGCTGCTGGTGTCCTGACATGACCACACGCGACCGCCTGAGCAAACTGCTGGATCCGCACAATACGACGCTCAACGGCATCGACTTTGTCGAAGTGGCCGATGCGGCGCAGACGACGC
>Ga0326728_10009263_pt1 | contig 23814 bp, 21 predicted proteins | sample MB3enrmetagenome_FD_207602 | JGI IMG/M metagenome (GOLD analysis project Ga0326728, IMG submission 207602) | Lab enriched peat soil microbial communities from McLean, Ithaca, NY, United States - MB31MN | ecosystem: Environmental > Terrestrial > Soil > Wetlands > Peat | place: USA: New York... | reverse complement strand
GGGCATGCGGTGATCACGGTGTTTGCCTCCACACCAATGGCCTCATCCATCCGCAGGTGGCATATCCTCCCGTGGTGTTCTTCCATCCATATCCTGCCGCCGCCGCCGCCGCAGCAGAACCCTTCGTCCCTATTCCTGGGCAGCTCGACGAACCGGCCGTTCTTCACCTTGTCAACGATCTCCCGGGGCTGGTCGAAGACCCTGTTGACCCGTCCGAGATAGCAGGGGTCATGATAGGTCGTCACCCCGTCGAGGGTCGGGTTCAACGAGATCTTTCCGTCCCTGGCAAGCATGCTGATGAATTCCGTGTGGTGGTACACCTCGAAATCGCCCCCGAGCTGCGGATAGTCGTTCTTTAATGTATTGTAGCAGTGGGGACAGGCGGTCACGATCTTCTTGACGCCGAGCTCCTTTAAGAATTCCACGTTCCCCTGCGCAACCTCCTGGTATTGATACTCGTTCCCCGTCCTGCGAAGCGGATCGCCGCAGCATTTCTCGTCGGGGCCCAGCACGCCGAAGGAGACGCCGGCCTTTTGCAGAATCGTGGAGAGGGATTTCGCCACCTTTCTATTCCGGTCATCGAGGGAGGCGACGCAGCCGACCCAGTAGAGGACGTCAACCTGCTCCTCGGTTGCTTTCTTTATGTCGAGCCCTTCGGTCCATTCGAGCCTCTGGCTCTTGCCCATGCCATAAGGGTCGGACCTGGTTTGCAGGTTTTTGTAGAGGAGCTTCAGCTCCGGGGATATCTTGCTCAGGGTCATCGTCAAATACCTGCGCATCTCTATGGTCTTGTCGAATGTGGGGATCGAGACCGGGCAGTTGACCTGGCAGGAGAGGCAGGCGGTGCAGGACCAGAGCGTTTCTTCCTGGATCACGTTCTCGAGCAGGCCCTCTTCGTTCTTGATGCCTTGTGCGGCGCGCAGCCATTCCCCCTTGAGGTCCTGGATCAGTTTCTTGGGCGACAAGGGTTTTTGGCTCAGGTGTGCGGGGCACCTGTCCTGGCACCTGCCGCAGCGCGTGCATGCGTCGAGGTCGAAGATCTGTCTCCAGGTGAAGCCGTCTATCTGGTTGATGCCGAACTCCTCGGCTGTCTCGAAATCGGCGATCGGCGTGAGCGCGCCGCGGGGCGCGTCCTCAACGGCCCTGAACAACATATTGAGGGACGACGTGACGAGGTGGAGAAGTCTGCCCGAGTAGACCACATAGGCGATCAGGCCGAAAGAGAGGAACATGTGCACGTAATAGATGACCGCGTGGATGGTGCGGACCCCCTCCTTCGAGGCGCCGAGAAAGAGGGAGGAGGTGACCCACCCCACGAAGCTGACGACTTCATACGGGGGGCTGTCGAAGGCTATGCGGGCCCCTTCAACGAGAAAGCCGGTGACGAGCACGGCGAGTATCCAGAGGAGCGCGATCAGGTCGTCCCTCTGATTGTCCAGCCGCTCCGGCCGCGTCACGTATCTCCTGAACAGGGCCATGATCACGCCGACAATGGCGGCCAGTCCGGCAAGATCGAGGATAAACGAGAAAATCAGATAGAAATCGCCGTGCAGGTAAGTGATGCCGAAGAGGGGTCTGAAAAAGTCGTCTTCAAAGGCGACGAGGCCCGTCCCTATGGCGAGAAGGAGGAACCCCCAAAAGATGAACAGGTGCATCATGCCCGGATAGGCTTCACGGCGCCGCAGGATGGTCTTGTGAAAGACAGCGCTCTTTATATAATAGGCTATCCTCTCCCACAACCGCCGGGTAAAGGCAAAAGGCACGGGCTTCCCTAGCCTCCACATCCCGTAGCGCATTTTCAGGCCATATACCAGCATGACAAACGATATCACCATAAGCACATAGGCGATCCAGCGAGCGGTCTGACCTACGTTCCAGAAGATCTCTCTCCCGACAGGTTCCATAATCTCTCCCTCCTCATTCCTTAGAGCTACATAATCTTATGTGAATAAAAGAACAAAAGCAATAAGAAATCGAAGTGGAAGGAAGGGATTTGTTTCCGTTGACAACAAAGGCCGAATCCCTATAAGATGTTGCTAAGGATGACGCAGCCGCCATGAAAGCCTTCTTCACCGATATGTTTCTCGACCTTTACGATAACTTCGCGGAGGTGTTCTTCAACATCCTCCTCATGATCGTGGTAATGATCGTGGGCTTCATCGTGAGCTGGATCGTGCGGAAGCTTGTCGAGAAATTATTGATTCTCTTCCGTTTCGATAAATGGGCAGCGGGCGCAGGCATCATCACCTTTCTCGAAAGGGGCGGCGTCAAGGCGCAGCCTTCCACGATCATAAGCCACATCGTTTTCTGGATATTCGTCATTACCGTTTTTTCCTTCGGGCTTAATCTGGTCGGTATTTCTCAGTTTACCGAATACGCCTCACGGATCACAAGCGCGCTCCCCTACATCGTCATCTCGATGATCATCGTCATCGTGGGCATCATATTCAGCACGTTCATAAGCAGGGTAATTTATATGGCGTGCCAGAATGCGAACCTCAAATATGGGGAGATCATTTCCAAGAGCGTCCGCATCCTGCTGGTCGTGATCACCTTCGGCATAGTCTTCGAATATTTGGGCCTGGGGAGCACGATAATCAGCATCAGTTTTCTCATTATTTTCGGGGGTATTATCATGGCCCTCTCTCTTGCCCTGGGCATCGGGCTCAGCACCGTCATCACGGACTTTATCAAGGAGAAGCTCGAGGAGAGCAAGAGCAGAAAGAAGTAGGGGCGGCCATCTCTCTCTGAAAGAAGAAAAAGAAAGGAGAGGGCTAGAAGAGAAACCGCCTGAACCAGTCGATCGACAGGGTGATAGCCCTCTCTCTATGGCCGGGAACGGAGAAGATATGGTCTGCGCTTTTGATCAGATCAAATTTCTTCGGCCTTTTCGCATGCTCATAGATGGCCTTTCCCTCGCGGCTGGAGACCACCTCGTCGGCCTCCCCGTGAATGACAAGGACGCATGAGACCCTTTTCGCCTCGAGCAAAAGATCGTACCGCGCAAAATCCGCGTAGAGGGTGTCCTTGAACTCTATCTCGGAGAGCGACCTGTCATCTTTCTTTTCGAGCAGGTAAGGTGTGGCCCAAAGGCACAGGCACCGGATGCGCCTGTCGCGGGACGCCTTCACGAGGGAGGTGGAGCCTCCAAAGCTGCTTCCGAGAAGGCCGAGTTTCCCCGGATCGAGAGATGGATGGCCGAAGACCCACTCGGCGACTGCATCCAGGTTGGCGACCCTGGCAGTGAGGGTCGTCTCCTCGATACTCCCGTCGCTTTCCCCGCAGCCCTGGTAATCGAACCTGCAGCTCGCCACGCCCGCGGCCTGAAAAGCTGCGGAGAGGGCGATATATTTGGAGCTGTCTTTCGAGCTTATCAGGCCGTGCGAAAGGATCACACAGGGGAATTTCCCGCTTCTGTTCGGCACGGTGAGGATGCCCCTGATCCGGTAAGGACCGGACCGTATCTCACACTGCTCCGTCATTGCTCATTTCCTTCAATTCCTCCAGTGCCTTCAGTTGCCGGGTAAAGATCTCCTCAAGGGGGATAAGGTTTATCACGTCCTCCTTGTTATACTCAAGGAGCAGTTTCAACGCCCCCAACTGTCCTTTTTTCATATATTTTTCCCACAAGAGTACGGCTTTATAGCCGTCTATCCCCGCGGTCTTCCTCTTTATGCCGTACATCTTCTCCAGCTCTTTCAGACCGCCGGGCAGGCCCAGATTCTTCTTCACCTTAAAGAGGTCAACAGAAGAGCAGGCCTTTTTCAGGTCGAGATTGAAGTACTTGTCCAGCGTGGGCAGATCGAAAAGGTCCCCGTTAAAGGTGACGATCGTCTTCGCCCGGCCGAGCACCTGCTCCAGGTTATCGGCGGTCACGTTGTCGCCGTAAAACTGGACGAAGCCGCCGGGCTCGCAGAAAATACCGATCACGCACACGTTTCCCTGTCTATCCGTTTCAATGTCAAGATACGCCTTCATCTGTAGGTACGACTCCTTTCCTGAGCTCCATTCCAATGGTCTATTTCAGGTCTTCACCGTTACTATACCTATAATACCGAGAGAGAAGAAGAGCATGTTGGAGAGCCAGGCGGCGAAAAGGGGCGGAAACGCTTCCTTGTAGCCAAGGGAGAGCGCGATCGAATGGAACCCCCAGTAGGAAAACCCGACACAAATGCCTGAAAAGATGCCTTTTGACACGTTCTTCGTCTTGGAATACCGCAAGCCCACCGAGAAGGCCGCGAGCACCATAATGACGTTGATAAAGGGGAAGGATATCTTGTTGTCCAGGTCTACCATATATCTCCTCACATCATGCCCGTTTCGCTTGAGCTTGGTCATGTACCTCTCAAGCTCCCTGTAGCTCATCTCTTCGGGGCTCTTGTCCACGATCTTGAACAGGGATGGGGGCTCGCTGACGAGGCCCGGCATTGTCTTGTGCAATGCCCTCGACTCTATCCCGTCGTTTTTGAAAGTCCTTTCCACCACATCGGTGAATATCCACTGGCCCTTTTTCTCGTCCCCCTCCCAGACGCCCGTCTTCGCGTCATATCGTTTCTGGACGGAATAGGTGTCCGACAGCTCGAGCACGGTAAGTCCCCTGATCTCGTCTTTTTTGACATCGTAGAAGTCTATGTTGCATATCCGGTTCCCCCGCTTGAACCATATCTTATCGTTCTTAAAGACCACGTAGGTCGGGTCTTCCTTGATCCTGACCCTGAGCACGTATTCCGCAGAAGAAGAGGTGTACGGTATGACCCACTCCGAAAGGGAGAAAGAGAGGGCCACAAGGACCAGCGAAAAGGCAAGGAGGGGCTTCATCAGCGAAAACGTGCTGATTCCCGCCGTCCTTATGATGATCACCTCGTTCCCCCTTATCATCATCACAATGAGCACTAGTATGGAGATAAGGAACGCCAGGGGAAGGAGCAGGTTGAAGTTGTTGGGGATGTTGAGTGCGACATACCCCATGCCCAGGGCGAACTTCGAGAACGTCTTGGTAAAAATATCCAGGTGGTCGAAAAAGTCGATCATCGTAAAAATAATGATGCCCGCAAGCTCGCAGATGAGCAGCAGTTTTATTGTAGTGCCGATCAGGTACTTATTCAGTCTACGCATGCGGTTCCCATAGGCGTCTGAGTCTGTCAAGCACCCTCCCCCTGCCCTCGTTGTTCAACTGGGTCACGAGGTAGAAGCCGGTGAGGGAGAATATGATGTTCGGGGCAAAGCAGATAAGAAGCGGTGACGTTTCGTACACTTTCCCGATGTTCTCCATGATTGCGGACAAAATATAATAGCAGATGAAGATGAGCAGGCTGTAGACTACCCCCGAGAACTTGCCTTCCGTTTTCCTCTTGATGCCCAGGGGGAGCGTGAGCAGCGCGAAGGCGAAGATAGAAAAGGGGACGCTGAATTTCTTGTATATCTCGACGGAGAACTCGTACCTGCTTTCGCCTTTCGAGGACGAGAAGGCCTTCCGCAGCTCGTTGATGTCCATTTCATAAGGCTTTTTTCTAAACTCCCTGTTGGGGAGGACGCTTGCGAGGTTGAGGGAGAACGTGTAGTCTTTGAAGGAGAGACTCCTGTACGCGTCGGCCTGTTTTTCCCATCTCTGGAGACTGCCGTTCTTCAGCTTGAACGAGAGGTCGAGGGTGCCGGTATCGACGTTGACGGCCCCCGTCTGAGCCGTCACGGTCTGGCGGGCCGCCTCGTCTCTGTCATCGGAGATGACAACGCCGGAGAGCACCCTGTTGCGGGTGTCCACCTTATCGATATAGATAACTACCCCGGGGATGGTATCGTTGAATATCCCCTCTTTGTCCTCGATGGAGATGCCTTTCTTCGCGATATCCGCAAGGGTGGTGCGGAAGGCGTCGCTGCTCTTGCTGAGGAGGAGGCTGTTGTTCAAAAACCCCGCGAAGAAGACAGCGACCCCAAGCATGGAGATAGGCACGAAAAGATACATCAGGTTGACACCGCTTGCCTTTAACGCGAGTATCTCGTTCTCGCTCGAAAGCCTCCCCAGCACCACCACGGTGGAGAGGAGGAACGCCATCGGAAGGGTGAACGTGAGGAAGGGGGGGCAGGAATAGGCGATCAGCAACACGATGTCCTTAAAATCGACGCCTTTGTTGATCACGAGGTCCGCCATCTTTCCGAGGCGGCTCATGACCAGGATGAACGTGAATACGGCGAGGGAAAGGAAGAAGAGCAGGAGAAGCTCTTTGAGCAGGTAGAAATAGAACTTTCTGCGAAAGAATCGTACCCTCTTCATTTAATAATCTATCACCTGAAGGCCGCGATAGTCAATTTTGGCAGTGATGCGGGAAGGTTACGCTCACAAACCGCACGCTCAGCCCGCGTTTCCTTCTTCTGCTTCCAGCTTCTGGATGTCCCTTATCCGCAGGTGCTCCCGGAGCATCAGGAGAAATCCCACGATGGTATAAGGTATGTACCAGGACGCATGAAAGAGTATGGATATGGTAAAACCCTCGTATTTCGGCACGCCGAAGATGGAAAGCAGGTAGACCAGTAGAAATTGGTAGAGCCCCACGTAGCCCGGCGAAGAGGGGATGGTAATGCCGATATTTAAAAGGGCGCACACAAAGGGTATGCAGGCGAAGGGCACGGGGATGCCGAGGGCAAGGGTGACGACCCAGAGGGCCACGCTCATGGAAAGCCAGATGCAGAAGGAGATGATCACGAAAAAGATGATGGTGAGGGGCGACCCTATGCGGCTGAGGTTCTCCTGTATCTCGATTATCCTTTTGCCCAATTTTGCAAGAAAAGATTTCTCCACGGCGGCGAACCTTGCGGCGAGCAGGTTCGCGAAGCTTTGGCGGCTTAGCAGTATCATCAGGAGGACGCAGAACGCGACCATGCCGATGATCAGGTAAATCCCCTGGGACACCCTCTGCGGGAGGCTGGCCCTCGGGAAAAAGAGAAGGGTCATCAGTAAAAGGCCGGTCAGGTCGAAGAACCGGTCGAGAAGGACGGTCGACAAAGCATAGGTGAAGGAAAGCCTTTTTTTGCGGGAGAGCACATAGGCGCGGGCGCCTTCCCCCAGCCGCAGCGGCAGCACGTTGTTGATGAACATGCCGATGAGCAGGGCCGTAAACGTTTCCCTGAAACGCACATCAGACCCCGCGACCTTCGACCACCTGAACGAGGACAGGCAGATCGCCGTCCCGATGAAGATCAGGGGCAGGAAGGCGAGGAGCGGGTTTGTCTGCTTGAGGGTCATCCAGATTTGTCCGAACTCGATGCCCCTCAGAGAAAAATAGAGGAGGACAATACTCACCGCGAAGCCGAAGACGGTGATAAATGTACGCTTTTTCATAAGCCTACGCATTATAGTGTATACTGACGGTTTTTTCCACGTTTTTCTCAGGGGAGGGAAGAAGGGCCCGGAAAGGTCTCGCCACGCCGGCTCGCGAGTGGTGAAGCCCGAAAGGCATGAACGGCGTGGTTGACAGAGCGGGTGCCAAGGGGTATCATGTGAAGCACGCGCCGGGGAGAGCGGGGTTACCGGTCTTGTTGTGAAGGGAGGAGAGAGGAGCATGAGTTTTACCATTCCCCATTACCCGGCCGTCTTCTGGCTGACGGCCGTCATCGCCGTCCTGCTGATGGGCGTAGCCAAGGCGGGATTTGCCGGCGGAGTGGGCACCCTGGCGACGCCCCTGGTGTCACTCACCATAGGCGTGGCCCAGGCGGCCGCCATCCTTCTGCCGCTGCTCATTCTGATCGACATCCTGGCACTCTTTTATTACAGGAGGGACTTCGACCGCCGGAGCATGAAGGTGCTTGTGCCCGGAGCCCTCCTCGGCATCCTCGCAGGCGGCCTTTTTTTCCGCTCTCTCATGGGGAAGGATGACGTGCTCCGAGTGGGCATCGGCATCCTCTCATTGTTGTTCGTTGCCTTCCAGATAGCGCGGGGTTTCATACTCGGGCGCGTCGAGAGGCGCAGACCCGGCCGACTCGAAGGCACGGTCATGGGCGCCATCACAGGCTTTACCTCCACCATCTCCCACTCCGGGGGGCCGCCCCTTGCGATCTATCTCCTTCCCCAGCGGTTTTCGAAGCATATCTACGTGGGGACCAGCGCCGTCTTCTTTGCCGTCACCAACGCCCTCAAGTTGGTGCCTTACAGCATGCTCGGGATCCTGAAGTCGGGCAACTGGCCGACTATCGTCCTGCTCGCGCCATTGTGTTACATCGGGGTGAGGATGGGTGTCTACCTGAACCGATGGTTCAACGAGACGTGGTTCGCGCGCTTGGTCTACGCAATGCTCTTTTTATCCGGCGTGCAGCTCATCTGGATGGGCATCGCCGCCGGGTAGGCAACGCTCTTGAGAAGTACTTGAGTCCTTTCCCTTGTCATGGTCTAATTAAGGCAGGTGATGAGGTGCTGGAGGCAATCCTATGTGTCAGACCGCGGTCTATCTCGTTCGTGAAGGCAAAGAGGAGCTTCTGCTGCAGGACGTGGTGAATATCACGCCGGAAGGCGCGACGCTGAAGCTGGTCAACCTTTTCGGTGAAGAGAAAGTGGTAGAGGGAAGGATACGTCAGATCGACTTGCTCTCCCACCGGATCACCATCCATGCGACGCGTCACGAGTGACAAGTTGGAAACTCTTTACTAGGTCTTGTAGGTCCGATGGGTCGAATAGGAACTATCAAGAGTGAGAATGAGGAATGAGTGACGTCGTTACTCGTCACTTTTCACTCAGCCTTTTCCTTGACAAGCCTATCTCCCATCTGTTCTATTTAGTGGCAAACTAACATGTTGTCTTGCGAAAGAGGGCTGAATGAAGAGGATAGCCATTGTAGGGACCGGGTCGTATGTGCCGGAAAAGGTGTTGAGCAACCATGACATTGAGAAAATCCTCGATACGTCGGATGAATGGATATATACGCGGACCGGCATAAGGGAGAGGCGGATTGCGGACAAGGACACGGCGACGTCCGACCTCAGCAAGATCGCCTGCGAGCGCGCCATGGAAATGGCGAACGTGTTGAAGGACGATATCGACCTTATTGTTCTTGCCACCATCACCCCGGACACGCACTGCCCTGCCGGGGCCAACTGGCTCGAAGCGAAGCTCGGCTGCGACCATGCGGTTTCTTTTGATGTTACCGCGGCATGCTCGGGGTTTATTTTCGCGCTTCACGTGGCCGACAAGCTCATACGCTGCGGCGCGAACAAGATGGCCCTCGTCTGTGCGGGCGAAATCATGACAAGGGTTGTCAACTGGGAGGAAAGGGAGAGCTGTATCCTGTGGGGCGACGGCGCCGGAGCGGTGGTCCTGACCGAAACGGACTCCGGCCACGAAGTCCTTTCCACGCACATTCATACGGACGGGGCAAACGGCGACACCCTCCTGATGCCGGGAGGCGGCTCGATCACGACCCCTATTTCGCATGAAAGCGTCGACAAGAAGCTCCACGTGCTCAAGATGATCGAGGCGAACAAATCGTTCAAGGTCGCGGTGAGCAGGTTCGCGGAGGCAGCAGAGGAGGCGGCAGCCTCGCACGGCTATACCATGAACGACATCGACGTGATCATCCCCCACCAGGCAAATATCAGGATCATCCAGGGCATGGCGAAGAAGCTGAAGGTCCCCGCGGAGAAGGTCTATATGACCATCGAGCGGTTCGGCAACATCTCTTCCGCCACCGTCCCCATAGCGCTCGATGAAGCGGTCAGGGATGGTACCATCGGTCCCGGCAAGCGCGTGGTCCTCACCGCGTTCGGCGGTGGACTCACCTGGGGGAGTAGCCTGGTGCAGTGGTAGTACGGAAGTTGACGCCAGTGAGATTGCCAGATTGGGGAGTGCCGAAAGATGCGGCGGGGGCGTCTTTGCCGGATGGGTCGAGCTTCTAGAGCGATTGTCCCAGGTGCCCCACGTAGAAATATTTCTTTTCATCCGATAAACCTATTGTTAATGACGCAGCAGACAAGAGCCCGCCTCAGCGAGTAAGAGCGTGTGGCACGTTAAGCGGCCGGCTTCCGGTCCGTGGGACGTCGGCCCTGCCGCGAAGGACGAGGGAGGATCTTTGCGCCCTGGTGAGCGGAGCGAAGGGTCGTCCTGGCGAAACGGTTTTCATGGTGCCCCGGACTCGATCCGGGGGAGGGGTCTTCCATCGTCCCTCGGTCGGCCAGAGGGGCCACCTCTTTTACGGCCTCCTCCGTTGATGTCTTCTCCGTCAGATAGTCCTGGAGGATGCGGTAGCTGTGGAAATCGGTATCGATCAGCGACACGCCGATGCTTTTCGGGTCGTCCGAACGGATATACCGGAGGCTGCACTGCATGGTGAGGGGTTTTTCGCTCATACGCAGGGCGAAGACGATGGATATTTTGGAGTTGGGTCGCATGTCGTGAGGGAAGCTGGCGGGGACCGAAAGGTTAATGCCTCCGAGGGAGATATTGTTGAGCACGCCCGCGTGCACGGCCCCATTGAGACCGCTCACGAGCGCGGGGGCGGAGATCTTAACCCGGAGGTAGCGCCGCTTCTCTTCGGTCGCCGCTTTCGGCTCTCTCTGCTTGATGTAGTCGTAGAGGATATTCTCGACGACCGAAGAGAGGGTCCTCCTCTCCGTCACCGAAAGCTTTTCCAGGGCCTTGCGCAAATCCTCGGTTGTGCGGAAGCATATCGTGTTACCTCGCATTGCCCCCTCCTTGATTGACAAGTAGCGGCCGTCTTGCGCCTATATTTCGTATAACACGCGGCAATAGGCAATGCCATGAAATTGTCCTGGATTGTATAAAAAGTCAGACATACGTGCACACGCAGGACATGCGTCTCATCCGTGCACAGCGTGCAGAGTGCAGAGTGGCGAGGGAAGAGAAGGCAGCCCTTTACAGCCCGAAAGAAGCGGGAAGTTGTGTTGAGTTGAAAATAGAGATTTGAAGTCCTCATGAATAAGAGACCCTTCTCACTTCTCACTCGTGCTACAATTGTGCGATGAGGGTGCTTTTCATCTCAGCCAACCAGACGGAAATCAATATGCGCACCGCACCCCTGGGCCTGGCCTGTGTGGCACAGGCCCTGAAGCAGGCCGGGCATGACGTGCGGATCCTGGATTTGATGGACGTCTCAGAGGTCTCGGAGAGCCTGTCCGGGGTGATCCGGCACGTGAGACCCGAGGCAATCGGCATATCCCTCAGGAACATTGATGATCAGAGCATGGGGTCGGCTCATTCGTTTTTAACGGAGGCCAACGCGATTATCGGGGAAGTAAAGTCCCTCTCGTCTGCCCCGATCATACTCGGCGGCGCCGGTTACAGCATTTTTCCGGAAAGTGTGCTGGAGCGCTCGTGCGCAGATATGGGCATTTGTGGGGAGGGCGAAGAGCCGTTCAGGCTGCTTGTTGAAAGGATCGGGGGGAAGCAGCCCCTTGGAGGTATACCGGGGCTTTACGTGAGAGGAAAGGGCCTTCAGGGGGCTCGAAGCTTCGTCAGAGACCTCGACCGGCTTCCCCTTCCTCACGGCCGCCTCCTGAGTATGGCGGAAGGCGGTGAGGCTACTCTTCCCGTCCAGACCAGGCGGGGCTGCCCCTTCGGATGTTCCTACTGTTCTACCGCGTCAATTGAAGGGAGGATGGTCCGCAGAAGGTCTCCGAAAAAGGTTGTGGAATGGATTGCCCGGTGGACAGAAGAGCATGTGCGTCAGCTCTATTTTGTCGATAACACCTTCAACCTGCCGGCATCGTATGCCAAAAACCTTTGCCGGGAGCTTGCCGCCACAACGTGCGGGGTTTCGTGGAGATGTATCATATACCCCTTCCGAATGGAGGAGGGTCTGGCCGCCCTCATGGCTGAGGCCGGTTGCACGGAGGCGTCCGTGGGGTTCGAGAGCGGATGCGAGCGGATTCTCAGGACGATGAACAAGCGGTTCGGCCTCGATGACATCACGCATACACGCGCAGTTCTGCGCAAGTTCGACATCAGGTGCATGGGGTTCCTTCTTCTCGGCGGACCGGGAGAGACGCGGGATTCAGTAAAGGAGAGCCTTGCCTTTGCCGATTCCCTTGATCTTGACGCCTTGAAGGTGACGATCGGCATTCGTATCTATCCTGGGACTCCCCTGGCCGTGCACGCGAGAACGGAAGGGGTTATCGCAGCCCGGGACGATCTCCTGTTCCCCCGGTTCTACATGGCGCCGGGGCTTGAAGACTGGGTCCGGGAGACTGTAGCGGCATACGCCGAAAACAGGCCGAACTGGACCGTAGACAGGTAGCAATTGTACCATGCGATGCGGTCCTCCCGGCATATCTTCCCCCGAGACCTCAGAAAAGCTGTCTTAGTTGTTCTCTTATAGGTCTACACGACTTAGAGGTCCTAGAGGACTTATAAAAGCAATCGTGGAAGCAGTCTGATTTGCTATTGTTTCTTCTCGAGGGCGCCGCCTACCGCGCGAGCGATCTCGTCCCTGGTGAAAGGCTTCATGATAACGGCACTTATGCCCACCTCCTCCGCCGCGCCCGCGTCGACCGACTGGCTGTAGCCCGTGCACAGGATGACCGGTATATCGGCCCTTGCCTTGCGGAGCAAACCAGCCAGCTCCAGACCCGTCAAGCCCGGCATGGTCTGGTCCGTAATCACGAGGTCGAACCGGGCGGGGTTCCGTCGGAAGAGCGCGAGGGCCTCGCTGCCGCTCGTCATGCCTGTCACCGTATACCCGAGCTTCTTCATTACTTGCCCGCCCAGGTCCACGATGATCTCTTCGTCGTCGATGAAGAGAATGTGTTTGCGGCCCTTGGAGACAGCCCGGTCCGCGACGGCGTCTATCCCCGGCGCCCGGCTGGCCCGGGGCAGGTAGACGGTGAAGGCGGCGCCTTTGCCTTTAGTGCTCTCCACCGTGACGTAGCCGCCGTGCTGCCGCACGATGCCGTGCACCACCGAAAGGCCGAGCCCTGAACCGGAGGTCTTTGTGGTGAAGAAGGGGTCGAAGACTTTGTCGATGACCTCGGGCTGCATGCCGCATCCCGTATCCGAGACCACGAGCTTCACATAGGGGCCGGCATCCATTCCGCCGGTGTTTTCTCCCGCCGGGACGCTAAAATCGCAGAGAGCGATGTCGAGGACGCCGCCCTTCTCCCCCATCGCCTGGGCCGCATTTGTGCAGAGGTGCGTGAGGACCTGCTGCATCTGGCCGGCGTCTCCGAGGACAACGCCCGGCTCGCCGTCGATGGCGACCTTGATGCTGATGGCGGGGGGAATGGCGGCCCGGAGAAGCTCTACGGTCTCCCTGACGACGCTGCTCAGTTGCACCGGTGTCAATGCGGCACCGGTCTTTCTGCTGAAGGTGAGCAGTTGGCCGATCAACTCACGGCCATGGCCCCCTGCCTCCAGCACTCTCTGGAGATGACGCTCCTGACGGCTGTCTTTGGGCACGCGGTCTTTGACCAGCTCGGTAAATCCGATCATGGCCGCGAGCACGTTGTTGAAGTCATGGGCGACACCCATTGCCATGACGGCGAGGGCCTCCATCTTCTCCGTGCGGCGGCGCCTCCGGGAATCGCGCTGCTCCTGCTCTCGCAACTCCTGCTCGATCCGGAGGAGCGACAGCTCGTGGAGAAGCTCCTCCATGCCCTGCTGTGATGCGCAAAAGAGCCTGTCGGGGTGCTCGCGCAGCAACTGCTCCGCCTTTTCGCGCAAAGTTCGGGGCGTTTTCAATGGGGGCTGGCTCACCATAGGTATATCTCCCGTCCCTTGCCGGACGCGTGTTCATGCCCGTAAAAACAGGTCGTGCATGTCCGCGGCGGAAAATTATACCAGAGTATGTTTTCGAGATAAAGGGCAAGTTTTGTATTGCCATCCCTTTCTTGTCGGTCGCATAATATACCCAAATGGAGTGTACGGCTAGTTGTCACGGCGCAGCTTTTAGCCTCCAGGCGTGCCTTCTGACGTCTACATTTGCTTTCGGGTGCCTTAAGAAACCCGGAGGGTGAACCATGAAGAACGTCTCCTGTCGTTTGCTTCTCTGCCTCGCATTTTCGTTTGCTTCTCTTTTTATGGTCAGACCGGGAGACGCGACACTCGGCCAACCTGCCGATTCGGTCGAGTCGGACAGAATTGCGCTCTCGGCCGTGCGCGGCGGCACGACCATGCAAAACGGTTATACGGTTCAGGAGATTAATTATGGCGGCACCGCCGTGCGCGAATATGTCTCTTCCTCAGGCGTCGTATTCGCCGTCGCCTGGAACGGGATAAGACACCCCGATCTTACAGCCCTTCTCGGCTCGTATGCGGACCAATACCGGAGGACGCTGCAACAAACACCGCGCCAGCCTGGCGTGAGGCATCTCTCGGTGCGGACGGACGGGGTGGTGGTCGAGAAATGGGGACACGTGCGGGATCTGCGGGGGCGGGCCTATGCCCCGGACCTGATCCCTCCCGGGTTGGATATCGATGAAATCAGGTAGACTGCTGCTTCTCTGCGTGTTCCTTGCAGTTATAGCCGGCTGCAGCGGTGGAGGAGGCGGCTCATCGTCATCGAGCGCTCCCGCCGCTCCATCTACCCCGACCATCAACCTTCCCAATGGGCTCACCCTTCCCCAGGTGATCGGCAACAACGTCCTCACCATCACCGTCGATGGCTCGGAATGTTCGGCGGCCACCGTGGTCCAGTGGCCGAACAAGCCGTGCGTGAGAGTGACAATCTGCGATCCAAGCAACACCTACTGCCAGTCTGTCAACGATATCCTTCTCGACACGGGGGACTATGGGGTGCGCATATTTCAACAGGCCCTGACTCAGCCGGGCCTCCTCGCCGCCCTTACCCAGGTACAGTCCGGGTCGCTTCCGGTCTATGAATGCACCGAATACGGCGACGGCTCGGCCGTCTGGGGGCCGATCCAGATGGCGAGTGTCGTCCTCGCGGGCGAGCCGGCGGTCCAGGTGCCTATCCAGGTGATCGGGTCCAGCGCGGGCAACCCATCACAGGTCTGTCGAGGAACGCCGACCTTTTCCAGCCCGAGCGATGCCTATTACAACGGGAGCCTGGGGCTCGGCTTCTTCGTCCAGGACTGCGGCCCGGTGTGCGCAAGCAACAATATGAACCGGATGTACTACACGTGCAACGGCGCCACGTGCACCGGAACTGCTGTACCACTGGCCAGTCAGGTCCACAATCCGGTCGCGAGTCTTCCTGTCGACAATAATGGCGTCAGCGTGCTGTTCCCCAGCGTCCTTTCCGGCGGATCACCTTCGGCGACCGGCTACCTCGTGCTCGGGATAGGCACCCAATCGAATAACAGCCCTTCCGGGGTTGTAGCCTACGGCGCCGACCTCAATGGGAACTTCACCACGATCTTCAACGGCGCCTCTTACGAAAGCTTTATCGACTCGGGCTCCAACGGCCTCTTCTTCACTGACAGCGCGATTCAGTTATGCGGTGACTGGTTCTGCCCCCCGTCCACGCTCACCCTATCGGCCACGGCTAGGGCCTCAGGCGGTTCCCCGAGCAGCGACGTCCCGTTCCAGATCGCGAACTACAACACCCTCGCCGCCTCTTCGAACCACGTATTCTTCAACCTCGGCGCGTCCCTGCCGGGTTTGTTTGACTGGGGCCTTCCCTTTTTTCTCGGAAGAAACGTGTATGTAGGCATAGAGGGGACCACATCCAGCCTGGGTACGGGGCCGTACTGGGCCTATTGAGGGACGAGGGAGACCGTCTCTGCTCTATTTCACGAGCGCCTTCAACTGCTGGACCTCGGCCCTGGCCATCTCGGCCCGCTCCCCCGAAGGCTCGACTTTTAAAAAGTCCTCCCAGGCGGCAATCGCCCCGTCCATATCCTTTTTGTCATGCTGCAGCACTACGGCGAGATTGAACCTGCTGTTTTTATGGGTGGGGTTCAACCGGGCAGCCTCCCGGAACTCCCGTACTGCGCGGTCATAATCGTTTACGGCCCTGTACATGATGCCGAGATCGGTACGGACGTCGGGGTTCTTCGGATCGATGGCAAGCGCCCGCAGGTACACGTCGATTGCCTTCGGGCACTGGTTCGCATCAAAATAAAGGTTGCCGAGGGCGATGAGGGCTTGGGTGTTTTGAGGTTCCTTCCTGACGGCGGCCTCCAGCCCGGCCGCCTCACCGGTGTCGAAGACGCGGGAAGCGGTTTCGGCCCGCATGCTTGTCGGGTTTTTACCGTGCTCGCGGCTATAGAACTTTATGCCACTAACCGCACCTGCCAGGAAACCGGCGACAAAGGTGACGATAAGAAGGATTATCACATTTTCTTTCTTCATGCACTCACTTTAAGCGTTTTGCAAAGCAATTTCAAGAAGGGGAGCGACCGGAACGGGCGCGGCGTGCACCAGGGGCGGCATGCAGTCTATTTTATTTCCCCTGGCGATCTGAATTCTGCTATACTCCGTCGTGTCGTTCATTGCCGATTTGCATATCCATTCACGCTACTCCAGGGCGACGAGCCCGCAGATGGCGCCGGAAGTCCTTTGGAAGTGGGCACAGCTCAAAGGTATCACCGTCGTCGGAACGGGCGATTTCACTCATCCCGCATGGAGGGGCGAGCTTGAGGAAAAGCTCGAGCCCGCGGGCAACGGGCTTTTTCAGCTCAAAGAGGAGCGCAGGGCAGGCGGCGTGCCCGACTCGTGCAAAAACGAGGTCTTTTTCCTCCTTTCCGCCGAGATAAGCTGTATTTACCGCAAAAGCGGCAGGACTCGGAAGGTCCACTGCCTCATCTTCGCGCCTGACATGGCGGCTGCGGCGCGGGTGGGCCTTGCGCTTTCGAAGATAGGCAGCGTCGCATCCGACGGCAGGCCCATCCTGGGGCTCGACGCGGAGGCGTTACTCAGGATGGTCCTTGACGTCTCACCTCAGGCCATGTTGGTCCCTGCGCACGCCTGGACGCCGCATTTCTCGGTATTCGGCGCGGGATCCGGGTTCGATACACTGGAAGAGTGTTTTGGCGAGTTGACGCCGCACATTCATGCCCTGGAAACGGGCCTCTCCTCCGATCCGCCCATGAACCGGCGCGTCGCGGCGCTCGACCGCCTCGCCCTTCTTTCCTTCTCCGATGCCCATTCTCCGGCCAAAATGGGAAGAGAGGCGACCATCTTCGAGACGGACGTCTCCTTTTCCGCGATCACCGAGGCGATCAAGACGCGCCGAGGCCTCCTCGGCACTGTAGAATTCTTTCCGGAAGAGGGGAAGTACCACTACGATGGCCACCGGCAGTGCGCAGTGTGCTGCTCGCCGGAGGAGACGATCGCCCATAACTACCTCTGCCCTGCCTGCGGGAAGAAGCTCACCATGGGCGTCGCCCACCGGGTCGAGCTTTTGGCCGACAGGGCGTGCGGGTCCGGGCGCGCAGCAGCGCTCCCCTATTGGTCGGCGATCCCCCTTGCCGAAATACTTGCGGAGGTTATGGGTGTGGGCGCCGCGAGCAAGACCGTGCAGGAGGCGTACATGAAACTCCTCGCTTCGCTGGGTAGCGAGTTCAGGGTACTTTTGGAGACGCCGCCGGCCGACATCGCCGCCGCCTCGATGCCGCTTGTCGCGGAAGGCATACAGAAGGTGCGGCAGGGACTCGTCCGCATCAGTCCGGGCTATGACGGCCGGTACGGGCGTGTAAAGATATTCTGAGGTCAGGCGATCGTAAGCGGGTCGCCTTTTGTTTTTGTCGAGGGTATGCGGGATTCGCACGGGACCTTTGTTTGGCAGAGGCCGCAGCCATACGCCTCTAACCCGTAGGCTTCCAACGCATGCGTCCGCTCCACGGTGTCGACGTACTGCTTGCATTTCTCCTTGTCGTGTCCCTGAGTGGTGATAGCGCCGGCAGGGCAGCGGCCCATGCATTTGCCACACGCGCCCCCCTGGGAAAAGAAGAGGCAGTATGCGTGGTGGTCGTTATAGGGCCTTGGCGTGGCCGGGATGGAAAGGCGCGCTACGACCGAGCCGCAGCGCACGGCCTTGCCGACCGGGGTGATGAGGCCGTCGCACAGACCGAAGGTGCCGAGACCTGCTGCGTAGGCCGCATGCCGCTCCGACCAGGTAGAGGCAAAGCCGTATCGCTCTGACATCTTCACGCTAAAGGACGGAAGGTTTTGCGGGGCCAGGGCCTGATAACCCGCGTCACCCAGCCTGGAGACCAGGTAATCCCTCAGCTTCACGTTGAACTCTTCCCCAAACTTCCTTGACCGGAACCAGCGTTCGGAGGCGTTGACCGTTTCCTTCCTGTTGTCGGCTTTCGTCGCCCGTGTTTGAGGCAGTATCCAGGTGATGACGGTGAGCTGCTCGGGTGTAATCCAGACATCGGGAAAGGCCTGGGTAAATGCCTCCGTCGGTGTCCAGTGAAAAGGGCCTATAAGCGTCTTGAATTCGACATAGAGGGGGTCGTCGCCGCTTGAAAAGCCGACGAGGGGCACGTCGAAGGCGGGTTCATCGTGCGTACCGCCGAGGTTGTTCGCCGGTGATTTCGCAAAGTCCCTGATGGACTCTTCCACCCATGCGGAAAGGCTGAACCGGTCTTTCGTCAGCATATGAAGCTCCTTAGTCGGTTGACGGGGTATCGGCAATACCGTTGGAACAACTACATATGAAGCCAATCTATTATAGTATACCAGAAAATTTCACCCCGGCCAATCGGTTTTTGAGAGCGGTCCTTGAGGAAAAGGGCACGCATGACATTTTTCTGACACCCGCACCGTCAAGCTTGTCACAGGCAAGCCGGCAGGTGGACGCATGATCCCCTAAAACGGCGCGGCGGGAGCCACAACGGGTGGTTGGCTCACCTGGCACGGTGATTGCAACCGACCATAGGCACGGACATCAATATTACCTTCGGATGAGGAGCCGCATGATTTACCTGGTTGGGTTTTCTCCGTTTCCACTTCAGGACTCCGACGGGGTAGATATCTCGCCCCCCGCTATCGACCCGCAAGCCGGGGGACCGGCCGGCCGGACAGTCACATTCCTCGGCGTCCTGATGCAACAGGTCGCGCAGCTCAGCGGGCAACCGGCGGCGAAGCAGCTTGCTCCGGCTCCCGCGACTCCGCGGGTCACGGAGCCGCCGTTAGGCCGGTCAGGCAGTGAGAAGTGCGCGGCGGGCAATGTTGCCATGAAGGAGGCGCTCCGCTTTGTCCTTGAGCATGAAGGAAGCCGCTACGTGGCGAGTGACGCGGGCAAGGAATCATCCAAATACGGGATCCTTCAGGCTACCGCCGCCAGGTGCGGCTACAACGGGGACGTGCGGTACATGTCGCGGACTGAGGCAGAGGCGATCTACCGGAAAATATGGGACGAGTCAGGCAGCCGGAACCTGCCGGCGGGACTTGCGCTTGTCCACTTCGATACCTATATGAACAGCCCCCAAGCGGCGAAGAAAATGCTGCAATCATCGGGAGGCAACACGGACACGTACCTGCGGCTCCGCACACAGCGGTACGCCCGCCTCTCCCAATTAAAACCGGCGAGATACGCGCAGTATATGAAAGGCTGGATGAAGAGAATCCACGATCTTCGCACCGTGGCGGCGCAAATCGGGTCGTCATTCACGAGGGCATCCGTATGACATGGTGAGCGCCATGTTTTCCCCGCTATTTCCTCCTCTAGCTGAAAGGCAGCGGTTTTAAACCTCTGCCTTTCAGCACCCCCCTCCCCGGGCGTAAAGACAATGGAAAGAAGTGGACTCGTCACAAATGGCGAAGAGAAGTGAAAAGCGGTCGGCCGCTGTGTTATATAGTAGTGAGTATGGCATCAACCCGCCGGCGGGCATCGAAGAAGAATACCGGAGCCCCAGAAACCCTGACGCCTTCGTTTTCGGCGTCGGCGGGCGCGGCTTTCATGCACGGTTTTCCGAAGACGGTCTTCGAGGAGGCCCTGCGTCTCTTTTTCAGGCTCTATTTCTGCCTCGTCCACCGCGTCAGGGTCGAAGGCCTACAACGCGTACCAAGGAACGCAGCCAGGCTCGTCGTGATCGCCAACCACGCCTCCCTCCTCGACGGCCTGCTTGTCTGGACGTACCTCAAGCTGCCGTTCAAGATCGTCGTGGACCGGACAGTGGCCGCTAAATTCCTCTTCCGCCCCTTTGCGCGCAACAGCCATACCATCGAGATCGATTCGATGAACCCCTATGCCCTGAAGGAGGTCACCCACCTGGTAGCGGGGGGCACGCCCCTCCTCATCTTCCCGGAAGGCCGCATGACCCTGACCGGCAGTCTTATGAAGATCTATGACGGGACGGCTTTTGTCGCGCTGCGTACCGGCGCCTGGATCCTCCCCCTCTACCTCGGCACGTACGGCACGCTCTTCGCGAAAAAGCACCCCGGCCGCACATTCTTCAGCCGCGTCGCCATCACCGTCGGCAGGCCCCACCCGCCCCTGTCTCTCGACCATCTGCCCCGCAACAAGAGGAAGAAGGAGGCCACGAGGGACATCTACCGGATGCTCTCCGAAGTCTACCTGGAGGCGCGTGCCGCGCCGTCGACCCTCGGGCGCGAGTGTATCCTCAAGTGCAGGGAACATCGCGGGAGGCCGCTTTTTGACGACGCGACCGGCAGCCGGGTGACTTACGGGAAAGCCCTTGCGGCCGCGTTTGTGCTGGGCCGTCTCTTGGCCGGCGGCAACGGGATTGTCGCCATCATGCTGCCGAACCTGACCGTGACCGCGCTGGTCTTCATGGGCCTGCAAATCTTCAGGAAAACCGCCGTATTCCTCAACTATTCTGCAGGCCGCGCCGCCATCGGGCACGCCCTTGCACTGGCCGACCCGGCCGTGGTCGTGACGTCCCGCGCCTTACTTGAGAGGATGCACATTGCGGAAGACCTCTTCGGGACCCGACAGGTTGTCTTCGTGGAAGACCTGAAAACCCGTATCCGCACCCGGGACAAGGCGTGGGGCCTTGGGCGGAGCTTTTTCCCCGGCGGCTATCAGAAAATGTCGCCCGGCGAGGAGCAGTCGACGGCGTGTATCCTCTTCACCTCCGGCTCGGAGGGTGCGCCGAAAGGCGTCTGCCTCTCCCATGAGAATCTTATCACGAACGTCCATCAGGCGCTCTCGAGGATCGGTGTGTCGGGTCAGGACCATTTCTTCAACGCCCTGCCCCTGTTTCACGCTTTTGGTCTTACCGTGGGGACGATCATCCCGATATTCCTCGGTGCGCAGGCATTCTTTCACATAAGCCCCCTCCATTACCGCCTGGTCCCCGAGCTGGCCTACTCTAAGGGGTGCACGGTCCTGTGCGGCACCCCCACCTTTCTGAAGGGCTACGGCCGGCGCGCGAACCCCTATGATTTCTCTGCCATGCGCCATGTCTTCAGCGGCGCGGAGCGGCTCCCCGACGCGCTGTTCGACGACTACGCGAAGAAATTCGGGATACGGGTGCTGGCAGGCTACGGCGTCACGGAATGCTCCCCTATGGTGAGCATCAACAGCGCCCTTGAGCACGTGTATGGAACGGTGGGGATGGTGCTGCCCGGCATAGAGTACAAGCTTGCGGCTGTTCCGGGCATAGACGCACGCGGCGGTCGCACGGGCAAGCTCCTCGTCCGGGGCAGGAACGTCATGAAGGGGTATCTCAAGGACGAGAAGGCGAACTACAAGTACCTCGTCGAGGATGGGGGTTGGCACGATACGGGCGACGTCGTCGAGATCACCGAAGAAGGGTTCCTGAAAATCGTGGGCAGATTGGGCCGCTTTGCCAAGGTGGGCGGGGAGATGGTCTCGCTCGCCGCGCTGGAGGACGCGCTCGCGGACGCGTTCGGCGACCGCGGCTGGGCCGTGGCGGTAATCGCGAGGCCCGACGAGCAGCGGGGGGAGAGGCTTGCGGTGGTCACGAACAACCCCGGCATCGACGCAAAGGCGGTCCGGCAGGCGCTGCTGGGAAAAGGCTTTTCCGACCTGGCAATCCCGCGGGAAGTGCGCTTCATGAAGGAGATGCCGAAGCTGGGGACGGGCAAGATCGATTACGTGACGCTGCACAGGATGGTCGAGGGGTGAGAAGTGACGAGGAGTCATCAGTAAAAACCGAGTAAACCCGATTAATGGCCCAGATGTGGGCGAGGGCAGAGAGGAATGCTGAGGAATGCCGGGGAGGACGAGATGTTCCTGGTCATGCCCTGAATGCAGGGCGGCGACCTGGTGACGCGCGCCGGACTTTAGAAAGGCGCGCCCCAATGATGACGGGAGGCAGGTATGAAAACGGGGATTCTCATCATCGCTGCGTTCTTGATCATCGCAGCAGGCTCAGCGGAGGCAATCGTTGTTGATTCCCAAGGGCCGGATGGAACCTGGGAAAATGTTTCTGTCGATACCCGGCCGGGGCTTCAGGTGAGCTATCTCCTCGGCCAGCCAAAGAATGCCGGGGAGAGGTCTGTTTTCCTGCTTTTTAACGGCGGGGAAGGCGCGGGCACCTATGAGCTGCTGAATGACGGAACGATCAATCTGTCCGTGAGCTTCCTCGCAAGAACCGCCCCCCTGTTTGTCAGAGATGGGGTCAGCGTGGCGATTATGCAGCCCCCTTCCGACAGGGTGCGCGGCGGGATGAGCTGCGGATTCAGGGCGTCGGAAGATCACCTCCAGGATATCGGAAAAGTTATAGAATCTCTTGCCCATAGGGGCTTCGAGCGGATTTTTCTGACCGGACACAGTAACGGCACTTTTTCTGCGGCGTTTGCCGGAAGCAGAATCGAGAACAACCGCATCAAAGGGGTCGTGCTGTTAAGTTCGATCAGCACGCTGTGGCATTGCTATATCGGCCCCTATATTTCTACTGTCAGGTATCGGGTATTGATGGTCCATCACCGGGATGATGGATGCCGTGTGACCCCTTTCTCCGGTGCAAAGAAACTATTTTCCGCCCTTCCGCCGAAGGCAGCTTTTGTGGAAGTCCGAGGAGGCGCCGACCCTAGGGGTGACGCATGTCGGAGCCTGCACCGGCATGCGTTTGTAGGTAGGGAGAAGGAGGTGATCGAGACAATCACTGACTGGGCCGGGACCGGAAAAGCACCGGAGATCATCGGGGAATAGTGGAGATACAATTCGGGGGGTATTCCCTATTGTTGACGTAAATCTGACGCAATCGGGCTCTTCTGTGGGGGCGCGAAGAGAACATCCGTGCAGATATGGGTGGGCTTAGAGGCAATGAAGAGATGCTCGCCGAGAAGGGCATGGGGCCGGTGATTCCGGTCCGGGGAAAAATGCATGTATGAGGTGCATGTGAATGAAAACCCATGAAAAGCGCAGAACCATCGATCAAGGGAAAAGGAGGCTCTTCACCCGGTACGCGTCGCAGTTTTCTGCGGGGCCCGAATACAAGGAGAGAGCCGGGAAGTTCCTCAAAAAGGGATAGCAGATTATATGTTCTCGACAAAGGCCGCATACCTGCTGGTGATCGCCTGTTATATAGCCCTGCTTCTCGCCGTCTCCTTCTTCGTTGCGAGAAGGAGATCGGGTTCATCGGAGGCTTATCTCCTTGCTTCGAGAGGCCTGTCCATACCTCTCGTATCGGCCCTTATCGCCGGTACCTGGACGGGTGGGGTTTCTGTTGTTGGTATGGCGCAAGGCGCTTACCTCCACGGACTGAGCGCCCTCTGGTTTCAGCTGGGCATCTGGATAGCCATGTTCGTGACAGCCTTCCTGCTTCCCAGGATCGTCACCGCGGGGAAAACCTATTCGATCCTCGATGTGGTGGGGGGTCTCTACGGCATGAGAACCGCCAGGCTCGCGGGTTTCCTCCAGTTGATTTTCTCCGTATGGATCGTGACGATGCAGGTAGTGGGTGGAGGTGCGATCCTCTCCTTTATACTGAAAGGCGATGTGACCTTCTCTTTAGGCATGTGCCTCACCGCCCTCG
>Ga0326728_10009262_pt1 | contig 23815 bp, 26 predicted proteins | sample MB3enrmetagenome_FD_207602 | JGI IMG/M metagenome (GOLD analysis project Ga0326728, IMG submission 207602) | Lab enriched peat soil microbial communities from McLean, Ithaca, NY, United States - MB31MN | ecosystem: Environmental > Terrestrial > Soil > Wetlands > Peat | place: USA: New York... | reverse complement strand
TCGAGTGCCTGGCCATCGAGGACGCCCCTCTCGGAGTTGTGGCCGCGCAGGCCGCCGGAATGAAGTGCCTGGCCCTGGCCCACAGCCGCCACCAAGCCGACCTCCAACACGCCGATTGGGTCGCGTCAGGGTTCTCAAGCGTGAACCTGGAAGCCATCCGCGCCGCGTTCAAGTAAGCCGAAAAATCGGCTCTTCGATTAGGCTGGCTCTCGTCTGGCTAGATCGGGACGAGACGCCCGATCTTGGCAAGGCAAAAGCCCCTTGACAAAACGTCGCCCATGGGTTAACTTTGCAGGTGACGAAGAAAAGGCGAATATGGGTGCCACATCCAAGAGCGCCATCCTGGTGGGCCCTGCCGGCTGGTCGTACACCGATTGGGCGGGAATCGTTTACCCGCACCACAAGCCGCGCGGTTTTCACGAGGCCGCGTACCTTGCCCAGTTCTTTGACACCATCGAAATCAACACTTCCTTTTATTCTCCCCCGCGCGCCGAGATCGTGAAAGCTTGGGCGGCAAAAATCGCTTTTAACCCCAACTTCAAGTTCAGCGCTAAGCTGTGGAAACGCTTCACGCACGAATGCAACGCCAACCTCCAGGACGAGAAGGAGTTCAAGCACGGACTGGCGCCGTTGATGAACGATGGCCGGTTGGGGGCTCTTTTACTGCAACTGCCTTGGTCATTCAAGAACACGCCTGAGAACCATGAGTATCTGAGCGGCCTCATCATGCAATTCATGGAATACCCGTTGGTGCTGGAAGTGCGCCATGGCTCATGGAACAAGCCGGAGGTCTTTGAATGGCTAGTTGACCTGGGAGTGGGCTTCTGCAACATCGATCAGCCCGTCATCGGGCAGTCGATCGCTCCTAGCGCCCACGCGACCGCTCCTGTGGGATATGTCCGCCTGCACGGCCGCAACTACGACCACTGGTTCACCTCCAACGAGCATCCCGAGGAACGTTATAATTACTTGTATAGCCAAGCTGAATTGGAACCATGGGCGGCGCGCATCCAGAATGTCGCCCGCAATGCCGAGTTGACTTTCGTTATTACCAATAACCATTTCGAGGGCAAAGCCATCGCGAACGCCCTCCAGTTGATCGCCCTGCTCAGAAACCAGCGCGTCCGCGTACCCGAAACCATGCTCGAGTCCTATCCGGAGTTGGACAAAATCGCCGCCCCGGAAACACCCTTTACCCTACCCAAGCAGTCGGACCTTCTATTTGCGTCAGGCAATCCAAGCAGCTCCGAAGAATCAGCGCGGAAGAGTAATTGACAGTATCCAACTCTCACTGCTAGCATGTTTTAAGCCTAGCAGCCCGAGTGGCAGAGGGATGGATATCGCGTTTGCAGTTGCCTGTACTTTCTGCCTTCTGCTTTCTGCCTTCAGACTCGTGAGGTCCCCGTCGTCTAGCCCGGCCTAGGACATCGCCCTTTCACGGCGGTAACGCGGGTTCAAATCCCGCCGGGGACGCCATTCATTGCAAACGGGTTACGGCTCCCTCCGTTTTCTCAATTTTCACTTCGGGGCCATTCAGGGGCCTTAGAATCGAGTCGAGAACCGAAATCGCTTCGCGGGCTTGGCTTTCGCTAAGGTGGGCATAGCGTTGCGTCATGCGTAAATCGCTATGCCCTAACTGCCGGGCAATCTCGTCGAGTTGGACCCCCTTTTGCCGGAGCCACGTCGCGTGGGTGTGTCTTAGGTCGTGAAAACTGAAGTCGAGAACCCCGGAGCTTCGGCACGCCCGTATAAAGCACATCGAAAGTTCCTCGGGCGACACGTCCAACGCAAAAACCGGCTCGGTCCCCACGGTATCCTTGTCGAGAGGAAGGGCCTTGAACACGTCCAATGCCACGGTATTCAGGAACACCGTCCGCGCTCTGCCGTTCTTCGTTTGAGGCAAGTTGACCTGTCGATTCAACAAATCCACGTCCATCCAACGGAGGCGTAGGATTTCCCCTCTTCTCATACCGGTGGATACGGCCAGGAGCACAATAGGTTTGATCCAAGGAGGACAGTGATCGAGGATGCTTTGGAGTTCGGTCGGCTGCAAGTAGCGCACACGGCCTGCTGCGGGTTTCGGCATGGCGATTCGCAGAGCGACATTCGCCGGAACTAGTCCGTCGGCGGTTGCCCAATTCAAGAGATGTTTTAGAACGCCCACTTCCTTTCTGATGGTGGCAGGAGAACACTTCCTGCTGCGAGATGCAATGTATTCTTCGATGCGGCGCTTGGTTGTATCCCGCAGCTTTCCGGCAAAGAATGGTTTCAGGTGTTTATCGAGGATGGATTCTTGTCTTTCATACTCGTGTGGACTGACCAATGATTTCTGGCGTTCGAGATAACGCTTCCCCGCCTCCTTAAAGCTCGTCGGAACAAATCCGGTCTCTCTTGCCTCCAGCACTTTGGCCCGTTCGCGTGCCAACTCCTGACGCGCCCCTTGAAAAGTCTGGCGTCGAGCCCGCTTCTTGTGGCGTTTTCCGCTAGCGTCGATCCAGGTAATGTACCAGGCTTTCCGGTCGCCCCGCTTCGTTATGCCATCTCCACGCACGTTTCCCTCCCAAAACATAGAACCCTGTTGCTCAAGGTCCCCTGGCTGAATTTCTTCGTTTCTGGCAAAAACCGTTCGTCATTTCGCCTTCTATCTTATAGTATTATCTACTTTGTTACAAGCACAAAGTTAGTAATATCGTACTAAAGTACTACGTGCAAATGGCCGATTTTAAGGGGTTTTCTAGCGGTTTTTGCGGGGCGGGACGCGGGGAAAGGGCTTGATGGGGTTATCAGAGGCGATTCCAGCGACGAGGACAACTCTTGCTCTTCCTGGCGAAATTGTGCCCAGAACTCGATGCAGCCGCCTCTATATAGGCGAGGCTTCCACCCCAAGGTGGTTTGCCTCTATATAGGCACGTAAGGCATCCCCAAACGCCGAATAACACAATCGAAGCCGTTGCAAACGGAATGAAAACTGCCTATAGAGCTCTATGTCTCTATCTTGTAGGTTACTAATATAGAGCATTAGTGAAAGACTATATAGAGCATAGTCTTTCTGCTTCATAGAGGCATACCTTCTGTGAAAAGGCCAACATTCGGAGATGAAATGTGATTTCCCCAGCGGACTCTTGGCAGTTCCCTTAATCTCCCTCAAGCCGCAGTCGATTAAAGCTTTGGGTCGCCAAATCCTCCAGTGAGGCAGACGAGTAAGGTTCCATGCAGATAGGGGCTCGCGGCACTGGGGCGACCGGCAGTTACCCACTCCTCCGTGGTCTGCCACGCCCCAGTGTCGCAGCCCCAAGAAAACCACGGAGGGGAAAATGCGCGAACAAAAGCTGAGGCTCAAATTGTTTGCAGATCGCGGCCTACTGATTGTGCGCCGTCCCAGCGGAGGCGACTGGGGAAAGGGGGAACGCTGGAAGATTGCCCCGAGGAGCTATCTGCCGAGGGCGCTGTACTTCATCATCCAAAACTTCGTGAAACAGAGGGTCAAGCGGTGCGACAACAAGGGCGACCCAGATGCTTTGCGAAAGTCTGTCTTACGCGGACTCTGCGAAGCGGCGGAAACATGCGGCTGCGACCCACAGCTCAACAAAGAAGGAGCGGATGTAGTTTGGTATCTGAACGATATTCCGCTCATAGGCTTCTACGTCGCCAACGATAAATGCAAAAAGCGCGAAGTCCGATGGCTGCTGGACAGCGCTGTTTTCCGCTGGACGATTAGGGTCGAGAAGAGCGGTTGGTTCCTGATACGTGCCCGCGAGACCAATCGAGGGTTCCGGCGCGAGAAACCGGTTAAGGCGAACTGGCTTAGTCGCGGAGGGCTGGCTTAGAACAGATGCCCAGAGCCCAATTCCGCTGGGGTATCGTGGTTGTGCCTATTCAGATCATGGCACGGCACAAAGTGGGAGCCACGGACGTAGTAAGTTTGGCTCGCCTATAGGCCGTCCGTGGCTCCCCAACGGATTTCGGGGCTGTGCATCAGTTTACCGGCGTGACGTACTGACCTTTGACGGAACACTGACCCTGCCACCAACATTCTCCAAGCTGTTCTCAAATGTGACCGTTCGAGGACTCCGTTTCAAATGAGTTTTCGCTTCGGCAGCCGGGGGAACCTGTAGTGCCCATCAGTTCCCGGACTGGGAAGCCGGGGATGCTTTTGGCTCCAGTTCTTCCACTTGCATTTCGATGAGCAGAACTTCTGCCAGGCACGGTATTGCGTGAACGGATTTCCACATTGTGCACACATCAGGATTTTCTTGGTTTGCTTCCTTCTTGGCCGCATCAAACTCACCTCCACCCTGATAGAACCTCAGAGCGTTGCCGAGGTGGTGGAATAAAATCGCCGGGAATTGGGGAATAAGCTCTCAGAAAACGGAAGCGTTGCCAACGCATTAAGCCATCTTTCTATGCCCGACGCCTGAAGCAGGCGTGGCAACGCCTCCAAACCTCCGCAGAGGCCATCGTAGATAGTGGTAGACTGCCTCATTTTCCACCCGCGAATCGCCCGGCTGAAAAGAAACCAATTCCGGTACAGGCAGGACTAGAATTTCGCGGTCAGAATCCGATGTGTACCCAACCGCCCTCCTGCGCCCTCGATGCCCGTCCCGCAAACCCCTGCACCGGGCACAGGCCACTTTGTGGTTTATTGGGGATCTCTTTGTGGAACGAGGCACGTGCTAAGAGAGGGAAGGGATCTGTTACTGATGGGCCGAAAACGGCACCCACCGGCAGCCTGCGGGGACAGAATCTATCTGCCTTTACGTGCCCACAGAAAACATGACAGAGCCACCCCTGCGCCGAGCGCGAATGTGCCCACAGCCTGGTCCCAAGTGACATCCGGTAACAGGCACGCGACCACCATAAAGAAGAAGCCGAGGACAATGCCGAGGTAGCCGATGAAGGTTATTTTCCCCTTTTTCTTGCCCGCGATTGGCGCGTGAAGCTGTGCGAATGGATCGGCCGCCGTTACCCTGACGTTTTGAGCAGGTTCTGAGCCGTCGAGCATCGAGGCGCAGTGTTTACATTTTCGAGCGACGGCCAGGATGGACTCGCCGCAGTATGGGCACGCCTTCGTTATCCCTTGCGCCTCTTGACCATTTATCTGGGGGCCGGTCTGCCGCTCATGGGCCTCTTGCCGGAGTGCCTGAATTCGCGGCACAAGCGACTGGTCGTGCGTGGCCTTAAACTGCTCCGTCAGCGTTTGGGCTTCTTTGAGCAAACCCTCGGGCGCCATGCTTTTCCATCTGTCCTGCTCCGTTGCGTCGCTCATCCGTCGGACCTCCGTCAACGGTACGAATAGTACTCTTAGTAACGTTGTTGGGCAACGAAATATCCTTGATACAGAGAGGCATGAAACGAACAATTCAGGTCAACGTGAAGATGACGGAAGAGGATTTCACTATGCTGCGCAAGGCAGCCGAGAAGAAGTGGCCGGACGCAGCGATGACCAATTCGGGGATTGTGCTGGCGCTCGCGAGGATTGCGGCACGGGAGATTCTCGGCAGGAAGGCACGCTAGTCTGCGCCGTGGAAGTGACGCCTGTCGGTCTTCTTTCGCGGAATGAACTTTTGCACTCGTTCTTGGAGATGGTCCATCCTGGCTTGGAGGGCTTTCCTCGCCGCCGGGTCTTTTGTTACGTCCATCGACCTCTCAACCGATTTTATATGCTGCCCTATAGTTCTGCCGGACCTTCTCTCACGCCGCTGGTTCCGGTTCGGCTGAGGCAGCCGAAGATGTGCGAGAGCAGACAAAACGGCGGACGGTAGGACAATCACGGCCACCAGAATAAGCGCAATGATTAAAACGATCTTCATATTTTCGTGCGCTATCAGGCACCGGTACCGCGCATGAACTCTCAGTAGTCCAGTAGAGCACGGCATGGCGGCGCTCCAGGGTACTCGATGAAGTAAACCAAAGCATCCACGACTTCGGGATCAAACTGGGTACCGGAGCAGCGCCGTATTTCCGCAGCCGCGTCCGCGAGACTGCGAGCTTTCCTGTATGGTTGATGAGAGACCATCGCGTCGAGCGCATTCGCCACAGCAATGATACGGGAACCTAACGGGATATCGCCCCCCTTGAGCCCCTCGGGATAACCTGTCCCGTCGATCCGTTCGTGGTGGTAGCGGACAATACGCTCAATAGCCGGCACAGTCAACGGTTCAAATATCTTTGCGCCCAAGACCGCATGGGTCTTTGTTAGTTCAAACTCTTCCACAGTCAGCGGCGCGGGCTTGTTGAGGATGTGTTCGGGCACATAGACTTTGCCGATATCGTGAAAGATGCCCGCCAGCTTGATGTCGTCGATTTCCGCTTCAGACAACTCCAGGTATATGGCCATCCTGACTGACCGCTTGGACACCTCGGCAGAATGGTGCTTGATACACGGGTCTTTAGCTTCGAGAGTGGCAGCGAGACCAGTTATGACGCCCCAAAGAGGCCACATTCTCTGTTCGGACGCTCCGAGAAGTGGATCAAGTTTCGCATCCCGTGCCATCTTCTCCTCCTTTCGCCTTGATGGGTGCCGACAGCGTCCGCCTTCCGATGATCTGAATTCTATCCCCGAGATTGCGAGATTTGAAATCGTACTAAAGTAAGGTGGCGAAGTCGCCAGTAACGCCCTCCATGCGGACAAGAAACGAGAACGGATGCCACCACCCGTTCTCCAGGTCCGATCTTTCGTGAAATAGTATTGTGATGGCTGATAATGGATAATATCGACAGATTACCTAATTAGGGACGGGGAGGGCGTTTTAAAGGCCGAAATTTCGCGTTTGCAGCCGTTTCTAGGCCCCTCCGACCACCCGGATAAGGCAACCGTATAGGCACCTCCGCTAAGTCCTTTAGTTTCAATAACTTCATTTTCGGGCGTTTTGGACATGCCCTTTGCAGGGCCGGAAAGGGCGTCCCCAGCGTTTTGAGCAACTTAGACCCTCTAAAATCGGGCGTTTGAGTCAATTCGGGCGGCAATCAGCCGCTCCAGGTCGAAAAAGTAGCCTATGCTCAAAGGCAACTGTGTAGCTTAGGTATAGGCTACTGGTACGCTGCGCCCAATTCACAGTCGTGGCGTGCGGTATGCGTCGTTTTGTGGTAAGATTGGAGCGAATTCTGAAGGCGCCTATATACTTGAGAAACCTACCTACGTTGTGGTTGTCACCTGGTTTCACTAAAATGCCCTAGCCCAAACACCAATTAGAAGGAGTAATCCAAGATGGAACAAGAGCTAAAAGCCCACTTTGAAGAAATCAACACGAACCTTATTAAAATCCTTGACCAGATAACCCAACTTCGCTCGCAGGAGCTTGTCGATATTCACGGCGATCTTGAGAAGCTAAAAGACCTCCTCCGTAAACAGCGATAGCGGCTTTTAGAACATCTATGCCGGTGCCACTGTCGGTAGTGTGTTTCTTTACAATTTCCACGACTTCCCACGCCCACTCCAACATTTCCTTCTCCGTAACATGTGTGGAAGTATCAGTCATTGTAATACCCTCCACCTATATAGAACCCCTTTCGTTAACCGTGGGTAATTGAGGCTCCTGCCTCAATCCATCAATGAGAATGGTTCTTAGGTCCTCACCTTCCAAGACAGATGAGGGCGGGGTTCGCTAAACCACCTCAGGGAAGCTTCGTCCCGTCATAAGGACAGAACTTATACGCGCCGCTGACCTGTTCGTTGCACACAGGACAGGTTTTGGATGGCAGCAGTGATCCAAGTGGTAGCCTCCAATGGAATTCCTTGTCCCCCACCTGTACGCACAACTTTCCATCCTTGGTGGCGTCGGAGATATCGTGTCCATTTTTGTCGATGGCTGGAAACACCAAGAAATGCATGTTCTGCGGAAAACCTCCCGCTGTTTTGGCTATAGCTGGTTTCCAAAGTGCCAGGATCATCTGCACCGCGCTGTTTATTTCGTTTTGGGCAAGAGGTGCATAGACCACGCCGTTAGCGTCCTTCAGTTTCACCTCAGAAGCCAGCGCGGTTTCCTCCGTATAATCGTTGTATCCGAAGGCCCCGGATTTGGCTTCAGCGACTGCAATAAGGGTGTACGTACTCATCGCCTTAGTAAGGACGTCGATGGCGGGCGAGACTTTCGGATTCTTCTGTGCCATGGACCACCAAAGCTCTCGTGGAAACCACAATACCCACGTCGCTCCATCCTTGGTCTGTGAGGTCCGCATCACCTCCCCCATCAGCGCGGGTACGTCGATGTTCTGGCCTGCGAAATGGTCGTGATCGGGAGTCTTTTCAGGATTGGACTCGGCCTTGGAGGCCGCAAGGCTTTCGAAGGGGCTGGTTCTCTTTGGCAGCGAGGACAGCGGGGTTTCCTCCGATGATTCCAGCAGAGGCTTTGCGTTGTTTATGGGGATTGCGAAATTGAGGCTCTGACCGAAAGGAAGCGTACTCATGACCACAGCGATTACTTCCCCCCGCTCATTGAACACTGGAGCGCCGCTGCTCCCCATGGAAATAGGTGCTGAGATTTGGAAGAGTTTCCGTCCACCCAAGTCGCGTATTCCGCTTAGCAGCCCATTTGAGACCGTCTGTTCCAGTCCAATCGGATTACTAATCACGGTGACTGGCTCTCCCACGTATGCCTCATCAGAGTTGCCAACTCTGAGGGGTTTGACGGCCCCTGTGTCAACTTCCAGAATTGCGAGGTCGATGGTCGAGTCGTAACCCTTCACCTTGTGTGCCGAGTAGACGGCTCCATTGCCCGGTAACTTTACGTGAACAAGCTCCGATCCCTCAATGACATGAAAATTCGTGAGCAGCAACCCGGTGGATGCGACAAAGAACCCAGTCCCCATCTTGGGGATGGTTTGGCCCACCGTAGTGATAACTGCGATTGAGCCCTTGCTCTCGCCTAGGATTTGGGTCGGCTCTTTGCGGCTCGGCCCAGCCTCAGAGGAACGCCCAATTTGAATTTCGACATGCGACGGATATCCGTTTTGGGTTGCGGCGCTCTCGGGAAGTTCGTTACCCGACTGGCCCGTTTGCTTTTCTGGGGTTTCGGCACAAACTAGACCATTCCGCAAAGCAAACGTCAGCGCAACAGTAACAAGCAACACGTCGATAGCCGGGCAGGACGCTCGTCTGAACCAATTCATGAAACCCATGATTGCCCTCCATCGTTAGAGCCGACCTCGGCCTTTCCTTGCCCCAAACTCTCCCTCCTCTCGCTAGATTTGTTGCGCGCATAGGCCGTTCCACTGTCCCGCCAGGGCTGCGGCGAAAGGATTCGACGAGGTGTAACCACAAGACCTCCAGGATGTTGCCATCACGATGATCGTTATGAGAAGTGCGATACGTACAAGGAGTGCAATCAGAAGGACGACGCTCATTTCCATCCTTGCTTGGGGGTGGGGCGGGACTCGCCCGACGTGACGCAGGTCGCTGCGAGTTCAACTCCGAGGCGACCGTAGGATAGCACAATGCCGCTCAAAGTAAAGTGCCGGTGCCGCCATTGCGGGGGTTACTGCCGCTGGGGCCAATTTCGAGAATATTCCCAGCGTCTTTGTGGGTAGAGGCCGACTCTAAGCGGCGAATTCCTCCTGTCAGCGAACAAGTGCATCCATGCAAACTCAAGGGCGTTCAGCGACCCGACGGTCCCTCCCGCTCATGCGCCGTGCGACGAAGTGCCTGAATCCTGGGCACGAGGGTCTCATCATGGGTGTGTTTGTAGTGTTCAGTGAGTACTCTCGCCTCTTCTAGAAGGTCTGCGGGGATAGGGCTTTCCCGTTTAGCCTGAACCTCTTCACGGATTCGATTGCCTCCGGGAACGGCCTTGACGGACTCAGCGCCCCCGGAGTGAGCCAGAGTTGGTAGGTCTTTTTGGCAATACCTGCAAACCTTGGCTTCAGTCTTGACCCACTCTCCGCAATATGTGCACTTTTTCTTTGTCTGTTTTGCAAGAAACAAAAGCAGGACGAACGGTCCGAATAGCAACGCGTCAATTATTCCTCGTGCTCTCGAAAACCCCTTCTTGTCAGCTATGAAAATACCCATGGTGACCCAAACCACAAACCACCCAATCACTAGAACGGTCATTGAGCCTTCCTCCGCGTGCAAGCTGCCACATGGCACACTATCCCTCCGCCATGTCACATGCCATAGCACCTACGTACCGTCCAGGTGATGGCACGCTGTAACTTATTGGCCGGTTGGTTTCAACGCAGTTGACCAGGTTTTCCTGTCCCTCTGCCGATTCCGATGAAGGTAGTTAGTGATAGCCAAGAGAAGCAAAATGGTGACAGCTTCACTCATTGCCATCCTATGGCCTTGTTGCTTCCGCCTATGGTGACTTCACCCTTGTTTGCTGAGATCACCGTGGATTTTGTGCCAGTCGAGGAAGGCTGTTACGACGTTAGGGTCAAACTGAGTTCCTGAGCCACTGCGCAGTTCGGCAACGGCATCCTCGAACGTGCGAGCACTTTTGTATCGCTGGTCGTTGGCCATAACGTCGAACGCCTCAGCGAGGGCCATAATTCGCGCTCCCAGGGGAATGTCGTCACCTTTGAGGTGGCCAGGGTAACCAGTGCCGTCATACCTTTCGTGGTGGTGCAACACAATGCGATTGATGCCCTTCACGTTCAAAGGCTCCAATATCTGCGACCCCGAGACCGCATGTTCCCTCATGACCGCTAGTTCCTCGGGTGTGAGCGGCGCAGGCTTTGTGACCACATCCAACGGCACGGTGAGCTTGCCGATATCGTGAACCAGACCCGCCAGTCGGATTTCTTCAATTGCATCCTCCGATAATCCCATCTGTACCGCGGTTCTGGCCGCAAGCCTGGAAACATTTGCACAATGGCCCCGCGTCACCAAACCTTTGGTTTCAAGCGCGAGAACGCAGGCGCCAATCGCTTTCCAGAGCGGCGTCCCTGGCTCAACGGTAGGTAGTAGTATGACACCGTCTGCTGCCTGACCGAGGCTCTCTTTGTGCTGCATCTGAAAGTACTTTCGCAGGGAATCAACGCCAGTCCCCGTTTCACCGGGCAGCCAACCTCTATCTTCATCGAGTGGCAAGAACCTATGATCCCAAGAGCCGTTCTCCTGAATATAGATCCAATGTATCGTATGCCCATCGGCCCAGTCCGCTGCGGAACTCCTGCGGTAGACCGCCTCATCACATTCAGGCTGATCCGTGGAGTGGATGATCCGGGTGTAGCCGTAATGCGTAAGGACTTCGTGCATTTCGCGAAGAGTTTCTGGTTCCATGGGCTTACCGCCCTTCCGCTAGGAATTACTTCGATTCTACCCACGAAAATAGGGGCATTCAACGGTACTGAGGTAAGGTGCCGAAGTTGCCATTACTGGCCCGCAGCCTTCCCAGAGAGTACAAACCGTAGGCCCACATCGTTCCTCGTCCTTTTTTCCCCACAGAAACTCGGGGCCTTACAGGGGCCTTAGAAATGACTTAAATCAGGTGGCACGTATAGCGATTTTCCAAAGCCTCGCGTGTATATGCAAGGGATTGCCGCATCCTGGAAGGCCCTCGGGAACCCGTTATCCGCCCTTTCACGGCGGTAACGCGGGTTCAAATCCCGCCGGGGACGCCACATCCTTTCAATGAGTTACGGGCTTCCCGTGGGGCAGCGCACGGACCACGTATCCGACCTTCGAGCAGCGCAGGACATGGCAAGACAGCGCCGAGGCTGAAGACAGACAAAGCGGTTTCACGCCAAAACGCAAAGTTCGCCAGGGTCGCAATGCCGGGATATTTCCCTCTCTCCGGAGCATCCTGGTTTGACTCGTAGCGCCGGTCCCGAAGGCACGGGGCCGGCGCTACGCTCAAATCGACCCGCCACCCTGCTTCCCCCTTCTAATTTGTCTCACAGAGCCAACCTTTACAGGCTACGGAATAACACTCGAACGGTGTCATTCTGAGCGAAAGGTCGGCACTCCACCCACATAAGGGCATTTTGTCCTTTTCGAATTCCGGACGCAGCCTACTAATCTTTCCTCTCCGATTGCCGAAGTGAGAGTTTGGAGGGGGCAGTTTCCGCGGGAAGGCAATGCAGCTAAGTTCACCATATAGGTTAGTGACTCTGCACGATCATTGTTTGAGGAGGGGAAGCTATGAGAATCAAGCTACGCCGGCTGTGGAAAGAAGAGGAAGGCCAGGATTTGACGGAATACGGCCTACTCATGTTGTTTGTTGCGATGGTTTCCATCACTGTGCTTCATGGCCTGGGGTCGAATGTAAAAAACCTTTTCAGCAACGCGTCTGCCAGCTTGTCATGACAGCCTGAAACCACGGCTCGCTTATCCCGCTCGCGTCACCCCGACTGCGAGGAGGGTTTGTTTCCCTTGAGTGGCTGGCGGATGAGGTGACAAATCCCGTCTGGTACCTTCGTAGTATTGTCGCCCGCCGCAAAAAGGCGAAGACGTATCTCCTAGCACATAGCTCGGAGTGGTATCTCGGCGAAAGGCTCGGTCACTATTCAATGAAACTTTCTCACAACTCATATTTCCAATCGGAATTGCGTGTAAGAGTACGAAGGATTCTGCGCATCCGCAGCGAGGAAGGCAATGCGCTGTTTGAATTCGCCATGGTGCTCCCGCTGCTGTCGATGCTGCTGGTGGGAATTATCTATAGCGGGATAACTTTTTATGACTACGTGACGCTGGCCGATGCGGTCGCGATAGGCGCCAGGGCGATTGTCACCAACCGCGGTGCGGGAACCGGCCCTCCCACTGCCTGCACGCTGGGTGAAACCGCTCTCGACAATGCGTCCACGAGCCTGAAGGCATCGCTAATCACCATCGGCACCGGTGCCGGGACCGAGACGTTCACCGGGACGGGCGGCTCGACGTGCAACGCCCTGGTGGCGGGCGACTACGTGACCGTAACGGCCAAGTATCCGTGCTCCCTGACAATCCCCTTCACTGGGATTAACCTCTGCCCGATCCAGTCCGGAGGCTCTTTTATTAGTTCCTCGACAACGATGCGAATCGAATGAGGTGCAACATGAACTCTCCTTTTCACCGGCTTTATCATGAGCAGGAAGGCCAAGTCATCATCCTGGTGGCGGCCCTGTTGTTCGGCCTTCTGGGGATGGCGGCCTTGTCCCTCGATCTTGGTTTTGCCATGCACGCCCAGCGCGAACTGCAAGCCTCGACGGATGCGGCTGCAACGGCGGGCGCGCTGGACCTGTCCAACAACCTCTCCTCGACAACAGCCTATCAATCCGCATATTGCACCAGCGGGGTCGATAACAACGGCTTCAAGAGCGCGGGATACGCGAGCCTCAAATGCCCGAGCGGGAGTTCCTACGGGGCGAACTCCGCTGCCGATCTTCCAGGGGTGACGATGGTTACCGACTCGACCGCCACTTACCCGGTGGCAGCCTGCCTGAGCCAACTGACCGCCCTGGGACTGGCGTGCGATAACACGGCGGGCGCAAATGCCATAGCCGTCGAGGAGCAGGTGACCGTACCAACTTTCTTTGGCAAGATCTTCGGGATCAAGTCCATTCCGCTCAAGGCGCAAGCGCTTGCGGCCATGAAGGGCGGTACGCCGACACCGGCCAACATCATGGTGATTGTTGACTCAACGGCATCGATGGCCACGACGGACAACAAGTGTGCCTCCGATACGGGTATCTCCAGCCCCTCGCGGGAGGACTGCTCCAAGTATGGGGTCCGGACTCTTCTCACAAGTCTCGCCCCCTGCACTGCAGGCGCAACTTCCTGCGCCAGCACCTCGGTGGTGGACCAGGTCACTTTATTGACGTTTCCGGGGCTGGCAAGCTCTTCGGACGCGCCATATGACTACAACAACTGTGGGAACAATTTCCAGTCGAGTTACGTCGCGCCGTATGCGGGCCCGCCCACCAGCCAGCCCCCGTATTTCACCATTGTCCAAAACGCCAGCGACTACAAGTCCACGAGCACGACCCTGAACGGCGCATCCTCGGACATCGTGAAAGGGGTCGACTGGAAGGACGGCAACAGTTGCAACAACACCCAATACGGCATTCAGAATCCCGGCGGAGAAGGAACCTACTATGCCGGGGTGATCACCGAGGCGCAGTCCGATCTTTCCGCCATCACGGGTGCGCGGGCAAAAATGCAGGGCGCCATTATCCTGCTCAGCGATGGCGCGGCGAACTCGAATTGGGTCTCGGGTGGGCCATCGAATGGCAGCCAGTTCACATCGGCTACGCCCTCGAGCTATGGGAAGCAGGAGTGCCACCAGGCAATCACTGCGGCCCAGACGGCCGCATCGACCAAGAATGCCGTCGGACTTGACACCTGGGTATACGCGGTGGCCTACGGCGCCACGAACTCAACCAGCGATTGCTCAACTGATACATCCCCCACCATCACCCCGTGTACCACCTTGGGAGGGGGCGAAACTACGGGCGGCGGCGGAACGCAAGGCATCGCCTCAGACGCGAATAAGTTCTATTCCGATGATGCCAGCGGCAACTGCCTTTCGCCGGCTCACCCCACCATCACCGACTTGGGCACGATTTTCACAAATATCAGCTATGATTTCTTGACGACGCGCCTGCTCCCGGTTTCGTGGTACAACGGCGGAACTTGGTAGGCGCCGGAAACTATGAGGCGGCGGTCTCTGACCGCCGCCTCTTTTCCCAAGATCCATCCATCCTTGTCACTCCCGGGCAAGCGGGAATCCATCTTCTACCCGACTGATCAGTGGCCGGCGCCACAGCCATTCGCGGCTGTGTCCGGACGCGCACCTATTATTTACAACTTTTCATGACCAAGCAGTCCTTTGTGACGCAAATGAAGCGGGAGTTCGCGTCCCTTCAATTCAAAATCGCTTCGGCATCGGACGCCTGTTCGGCATATTCGCGATGGATGGAGAAATCGACAGATCACGAATTGGACCCATTGTTGCCTTTGTTTTCTTCAATGGATATGAATACACATCTCTGGCGAATGGCATCGGCAGTTCGCTGAGCTGGAGAAGCGCACTCCTTCTCGGGGCACTATGTGGGATAGCACAAGCGAGAGTCCTTGCGGCGTTGAGGGCTCTGATCGGGGCTTAAAGTGGTGGCCGGTTACTCCAGCCACCGCACTGGCCCGCAGCTTCGCTCAAGAGTACAAACAGTAGGCCCACACCGTTCCTCGCCGTTATTGCCCCTCAGAAACTCGGGGGGCCTTGCAAGGGCCTCTGCTCGTGGGAATCACCGTGGACCATATCTGATCCCTTATCGCTTCTCGTCCTCTGATTCTTCGTCTTCCCATGGGACAAATCCTAGAGCGTCGATATAATCCTGGGCGGTGAAGATGCCCTCTTCGTCATCGTCGAAATCATCATCGAACTTCTCACGAGACGGAACTGCCCTTTTGCCTTTGCGGACGTGGGTACCAGGGCGCGTCACCTTCTTCCTTAGGGCCAGACTCCTAATTAGAATTCGTTGCGCAGCCCTGCTTACCCCTCGGCCTGCCTCAATCTATCGCAGAGCCGATTATACAGTCTGTTCGTTCAACTTCTTAGGAAAAGACATGATCCTATCGCATGGGACCCAAGCCAAGGTCTTGTGCAGGCGGATCGGCCCACGCGTCTTGGTGCCGGAAATCTTGGGCGCACGGATGGCAAAGTAAGCGGTGGTGAGGCTTGACGGATTCGCTATTTCCAGTACAATGGAAGTATGACAGCCCGCGACGACCCTGAACAAGTCATACGCTATGCCGACATGTTTGCTGCCATGGGGGCCGAGCCACGGCTGCGCATCATGCAACTCCTACTGACGGCCCATCCTCAGGGACTGGTGGTGGGCGACATACAAGATGAACTGGGAATCCCTGCTTCCACTCTGTCCCATCATCTCGACAAGCTCAAAAACGAGGAATTGGTCAAGGTACGGCGCGAGGGCACTTTCCTCTGGTACACGGCGAATACCGAGGCCCTCCAGGAACTTCTTAACTTTCTCTATGCGGAGTGCTGTACCCGCAACAAAGCGGTTAAACCCGGCGACCTTGTCTTGATCGTGCAAGCTTCAAAGGGAAGCCCGGAAAGGAAAAACCAATGAGCACAGAAAACATTAAGGAAGCGGTAAAAGAGAAGTACGGACAGGCTGCCCTGCGCGTTATCCGGGGCCGGAGTTCGTGCTGCGGCACGACTCCTCCACTGGACGGTAGTCCTGACCCAATCACATCCAACTTATACGACGGCGGCCAAACCAGCCAGGTTCCTGAGGAGGCTCTCCTGGCTTCGCTGGGGTGTGGAAACCCGACAGCCTTGGCCGAGCTAAAGCCTGGGGAGACCGTGCTCGATCTCGGATCAGGCGGCGGTATTGATGTGTTGTTATCCGCCAAGCGAGTCGGTCCGACCGGCAAAGCCTACGGCCTGGACATGACGGACGAGATGTTGGCTCTTGCCCGAGAAAATCAACGAAAGGCTGGAGTTCCGAATGTGGAGTTCTTGAAGGGGGAAATCGAAGATATTCCGCTGCCTGACAATTCCGTCGACGTCATCATCTCGAATTGCGTCATCAACCTCTCTGCCGACAAGGATCGAGTTTTGAGAGAAGCATTCCGGGTGCTGAAGCCGGGTGGACGATTCGCAGTCTCCGACATCGTGGTGCGCGGCGAGGTCCCTGCCGAGATTCGGCGCAACATGGAGCTATGGGTAGGCTGCATGGCCGGGGCACTGGAAGAGAGCGAGTATCTCGCGAAGCTCACTAAAGCAGGTTTTGAGGTGGTCGGCATCGAACCGACGCGGGTTTACCGGGTTGAAGACGGGCGCGAATTGCTATCGAGCCAGGGAATCGACGTGGAGGCCATTGCTCCGCTTGTGGATGGCAAGTTCATGAGCGGCTTCGTGCGGGCGAAAAAGCCAAGCCTGCCCGCCTAACAACCTAGACGCTGCGAAACTACAACTCTCGTTCCTGACTGTCAGCGCCGGAAGTTTGTCCTGACGCTGCCTCGAGCGGGGAATCGGGATTTCTTCTTCCGGCGGGAGGGGAGAAGCTCGCGGCTGATGGCCTTGAGGAAGCCGCGCCCCCAAAGGCCAATTAGCAGCAAGGCCCCGAAGAGCAACACGGCGTCGAGGCTGGCGCGGTCCCGGGTCCAGTAGACGCCTTCCTTTACGTTCAGCCAGATCGAGAACTCGTCCAGGGTGAGGGCGGCGCCGACACCGTAGAGCAAGGACATCAATCGGCTGGCAAGGAGCGAGGACGACTTGCTGCCGGTGCCTACTTCAATCAGCCAGCCAAACCCCACCGCCAGCAGGAGGAGAATCCCCCAGACCAAGTGATGCACATGCGTGCCGCCTATGTAAAGGTACCGAAACGGGCCGATGTTGCGGGAGGCCAAGAACGCCAGCAAGCGGGCCAGGGTGAAGGTGGTAAAGAACCCGACCGCGGCGAGGAAAAGACGCCGTCTGGGGCGGTCGGGGACATGCTGGTGAAAAAGCTCACCCACGCGCGGAATGTACAGAATCAGCAGGACGGCAGCAGTGGCGACGAAAATCGAAATCGCGAGCAGCCAGGCTGTGGGCGACATAACCGGTGCATCTCCTATGCGGCTTGGCCAAGCACGTTCTCTGCGTCATAAGGCAACAACCTGAAACATGGCTGGGAACCCGGTGGTGACGGCGAATCTAGCGATGACAGCCGCCAAAACCAAGTCACGGCAGCATCCCGTTCAACGCGAGCGAGATTGTACCATGCAATCCCTACTGCCTGGGAGAATCGGTGTTAGGTGCCTTTTCCGCCTTTCCCTGACGCCATACCACACTGGCCTCTTTTCGGATAAGGATGCCTGACTCCATTTCTCGTTTCTCTCGAAGGGGACGTTAATCTTTGAATCAGGTCAAGATGGGGAGTCTGATGCAGAGTCGCCAGCCAGCAGTTTCATCACCGCGAGGGCGCCGTCGCGGGCGGAGTGGGGGCGCGCCAGCTCGCGAACCCGGTTGCGAAGACCTTCTAGCTTCGAAGGCTCGGTCAACAATGACGTAATGATCAGTGCCAGATCATCAGGTTTCTTAATCCAGATTCCTGCTCCCCATTTTTCAATCCAGCGGCAGGTGCGCTCCTCGTTACCGGGTAGGGGATTGAACGCCAGCATCGGCAGCCCGCAGGCAAAGCCCTCGTTGAGCGTGCCACCGCCGGGTTTGCTGATCATCAAGTCGGAAGCGACCATCCATTCCTGGACGTTGTCGATCCAACCCAACACGCGGACCTGCGGCAGGTGTCTATAGTGTTCTCGCAGGCGTTTCTCGACCCGCCGGTTTCTGCCCGCGAGCAGAACCACTTCCAAATCGGCTCGGACCTTGAGGATTTCCCTCAGGATGCGCTCAGGTGTACCAAACCCCTGGCTTCCCAGTGAGAGCAAGATCTGGATGGCGTCCGCTTTGACGCCCAGCTTCTCGCGAGCCACCGCGCGCGAGGGTAGTGAAGCGAACGCCGGGTGGACGGGTTGTCCGGTCGTCACGACCTTCGAGGCAGGTGCGCCGACGCTGACGAGTTCGGCGGCGAGATCCGGATGGGTCGTAAGGAACAGGTCAACTTCCGGCTGCACCCAGGCGCGGTTGAAGTCCATCAACTCCACACCCGCCAGCACAAATTTAGCGTGCGCCTCCCGCTTACACAAGGCGGCGAGTTCGCAGGCGCCGACCTCGGTAGCAATGACGGCGTCCGCAGCGTAATCACGGAGGAAGCGGAATAGAGGCTGAGCCCCGCGCCGGTAGAACCAATTGGGCCCGGTCGAGTCGGACTGAGACTGCTTGCTCTCAATCCACCGCCACAGGCTCGGCCAGATGGCAAGTGGAATTACATAGGAATTGTAATAGGCCCGGAACCACGCCGTGCAATGCTGGAGCGTATCGACGATCTCCGCATCGACGCTGGGGCGGAGATCTCGAAAGGCCTGTCGCAGGGCCGCTGCGGCTCGCGCATGCGCCGCGCCGTGCGACATGCTCAGGATCAGAATTCGTGGATGTGTGGCCACGGTTTTAGGTTTCCTGGCAGGACAGGAATTGATTCTGCGGCTTTACATTCTGTGCTCGACCGCTTACCATCGCGGATTACTGATATGGAACTCTTCATCCTTGGCGCCGGCATGGGAATCGTGGGAGGAATGTTTCCCAACCCCTTGCACATGATCGCTCTGACCCAGGTGGCCTTGGGCCGATGGGGGCGTGCGATTTTCGTGCTGCTGGGGCCGCCACTGCTTGTTGATGGAGCCTTTCTTCTCGTCACTTTGTTTTTCTACCGTTGGATCCCCTTTGGCATCGTCCACTATATTGCCTACGTTGGGGGAGCAGTCGTGATTGGCTTTGCGACCTACGCCCTCTGGGGAATGCGCCGCACAACCGAGGAAGCGATGGCGAATTCCGCAGTATACACCTTCACGGGCGTCACCGTAGCCTTGCTGGCGGAGGTGGCCGCTCCCGGAACCTGGGTTTATTGGATCACCATCGCCGGGCCGATTCTCGCCGAGGGCCAGGCACACGGTTATGGGCACGTCGTGCCTTTCTTCGCCGGCAGTGTGGTCGGATACTACGGGGCGGCGATATTCTCCACGGCGGTCATGGCGTGGGGCGCAGGGCTGCACAAACGCTTTAAACAGCATCTAATCCTGGCAGCAAACATCCTGCTTTTGCTGATGGGCGTTTCCTACCTTTTGCGCGCCTACCTGAAGTAGTGTGCCCCCAGCGCTCCTGGTCCTGAGTGGACATTCCACGACCCTTCGGCTCACCACCTTGCATGAAGATGGTTCCACCCTTGACGCCATCGGCGAAAACCGCGGTCTACGCATCGGCCCCGCAACACTTCTTGTATTTCTTTCCACTGCCGCAGGGACAGGGATCATTCCGGCCCGGGCGCGAGTGCGGTTCGGCTCCCTGTCCATGCTGTCGCAACATCTGCATGACATTCGCAGGCGCACGGCCTTGCCTGAGTTCGGACGCCATGAACTGCATGTAAGGATCGATATGTTTAAAGAAGAGCTTATATCCTGTACACAAATAATTGAGGCCCCACTCACCGTCGGACGTTCTCGTAAACCGGTGCTTGGGGCATTCCCCGTTGCACGCAAAGCGGACTTCGCACTCCCGGCAGTTTCGCGGCAAGCTGTCACGCTTATCCAAGCCGAAGCGGCGCTCTTGCTCGGAGTTGACCAGGGTGGCAAGTACCTGCTCCCTGATGTTCCCCAACCGGTTCTCCGGATATACGTAATGATCGCAGGAGTACAAGTCGCCGTTATGCTCGAGGGCCATGCTCTCGCCGCAGGTCTCGCGAAATACGCATAGGCTTTGCGGCATCCCCAGCCAGCTTTCCAGGGCGACATCGAAGATTTGGACGAAATGCCGCGCCACGTCGCGACGCACCCATTCGTCGAAAATCTCGCACAAGAATTTGCCGAACTGCAACGGCTCCACCGACCATTCGGAGACCCCGGCCTCCGCCTGGTAGCGAGGACCGATCAACACCAGGCCGTGAGGATCGGGAGCTTTGGCCACCCTTTCTACGATGGGTATGAACTGCATGTACGTGCTTCCCACTTCCTTTAAAAACCGGTAAACCTCGCGCGGATGGCGGGAGTTCCCGCGGTGCACCACGGTGAGCGTGTTGAATTCGACTCCATGCTTCTTGAGATATTCGAGGCCCCGCAAAACCGCGTCAAAAGTGGGCTGACCCCCTTTATTGACGCGATAGCAGTCGTGAAGCTCAGACGGGCCGTCAATGGAAAGTCCCACCAGGAAGCGGTTCTTCACCAGGAACTCGGCCCACGTGTCGTCCAGCAGGATGCCGTTCGTCTGGAAGGCGTTTTCGATTCGCTTGCCGTTCGCATACCGCTTCTCCAGTTCGACGACCCTGCGGAAGTAATCCACACCCAGCAAGGTAGGTTCTCCGCCTTGCCACGCGAAGCTGATCGTGGGCGCGTCCTGCGCCTCGATATATTGGCGGACGTAGCTCTCCAGCACGTCATCCGGCATGGCCCACGAAGCGGCGGCAGGATAGAGATTCTCCTTTTCGAGGTAAAAGCAATATCTGCAATTCAGGTTGCAGATTGGCCCCACCGGCTTTGCCATGATGTGAAAGCCCGGCGAGCGTTGAGGCTCTGTTGACTCCGCTCCGGCGGGCGAGTCTGGTTGGTTCGCTATGTTTTCCAAATCAGTCGACATCTGTTTGGTGTGGCGAAGCGTTCACCACAGAGACACTGAGACACAGAGAAGATTCCATCTATCTCTTCAATCTCTTTAATCCTCGGTGCCTCAGTGCCTCAGTGGTTCGAAAATTCTTCACAGCTTGGCGTCAGTGTCGTGGTCGCCAGTCTCTTTGCGAAGCTCACGGATCCGTTGGCGAAGATCCCGAATCAGAGTTGCGTACCGGGTTTCGCCGTAGAGGTTGTGCAGTTCGCCCGAATCTTCCTGAAGGTCGTAAAGCTCGAATTCCTCCAGCGGCTCATAGTAGTGGATCAGCTTGTACCGCTCGGTCCGCACGCCGCGGTTCTTGTGAACATCGTGCGGCCCCGGGTACTCGTAATACTCGTAGAGCCAGTCTTTGCGCCACGACTGCGGCTCCTCTCCCTTGAGCATGGGCACCAGGCTTCGGCCCTGGATACTTTCCGGAATTCGCACTCCTGCCAGTTCAAGGAAAGTCGGCGCGATATCCGTATTCAGCACCATCTGCCGCGCGCTCGAGCCAGGTTGGATCAAGCGGGGGTAGCGAACGAGCATGGGCGTACGAATCGAGGGCTCGTGCATGAATCGCTTGTCGTACATTCGCCATTCGCCCAGAAAGAAGCCGTGATCCGAGCTGAACATCATCACCGTGTCATCAAGCCGGCCCAGATCGCTCAAAGCCTGGAAGAGCTTGCCAAGGTTGTCATCGACGTCCGCGATTCCCGCGTAATAATCCTTGACAATCTCTTCGAGCGACCTGGCGCAGTTATCCCTAGTCTCGCTGTGCTTGGTGTAGGGCCCGCCAATTTTGTTATCCGCGGCCGCAAAGGCTCGGGGCTTTCCGGGGTAGCCTTTCAAATCGTCATCGAAGGTGGCGGGCCTGGGAACGGTGACGCTGCTGTACAAATCAAGATATCGCCGTGCCCGGAAAAAGGGAGCGTGCGGCGACTGAAACCACAGGATCATGCAGAACGGCTTTTCACGCTTCCGCTTGAGCCACCGTATGGCCCGTTCCGCCACCACATCGTCAACGTATCCTTCATAAACCCCGTTTGAGTCAATCTTGCCACGTGCACCCGCTTGAATCCGCGGCCAGAAATAGTCTGCCGCTGCCCCGGGAAAGCCGAAGTACTCATCCCACTGCCGCTCTCCCAGCCGTCCAACGTGCGCTTTTCCAAACAGAGCCACCTCGTAGCCCACACCGCGCAGCAAATCCGTAAACATCGGGACATCCGCGGGAATCGCGCGGCTGTCCTTGTTGTCGATGCACCCCGTGGTGTGGGAGTAGAGCCCCGTGAGCGCGGAGGCCCGGGACGGCAAGCAGAGGGCATTCACTACGAAGGAATTATGAAACTGCATTCCCTCGCGCCCGATCCGGTCAATGTTGGGCGTCTGGAGAATGCTGTTGCCGTTCAGGCTAAGAGCCTCGGGACGGTGCCCGTCAGTAGTGATGAAGATGAAATTTGGGCGGGACGGTTGCGCCGCGGCCCCCGCGGCGTTTTGTGGCGTAGCGGATCCCAGGGCGAGCGCACCCACGGCCCCGGCTCCGGCCTTCAAAAACCCCCGCCGTGATGTTTTACCTTCGTTGTCTTCCATCTTCCCTCCAGTCACCCCGGCCTGCGCCGATCCCCAGACGGAGCAACCCCCGCCATCAGCTTACAACACGAAGGCGAGTTCAGGAACTTGATTATCGCATTTTTCGCTTGACAAGCTAAGGGACCGATGATAGCCTATTACTGTGTTCGTATGGCGGGCAAATTGTCGCAGGCAGGCGCGGACGCTCCGGCGCGCCCGACGGAACAGAATGCTCCCGGCCAAGGGAAGAAGAGGGAAATGCAGAAAAATATCGAAACAGTGGGAACGAAGCTAAGAAGTAGTTGAAAACAAAGGACATGACTTTTTTGAATGCTGCAAATTGTGCGCGTTTTGCACGCAAATCAGCACATATCAGAGCTTAAGAGGGGCGAAAACAGCACGTTTTGTGAAAACGAACCGAAGCCATGAGCCGAAAAACACGATCCGTAAAGTGACACATAGTCGGCTACACCAGCTTCAGATTTGCATAGCTGGCCGCGCGCACAGTTCCGGTCTCCCCGGGCATCGCGTCGCCGGGCTTTGGAGTCCGGCCGGGACCCAGCCGGGCGCCGCCTTTTCGACAAAGAGTAGAGCGGACAACATGTTACATCAAGAGCCTGTCCGAGTGGAACCCGGGGCGAGTTTTCCGCGTACCTTTCTACAAAGCGACGCAGGATAAACTGATCTAGGGAGGAAGGTCTATGGGCAGTTGGGCACAGCATCTCCGGTTTGCCGGGCGCCAGTTGCAGCGCAGTCCCGGCTTTACGGTCACCGTAATCGTCACCTTGGCCTTGTCCGTGGGCGCGAACACGGCGATCTTCTCCCTGGTGAATGCGCTCATGCTGAAGAGCCTGCCTTATCCGCATCCGGAGCGGATGGGGGCGATTTACACTCGAGTCACCGGCCCTAGAGCTTTTGATGAGCGGCACCATCTGGATGGGGAGCAATGGGAGTTGCTGCGCGACAATGTCCCCGCTTTGATCACTGCTGTTTCGGGAGGCAGCACGGGCGTGAACCTGCAGGCTGGTTCGCGCGCGCTGTACGTGCACGACGGGCGCGTCTCCGCTCACTACTTCGACGTGCTGGCTCTTCAGCCCATCATCGGGCGCAGTTTCTCTGAGGAAGAGGACCGT
>Ga0326728_10009261_pt1 | contig 23816 bp, 21 predicted proteins | sample MB3enrmetagenome_FD_207602 | JGI IMG/M metagenome (GOLD analysis project Ga0326728, IMG submission 207602) | Lab enriched peat soil microbial communities from McLean, Ithaca, NY, United States - MB31MN | ecosystem: Environmental > Terrestrial > Soil > Wetlands > Peat | place: USA: New York... | reverse complement strand
TTAACTTTTCTCGGACATCGGAGGGGGAGGGTCCCCCCACTCCCATAAACAAAGTCGTTTCTTGGCCCTTCTCCAGATTGGCAATGATGCGAATCCTCTTGTCAAAATCCTTCAATTTGGACAGCTGTTTCTCCAGATCTTCGATCTTGGATGCGAAAAAATGAATTTTAGATTTCTGCTCCTGAGTCTGCTGCCGCAATTGACTCAGTTCGAAGGTTCTTTTTCTGACCTGAATATAGTCACAGAGGAAGAAAATGGTGCAGAGGAGACCGAAGGTTAAAAGATAAAGTCCGATCTTAAAGGTCTTCTTATGTATTCTGAGGTGGCGAGTCCTGGATGTTTTTTGGCCAAAGATAAGAACGTTGAAGTAGTCTTTATCCAAAATAACCTCCTTATTTCATTCATTTATGAGCCAAACCGCCCTCTCAAAACCCTATCTTAATACCAGACTAAATATTGTCATGTCAAGATTTTTTTTGTCACTCCCTTCCTTCTCAATTCTCTCCCCCTTGGAAAGAAAAGGGAAAAAACTAAATTTCTTTTTAATTTCCACTAATTAGTAGGTCTTTCACCAAAAAGGATGGAGACCCAACCCCCCCAAAAAATCTGAGGTCCGCCCCTACCCCAATCACCTTTCGGAAAAGTTCAAAAAGGTTCCCCGCTATGGCGATCGATTTCACTGGATGGACTCTCTCTCCTTTCTCGACCCACTCGCCTGCGCAGCCTAAAGAGAAGTCCCCGGAAATAGGATCCACCGTATGGAGACCCATCACCTCCTCCACCACAATCCCCCGAGAGAGGTTTTCCATAAGTTTGGGTAGATCGAGATCCCCTGGCTCAATGAAAAAGTTTGAGATCCCTATCCCAGGCGGGGATTTGATGCCATGGCGTCGGCTGTTTCCGGTCGATCCGACTCGCGACCCTGCGGAGGACTGATTTTCCCGATTGGCCCAATATCTGTCGTATAGATAACCAGTCACTACTCCTTGACCGACTAAAGGGGTCCGTTGACTCGGCACCCCCTCTCCGTCGACGGGCGCGGTGGAGATCCCTTTTGAATAAAGTCCATCATCCACAATCGTGAGGAGGGGAGAAAAAAATCTCTCTCCTCGCTTTCCCTTTAGCGGAGACTTTCCCTTCTGGACCTGATCCGTTAAAAAGGAATGGGCGACAAGGGATAGAAATTCTGAAGCCACGTTGTTGCGAATGAGGACTGGATAGACGCCGGAAGAAATCCTTTTCCCGCCCAGCCTCTCCAATGCTTTCGTCCCGGCGGATCGCCCAACGCTCTCCACATCGAGTTGATTGAAGAAATGGCTGAAATCGAAATCCCAGCCCACCTCAGAATCTCCGGCTTCCTCGGCGACAGCGGTCACACTCACAGAGGTAAGAGAGTGGTCATAGGAAAACTGAAATCCATTAGAATTGACAAGCGTTGTCCTGGAAAGAACCTCCCCGTAAGAGGCCTTCCGCACCTTTTTAATTTTCTCCAGATCCACGGATTTGGCCGACGCTTCTAAAGATTTTGCTTTTTCGATCTTTGCCTTCTCTGAAATCCTCCCCAATGTTTCATCAAAAATGGGTAACGGGGCTGGGGAGGCTTCGAGAGAAGGTGCAAAGTCGAAACAGGGATCTGCAGAGGTCGCCTCCGCACTCCTCACCGCATCCTCGATCACCCGATCGATTTCGCGCGAGAAATTTTGTCCGGCAGAACGAGAGGGATCCGAAAAAGTGGCGTATGAAAAACCCATTCGTTGATGATGTGAAATACGGAAGGCCATGCCCGAGTATTGAGACGTTTGAAGGCTTTCAATCTTCCCTTCCTTTGATTCCGCATCAAAATGGGAGGATTGAAGTAGGTAAACTTCATAGCCATCGATGGGTTTTTTCCTTAGGATACTCAGAGCCTGATCGATAATTTTATCAGCTCCATCCATAGCAAACCTCATCTATTAAATTCCAGTAATCAATTGCTAAATCCCCCCCCCTTGCGAAGGGGGGCCGAGGGGGGATTTCTGATTTTCATCCTTCAGGGGGGACCAACCCGACGTGGAGGATTACCATCTGATGAGGCTGCTCGCCCAGGTGAGGCCTCCCCCAAAGGCGGTGAGGACGACCAGATCCCCCTTTTGAATGGATCCATCCCGGACCGCCTCATCGAGGGCAATAGGAATCGTGGCGGAAGAGATGTTCGCGTACTTCTCAATGGTGAGATAGACTTTTTCAATCGGCACATTCAGTCGCTTGGCTACCTGCTGGAGCATACGGAGGTTGGCTTGGTGGGGAATGATCCACTTGACATCGGAGATGGTTACACCGTTAAAGGCCGCCGCCTCTTCTGCGGCCTCCGCAAATCGTTTTACTGCCACCCGGACCGACTCGTTCGCCTTGATCATCTTGAGCGTGTGGAGTTTCCTGTCCACACTTTCGTAGGAGATGGGCGTCGTTTTCGATCCGCCCCCGGGAAGAAGCAGGTTTTCGCCGTTCGCTCCGTCGGTGTGGATATGGACGGAAAGGACTTCGCTGATCTGTTTTCCGGATTTTCCGAGGGGTTGATTCCTCTCAGAATCGTCAAGGGCTCGAAGCACCACCGCGCCGGCCCCGTCTCCCCAGAGAATACAACTCTCCCGGTCTGTCCAATCGAGACTCCGGCTCATGATTTCTACAGACGCCACCAGGACCGTTTTAAATGTGCCGGCTTTCAGATACTGCTCGGCGACCGAAAGGCCGAAGACAAACCCACTGCAGGCCGCGGTCACATCGAAGGAGACTGCTCTTTCAGCCCCCAATTTCGCCTCTAACCAGTTCGCTCCAGAAGGGCAAGCCGTATCCGGCGTCATCGTGGTCATGATGATGAGGTCCAAATCCTCTACCGAAACCCCTCCCATCTCCATCGCCCGCAGCGACGCCTCTTTGGCCAGGTCTGAGGCGTTGGCGTTCGGCGCCGCAATCCTTCGTTCCTTAATTCCGGTCCTTTTGTAAATCCACTCGTCATTGGTGTTCAAAACCTTCTCCAGATCAAAATTGGTAAGGATTCTCTCCGGAAGAAAGGAGCCGGTTCCCAATATCTCAATCCTCTTACCACCCATTCGCAAACTCCTTTTCGCTCGAAGATCATGCGCTCTGCCCTATGCGCCTGGCCTATTTCACCCCGTGAGAAATGACGCCCCACTGCTCTGCAGTCCCGCCTACGGCGGGATTAGATCCCAGAATAATTCCGGCAGGGTTTGATGCCCCGCTCGGTTGCGAGTCGAAACGACTCCAACTTCTGACGGGGTTCACTCTTTGTAAATTCGTGGCACCCGCTTCCCTATCGAACACAACACTTCATAGGAGATGGAGCCGATTTTCTCTGCGATCTCTTCGGGAGTGATTTTCTCTCCTCCCTGCTGTCCTATCAATATCACCTCGTCTCCCACTGAAACACGAGGGATATCTGTCACATCCACCATGATAAAATCCATACAGACCTTCCCGACGACGGGCGCCCTCTTTCCGTGGATCAACACCTCTCCGTGATTTGAGAGATGACGGCTATACCCGTCCGCGTATCCGATCGGAAGGGTCGCGATGCGGCTCTCCCGCTTTGTCGTAAACGTCCCTCCGTAGCTAATTCTCGCTCCAGACGGAACCGATTTCAGAAAATGGATGCGAGTCTTCAAGGTCATCACGGGTTTGAGTGAGATGAGGGATCGAAATGTGGGAGAAGGATACGAACCATAAAGCATGATCCCGGGTCGAACCAACCCGGCGGCGTATCCCGAGAAGGCGGTGAGCGTCGCACTGCTGGCCATGTGAAGATACTGGGAGGAAATCCCTAACTCCTGAGCGATCGCCACAGCTCTTTGAAAGGCTCTCCATTGGTTTTGAGTAAAACCCTTTTCTTCGTCCGTCATGGAGAAATGGGAAAGGATGCCTTCTGTTTCAATCTTCGGGAATCGTCTAACCTCTCGCAAAAAATCGGGCCAGAGGCTGAGGGGCACGCCTACTCTCCCCATTCCTGTATCGACTTTGAGGTGAACCTTCACCTTCCTCCTTCGTTTCTCTGCTTCTCTGGAGAGCATTTTCAAACAATCTTTTCTGAAGATGACAGGGGTGAGACGGAAACGAAAAATCTGGTCTACCTCCCCTCCAAAAATTCCTCCCAAAACAAGAATGGGGGCTTTCACCCCCCCCTTTCTCAATTCCACCCCTTCTTCAGAAATTGCGACGCCCAGGTATTCCACTCCCAATTTCTCCAATCTGAGAGAAATCGGAATGGCTCCATGACCGTAGGCGTCTGCCTTGACGACCGCCAGGACTTTTACGCCCTCAGGAACTCTTTTCTTAATTTGCCGATAATTAAATTCCAGTGCACCGAGATCGACTTCCCCAACCGTCGGTCTTCCTGATCGAATAAACTTTTTCATCGACAACCTTCTAAATCCGTGAACAAGAAGAAAAAAAGAATAAAAAAATTTTTAACATCAACGCTGTTAAAAGTCAATGGAACCCCGACCTTGACATTCCCATCCCTCTCCTATAATCTGATCCTCGTGACAGACAAGATCCCAAAGCATATCAGAATTAGGGTAAACGAAAAAGAGACCTCTGTTCTCTCAGACGTGACTCTTTCCCATCTCAAAAATCAATTCAAGTCCGATGCGGATGTGATCATCTACAATGGCTTTCCGGCCGCCTCCGATTGTCCCCTCAAAGAAGGAGATGAGATCGTCTTCATCAAAAAAGGAGAAATTCCTTCTCCGGAAGAATTTGAATGTCTCATGATGGCCAGACATACGCCCGGAATTCATCAGAGAATCAAGAAATCTGTCGTTGGGATCGCAGGATTGGGTGGCCTTGGGTCAGCGGTTGCCATCGCATTGGCTCGCATTGGAGTAGGAAGGCTTATCTTAGTCGACTTCGATGTGGTGGAACCGTCCAATCTAAATCGCCAGCAGTACTTCATCCATCAAATCGGAATGCCCAAGGTGGAAGCCCTTCAAGAAAATCTCTCAAAGATCAACCCCTATGTGCGGGTTCACACCTACAACGAGAAGCTGGATCGAAAGAATGTGGAAAGAATCTTCAAAGAAGCGGAGGTGGTGGTGGAGGCCTTCGACCGAGCCGATGAAAAGGCCATGCTGATCAACACGGTATCCGAGAAGATGCCGGACAAATATATTGTGGCTGCCTCAGGCGTGGCCGGTTATGGAGAGAACAATGAGATCAAAACGGTCCGGTTTTCCTCAAAGATTTTCATCGTGGGGGATCACAAGACTGCCGCCCAACCGGGAGTGGGGTTGATGGCACCGAGGGTAGGAATCGTTGCTAACCATCAAGCGAACACCGTGCTAAGGATTCTTCTGGGAGAGGAAAAATAGTAGCCTCATTTTGCAAAAGTAAATGCACCGCCTCATAAACAATACCAGGCCCACAATTAACATCTTTGAAGTCAATGATTGATCAGAACTCTTCTGCGGTGGTGATTACCATACAAAATGGAGGATTTGTAGACCATTTAGTATGACGATAACGGCGAAAATTAATTGAAAATAATTAAATTTGGTAATTATAACTATTCGATGTAATTAAACCGTATATTGCAGAATTTCGAGTTATTACGAGGCTTTTTATCTGCATATCGCACTAAGTTACACTTATGGATTATTATTCATTGCAGCAACATAAAAAATGCTGCTGACTTAAGGAATATACGGGACGTAAGGATGAAAGCGAGAATGCTTCTAATAATCTTATTTCAGCGGCCAAGCCGATTTGCAGTTGTTACACGGGGACGAGGTGTAAGTAATCTTTCAAGGGGGGAGAACTGTCAATGGTAGTTGCCTACCTGCGTCTTATACGGGTCACCCTTTTACTTTGCCTGCTTCTCCCGATCGTCACGAACGTTTGCAGCGTATTGGCTAATGTAATTGTCATCATAACAACTGGTTTCTGGATTGAGACCGCCGTCATCGGAGTCAGCGCCTTGGCCATCGGACTGGTCACAAGTTCGCTAATCCGCAGGATGACTTCTGCCATCGAGAACTTAGCAGATGAGCAAAGCCAGTTCCTGGACCTGCTACCAGATCGCTGGGTGCCGCTTGCCATCGCCGCCAGCGCAGCCGGCAGCCTCGCACTGGAGCTAGGAATCATTCGCTGGCATGGTACAGTCTGGGAGATATTTGCTTTCTACAAGACCTTCAGCCTTCTTGCATGCTTTGCCGGACTCGGTTTGGGTTACGCGCTGGCGAAGCGCGAGCAGGTGCCAGCAGTCATGGTCTTTCCCCTATTCGCTCTGCAAATATTGGTGCTTGTGGTTCTAAGAGGAGGAGTTCCGTTCCGGAGGCTGGTCGGTCTGATGGCTTCGCCCATCATGGAACAACTCAACATGGGTTTTGCCACAGCCTCCAGCCCGGCGCAAATGGTGGCCGTCTATTTCTTTCTCTGCGTGGTAATGCTGCTTACTGCCCTTGCATTCATTCCGGTTGGCCAAGTGTGTGGCCGTTTGATGGAGCGCGCAAGGCAACTTAGGGCTTACGGACTAAACCTGTTGGGCAGCGTCGCGGGCGTGGTCTTAATAATGGTGCTGAGCTTTCTGTGGACACCGCCCGTACTGTGGTTTGTCCCCTGCTTCGCGATCTTTATCTTGCTTCAGGCGCATAGCTTGCGCTCGATTACCATCGGGTTCTTGGCGGTGCTTGCGGCGGTGGTGGTTCTTGACTGGCCAGTCTACTCCATTTACGAGCGTATATACTCCCCTTATCAACTCATCGAGCGGGGGCTTGGGGACCACGGCCTTACAATGATACGTGCCGGGGGGTATTACTACCAAAGGGTGCACGATCTCTCTCCAGATGCTGTGGCAGCCTACAAGGACCTAAGATCCATCGCTCACTATTACGAACTGCCCTATGGGTTGCACCCTAAGCCTTTACGTGTGGCAGTGGTGGGAGCAGGTATGGGTAACGACGTTGCCGCAGCGCTACGCAGGGGCGCCCAGCATGTGGATGCTATCGAGATCGACCCTGCCATCCAGAGAATTGGAGAGATCTACCATCCGGAAAAACCCTATCAGGACAAACGTGTGACCACCATCATCAATGATGCTCGTACGTTCCTTCGATCCACGATGAACCGATATGATCTCATCGTTTACGGCCTACTCGATTCCCACACGCTACTCAGCCATGGGTCGAGCGTACGGCTCGACTCGTTCGTGTACACCGTAGAGGGCATAAGGGATGCACGAAATCGACTGGAGGAGAATGGTGTCTTGAGCCTTTCCTTCTCTGTCCTCTCCCCTGAAATCGGCCGAAAGATCTACCTCATGATGCAGGAAGCCTTCGATGGGAAACCCCCGATCTGCATATGGGCCAAATATGACCGTTCTGTCATTTTTGCGCAGTCAAAACATGGAAGTCTTCGACTGGATCCTGCACTACTTCAGGGGACTGAGTTTGTAGACCGTACCGGTACTTACGCGAATCCGGATATCCAAGCATCTATCCCAACGGATGACTGGCCCTTCTTCTACATGCCCCGGCGCGTTTATCCTATATCTTACGTCTGGATGGTTCTACTCATCCTTGGGGTATCGGTCCTTCTCTTCGGCGGCTTCTTGGGAGAGCGGCCCCGATTCAGCCATGCGGCTTACTTCTTCATGGGGGCGGGGTTCATGCTTGTCGAGACCAAGGGCATCACAGAATTAGGTCTCATTTTTGGCAATACTTGGCAGGTGATCGGGATCGTCATCGCGGCAATCCTCGTGATGGCTTTCATCGCAAACTTGGTAGTGATTAAGATCAGACTGCGCAGTCCCGTTGTTCCTTTCATCCTCCTTCTTGCAAGCTTGGTGGTAGGACTCGCTATAGCAAGGGCCGGCGGCTTGCCAGCCACGCCCACCGCACGTCTGGCTACTTTGATATTACTCACTTCGCCAATGTTCTTTTCCGGCATTGCCTTCTCTTCCATCTTGGCAAGCACAGGAAACATCAGCGCTGCATTGGCGATGAATCTATTTGGAGCAATGTGTGGAGGCGTGCTGGAGTACAATTCGATGTATTTTGGTTTCCAGTTCCTCTACTGGATAGCCGTTTTGCTTTACACGGCAGCGCTCGTCAGTGTCTTATTTGCCCGCCGCCATTCCTGAGAGGTAGTTCAGATTTTTTGAGTATTCCAAATAACGATTACCAAATCTTGCATCATGGTGCGCTGTGGCGACTAAAACATTCCCATGGCTCACTTCATTTTTTAAGACTCTTTAACAACAGCGGTTTCATCGCAATCCGGGAATTTCGCACACTTCAGACAATCGGCCCAGATTTTATGCGGGAGGGTTGATTTGTCCACCCTCTCGAAGCCCAGCCTCTCGAAGAATTCGGGTTCATAGGTGAGGGCAAAGACTCTTTTCACTCCCAAAAGTGCCGACTCCTTCAAGCACGCCTTCACCAGTCTCGCGCCGATGCCTTTGTTCTGGTCCTCCTCCTTCACAGCCAGGGACCGGATCTCCGCCAGATCGTCCCAGCAAATGTGGAGGGCGCAGATTCCGATGACCTTGCGATTCCGCACGAAGAGGAAAAAATCCCGGAGATGGTCATAGACTTCGCTGAGGGACCGCGGAAGAACCCCTCCTCGAGGGGCGTAGAGTTTAATCAACCGCTGTATTTCTTTAACGTCGTTGAGTTTAGCCTTTTGGATCATGACATCCCCTTTTTCGTGTCCGTGTCCGACATCCGTGTCCGTCTTTTTTGGCTTTTCACGGGACCGCTCCACGAGACACGGTCACGATTTCTTGGCGTTCTCAATCATCTCCTTGGCATGGGCTCTTGTTTTTTCTGTCACCTTCAGCCCTCCCAACATCCTGGCAATTTCGTCCACGATCAATTCCTTCTCCAGTCGATCCACTAAAGTAATGGTCCTCCCCGATTTCACCTCTTTCCTTACGCTGTGGTGCTGGTCGGCAAAACAGGCAATTTGAGGAAGGTGGGTGACACATATCACCTGATGATGCTGCGAGAGTTCTTTCAGTTTCCTTCCGACCACCTCTGCCATCGCCCCTCCAATGCCGGCGTCGACTTCGTCAAAGACGAGCACCTGCCTTCCACCTATTCTGGCCAGAATTCTTTTCATGGCTAACATAATTCGTGAGAGTTCGCCGCCGGAGGCGATCTTCGCCAGAGGCTTTACCTCCTCCCCCACGTTGGGAGAGATGAGAAATTCCACCCGATCCACTCCTTTTACAGAAAGAGGGTACAAATCGATACGGATTTCAAAAATGGTTTTTTTCATGCCCAGGGAATTCAACTCCTTTTCTACGGATTTTTTCAACTCCGATGCAACCCTTTTTCTTTCCCTGGATAACTTTTCCCCCAGACTGTTCACGGTCTTCTGGAGGGGCTCCAAGCGGCCCTCCAATTGGGAGAGCTTTTCTTCATCGGACGTGAAGGATTTCAATGTTTCATCCGCTCTCCGTTTAAAGGCAAGGATCGCTTCGACAGTAGAGCCATACTTTCTCTTCAGCCGGTCGATCTCCTCCAGCCTGTTCTCAACCTCATCGATCCTCGCCGGGTTGATCTCCACCCTTTTTGAATAGTCCCTGAAAGCGAGGGCGATCTCCTCCAGCTGGATGAGGGCGGAATCCAGGGCCTTCAAGAGATGCGAAAGAGAGGGATCAATGGCCGCCATGTCCCCTCCTTGACTGAGAATTTTTTGAATTTTCTCAATCGTTGAGGACTCCCCTGAGTAGAGCGTTTCTTCCGAGGCAACGGCAAAATCCATTAGTTTCTTCGCATGAGTGAGAATGGTTCGGTCTTCCTTCAAAGACTCTTCTTCCCCGACCTGAATTCCGGAGGCCTCAATCTCTTTCGATTGAAAGGCCATTAGCTCTCGTTCCTTCGCTCTTTTCTCTTTCTCGCTTCGAATCTTCTCAACCCCTTCTGATAAGGAGACAAATGCTTCGTACTGTTTTTGAAATTCTTCCCGGAGCCCGAGCAGCCCGCCGAATTCATCCAAAATATCGATGTGGGTCTCCACCCGCTGAAGGGATTGATGTTCATGCTGTCCGTAGATGCTGAGAAGCTCTTCTCCAACCTCCGAAAGGGCTCCGAGAGTGGCCAGATTCCCGTTGATAAAAACTTTTCCCCGGCCGGATCGGGAGATCACCCGCCGGATCAAGAGGGAATCCTCCTCTCCGGCGCCCTGCACCTGCGGAGCCTTTTCTTTGATCTTTTGCTTGGCCTGATGGTTTCCGGAGATGTCGAAGAGTGCCTCGACATTCGCCTCTTCTTCCGAGCTTCGAATCCATTCCTCAGTGGCCTTGTCCCCTAACAGGAGGTGGACGGCATTGAGGATAATGGATTTCCCAGCTCCTGTCTCGCCGCTCAGTATATTAAACCCTTTTGAGAAGCACAGGTTCAACTCATCGATAATGGCAAAATTCTTGATTCGAAGCTCGATTAACATCGACGTGTCCGTGTCCGTGGTTCGTGTCTGTTATAGAATTTATCCTAAAGACCTAGCTAACTTGGTCAACATCTGACTGACACGTTCGTATTCAGGCGAAAGAATAAACTACCGATCGTTGTAAGTACACTTCAAGGTTCTTCCAACTTTCGCGTATGGGGCGCCCCGATCTTGTAACCCCCCTCTATCCCCCCCTTAAGTTAAGGGGGGATGAAGGGGAGTTAGGGAATGACTTCGCCGTCTCAAAAATTTCAAGTGCCAATGAATGTGACAACTTAAATACGTCCAACTCCTCCACGGTTTTCATAATGAATCCCCTTCCTTGATTGAAAGGTCTGATTTCTCCCGGACACGGATCACGGTCACGGACACGTCCTTATCTTTCTCCCCACTTGAGCTTTTCTCTCAGCAACTCGAAATAGTGCCGGTAAGGAGATTTGATCAGAAGGATGCGTCCTTCCGCCTTCCCCACCTCGACGATATCCTCAAATTTCAGGGTGAACCCTTGCTGACCATCCAGGGTCAGGATCACTTCCTCAGTACTCGACTTGAGCAATGCCCGAATCTTCACATCGTCGGGAATAATAATAGGACGGATGGTTAATGTATGAGGGCAAATGGGAGTGATGATGATCGTATGGAGCGACGGGTAAACAATCGGTCCCCCTGCGGAGAGATTATAGGCGGTTGAACCCGTGGGGGTCGATATAATTAACCCGTCGGATCTAAAGGTCGACAAATATTCGCCGTTGATCGTCGTCTCAAGATCAATAATACGCGCCAAGGCCCCTTTGTTGATCACCGCGTCGTTGAGGACGATGAATTCTGCGATTCGCTTCCCACTTCGAATCACACCGGCATTCAAGACCTCTCTCTCGTTGATGGCAAAGTCATCTCGAAGGACTTTCTCTAAAACGGGGTACAATTCATCCAAGGTAATTTCCGTCAAAAAACCAAGTCCACCCAAGTTGACGCCAAGGATAGGGATGTTCTTATTCCATACCCGGCGGGCAACGCTGAGAAGCGTCCCGTCTCCCCCGAGGACGATAATCATCTCCACCCCGGTTGGAACCTCCTCTTTGTCAATAGACTCCCAGTAACCCCCTGCGAGGGCTGGGCTGAGGAGCTTCCCCATCTCTCCTTCAATATAGACTTTGATCTTCCTCGGCCGGAGCCATTCCACCAAATTCCTGACGATGGCGGCAGCCTCTGGTTTATTCTTCTTAGCAATGATGCCGATTCGGTTCATGGCCTACCTCTTCCGATATCTACAATGAACTTTAAACGACGAACAATGAACGAAGGTTCATCGTTCATTGTTCATGGTCCATCGTCCATCGTTTATTGTGTGAGGCCGTACTTCCTTCGTATCTTCGCCGACAACTCCTTCAGAACCTCAAATGCCTTTTCCACGGTCTTCTCTTTATCCGGATTGAGCAGATTGCAGGTTGCAGGCGCCAGGAGGGATTGACGGAGCAGCCTTTTTGAATCCACTCCTTTCCGCGAGAGGTCCTCCCAAAAGGTCTGGAGCCTCTCGATCAGAGAATCGATTGTCTCCTGTTCCAAAAGTTCTGTATAGGTAGGCACGATACCCCAGGAAATTATTCCTCCTCTGTCCACAAAACTTCTTAAGGAGGGGTAGTTGATGATCATGACTCCGCAGTTGAAGGAGTCGAAGGAAAGGATATCGATCTTGGAATTCAGGAGAAAGTCCCAATCCGGTTTCGCGCAGAGATGAACGCCTTTGGGCCCTTCCAACCCTTCCAAAAACCGGTCCAGATCGCCCCTCGCCTGGAACTCGGTGTAGCCCGACAAGGCATTGAAGATGAGGGCCAGTCCGGGATCGTCCACCCATACAAAGGCGTTGGGGTTCTTCTCCCTCAGTTCCCGGTATTGTTGATTCACTTTCTTCTGTATAAAATCGAAGAGGACTTCTCGGACCTCATCATGATAGATGATTGCTTTCTGCTCCTCGTCCACGACCTTCAACCCCAGGCTGATCGGGCTGATCACCTGACCCCGGATTGCGGGATATCGGGAAAGGTCTCTTTCCAGAAACCGATGGTAGACCAGGGAAAACGCTTTCGTCAGCCTGAAAGTCCGGGGGTCATCTGCCTTTTCAAAATAGGACGGAAGCTCTTCATAAAAACGGGAAAGGGCGAAATCGATTTTTTGATGAACGGGATCGATCTTTACCCCGGGGAAATTTTCCAAGGCCTGAACATACATGTCTTCGAAGTAGCTGACTTTCGGGAGCTGGGGCCAGAATGGGATGTCCAGAGACAAGGCCACTGTCAGCGCCCTTTCTATATCTTGATGAGGCATAATGCCCATGGCGGTGGTCTGGCAATTGGCTGGGAAGCCTAAAAGGACCATTACGGAAATCCTTCCAAGTGACGCACAAGCTGAAGAATCTCTGCCCGGTTGGGAATACGAGGGTCTAACGCCAAAGCCCTTTTCAAATGAGCAAGGGCCTTCTGCCTGTTCTGAAATTCATGCCAGTAAATGAGACCCAGGTTGAGGTGCGCCAGGCTGTGGTACGGGTTGATTCTGATCTCCCATTCCAATTCCGTAACGGCTTTGTCAAACTTCTTCTGAGCAGCGTAGACGATGGCTAGCAGATTGTGTCCCTCTGGGAAATATGGATATGTCTTCAAGAATCTCTGGAAGGCTCCCTGCGATTCTTCATACTGGCCGGTTTCGAAATAGATTTCCCCAAGAGTATAATAGGGCATAATTAATGTGGGATCGACTTCGAGCGACTTCTTTTCCATCGCAATCGCTTCTTTAAGATTTCCAATTTTCTGGTAGTTGAGACCAAGGTCGTAATATGCCTGTCCATTTTTCGGATCGAGTTGAATGGCCTTTTGGGTTGCTTCAAAGGATTTATCGTAGGCCCCCATATTAAGATACGCGACCCCGAGGTTAAGATACGGCCGCGCCTTATGCGGGGATTTGTTGACACAATCCGTCCAGAGGCTTATCTCGTCCTCCCAAATTCTGTTCCTTGAATAGGTCCCGACAGAAAACAGAAGAACAACCAGCGCAAAGAGTACGGTCTCTACGGGATGGAACTTGATCTTTTTCGTCAACTCTCTTTTCCCTTCTTTTGCCTCCGGGCCGCTTCTATGGATGCGATTGCCTTCTGAACCTCTTCCGCATCGCGCAGGTCAGGCGAGGCAAGGGCCTTCTTGTAATAGAAAAGGGCTTTACGATAATCTCCCCCTTCTCTATAGATCAACCCCAATTCGACGCAGGCATTGGCATTATCGGGATGGAATTCCAATTCTTGTAGAAAAGATTGAATCGCCTCCTCCCGTTTTCCCAATCTTTTGTAGGCAAGCCCAAGATTGAGGTTTCCACTTTCATAATCGGGTTTGACTTCCAAACATTCTTGGTAGGCCTCCGACGCCTCCCTGTAAAGCCTCTTTCGGTAATAGGCAATCCCGAGATTGTAAAAGGAATCCGGAAAATTCGAATCCAATTTGGTAGCCTTTTTATAATAACGGATAGACTCGTCCAGCAGCCCTTTTTGGTAATAAACCAAGCCTAAATTATACATGGACAGGAAGTAACGAGGGTTTAAGCGCAATGCCCTCTCGTATTCTTTTTGGGCATCCTCCCATCTTTCCAGCTCGTGATAGGCAAAACCCAAATTGTGGTGAACCCTCTCTTTCTTGGGAGACTTTTGAACACAATCCTTCCATAGGGCCACCTCACTCTTCCAAAGAGAATTTCGCTGGTAAGCACCCATAGATAGCAAGACTATGATTAGGAATAAGACAGACCAGTCGGCCATCACCCCGCTAAGCTTTTTCATCTTCGAATAACCATCCCCCACCAGGGCCGGGGGCTTTACACTACTGACTCCTCAAAGGACCTGATCGCAATCGGTTTAAGTCAAAACCGGAAACCATTCATTGCTCGGTCTTTCCGAAGAGTTCTCGTTGCAGTCATTCCTGCGGAAGCAGGAATCCAGTCTTTCTCTGGATTCCGGGTCACCCCCGGCTCAGGCCGGGTTGCCCGGAATGACGATCCCCCATTCCAGGCACTGTCAGCCCTGTATTCAATACGGGGCCCCCGGCAGAGCCGGAGGCTTACCTAAATGCTAATCAGGAGCTTGACTTATTAACCGCCGCGGCTGGTTTCAAGAAAGGCAGCTTATATCTCCATTTCTCCATCCCCCTCACCACGAGCAGGCTAAACAGAACAAACGGGCCAACGGATGGGAGGTAAAGTCTATGCTCATACACCATCTCCAGAGGAAAGATCGACGACTCGATCACCAGATTTCCAAAATACCACAGGATGAAGAAAGAGAGCACGGGTCTCTTTTTGGCGGTCCAAATACTGTACCCGATAAGCCCCGCGATGATCAAAATGGAGATCAGGGTGGTCGGAGGATCAAGAACCGTTTTGGAAACGGGGAAATCGTAATCCAGATTGAGACGAGACGGATAGGGAAATATAAGGAGAGTCAAATAGTAAAGGACAACGCGAGATTGAGTGAGAACTCTCTCCCCCATGGTAACAGGGGAAGGTAACGAGGCCCGATATTCATAACCTTCTTTGATCACCTGTATATATCGCTCCCCCCAGATAATAAACCCAAAGACTCCGAGGACGAGGAGAGCGCCGAGGAGAACGAACAGGAAATTTTTCCCCCTGGGGCTCAGATCAAAATTCTGGAAAAAATAGAACTCATAGAGAGCAATGAATAAAGGGAGAATAGCCACATTCTCTTTTGAAAAAACTCCCAATAGATAACTCAGCACCATCCCTCCAAAGTAGAAAACCCGGGGCCGGCCAGTGGACAGCCTTCCCTTGATGTAAAGGACCATGGAGAGGAGATAGAACATCCCGGCCATGCTGGCCATCCTTTGGACGATGTAGGTGACCGACTGAGTCTGGATGGGATGGGAGATGAAGATCAAACTTGAAAAGAGAGCCACCTTATACGAAATGGGCCCATATTTTTCTTTCAAGGAAGGGAGGTTGAATGTCAGAAGAAGGAACCAATATAAGAAGATTCCTGAAGCGATGTGGACGAGAAAATTCACCAGATGGTAGCCAAACACATTGCGTCCTCCGAAGTAGTAATTCAGCGCAAGCGTAAAATATGAAAAAACGCGAATGGAATCTTTATAGGTGTTCTTGACTAATTGCTCCACCCGTTCCCAGGTAAAGACCTTGATCTGGACATTGGGATTTTGTGTGATATTGAGCCGGTCGTCAAACTGGAAGGGGACATGAAAGGTGTTGGAATAGGCTACCAGAGCCACCCCAGCAATCAGCGCAATGGCGATGAGGTGGTGAAACGGAAAAGATCGCCCTTGGGGTTGGGGGGGCAAGGGAATCTGCTTCCCTTTATCCAATTTTCCCTTCTTTTTTCGTTTAGACATTTTGATCTCCTCTCTTTAACCCTCTTTGAAATTGGCTGATCAAATATACCATCCCGACCAATCCAATTTCAATAAGGGTCACCCAGATACGACTGAGAACAGAAATTATCACTGCAACGGGAGCCGCCATTATCAATGAGAGAAGGTAGACTAAAGCCCCTTCTCTCACCCCCAATCCAGCGGGAGCGAAGAGCGCGATCAACCCGATGGTGCTTGAAATAGCCAAAGCTCCAGTCAAGAATAAAATGTACTGTGGCGCCACAGGATAGACAGAGTCAACAAAGAGATAAAAACCGACTCCACCGACCACCCAGGAAACAATGGAAACAAACAATATCCAAAGAACATCAGAGTAGGAAATGGGCAGAGAGACAGGGTCTCTCTTAAATCGGACAAGGGTCCAGTTTAATATTTTTTGAAGGAAGCGAGGGTGGAGAGAAAGAAGGCCTAACACGAAAACAAGAATCAGCCACTCGGATTGTCTTCCCGCATAGGACGGCCTGACCTCTTTGAAAAAGACAAGGGCAACTAAAAACATCAGACCGGCCGCCACGATCATGGTAACGGTCTCGATAAAAAGGGCGACCGAAATCGTCTTTCTCGATTTCCCTTTGGATTCGTAAAAATGGAAACGACCGAGAAGAAGCCACACCTTCCCCGGCAGGTATTTACCCAGTTGTGAATAAAACCAGCCTTCCAATGTCTCCCTGGCGGAGAGTGCCATTCTTAATTTCAGGGTGATCAGGTACCACGCCCAGATTTGAATGAAATAACTCAGAACGAAGAGGAGTGTGGACGAAACGAAAGGAATAGGCCGGAGGGTAAAGGGGGCATCCTTCACCTGATTCCAATGGTCCCACACCATCTTTCCCAAAAAGACGAAAATGGCGCCGATAACCATCCATCTAAGGATCTGCCTAAAATTGAATCGCCCTGTCACTTTTTTGTCAACACCCATATATAGGTTGGAATCCAAGGATAGAGGTGAGGCGCCAATAAACGGATACTTTTGTATAAGAATGACTTCGGAGGAAAAAGGTCGATTGCAAAAAACTTTTCCGGGTTTTGAATAACGGGAAGAGTATAATCGCGGACCCGAATTTTCTTAACTAACCTTCTCAGCCCTCGTAAGGGCAGGTGCTCTTCGTAATAAAAACTCCCCTTTCCAGCAATCTTTAAATAGCGATGCGCGATGGGCTTGGGTAACCAGGACAGAAAAGGAAGATCGTAATGCCCTTCAATAATCATGTATTTGTTCCCTGCTGAAAAATAACAAAACCCGTTTTCCTTCAAGACTCTGTAAATTTCATTGATCATCTGTTGTGCATCTGGCACATGCTCGTAGACATGATTGCATACAATAGCATCTAACGAATTATCATGGAAGGGAAGCGCCATGGAGTCAGCTATTAGAAAATGAACGAAGGCCGATGCAGAATGTTTTTTGGTATACTCGATCGCCTCTTGATCAATATCCAGGCCAATTGACATCTGGAAATGATTTCCCAGTAGGGAGGTGATAATTCCGCTGGAACATCCTATATCGAGACATTTCAAAGATTGCGTCCTGGGATGAAAATCTTGGAGAACACTTATGATTTTTTCGAATTTCTGGGTTCGACCCTCGATATTCTTCAGAGCAGAATCCCCTCGGGATAAATGGAGTTGATATCCCCTCTTCTCGGCCATGGTCTTTTTTCTGAATCCCCCATAGGGAAGCTTATTAGGAACGAATTGTCATTTAAATGGTCTCCCTTAGCCCCGCCTGCAAGGCAGAGTTTGCAGGACGCTTGCCGGTCACGAACAGATAGTCCTTATAGTAAGACATATGTCCTTTCGTTTTTCTCCTTTTCATTATTTCGTGAACAGCAATTCGATGAAACCATCCCTTCGGAATCATCCCATACCGGATAAGATAAAGAAGCCACCAACGGCCATTTCGAATCGGATAATACTTAAGGCATTGCAACTTCGATTCTTTGAAGGCTTGGAGATATTCCTCAACTTTTGGCCTTCTCACCTTTGGATTGTCTGATACCTGCTCGATAAGGTAAGCTATCCCATCTTTTGTTAAAGACTGGGCCAACCTGGAAAGGGTGCTCTTCAATAGTTTCCCCCTGATGATCTGGAGGACACCCACGGAAAGGATGATATCGAACGGGGTTGGGGTCACCGGAAAATGGACGCCATCATAAACCATGAATTCCACATTCTCGGCTGTCCGATGCTTCTCAGCCAAATTGATCATCTCGGGGGTAACCTCCAGACCCACCACTTTCTTTACTTTAGGTGCAATCCAGTACGCAATCCTGCCGCTTCCGCATCCGAAATCCAGAACGACCTCGTCTCCTTTTAGCTCCAGAACTTCCTCCAATGCGATTTTATGGAGAAGGTCGATATAATAATTCTTGCGGCCCTTCGTATCCGCAGGATCAATGCCTGAGGCTAAAAATCCCTTCTCGGCCCTTTCCCCCCAATTTATAGTCTCGACCAAATCTATCCCTTTCGAATTAATTTTATCAACAAATTTCCCACCCGGGAATTTCCAAGTTCTTTACCTAATTCCCAGTGCTGTAGGGAAGCCTCTCTGTGCCTGCCTACCTGTAGCCAGAGGTTCCTTGTCTGGACGGCCGCCGAGGGCTGCCCCTACAAAAATTTTATAGATGCAAGGGAGCCCTCTGCTCGACACCCGTACTACATCCATTTATGCCAAGAGTAGGAATAGTCTCTCCAGTTCTCCACCAACCCTTCCCTCACTGGGTTTGAAACAATATATCCAGCAACTTTCGTGAGGTCTTCATCTTTCCGCAACCCATGGTCATAAAAGCTCCTTTGCCACAGTTTTCCAATCCCTCCTCGAAGCCGTATCAAATGAGTTGTATAACTCTTCCACCGACCAATAAGGTCTATAAGATTTTTTTTAACAGGCGCCAACAAAAGATGAATATGGTCAGCCATGACACAAACTGCAATGAGATCGGATTTCTTACTTAAATCGCCTTCCATTACAGATTGAAAAATGAGCTCGATGACCCATTTCGACAACGGAATTTTGTCACAGGTGCAGATGGTAATAGAAAAAGGTTGCCCCCTTTCTTGGTATACTTCCCTGTTCAAACGAATCGTTTTAAGCTGACGAGTCTGCCCTGACATCTCATAAGCGAAAGAATCCAAGGGGAAGAACTCCCTACCGGATTAAAATATTGTATGCGTAGGGGCGGCTCTCTGTGGCCGCCCAAGCAAGGGAGCCCCCAGAGAGGCTTCCCTACAATATCTCTCAATGCCAAATGAATTTCAACAACCTGCTCCCCCACCTTGAACCTGCCCATCGTTTGCCCAATTCCCACATCTTGCACCGAACGGGATGATAATCTTTCACATAGGTATGAAGATCCATCGTTTGCCCTCCCCACTTCTCTTTGAATTGAAGCAATGAGAGGTCTCCGGGGTCCGATCCCATAAAATCGAAGAATGCATTACCTTTCCCAACTGCCTCTTCTAAAGCAGAATGGATCAACAGTTCATTTGGGCAAAACTTTAGGAATTCATATTGAGAACCATTATGAAAATAATGTGTCGAAGAAGACGAGTAAATGAGCACCACCCCTGCAATTGGCATTCCATTTAGCTCGGCCACCAGGATAGCACCAAATCCCTTTTTTGTCGCGAATTCGTCAAGCGCCTCAAACCACCTTAATGGATATTTCGCCATAGCCCTATTCCGTTCCATGGAGGTTAAATAGAGCTTATAAAATATACGACTATCTTCTCTGGAACCTCCACCCCGAATCGTGATGCCACTCCTCTGGGCCTTTCTAACATCTCGACGAATATTTTTCCTGTAACCTTCCCAAATCTTCTCTTCATCATACCCTCTCAAATCTAATAGAGTGCATTTGGCAGAGATTGACTTATAAGACTCCGGGGGACAGGAATCGGAAAAGGGCGACTCAGTCAAGCGGACCTGATCGATCCCTTTCCTTTTGACCTCCTTCTCTAAGAGTTGCAGAATAGCAGAATAATAAGATTTCTCACCGATCAAATGACCATACGGGATAGAGGCATAGAGAATTTTAAAAATCTTAAAGCTGAGCAATACCCCAGGTAAACCGGCAACGATCTCTCCTCCGTCCTTTAGATAAAAATAGAGGGGTTGCCCTCCCAACCCCTCTTTGAGTACCCGGCTCCAGATCGATTGATAGAAGATGAGATCGGTATGTCGGGATGCAAATTCGTCCCACTCTTTTCCGGGTGAATCGAAAACCTTTAGTTCCATAGGAGTGCTGGTGTTAGTATCAAGTGTTAGTGACGGCAAGACGTACCTTTTTTTCTATCACCATTCACTATCACTGACACATTTTTTTATCACCTCTTTAATTCTCTTCACAATCCACTTCACATCTTCTCGGTTCATCCGGGGATGAAGTGGAAGGGTCACTTCTCTTCTGCTCACCTCTTCGGTCTTAGGAAACATTCCCTCTCTGAAACCAAATCGCCTTCGATAGAGAGAAAAGAGATGTACCGGCGGATAATGGACGCTTGTCTGAATTCCAAAATCCTTCAACTCTTGCATTACCCTGTTTCGATTGATTCGCGGCGTCAACAGAATCGGAAAGAGATGATAAGAAGGATTCCCTTTAAACTTTGGGAAGGGGATGGAAATGTTATTATTCTCTTCAAGTCCCTCTTGATAGATTTCAACCAGCCTCTTTCTTTTTCTATTATTTCGATCCAATTTTTTCAACTGAGCCATCCCCAGAGCGGATTGGATCTCCGTCGTTCGATAGTTGTAGCCGAGTGCTCTTACGTCGTAAGATGAGAGATGACCCCGGTACTTATCCCACGAAAGCGCCTCCATCCCGTGAGACCTAATCCTTCGAACTCTCTCTGCCCACGTTTTATTCCGGGTCACCACCATCCCGCCCTCGCCGGTGACCAAATTCTTATTCGAGAAAAAACTGAAACAGCCTATATCTCCGACCAAACCGCACTTTCTTCCTCCATACTCCGCGCCAGGCGCATGGGCTGCGTCCTCAATCACGTAAAGACCGCGCCTCTTGGCAATTCTCAGGATGGCCTTCATCTCACACGGGTAGCCACCGTAATGCATCACCATAATGGCCTTTGTCTTTTTGGTAACCTTCTTTTCAATTTCTTCGGAAGAGATATTGAGATCTTCTTCGCCTACAATATCTGCAAAGGCAGGCTTCGCTCCGGCATAAAGCACTGCGTTGGCTGTGGCGATGAAAGTGAGAGAGGGGAGGATGACCTCATCTCCTTCCCCTAAGCCAAGGCATGTGAGAGCTAAATGGAGGGCAGCCGTGCCGCTCGAAACAGCAATCGCATAGCCTCCGCCAAGATATCCGGAAAAAGCCTTCTCGAATCTTTCAGTCACGGGACCTGTGGAGAGCCACCGCGAGCGTAGGACCTTTAGAACTTCTTGCTCCTCTTCTTTCCCGATATCAATATCAGAAAGGGGATATTTCCAGTTAATCATCGTGTCCGTGTCCGTCTTCCGTGCCCGTCTTTTTTATTCCAAGGTTTTAGCTAATTTAGTCAACATCTGACTTACCCGCTCATATTTAAGTGAGCAAATAAAATGGGACCGGCATAGATACACTTCAATAAATTTCAAAGTTCTTCCAGCTTCCGCATAGGCGGCATCTCAATCTTGTAACCCCTCTCTATTCCCCCCCTTAAGTTAAGGGGGGATGAAGGGGGGTTAAGAAATGCTTTTGTGCTCTCAAAAATTTCAAGTGCCAACGAATGCGACAGCTTAAATACGTCCAACTCCTCCACGGTTTTCATAATTAATCCCCTTTCTTGGTTGACAAGTCTGATTTCTCGCAGACACGGATCACGGTCACGCCTGCCTGCCGGTAGGCAGGGACACGTTGTTGATAGTGGTCTTCCGGACACGCAAGACGGTCACGGACACGATCTTTATAGCGGATAACTCCCAACCTTAAATCGGGACAAATTCTTTTGATACCATTCAATGGTCTCTCTCAATCCCTCGTCAAGCGTGTGTCGGGGTGCCCATTGAAAAAGTTTCTGAGCCAAATGGGTATCAGAAAGAAGTTGCATCACTTCACTTTTTTCCGGCCGGATTCTCCGATCCTCAACCTCAATCTCCACTTTCTTTCCCATCAGATCAAGAATCTTCTTCACCAACTCTTCAATGGAAATGTCCGTCCCGGTTCCGATGTTGACCACTTTCCCCACTGCCCCTTCACATTTCCCAACCTGAATAAAACCTCTAACGGTATCTTTCACAAAAAGAAAATCCCGCCGCGGCTTGGTATTCCCTAACCGAATCTTTCTATCGTGGATGGCTTGCGAGATGATCGTAGGGATGATCGCCCGGAGAGATTGGCGAGGGCCGAAGGTATTGAACGGTCGGATCGTGGCAATGGGAAGACCGAATGAAAGGTTGTAACTCTCTGCTAACTTGTCCGCTCCAATCTTACTGGCGGCGTAGGGAGATTGGGCTTGAAGTGGATGTTTTTCATTGATAGGAACATATTGAGCCGTCCCATAGACTTCACTGGTAGAGGTATGAATGAACCTCTCCACTGTGCCCTCCTCAAGACAGGCATTGAGGAGATGAGCCGTGCCGGCGACATTTGTTTGGGCGAAGTCGAATGGGTGAACGTAAGAATAAGGAATGGCAATAAGGGCACCCAGATGAAAGATTTTATGACACCCCTTGACCGCCTTTCTCAGGCCATCCGGATCCTTCAGATCCCCTGGAATCACCTCAACTTGGCTTTGAATGTCCTTGGGCAGCTCCTCCAAAAGGCCCTTGTCATCCCTCGAATTGTATCGGACAAAGGCCCTCACCTCTTCTCCCTGTCTGACCAGTTCCTCGGTAAGATGGCTTCCTATGAAACCTCCCGCTCCAGTCACTAATACCTTTGCCATAACGAACCTCTTATCCTTAAACGATACGAAACTTTTGCTTCAACCATTTCAAATTACAAATCACAAATTACAAACAAATTCCAATGTACAATACCAAAATGACCGAAACTATTTTGACCTTACAAGAATGGAGGAAAATATCTTCTTGAGTTCCGTCGCTTCGTTACAAAGCCTCCTGCCCTCTTGCTTATATTTTTCTTCATTCATTTCAACGATTAACCGCAACCAATATCCTGATTCTTTCGCCTCTTTACGACAAATCTTGATTCTCATTATAAAGTCTTTTCTACTCAACGCCTCGTTCGCCTCAATATAATTTGCACCGACAGAACCTGACGCATCTACTACCTGTCTCCCGTATTCCAAATTCGAAATACCTCTTGGCAATTGATTTATATATAGAGCAACATCTTTGGCAAATTTAAAAGTCCTTTCTTCTAAATCATACTGTTTGGCATTTTGGATTTTGTTCATTGGAGCTTATTTGTTATTTGGTGCTTGGAATTTTGTGCTTTCCTATTATCCCTTCTCATATAACAACTTCTTCCTCATCTCCTGGAATTTCCTCTGCGCTTCCTCATAGTCTTCGTGTCTGCCAATGTCCAGCCAAAAATCGTCGCTCGGATAACAGACGACTTTCACCCTTTGTCTGATGAGCTTCTGGATCAATTCAGGAAAATCCAGATATTTTTTAGATGGGATCCATTCCAATACCCTCTTCTCAAAAACATAGATCCCCATGCTGACAGAGTACAAGAACGTTGGTTTCTCAACATATCCGGTTAACCGATGAGCACGATTATATTCCATGACCCCCAATTCCAATTGGACTTTTTTCCGACTCATGGCAATCGTGACCATTCCTCGATGTCGGCGATGATATCTGATCACCTTTTGATAATTGAGAGTGGTGAGGATGTCTCCGTTCATCACGATAAACGTCTCAGGAAGATCCGGGATGATGGTGAGAGGACCGGCCGTTCCAAGAGGCTTCTCTTCTCTCGAATAACGAATGGCCACTCCGTACCGGCTTCCATCTCCAAAATA
>Ga0326728_10009260_pt1 | contig 23817 bp, 17 predicted proteins | sample MB3enrmetagenome_FD_207602 | JGI IMG/M metagenome (GOLD analysis project Ga0326728, IMG submission 207602) | Lab enriched peat soil microbial communities from McLean, Ithaca, NY, United States - MB31MN | ecosystem: Environmental > Terrestrial > Soil > Wetlands > Peat | place: USA: New York... | reverse complement strand
GGTGAAGCGCATTTGCAGCGCGTGCTCAACGAGTACGCGCTCCGCTATTTCAACGTGGCTCGACCACACCCGGGGATAGCGCAGCGGATTCCGGTTCCAGCCAACCGCCGTTCGTTCGCCCGCAGCGCAACGGTCGTCGCTTTCCCTGTGCTCGGTGGTCTCCATCACGACTACGTTGTCGCGGCGTAAGTCCACGGGCGCGCGAAGGAGCCAATACACGGGGATGAATCCTCCCCCGGTGCCGAATATAAGTTTGTGAAGTAAGATCATCGGAGCAAACCGCTTGTTGGACTTCCGATGCCATTGCCTGCCCGCACCTCTTCGCATAGTTCGCGGTGCGTCGCGATCGCCGCTTGCCTGGCGTCGCTCTCCCTCCCCTCGATCGCGCTGGCTCAATCGTGGACGGACCCGACGCTAGCGCCCGCTGAGCGCGCGGCTCTCCTGCTCGCTGCGATGGCGCAGGCCGAGAAGCTCGCGATGGTGCACGGCACCGGCGCCGCGCCGTACGTCGGGAACGTCTCGGGAAACACCCGGCTCGGGATCCCCGCGCTCAACCTGCAGGACGGTCCCGCCGGGGTCGGCGACGGCTTGAACCTGGTGACGTCGTTCCCAGCACCGATCACGCTCGCGGCCACATGGGACACGGACCTCGCCGAGCAGTTCGGAGCGGCCATCGGGGCCGAGCAGAGCGCCAAGGGCACCAACGTGCATCTCGGTCCGATGATGAACATCGACCGCGTTCCGCTGGCAGGACGCAACTTCGAGGGCTTCGGGGAGGATCCCGAGCTCGCCGCGCAGATGGCGGCGGCCATCGTTCGAGGCATCCAGGGCCAAGGCGTGATCGCCACCGCCAAACACTTCATCGACAATGACCAGGAGACCAACCGCACCACGATCTCTGCGGTCGTCGACGGCAGGACCCAGCACGAGATCTACTTGCCGCCCTTCCGCGCGTGCGTCGACGCGGGCGTCGGCGCTGTCATGTGCTCCTACAATCGAGTCAGCGGCACCTATGCGTGCGAGAACCCGGACGCGATGAGCGGGTGGCTCAAGGGCGAGCTCGCGTTTGCGGGCTGGATCATGTCGGACTGGGACGCCACCCACAGCACCGTGGCCTCGGCCCAGGCCGGCCTCGACATGGAAATGCCCGACAGTCAGTACTTCGGGCTCGATCTCACGTCTGCCGTCAATTCCGGCGCGGTCGATGCGTCGCGCCTCGACGACATGGTCCAGCGGGTTCTCACGTCGATGTTCGCGTTGGGGCTCTTCGACCGCACGCCGACTGGCTCGACGACCGCCGACGCTCGAAGCGACGCTCACACCGCGCTGGCACGCGAGGTGGCGGCCGAGGGGCTGGTCCTTCTCAAGAACGCCGGCGGGATTCTTCCGCTCGATGGGTCGGCGCTGGGCTCGATCGCCGTCATCGGAGCGGCGGACGATGCCGGCGCCATCTTCCAGGGCGGCGGGTCGGCCGCCGTGAGCGGGACGACGGGAGTCACGCCGCTCGCGGGCATCACGACCCGTGCGGGGGCGTCGGTGACGGTCAGCTTCGCCGCCGGCGGCAGTCCGTCCTTCGCCGACGCGATCGCCCTTGCCGATCAGTCCGACGTCGCGATCGTGGTTGTCGCCGTGACGTCTTCCGAGGGCATCGACCGCGCGACCCTGTCGCTCCCCGGCGATGAGGACGCGCTCGTCTCGGCTGTCGCCCAGGCCAACTCGCACACGATCGTCGTCGCCTACGCCCCCGCTCAGATCCTCATGCCGTGGGCCGACCAAGCTGCTGCCATCCTATTCGGCGGCCTGCCGGGGGAAACCGAGGGCGATGCCCTGGCCTCGGTCCTGTTCGGTGACGTCAATCCGTCCGGAAAGCTTCCGATGACGTTCGCCCAGAACGCCGGAGACTACCCCGTTCAAGGCGCGGCTCAGTACCCTGGCATCGGCGGCTCGGTGACGTACTCGGAGGGATCTCTGGTCGGCTATCGCGCGTTCGATGCGACCGGCACGTCTCCTCTGTTTCCGTTCGGTCATGGGCTTTCCTACACGACGTTCGCCTATTCCAGTCTCGCGGTGGACCCCCTCGCTACGGATCCCACCGGGACCGTCACCGTGTCCTTCGACCTCGCAAACACCGGGGCCGTGGCCGGCGCGGAGGTCGCGCAGATCTACCTCGGGCTGCCTGTCGAGACGAGCGAGCCTCCTTGGGAGCTCAAAGCGTTTCGGCGGGTGTCGCTCGATGCGGGCGCGACGCAGCACGTGACCGTGAGCCTCGACTCGAGCGATTATTCGTTTTTCAGCGCGGGAGATCAGCGGTGGCTCGCGTGTCCGGGAACCTATTCAGTCCGGGTCGGCTCGTCCTCGAGGGATATTCGGGCGACCGGAGCGTTCCAGATTCAAGGCGGCGCGCTGGCGGGCACGGTTCACCAGGCCGAAGACGCCATTCTGTCGTGCGGTACGGCGGTCGCCTCCAGCGGCACGGGGTACACGGGCTCGGGCTACGTGACCGGATACACGGTCGTCGGCGCGAGCACGACGTTCACGGTGGATGTTCCCTCCGACGGCCCCTGCGCGGTGACCGCTCGCTACAACGCGGTCGGGTCCGCGCAGACGCTCAGCGTGTACGTCAATGGCTCGAAAACGCGCCAGGCGACGTTTCAGCCACTCGCGAACCTGGGAGTGTGGGACTTCGAAACCGAGACCCTCAACCTCGTGGCGGGCGCCAATTCCGTCTCCTACGTAAGCGACAGCGGTGACACCGGCAACGTCGATCTCGACGCCATCCTCGATTGCGTCGCAAGCAGCGCCGATGCAGGCGACGACGGAAGCCCGGCCGGGGCTGGCGAGGCAGGCAACGGGGGCGACGCGGGGGACGACGCAACGGAGTCTTCCGATGCGGGCAATGGCGCAGCGGCCGATGTCGGAATCGCCGATGGCGGAATTGCCGAAGGGAGTTGCCCTGCCAGTGAGCCGCTCGCGGCCGCGGACTCGGGACCGGCATTGGGCGCCCCGCACTCCGAGGGCTTCGGCTTCGGCTGCACGGTGGGCAGGCCCATGCCCGTGCGTCGAGCAGCCGCGATCGCCCTGCTCGCGGTTCCCCTCGCCCTCCTGCGCCGCTGGCGGCGACCTTCACGAATCTAGGGACACACGAAAAGAGGCCGTGGGTTTCGGGGATGGGGGGGGAGATGCGAAGAATTCGGAGCCCGCCAACCACCGCACGCTGCTCGTTGTCTGGTGAATTATCCGGGCTACCCTGTTCCCACCATGGACCTCCGATCCGACGCCGTCATTGCGTTTCCCAAGCACGACGTGTTTGCGACCTACCGCGATGAAACCATTGCGCTGTCGCGCTTCTTGCCCGATGTGCGGAGCGTGGAGATTCGTTCGCGAAAGGAAGACGGGGCCATCGTCGAGGTCGTCAGCGACTGGCGTGGCGGTGGCGACATTCCGGCGGTCGCGCGTGCGGTGCTCAGTGAAGCCATGCTCTCTTGGACGGACAACACTCGGTGGAACGCCGACACGCTATGCTGCGACTTCCGAACCGAGACGCGCGCGCTGACCGACGCGTTTCGTTGCAGTGGCCAGACGACGTTCGCCGAGGACGCTTCGGGCGGGACGCGCATGTCGGTGCGTGGCACGCTCACGATCGATGCGACGAAAATTCGCGGAGTTCCAGGGTTTCTCGCGGGTCGTGTCGGCCGCGCCATCGAGGATGCGATCGGCGGGAGCATCCAGCGCAACTTGGTCGCGACCGCCAAGGCCCTGACAACCCTACTCGAGCAGCGGCGCCGCACCTGACGGCGGCTCCACCTGGCTCAGCGCGAACGCGTATTCGTCCGCAATGCGATCGACGGAGGCCTTGACCATGTCCGCCCCCCCGTGCCCTGAGTGTTTCTCGATGCGAAGAAGCACGGGCCCTCCTGACGAGGCGAACTGAAGAGCCGCCGCGAACTTGCGAGCGTGCACCGGGTCGACGCGGTCGTCCTTGTCGGCACTGAGCAGCAGTGTCGCGGGGTATCGCCGGCCGAACGTCACGTGATGGATTGGCGAATAGGCGTAGAGGGAGGCGAAGTCCGCGGGGTCGGAGGGATCTCCGTATTCCTCGATCCACGTCTTGCCGCTTCCGAACTGCGGATAGCGCACCATGTCGAGCAGAGGCACGCCGCACAGGGCGACGCCAAATAGGTCTGGCCGTTGGGTGATCGCGGCCCCGACGAGCAATCCCCCGTTCGAGCTACCCATGGCGACGAGGTCCTGGGGTCGGGTGAATCCGCGATGCACCATCTCTTCGGCCACGGCGATGTAGTCATCGAAGACGTGCTGCTTCTCGTGCCGCATCCCGTGCTTGTGCCAGAGTTCCCCGTACTCGCTTCCGCCTCGAAGATTGGCCACGACCCAAATGCCCCCTCGCTCGAGCCACGGGAAGACCGAGGGGGAGAAGACCGGCGTCAGCGGGATGGAGAACCCTCCGTACCCAGAAAGGATGGTTGGCGAATGTCCGTTCGCAGCGAGGCGTGCATCGCGCACTACGAAGAATGGAATGCGCGTGCCGTCGGCGCTCTTCGCGAAAAACTGTTCGGCGACGTACTTGGACGCGTCCACGGGAACGCGAAGCGAGTAGTACGACCTCGTCGCACCGGACAGTACGTTCGTCTGGAAGATTTCGCTCGGAAACGTGAACGACTGAAACGCGTAGTAGGCGAGGTCGTCGTCGACGTCGCCGACGAGACCACTCGAGGAGCCGACCGCGGGCAGATCGACGTTTCGAACGAGCTTGCCGTTCTCGTCGCGCAATTCGATCTCGCTCGCGACGTCCTTCACGTAGGCAAGCGCGATTCGATGCCCGACCACACTCACTCCTTGCAGCGTGGCGTCGGGACGCTCCGGCACGATTTCGGTCCAGGCACTGCGTTCGAGATGGGCCGCTTCGACGCGAAAAAGCCGATAGTTGGGCGCACCCTCGTTGGTGCGCACGAAGAAGCGATCCCCATCGACGTCGACGTCGTAGCGTGCGTCCTGTCCGACGACGAGCGGAGTCCACGTCGACCCACGTCCGCGCGGGGCACGGACGTCCATCACCTCCACGTCGGTCCGCACCCAACCGTGTTCCGTCGCGACAAGGAGCCACCTTCCGTCTTTCGACATCGACGCCGAAATGAACGTCTTTGGATCGCCCGTTCGCGCATGGACGAGTGGATCGGTCGACGGCGCACTCCCAAGTTGGTGAAACCGCACTTCAGCATAGCCGGGGCGATCCGCATCGGGCACGGTCCCGGCCGGTGGAACTCGCGTGTAGTAGAAACCGTCGCCGCGGCTCGTCCACGAAGGCCACGCGTACTTGGCCCCTTCGAGTACGTCGACCGTGCTTACGACGCCGGTCGCGACGTCGATCACGTGTATCGTCGCTTCGTCCGAATTGTTTGCCTTGACCGCATAGGCGCACCGACTTCCGTCCCAGGACACGTTCCACGCACCGAGCGAGACGGCCCCGTCAGCGGACCAGGCATTGGGGTCGAGAAGAACTCGTTCGGGCCCGGACATCCCCTCGCGGACCCAGACGGCGGACTTCTCCGCGTGCGCGTCGCGCTTCTGGAAGAACAAGCGCGAGCCGGCGTGGCGAGGGATGCCAACGTTCTCGACATAGGAGAGCTCGCGCAGGCGGTTCGCGATTTCCTCGCGGAAAGGCAGATTGGCGAGTCGTGTGCGCGCGAACGCGTCCTGGTCCCGAGCCCATTGTTGCACTTCCGGACTCTCGGCGTTCTCGAGCCACCGATAGGGATCGGAGACGGCCATGCCGTGGAGGACGTCAAACTGGTCGACGCGCCGGGTCGCCGGATAGCCACGAGCAAGCGGAGATGCGTCAGGGGAGGCCAGAGTCGTCGCATGCGGCGACGACAACGCTGACGCCTTCGACCGAGATGGCGCGAGGGTGCACGAGACACCGAGCACTATGGTCGATGCGCCCAACCACGCGTTGGCGGCCCGGGATATCATCGCCCTTGGGGGTTCCGGATGAAGGCCGGGTATCGCCGATCGTGCCAGGGGTCAGCGGCGTTCCCGGTCAGGGAGCCGCTTCGGTCGCCTTCTTCCATGCCGGGGTCGAGCCAACCTTCGCGCTGTACGCTTCGATGTGCGAACAGGATGCCGGGGCGAATTGCTCACGCGCCTTCACCATGTGGACGACGGCTGCGATGGCGTAGTCGGCGACGGTGAGTCTCCCGCCGACCATCCAGTCGTTCGCGGCGAGGTGTGACTCCAGGACGGCGAGGGCACGATCGAGAGCTGTGCGAGCGCGGTCCGCGACGAACGCCGACCGGTTCTCCGCGGCGATCATCGACTTGGAGGACGTATGCGCGAAGAGGTCGTAGGACGAGGGGTAGATTCCCGTTGACGCGAAGTCGAGCCATCGGAGTACCTGAGCTCGTTGCTGCACGTCGGTCGGAACGAGCATCGCCTTCGGAAACCGTTCCCCGACGTAAAAGAGAATGGCATCGGACTCGGGAAGCGCAAAGCCATCCTCGACGAGCAGAGGCACCTTGCCGTGCGGATTGAGCGCGATGTACTCCGGTTTGCGTTGTTCGCCGCCCGCTAGATCGACGACCACGTACTCGTAGTCGACTCCCGCAGCGGCCAGCGCAGCTCGGATCTTGAGGGTGTTCGCTGCGGTGCGGTTGGAGGGTCCGTAGAGCTTGATCATGGGCTGCAATGTAGCCGAATTCGAGAGCGCCCTCTCATGGCATTCGAGCCACGGCGAAGAGGTTCAGCCCGAACTTGTGGGTTCTCATCCGAATCTCGCTCGACTTGAACCCGACCTTCACGAGCAGTGGCCAGAGATCGCGCTTGTCGTAGTAGGTCTTGTGATCGTCGATGGCGTCGGCGGTCTTGGAAAGCCCCAACCGGAAAGTCGTGAGCTCAAGGGCCTCCTTGCCCCACCAATTCGGGACGTTCAAGACGAGCGCGCCGCCCGATCGCAATACGCGGCGGCACTGGCGAAGCGGTTCGAGGGGTTCCCAGAGGTGTTCGAGAACCGAAATCATGGTCACGACGTCGAAGCTTGCAGCTTCCAGGGTGGGCAGGGTTTCCTCCGCCGTCCCTTCGATGAAGCGCAACTTGGAAACCGCTTTCGCAGCGTCGCCCACGTGGGCGTCGATCCCAACGCCACTGCGAATGTGCGGCAGAAGCTCGCGAAGCTCCATGGCTTCGTATCCGCACCCGACGTCGAGCACGTCTGGCGACGGGTAGCGCGTAACGACGTTTCGTATCGGCCTCTGGGACAGGTACACGCCGAAACGGTCAATCAGTGACAACCCGTTCTGGCCATATGCGCTCATGCGGGGCGTACTATCTGATCACGCCGGCTGAGGCAAGGTCACGCCGAGCCTACCCCACTGCTGCGGCGAGTCCTGCCACCGTTTCGGTGATCGAACTCTTCTCATGGGCATCTTGCCGAAGCCACGCCTCAATCTTGGGCATGCGTGAGACAGCTTCGTCCAGCTCCTTGTCGGTGCCTTTCGCGTACGCGCCGAGCGCGAGCAAGTCGCGCTTCGCTTCGAAGACGCTCACGAACGTTCGCAATCGACGTGCGAGCGCTCGGTGTTCGCAAGACACGACCGCGTTCATGACGCGCGAGATCGACACCGAAACATCGATGGCTGGATAGCGTCCTCGCGCGGCGATTGCGCGGTCGAGAACGATGTGACCGTCGAGAATTCCCCTCACTTCATCGGCTATCGGCTCGTCCATGTCCCCGCCTTCGACGAGCACGGTGTAAATCGCGGAGATGCTCCCGCGTACGCCTTGACCCGTGCGCTCGAGGAGCCTCGGAAGCATCGCGAAAACGCTCGGCGGATAGCCGCGCCTGGTCGGGGGCTCTCCTGAGGCAAGGCCGACGTCACGCTGGGCACGCGCGACACGCGTGACGGAATCGAGCAAGAGGAGCACACGCGCGCCTCGATCGCGGAAGAACTCGGCGTAGGCCGTGGCGACCTGCGCTCCCCGTAGGCGTTCCAGCGCTGGAGCATCGCTGGTCGCGACGACCACGATGCTCTTGGCGCGACCTTCCGGTCCGAGCGAGTGCTCGAGGAACTCACCGACTTCACGTCCGCGCTCCCCGACCAACGCTACGACGACCACGTCTGCTTGTGCGCCCCGCGCAATCGAGCCGAGCAGCGTGCTCTTGCCCACTCCGGACCCGGCGAAGAGCCCCACGCGTTGCCCTTCGCCGAGTGTCAAGACACCGTCGATGACGCGCACACCGGTCGCCATCGGGGACTTGACAGGGCGGCGTTCGAGCGCGATCGGAGGCGCCGCGTCGACAGGCACCCGCTCCCCTTCGATGGGCGGTCCACCATCGCACGGCCGTCCCAGTCCGTCGACGACCCTGCCAAAAAGAGCCTCGCCCGCGCGCACATCGAACGGTCGAGCGGTCGATTCGACTGCATCGTCGGGACCCACTCCGCTGAGGTCTCCGAGTGGCAGGCCGATGGCGACGCCCTCGTCGAAGCCCATGACCTCGCACAGGAGTGGCTCGCCCCGCCGATGGATGATGACGACATCTCCGACACGAACGCCCGGCACGACGAAGCGCAACGCTAGCCCGGTCACTGCGGCGACCCGGCCAGTGATGCCCAGCGTGGGCACGTGCGCTAGCTTGGCTCGAAGCCCTTCGATGTCGAGCGTCATCGAAGCGAGCGTACCCCGTTTCCTCTACCCCTACTCGGCCGATGCCACGCGTCGGTTGGATCCCGAGGTTGCTCCTAGCTCTTCGCCCAGGCGCTGCAGCAGATCGCGTGCGCGCGGGGACAGCGACGTCGGCACTTCGACCTGCGTGACGACGACGAGCGAGCCCCGTCCTCGCCCATCGAGGCGCGGAACACCATGTCCCTTGAGCGTGAACACCATCCCGGACTGGGTTCCCGGCGGAACTGCAACGGGCAGCGATGTCTCTCCCGCGTCGGGTTCGAGCGCGGGCACACGAATCTCTGCCCCGAGAGCTGCGTCGACGAACGCAATCCCTACGCGCGTCACCAGGTCGGCGCCATCGCGCTCGAAACGCGGATCCGATTCGACGTCGACCTCCACAAACAGGTCGCCTGCGGCCGTTCCCCCCGGTCCGGACATTCCTTGCCCCGGAACTCTGAGACGCTGTCCGGCCTCGATGCCTGCTGGGAACGAGACATTGACCTTGCGACTGCGCTCGACCGCCCCGTGGCCCCCACAAGTGGTGCAGGGAGACTTCACGACCCGGCCGACTCCATGGCAGCGACCGCACGTCGAGCTGAACATCACGAATCCGCGCGCGTGCGACACCTGTCCGGTGCCGCGACATTGCGGACATGTTTCGGGCTTGGAGCCTGCCTTCGCACCAGTCCCGGCGCAGTCGGAACAAGTCGCAGGAGCTCGCACAGCGACTTCGCGCTTGCACCCGAATGCCGCCTCGCGGAATGTGATCCGCGTCTGGACGCGCAGATCGGCTCCACGGCGAGGTCCTCTCGATGCACCGCCGAAGCCCATCGAGCCGGAGAACATCTCGGCGAACAGGTCCTGCATGTGGGAGAACACATCGCCTGTGCCGCCGCCCATTCCACCTTGCAGACCTTCGTGGCCAAATTGATCGTAGATTCGGCGTTTCTCGTCGTCTGACAGAACCTGATAGGCCTCGTTGGCCTCCTTGAACTTTGCCTCCGCCCCCGGGTCCCCCTGATTGCGATCGGGGTGAAATTTCAACGCTTCCCGGCGGTAGGCTTTGCGAAGCTCGTCAGCCGTGCAGCCGCGCGAGACGCTTAGGACTTCGTAGTAGTCACGCTTAGAGGACATCGACGGCTCGAGGGGATCCAACGCGGGAGCAGGAGGGGCTTTCCAGATCGACCGCGCGGCCGAACTTAAGACTCGAGCGCAACCTGTCAACCAGGACGCGCGCATCGCGTTCGACGAGAGTGCTGGATCAAGGCTCCGACGCGAGGCATTCCGCCAGAGGACGTTCCAGTTCGGCTTCCAGTTTGGCTTCGAGCTCGGCTATCTTCCACGCGCTCGCCTGCGCTTCCCCTTCGCGTTTCGCGAGCTCGACCGCCAGCGCGTCAAGTCTCGCGCGCAATTCGGCGCACTCGTTTCGCTCGCTCGGCTGGGGAACTGAGATCGACGAGGGGGGCGCTTGCCGGCCCCCCTCGAGCGCCGCAATCGACGAGGGGGGCGCTTGCCGGCCCCCCTCGAGCGCCGCAATCGACGAGGGGGGCGCTTGCCGGCCCCCCTCGAGCTCCCCCGACGCGGCCTGGACGCTCGAGGGAGTCGAGCCCGCAGGCTCCTCCATCTCATCGAGCAGCTCATGGATCATTCGCTCTCGTCGCGCGACCTCGGCTTCCAGAGTTCGGATCGACTTCGCACCCTCGCGAAGGGCCTCTTCGTAGCGTGCGACTTCCAAGGTCTGTGTTTCGGCGGCCTTTGCCAGCTCCGATCGGGCTGCCGCGAGCTGGCGTTCCGCGGTCTCGGCGCGCCCCGACTGGCGTTCGATGCGTTCGGCCTCGAGACGTACGTGTGCCTGAGCCTTCTCGAGTGCGGCATGCAAACGTTCGACATCGCTCCTCAGTGTCCCCACCTCGGCTCCACGCGCCTTGAGCTCGGACGCGAGCTTCGCGGCCTCGTCCCGATGGGCGTCGAGCTCCTTGGCGAGTCGGGCCGCTTCGGCCTCCTTGTCATCGAGCGCGAGTCGGAGCTCGCGCAGAGGGTCAGGCCTGGGAAGCTCGGGGGGCGCTTCGCGGCCCCCCTCGAGCTCCGACATCGACGAGTGGGGCGCTTCGCGGCCCCCCTCGAGCTCCCCCATCATCTTGTCCGGCGCTGATGTCTCCGAGGGTGGCAACTGGACGATAAGGTAGGGTTCGAGCGAGACGATCTGCTGACTGGCGACTGCGAGGAATGCCTCGGGCGCGCCTGCCCCGTCTGCGAGCTGGCCATCGACGGTCACTGCTACGGCGTCCTCTGCGACGCCGAATTCGGCGAATGCCACGCCCGAGAAGGGCACCTGCCCGACCATGCGCACATTGGGGAATTGTCCCGCGATAATGTCGTAGAGCTCGTAGTACTCGAAGTGTTCGGGAGGCGGGCCACACGGCGCGGAGAACACGGCCACCCCCGTCTGTCCCACCCATCGGCGAATCCACCGAACCCACTGCTCGACGTCTTCGAGCGCGCCGAGGTCCGTGACGATGGCGAGATCGAACGCGCTGACCCGAACGTCGGACGCGTCTCGCGGAAGCGGCCGAACGACGAGGCCGCGGGATGCCTGTTTGGCGGCGAATGCGGCTCTCTCGTCTTCGGGGTCCCAGAGCTCGACGGCGCGAGCGCCGAGGTCGAGCAGCGACGATGCGAGACGGTCGGACGCGTCGCCTATGACAAGCACGTGCTTGTCGACAGCCAAGGCTTCGACGAACGCGGCGAGCGACTGCTGGGACGGACGGTGCGGGGCGACGTGCATGCGATGGGGACCCTTCTACCGTCTTCGCCGCTCGATTGCATTACGCAGCGACTCCCGTGCCGGGTGACGACGCGCGGACCGGCATCGAATCACTCGTCCACAGCCCTACGGCACACCTTCGCTCAGGGGCTGTCCAGGGTCGAGCGCTCCGAGCCATGCGGCGCTCCGTCACCCTGGACGCCACTTCGCGGACCAGCGCGAGCGCACACGATCTCGTGGGAATTTGCGGCACCAACCGGGCCACACGCTCGTCCGCCCGGCGACCGGGAAGGGTTCGCTGGCGGGGGAGTGCACGGGCGAGGGCCTCCGATGCCGGACTCTCCGCTCGAACCCGGACGAGGACCTCGGGAGCGCAGGACCATCCCACAGGCGTGGCGCTCCAGGCGAGCCCGAGCTCGATGCCGACCAATCCCGGGATCGGGGCGCGGGGAATCGCCAGCACGCGCAACTCATCGGCCGATGCGCGTGCACCTGCCACGCGTCCCCACAGGACAGTGTGGAGATCGCGCGCGCGCTCAAGCCGGCGGAACGCTGCCGCGATCCATCGCACCGCGTTCCGGTCGTAGGCCGGCTTCGCGCAGATGCCGCGGCCGAGCACCATGAGAGGAACGAATGGAGCGGCGTCGAGAGCCACGATCCAGGGGTCCGGGGCGTCGAGCCAGCGCGCCGCGATGACACCGGCAACGACCAGAATGCCGAAAATGCCAGCAATCGCCCTGCCGGCACGCGTCCGGAGGTTCGGCCACGCCGTGATTCTGCAATCGTCGTTCGAGCTCGCCCGCTCGGGTCCTAGGGGCAGCCAGCGCCCGGGTCCCCGAGCAGGGGCCGACGCCACCGGTGGCCGAACTGCCGCAAGAACCGTCGCCAACGCCACGAACGCCGCACCGGCTGTGTACTCTTCGCGCAGTTGCAGGCCGACGCCAGCAGCAAACGAAAGCCCCCCAAAGACGATCCGGACCATGTGGGGAATCGGAACGAGTCCACCGGGCGGTGGCACCCCCCGCAAGGCGCAGCCCTGCGAGAGCGTTCGATTTGCCTTGGCCATCGAAAGCGACAGCGACAGCGCGACGACGGCCAGGAGTGCGCCGAAGATCGCATTCTGAATCGGATTGGGCCTCTGAGAGGCGGCGCGAGGGTTGCTGAGGGGAGGCGGGGCGGCGACCATCGGCAGTGCTCGTTCGTCCAGGCGGAGCGTGGACACGAGCGTCTGCCCGGGGGACACGTGCGGGATGACGATCTCGACCTCGTCGTAGGCGCCGGACCGGCGAATCACGGCTCCGGGGGCGTCGTCGAGCGCACCCGTCGTAATCGACGATGGGGGCGCTTCGCGGCCCCGCTCGAGTTCCCCCGCGGAGATGGCCCGTGGGGCGTCGGGAGCTGAGGGGAATTCGAAGACGGTACGCGCCGAGTCGAAGCCATCGAGTGGCCGCGGAGACGACCAGGTGAGCGTCCAGCCGGAGTCGCCGCGCGACAGGGCGCCGGTGCGAATCAGGTCGGCTTGCCAGCGAATATCGAAGGTGAACACCCCGTGGGCGAGACCCCGGGAGTCTTCGATCACGAGACGGAGACCTCGATGGGCCGTGCGATCGGCGCGAGCCAGGATCTCGCGACCATCCTCGGCCGACACGACGACGCGGGGATCCACGTCGGCGGCATCGTCCACGCCAAGGATCTCGAGCCCATGGAGGGGTCCACGACCCACTCTGTATCGGAGCTGGAAGTCCACCGACGCCATCCCGTTAGGGTCCACGTGAATGCGCGACTGCGCGCCCTCTTCGCGCCCTTCTCTCCCGAGCAGGCTGGCATCTGCCGAGCCAGTCCCGAGGCTGGCGAGGATCGCGATGGCCATCGCGATAAGGAGCCGAACCGCGCCACGTACGTTCATGTAGGACAATCGTCCCTGACTTGAGCGGTTCAGGCCAAGTTCTTGCCCTGCCGGAGTCCCTGCTGGGTCAATCCTCTCGGCGCAGATCCCGTCACGCGACAGGGCCATGAGACTCGTCGTTACCCCGCGGTAGACGCTGCCGGTAGCGCGAGGGCGCGGCGTCAGATCGGAGTGAACCAGCCGACCTTCAGTGACACCTCTCCTTGAAGAGGAAACGGCGTGTAGTCGAACGAGCCAATCGTGACGCTCTGCGGGTTGAGCGCAACGTGCGCGCCTGCCCAGGGGTCGAGGAAAAAGTCGCCGGCAAAGCGCCAGATGTACCCTCCGCCGACCGTGAACATCGTGCTGGACCAGCGCGCCGTTCCCTGCACGTCGTCGTGCTCGATGGTGTTCTGCCAGATCTCGAAGCCAGAGCCGATCCACGCGCCGTCAAAGCGCTTACCGAAGGTGTAGTCGATGAGCACCGCGAAGGCTGTGATTGTCGGGTGATGGAAGCCCTCGGGGGCGAAGGCAAACGCGTCCGGCGGCTCGAGATGAGCTCCCACGACGCGCACGCGCGCGCGGTTGAGCCCGAGCCACACCTGTGGCGCGTACCCAAGCTTGCCGTTGGCGGCGCTCAGCGCCGTCGGGAGGAGATCGAGGTTGAATCCCACCGCGAGGCGCGGGCAGCGATCGCAGGGCTCGTCGGCGCGCGCGGCGGCCGGGATCGCGGTCGTCGCGCACGCGACGCACGCTGTGCCAAACGCTCGTAGGGCGCGTCCTCTCGCCCACGACGGGTGAGATGCGACCCGACCCGAGCGAGATGCAGTTGCTCGAATGCCGCTCTGTTCCCAAGAAGTCACGCGCGCAGGCGAGCGCCGCCAAGAAGCGATGATATGTCGCATCGCGCGATCCTAGACGATCCTACGGCGGACGACCGGGTAGCCACGACACGACCGAGGTCCAGCGGGGTCGCTACGGATCGAGTGTCTGTGAAGAGTAGGGTTGGGGCTGCTAACGACTCCGTGCCGTGCGTGCAGCGCAACCTCTCGACAGGCTCTCGTCAATGAAACTGAAGCGACTCGTGACCGGCGTGGTCGATTTCGCCGCGACAAAGCCATGGATCGTGCTCGGCGCGAGCGCTCTCATGCTCCTTGGGTGCCTGCTCTACGCGAGACGGCTCGAGCTGCGCGCCGACTTCATCGAACTCCTCCCGCGCGACAGTCCCGCGTTCCGCGCGTTCGAACACCAACTCGGCCGCGTCGGTGGTGGCGCGACGTTCCTCGTCGGTGTCGAGTCGCCCGATCGCGCGGCGAACGAACGATTGATCGACGACCTTGCGGCGGCGCTGGAAGCCGACCGCGCGGAGCGGGCGCACTGCGGCCCTTCATGTGGACCTGACCCCATCGCGTATGTGGAGTCCGGGACCCGCGAGGTGAGGGATTTCTTCGAATCCAAGAAGTGGCTCTACGCGAGCCTGGAGGACCTCGAGGGCGCCGACCGCGAACTCGATCGCCAGATCGCGCTGCGGAGCGGTCTCGTCGAGGACCTGTTCGATGACGACGACGGGTCGACGCCCAAGGGCGGGACTGGAGACGCACATCCTACGGATGGCGGCAAAGCCCCACGCAAGCCGGCGCTCGGGCTCGACGCCTACCGCGAGCGCTGGGACCGGGCATCGAAGCGCATGAACGACTTTCCGAGCGGATATTTCGCCAACGACGCGGGGACGACCATGGTCCTTCGGATCGTGACGAACGCCTCGGGGATGGGCGGCGCGTCTGGCGATGTCTTTCTGGCCGACATGACCCGCCGAGTGAACGGGATGGACGTGATCCATCGCTACCACCCCGAGATGCGCATCGGCTTCGCCGGCGACATTCCGAATGCCGTAGCCGAGAAACAAGCAATTCTTGGCCAAGCGGTCTGGGCGACGCTTGCGGCGCTCGTCCTCATCGTGGCCGGAATCGTTGTGTACTATCGTTCGTTCGCCTCTCTCATCATCATCGTCACTCCGGCCGTACTGGGTGTGAGCGCGGCGTACGCCTTTGCGACGGCAGTATTCGGCTATGTCAACTTGCCTGGCGCCTTCCTCGGCGCCATCATCCTCGGCAACGGCATCAACTATCCTATCGTTCTCCTGTCGCGTTATCGCGAGTTTTGCGCGCGGGGGATGCCGAAACGAGTGGCGCGCGTCGAGGCCGTTCTCAACGCATTTCGATCGGAGCTGGTCGGCGCGTGCGTCGCATCGATTGCGTACGGGTCGCTCACGATTACGCAATTTCGAGGGTTCAGTCAGTTTGGAGCCATCGGGTTCGTCGGGATGCTGTTCGTCTGGCTGTCGATCATCCCTGTCGTGCCCGCGCTCGTCGTTCTCGTCGAGAGGATTTCACACAAGTTTGGCAGGAGGGATCTCGCCGAGGGAATGCGCGACGACGGCTCGAGCGGGCCGCTCCTGCGCTTCCTCGCCGGGGCGACAGAAAAGGGGTGCGTGCCCATCGTCATCGCGGGTTTCGCCGTCTTCGCAGCTGCGGCATCCACACTTCCCAAGTACTTCCGCGACCCCTGGGAATACGACTTCTCCAAGCTCGATTCGCGGTCCTCGAAGGCAGGTGGCGCGGGCGAGTGGAGCAATCGAGTCGACGCCGTCTTCCAGGGCAAACAGAATATATCGGGGGTTCTCCTGCTCGCGGACACGGCCGCTCAGACCCCACTCGTCAAAGCGAAGATTCTCGCGCTCGACGCTGCCGATGCCCAAGGGCGTCTCATCGACGACATCGTGACGATCGGTGACTTCCTCCCCGGGACGCGCCCCGAGCAGGAGGCCAAACTCGATGTTCTGACCAGGTTGCGAGAGCGCTTGACGCCGCGAATCATCGACGACCTTCCGCTCGACGAACAGGCTCGGGTCCGGGAGATGATCCCACCGGGGGACCTGCACGTGGTCGAGGGGAAAGATCTTCCGGCGCTCATTCGCCGACGCTTCGAAGAGAAAGACGGACGGATCGGCACGCCCATGTACGTAAAGTACAAGTTCGGTGTCTCCTTCTCGAACGGTCACACGCTTCTTCGAATGGCGAAGGCGACCGATGCGGTGAAGCTGGGCGATGGGACCGTCGTCCAGACGGCAAGCCGAGCGACCATCTTCGCCGAGATGATCCGATCGATGGAGCGCGACGGTCCGTTCGCGACGGGGGCCGCGTTTCTGGCGGTCATGGTGGTCGTCATTGTCGCCACGCGCACGCGTCGAGGCGCATTTTCGGTGCTGCTGTCGCTGGTCATGGGTGTCACGTGCCTCGTCGGTTTTGCGGCGACGGTCGACACAAAGCTCAACTTCCTGAACTTCATCGCACTTCCGATAACCTTCGGAATCGGGTGCGAATATCCGTTCAACGTCTACGACCGCACGCGTCTGCTCCGTGGCGACATATCCGCCGCCCTCGCGCGCACCGGTGGCGCGGTGGCGCTCTGCAGCTACACGACAGCCATTGGGTACGCGTCGATGCTCTTCTCCGACAACGGTGCTCTGCGATCATTCGGCACGCTCGCGATGTTCGGTGAGATCGCGTGTGTTTCCATGGCGCTCGTCTTCCTGCCGTCCCTGCTTCACGTGCTCCCCGGGTCGGCGCGCCGACCGCGGCCTGCGCCGAGCGCGTAGCCCATGAGCGCACTTCGCGGACGTTTCACGCAAGCCCACCTGCTGGTGTGTCTCGGGGTCATCCTGGTGACCGCGGTCAACAGCTACGGGTACTTTCACGAGGACGAGTACTTCCAAGTGCTTGCCATGACGTGGTCGAAGCTCGGCGTACTCGACAATGGTCACCTTCCTTGGGAGTACACGGCGAAAATTCGGTCCTTCATGCAACCGGCGTTCTACGTTGTCGTCGCGAGGATTGCCGCACTCGTCGGCGTGGAGGACGTGTTTACGAGAGCCACCCTCTTTCGCTTGGTCACCGGCGTTATTTCGTGGACCTCGCTCGTCGCGTTCGTCCATGTGAGCGTTCCATGGTTCCACGATCGGGACGAGCGCCGGGCCCATGTGAGGGTGGCGACGCTTCTCGGAATGCTTCCGTACTTGTACGTGCGCACGTCGTCCGAGACCCTGGCGATGGCGGCCTTCACATTGGGCTTTGCGGCTGCTCTTTCGCGATGTCCCGGGTGGCGATGGCTTGCTGGAATCGCATTTGGATTCGCGTTCGAGTTTCGGTTTCAGTCGGCGCTGCTCGCCCTCGGACTGCTCGCTTGGCTCTTGGTCATTCGCAGGGACAAGTTGCGTGATCTGTGTTGGCTGGCTTTGGCTGCGCTCGGTCCGGTGGCGCTGGGAGTCGTCGTCGATCGTTGGGGATACGGAGCCTTTACGCCGACGCCATGGAACTATTTCAAGGTCAATCTCCTCCAAGGGGTGGCATCGCACTACGGAACGAATCCGCCGTTCGCGTACGTGTACCTCGTCGTCCCGAATGTCTTCGCGCCGATCGTCGTTCTGTGGCTCATCGCGTTTGGTCTTGTGATCGTGCGCCACCCGAGACACGTCGTGACGTGGACGACAGTGCCGTTCTTCGTCGTGCACTGCCTGCTCGCGCACAAGGAGGAGCGGTTCGTTTTTCCGATGCTCGTCATCGCGACGAGTTTCTTCGTTCTCGGGTTCGGCCCGGGCACCGGGCGTCCCAACTCCCTGGCGGCTGGTATGTGGCGCCACCGCAGGGGCGTGGGAGCGAAGGTCGTCGCCGGCTGGAACTTTGGGGGGATGTTCCTCCTCGCGGTGCATCCGCTCGGCTGGAATCACCATGCGCCCTTCTATCGGATGCTGCACGACGCCGCGATCAAAGACTATCGCGCGTACGCGTCGATCACGGTGCGCGAAGCGCCGCCGTACACCCCCGCGGTTTTCGACGTCGTGACGACGACGCCCGAGGAAATCGGCGATGCCCTCACGGAGCACCGAGCCCGACCTTACCTCGTGACGCCCCAGCCCCGTCTCGGGACCGGTGTCGCGATCCTCGACGCTCGAGCGACGCTCGTCGGCTCCGAGATGCCAGCGTGGCAACTGGGCTGGTGTCGAGAGGCTCTCCTGAAGCTGACCGACGCCTACAATGCGGCGGCGCGTCCTCCGCTGCGACGTGTCGAGTGGTGGAGCTTGTATAGGCTTGAAGCGGACAGTCCTCCGTAGACTCTATTTCTTCGACTCGTTTTCGAGCTTCTTCAGTTGTTCGTCCTGTTCGCGCATTCGCGCGTTCATCTTCTCGACCGCTTGCTTTGCGTCCTCCACCAGCGCTTGAGGAGTGGCGGCGAGGTCTTGACTCAGCCCCGTGGAACGTCGCATCCACCCGAGGTACGCGAGCCCCGCCACAACGAGGATCGCCGCGCCGATCACGAATCGCGCGACCATGCGAGGCACAATTCGCAGCACCCACGAGAGGAGGAATCCGCCCGCAATTCCGAGACCGACTCCAATCCAAAGCGAGCGCATCTCGAGGCCCGAGACGATGCTTTTCGGAGGCGGCGGTTCGAGCACGACGACCTCGGCTGGCCCGCCCGTGGGCGCCGGCCCGCCGGGGGGCGTGTCGGTGATGACCAGGCGCCCCTCTGGATTCGTGAACCGGTAGAACACCTGGCCCGAACCGCCGGCGCTGGACGCCGGGCCGGCAGGAAGACTCTTGTCGCCCATTGGGATTGTGCGATCCTCGGCGAAACCTGTGCGTTTGCCAAGCCTCTGCCTCGGTCGGCGCGATCAAGCCGTCGGCTCCCGCCGCCGGTTCGGTGCCGCGACCGTCAGAGAGCGGTCAGGTGTTAGTTGTCCTATCGCGTCGGGCTCGACGCCCTGATGGTACATCCCTTCAAGCTCCCCGCCGACTCCCGATCGTCTTCGGGACGAGATTCAGTCGTCGAATACGGTCGCCTTCTCGCCAATAGCGCGACCTGTCGCCCGTCGCTGAGAACGGGGCCAACTTCTGTGACAACGCTGAAGGAAGCGACACCTTACCGAGGATAAGCTTCCATCGGCGTGCGACCGCAATCTCGTCAAATTACCAGCCGCGCTCACCTACCCGCCATCACATGGATTTTCGGCAACAGGACTAACGCACACTCCAGCTTGGCACACGGCAGGCCATCGGCAGCCGTTGACGGGGTCGCACGGGTCTCCAACGTCGTGGGCATTTTGACAGATCCCTCCATTGCAGACACCAAGCCCTCTACACCAGCCGAATGCGGGGCATGCATCGCCAGAACTGGCGAAGTCCACAGTTTGGCATGTGTTCTGTTGGTTGCACGCAAGCTGACTTGTCGTTTGATCGCAGTAGCCCTCTGTGGGCCCGCACGTCTGTCCGTCCGTAAGGTCGTCCTTGAGACATGCGTTAGAAATGCACGAGTAGTGATCGGCGCACGGATTCTGACTGTCACAATATTGACCCTGAGTACCCTGCGCTTTGCAGATCCCATTGCCGCAAAAATATGCGCCGGGGCACTGCCAATCAGCGGTACAAGTGTCGTTTGGCTGAGGCATGGCCATGCAAGCGCCGCAGCTGAACGCGCTTCCGCTACAGAACCCCGATTGGCACTGCCATCCGTCCGCACAATCTGCGCCAATGGTGCGCATCCCGAGCGCACAAGAAAATGACGCGTAGTTGCAACCAAGAGTGGTCGGCCTAGTGGCGCATTGTACTAGGCTTTGAGCAGCCATTCCTGAGTCGGGCAAAGCGGCCTGCCACTGTACCAACGATAGTAGCTCCGCCTGGCAGTATGAAATGTCACCCGTGTCAATATTCATCCAAACGGGGTCACAGTAGAAGAACTGGTCACACGCGAACTGAGTCCAACTGCTCATCGCAGAGGCCAAGTCCTGCGAGATATTCGGGCTGACCGCTGGTGGTGAGGTTGACGTTGTGCCGCACGCCACACAGGAGATATTGCAATTGCCACTGTTCGTAACACTGGCGGATTCATCGTATGTTGAGGAATTCTCAGAAATGTTGCCGTTCGCCGAGCCTTGAGCCTACAAGGTCCAACACTGTCCTTTGCTTTCGCAGTCTTGCTCAGCCTCATGGCATAAATCGATGGCCTGCTGCGACGAGCATCCCAACATAGTGAGGAGCACGTTCGTGATGACCGATGGTCCAATGAACTTCGTCATGCCTTACTCCTCTTTACGTGGCCATTACCACGCCGATTCGGCCAGACGACAGACCAGGCGTCTGGCACGATTGAGTGACGAAATGTTCCCTAAATGTAGCTACGCGCGCCGCATTCTTGGTCCCCTTCGCCGCGACGAGTCCCTTTTCTTTCTGCATTTGCATGGTAAACGCAAACACTCGGTGGCCAGACCTCCGTGAGGAACCTCACGTCTTCACTGCTCAACACGATAGTGCCGGGACAGTCGCGGATCGCCTACTCTACCGCCCGTCCGGACGCTTGCAGAGGTGCAACGTTGTGTCAAGTGTCGACGCTCCAACGACGAAGGCCATGAGGATGGCCGCCGTCGACGAGCCGGCTTTGCTGACAACGAGCCCACAATCGCCAAACGGAGTTCCCTTAGATCACCGGGAAGCGTCCCATTGCGTCGGAATGACGGACATCGCAGATCCCGCGACCAAAAGGCGGCAGCGACTGGAAAGTCGCGCACGCCGCTTGCTGCCCAAACATATCGTCCAGGACTAGTGTAATCGTGGATCAACGGCGGAACGGATAATTGCTTCTCCGTTTTTATCGGACGTCACTTGCAGTGACACGGCAAATGTGGGCAGAGTGAAATCTGCTGCGGGCGGAGTGAGGACATGGAGCCCCCTCGTGTGCGATCCGAAACATCAGAAGTCTTCAAGTCTTGTGTGGTTGCCGAAGCCCCGAACGACGATGAGGCGGGCGGGCAAGTAGCCGACAGAGGTGCACGAATGCCACGGCTGCCAGCTGCTCGGAAAGCCGTTGACAACACCCATCATGTGAGCGATACGAACTGAATATAGAAATTCAGGGACCCGGCAGGTCCAACTAGGGAGGAAATGATGAACCTTCGCAACTATGCGCTGACGACGCTGATCGGGGCGGTTGCCATGATGGGGCTCTACGCGCACGCCGCGGATGCAGCTCCGCCCGCTCTCGCCCCGGGCGATACGGGCTTTGACGTGAGTCAGTTCGGCTGGTCGTTCAATAACAACTGGCCAAGCGCCTGTTTCAGTGTCGTGGGCGGCACCAAGCTTCGGTACGATCCGCATGGCCTATGTGTAAGCGGGAGCTTCGGATTCTGCGGCGGGATGTCCCTGCTTGCTGGCGAACGGTATTTGGCCGGTACGCCGAGCTCCGGGCTAACGCAGGACCAGGTCAAGGGCGCAATCGAGGATGCCCAGATGAAGACGCTCGACGAGGAGACCGTCGCCCACTTCCTTTTGATGATCTCGTCGCCGAATGAAGGGCACACCCTCGATCCCTTGCACTCGGTCGGCTACTGGATGGCGGACGACTGGGACCACGCAATCATGCCGCGCCTCGCACTCCACGAACCCGTCGTGATAGGCCTGATCTTCGATGAGGACGCGTCGTTTGCGGACCTCGCCATCCCAATTGCCACAACGGGCTTGCCGCTGATGGCTCTCAAGGATGTGCTCAAGCAGCACCAAGTGCTAGCGATTGGCTATACCGAGTCCGGCGGCCGCATCCAGCTCCGAGCCTACGATCCAAACTACCAGGGAGACGTCCTGAATCTGACGTTCACTCGCGGCCATGCAGGTGTGGACCAAAAGCGGCAATCCGGTCAACCCCTAGGGAGCGACCGGCGATCGGTGCGCGCCTTGATGTTTGTGCGGGGGGTATCGGCCCGCCAGGCCGAAGCGAGGTTTTGCCCGTCGGGCAAATTCTCGACCACTGGCGAGGACCACGGGTGCACGTGCGAAACCGGCAAGAAATCATACGGAGGCGTCTTCAAGTCCGAAGCTTGGTGTGAGGGCGCCGTTGCGTGCCCGAATAAGCATTTTACCACGACGGGCGAGTGGCGTGGGTGCGCCTGCCCTGCGGGAAAGAAAAAGGAATATCACGGAGCTTTCAATAGCGAGGCGGATTGTCGCTGAATCGCTGGCTTTTAGCGGCGCGATGCGAAGTGGACGCTCGGGTGGATGGCTGCGCGGTAAGGCGTGGCCGTTAGGAAGCTACGACGTGAAGACTATCGCGATGGGAATCCGAGCTGGCCTCGTCGCATTCGCGCCGATTGCGTCGGGGCGCGGCGTTGGCGGGATTGGCCACGCCGTGGCTCCGGCGCCGAGAATTGAGGGGACGGTACGTCTGGGCGGTACACGCCGGGAACGCCCCGTTGTCTGGTGAACTTTGGGTAGCGGCGGCGGCGTGAACAGATTCCTACGCGACCTTCGTGCCGACGGCCACCGGCGCGGTGGTGGGCCGCAAAGCAGCGAGGAGGGAGGGCATGTTCTTGTAGCCCTTGATGCGCCGGAACCCTCTCTGCGCTTCAGCGATGCCGAGAGCGACCCAGCGTCGAATCATGGACTGGTCCTTCCAGCGCTTGACGTTGCGGGCGACGCGACGCAGCGAGCCGTTCATGTTTTCGATCGCGTTCGTCGTCGCCATGGATCGACGGAGCGAACTCGGAAGGTCCACACGCATCACGGCGAGGGTCTCGTCGAGACCTTCGCGCAGACTCGCTGCGGCGCTGTCCTCTCCATTGGATTCGAGCCATGAAGCGAGTTGCATCAGTTTCTTCTTTGCAGTCGATGCAGTTGTTGAACTGTATGCATCGCGCATCTGTTTTGCTACGTACGCTCGACGGGATTCAGACAAATGCTCTCTTACGTTGCGGGCCTTGTGGACCTGGCAGCGTTGAACGATCGCTCGGTCGCCAAAGACGTCACGCGGCCCCTTTCGGATTGCCTTGCCGCCATCAATGACGAACAGCATGGCGGCGTCCACTCGAAGGCCGCGTGCCACGAGATTGGACAATAGCTCAGTCACGATTACGGTATTCTCCGTCGACCCAGCCCAGATGCCGAGTGGCAACTTCGTGCCATCGATCGTGACGCCCAGAGCCACAAGCACCGAGTGTCCCGCGAAATCAATGCCATCAATGAACATGGCGACAAGGTCGACGTCATCGAGCCTGCGGGAGACGAATTCAGCCAGCTTCTCCGTCGTGGCGTCGATCAAGGCACGTGACGCGTTGCTCTTGCTTGTGCCGCGCGCCTCGATCGATTCATCCACCGGCTCCAAGCTGCGCTCGTAGCCGCGCGTGGACACTCCGAGCGCAATCTGCTCGACCACCCGGTCAGACAACGGATCGCCGTCCCGGAGCGCCTCGACGCTTGGCAGCGTCACTTCTCCGCCCGCACCCTTTCCGCGCAAGCGAACGCGCGGATGGGGCAGCGACGCGTGGCGGCCGCCGAAGGACACCGAGGTGGTGCCCGTGCCCCAATGATGATGCGTGCGATTGTCGACGTGCTTGCCTTTCGGGCCGGCGATCAGCTCGGCCTCGGTCGCCAGTAGCTCGGAAAGTACGACC
>Ga0326728_10009259_pt1 | contig 23819 bp, 17 predicted proteins | sample MB3enrmetagenome_FD_207602 | JGI IMG/M metagenome (GOLD analysis project Ga0326728, IMG submission 207602) | Lab enriched peat soil microbial communities from McLean, Ithaca, NY, United States - MB31MN | ecosystem: Environmental > Terrestrial > Soil > Wetlands > Peat | place: USA: New York... | reverse complement strand
GGACATGGTCGCCAAGGGCTACAAGGCAGCAGAGGCAGACGGCTGGATAAGCTTCATCAGGGAGCGCATCGAGTACTGGAAGGCCCAGGAGAAGGCCAAGAAGATACCGACGGCGTATCAGTACTAGCGAACTTCAGTTGTACGTGAGCACGCCGCGCCGAGAAAACGGCGCGAAAGGCGCGGAACGTCTTACCCCACGGCTAGCTTTTCTATAGGCCGCGGGGCAAGATCACGGCCGCGCACATCACACCCGACCGCTACTATTCGAACGGCTCATAAGTCACGCGACTTTTGAGCCGTTCAGGCCGGCCCGGCGGCGCTCAAGCTCGCCGAGTATCTCCTTCCGTAAACGTATGGAGACCGGGGTCACCTCCACCAGCTCATCGTCATTGATATAGGAGATGCACTCCTCCAGGCTCATCCGCACGTGGGGCGTAAGGACCACCGCGTCATCCGAGCCCGAGGCCCGCATGTTCGTCAGTTTCTTTCCCTTGGCCGGGTTCACCACCAGGTCCACGTCGCGGGAGTGCTCCCCGATGATCTGCCCCTGGTAAACCTTCTCCCCCGGCCCCAAAAAGAGCCGCCCGCGCTCCTGTAAGTTGAAGAGGGCGTAGGCGACCGTCGTGCAGTTGTCCATCGCCACGAGGACGCCCTTTGTCCGGTTCCTTATCTCGCCCGCGTGATCCCCGAAACCGGCGAAGACGTAGCTCATGACGCCCATGCCGCGCGTCTCCGTCAGGAACTCCGAGCGGAAGCCGAGGAGCCCCCTCGTCGGTATCCTGTACTTGAGCCTGGCCATGCCGTTCCTCTGCTCCATCGCAAGGAGCGTCCCGCGCCTTGCGCCCAGGTTTTCGATGACCCTGCCCATGTAAGCCTCGTCCACGTCGATGACAAGGTCTTCGAAAGGCTCAAGGGTCCTGCCGCCCTCTTCCCGCAGGATGACGTGCGGCCGCGACACCTGGAACTCGTATCCCTCCCTGCGCATCTTCTCGATGAGGATCGAAAGGTGGAGCTCGCCGCGACCCGAGACCTTGTACCCCCGGGCGTCCTCAAGCTCCTCGACGGTAAGGGCCACATCGGACAGCGTCTCCCTGAAGAGCCTGTCGCGCAGGTGGCGGGACGTAACGTATGTGCCTTCCCTGCCGTAAAAGGGCGAATCGTTCGGCACGAAGGTCATCGAGACGGTCGGGGGGTCAACGGTGATGCCCGCCAGCGGCGCCGGGGAGAGCGGGTCGGTCAGCGTCTCGCCTATGGTGATCGATTCGACGCCCGCTACCGCCACGATCTCCCCCGTGCCGGCCTCCTCCGTTTCCGTCATCTCCGCGCCCTTAAAACGGTAGATCTTCCTTATGCGCGCGGGGCGGGGTGCGATGTCCGGCGCGGCGACGACGATCTCCTTGTCCGTCCCTATGCAGCCGGATGTGAGCTTGCCGATGGCGAGCCTCCCTAGAAAGGGCGAGTAGCTGAGGGAGCTTACGAGCATCTGCAATGGGCCGTCCGGGTCCCCGGACGGAGCGGGGACGGCCTCCACGATCATGTCGAGCAGGGGCCTCATCGATCGGGTCCTTATCGTGGGGTCGGCCGTTGCGTAGCCCTCCTTGGCCGATGTAAAAATGACGGGGAAATCGAGGATCCGGTCGGGCGCTTCGAGCTTTACGAACAGGTCGAAGACCTCGTCCACGACTGCGTCGCAGCGCGCCTGAGGCTTGTCGATCTTGTTGACGACGACGATCACGGGCAGGTCGAGGGCGAGGGCCTTCTTCAGGACGAAATACGTCTGCGGCATAGGTCCCTCGGCTGCGTCAACCAGGAGCAGCGCGCCGTCCGCCATCCTGAGCACCCGCTCCACCTGGCCGCCGAAATCGGCGTGGCCCGGCGTATCTATGATGTTTATCAGGTGGTCCCTGTAGAGGAAAGAGCCGTTCTTCGACGCAATGGTGATGCCCCGCTCGCGTTCCAGGTCCATCGAGTCCATGAGGCGCTCCTCGACCACCTGGTTCTCCCTGAAAAGGCCGCTCTGTCTGAACAACTGATCGACGAGCGTAGTCTTGCCGTGATCGACGTGGGCGATGATTGCTATGTTGCGTATCCTCGACTGTAACATGGTCCCTTTTGGCGCACCCGGATTATCGATTTATCGGCGGGCTTGACTGCGTGGAGATAGTATACAATGAAGACCCGTGGAAATCAAGGGTTTGAGGGTGGTTTTGCACCTTGTAAGCTGTAGGCTCTTGGGCGGCGCCGGACCCAGGGGAAGGCAGACAAAGGCAGAGCGGGCGGGCTCCGCCCGCGCGTCAGTTCGTCCCGATCACTCCTTTTTCCAGCAGGCCGTTGAGGTAGTTGCCGCACGCCACGGTCGTGCCGTCCTTGAACCGTATCGTGTAGATAATGCCCGTCGTTGAGGACCGCGTCGCTATCCTGGCGACGAAATCCTTCGACGTCTCCACCTTGTCGCGGTTCGCCTCCCATTTCTTCTTGAGGAACCGGGCGGCGGCCTTCGAGCTGTACGCCCTGCCGTTCCTCACGAACTGCGCGTCCGTCATGCCTTCCACGTACCTTATCAGCCCCTCTATCTTCCGCTGCTCCTCCTGGCTGACGGCCCCTTGCTCAACCGCCGCAGCCAAAAGCAGCCAAATGGCTGCCGTCATGATGGCCGTTCTTGCCGACATTGCTTAATCCTATCCTCCTACTTTCACTCTCTGCGAAAGCATGACCCTATTATTAATAACTGCGGGCGCCCGTGTCAACGGCCGGCATGGACCCGGTCCCAGGACACCCTCAGTCAGCCCGCGTCCCTCGCATAATTTTCTTGCACGCTGCCCGTTATCCGATAATAATATGTAGGAGCTTCCGCTACAAAACATTCTTGCCGGAAAAGAACAAAACAGGAGGTGCCGAAATGGCCCGAGTCCCCGGAAGGGAAGAGAAGAAGAAAAAGGTCATCGCAGCCCTCAATACTGCGAGGGCTATGGAGCTGCACGCCATCCACCAGTATATGGTCCAACACTACAACCTCGACGACTGGGACTACGGAGAGCTGGCGATGAACGTGAAGCTGATCGCCATCGACGAGATGCGCCACGCGGAGATGCTGGCCGACAGGATCGAGGAGCTTGGGGGCGAGCCGACGAGCGACCTGGCCGCTAAGGTGGTAAAGGGCCAGAAGATCGGCGCCATCTTCCCCTTCGACACGAAGCTGGAGGACGATGCGATATCGTCCTACGACGACTTCATCCTCGTTTGCAGGGAGAACGGCGACAGCATAACCGAAAAGCTGCTCCAGCTCATCAACGACGAGGAGCAGGTGCATTACAACTACTTCGACAACGTGGACGATCACATGAAGAACCTCGGGCAGACGTACCTCGCCAAGATCGCGGGGACGCCGTCCGCCACAGGGCTGAATACGCAGGGGTTTGCCGCCAGGCAGGGCGGGGCAGCGCCGGCCGCGTAAGGGGCGCGCAGGCCGGGTCGCCGGAGACGTGAGCCTCCGGGCAAAAAGCGGCTGCGGGTAAGGGTTGCGGAGCAGCGGGCAAAAGAGCGCGGCAGCCAACAAGCCTTACGGCCTCGTCCTTTCGAATCCTTCTTCCACGTATACGCCGACCGCGTAGAAGCCGTCTGCCTCCTTGGCGTATTCGTATGGGTTCTTATCTTCGGGGACTGCCTGCAATCGCGCCCTTTTCGGCACGGGGATATCGAGCAGCGGCATCTCCGCCTCCTGAATTCCCGTAACCACGACCCGCACCGTGGGCCGCGTATCGCTCCACGGGACCAGATAGGCGTTGCCCTTGCGGTCGTACCAGCCCAGAAGCCGTATGTGGCTCCAGTCCGTCTTCATCTTCACTTCTCTCTTCCCTGAAAACCCCTCAGCCCTTCGCGGCCTTGAGCTTCCCAATCTGCTCGCGCACTTCCTGAAGCATGTGGCCGTGGAGCGTCAGCTTGAGCTTGCAAAAGGGGCATTCGAGCACCGCCCCCTCCACCATCTCCTCGACCGGGTACTCCTTTTTCCTGCCGCAGATCGGGCACCCGAAAGGAATAGTCCTGCCAGCCATACCCCTCCCTTATGTTACCCCATTGTAGCATCTTGCTTCAAAAAATGACAAGAGAAGCAGTTTATACTGTGCGGTTTTCTTTATAAGAATTTGTTCTTGTCTTATATTGAACGGGCTCAAAGGGCCGGAGAGATTTTCGCGGATGACGAGGAGTCGTGGAGGCGCGCGCCGCAGCATACTTTTTGTGTATGTGAGGACGCGTAACGAACACGACGACAAAGTGAGCCGCGTAACGTTTTACCCCGCGGTTAGCTTTTGTATATGCTGCGGGGCAAAGATCCCGGCCCCTTACTTGTAGAGCTTGCCCACTTCCTGGAAGGCCCCTCTCGACCTCTCTATCACATCCATCTCCGTACAATAGGCAATTCTGAAGTACCCCTTCCTGCCGAAGCCCACGCCCGGGACGGCCAGTATATGGTGCTGCTGCATCACCCTGATGAACTCCACGTCGTCCTCGATGGGAGATTTCGGGAAGATGTAGAACGTCCCCTCCGGCTTTTGGACCTCGAAGCCCGACTCCACCAGGATGTTATAGATGGCGTCCCTTTTCTCCTGGTAGCCTGTCACATCTACGCTGTTCTTCTGGAATCTGCCGACCAGCCGCTGCATCAGCGCAGGGGCGTTGATGAAGCCGAGTATCCTGTTTGCGAAGATCATGGCGTCGATCAAAGGCTTCGCCTCTTCCAGGCGGGGCGAGACGGCGATGTAGCCGATGCGCTCGCCCGCAAGCCCCAGGTCCTTCGAGTGGGAGAAGACCGAGATCGTGTCGTCGTACAGGTTGAAGGCGTCGGGCAGCACCACGCCGTCATAGATGATTTTCCGGTACGCCTCGTCCGAGATGAGGAATACCCGGCGGCCTTCCCGCTTTTTGCGCGCCAGAAGGTCAGCGAGGGCGCGCGTCTCGTCCTCGTGATAGACGGCGCCCGTCGGGTTGTTCGGCGAGTTGACGATGATCGCCCTCGTCTTCTCCGTTATCGCCGCCTCGACTGCCGCAGTGTCGATGCGGAAGTCCTCCGTCGTCTCGACGAGGCGCATCACGCCGCCGTGGTTCTCTATATAGAACATGAACTCGACGAAGAAGGGGGAGAGCACCAGCACCTCGTCGCCCGGATCGAGGATCGCCTTGAGCGCCACGTTTATGCCGCCCGCGGAGCCGACCGTCATAATGATGTGGTCCTGGGTAAACGGAAGGCGCGAGTTCTCCCTGTGGAAGCCCGCTATCTGTGCACGCACCTCCTCGTAGCCGCTGTTCGACATGTAGCGGTGCATCCCCTGCTCGCCTGACAGCACCATGTCGCACAGCCCTTGCTTCAACTCCTGGGGCGGCTCCGCGATGGGGTTCCCCAGGGTGAAATCGAAGATGGCGTCGGCGCCGTAGACCTTCTTGAGCCGCTCGCCCTCCTCGAACATCGCCCTTATCCAGGACGAGCTTTCCATCAGCCTAGATATCCTGTTCGACGTAACCAACCCTACCTCCCCGTGTAGCGCTTGCCCGCCCTCAAGAAACCGGGCCGCGCCTTCACTATCGTCTCCATCGGCACACAATAGGCCATGCGGAAATACCCGGCCCTGCCGAAGCCGCGGCCGGGCACCATGAGTATCCTCTCTTCCTCCTGCATCCTGAAGACAAACTCCACCTCGTCCTCGATGGGCGACTTCGGGAACATGTAAAAAGCGCCTTCCGGCTTGACGCACCCGAAGCCCGCCTCGGTGATCGTCTCGTAGAGGAAGTCCCTGCGCTGTTTGTAATCATCGATGCTCACCGAGTTCCTCTGAAACTCCCCGACCACGCGCTGCATAAGGGCGGGGGCGTTGACGAAGCCGAGCGCTCGGATGGCGATCATGAGGCCCGACACGAGAAGCTGTGCCTCGGCAATCCTCGGGGAGATGGCGACGTAGCCGATCCTCTCGCCGGGCAGGCCAAGGTCCTTAGAGTGCGACGTGACCGTGATGACTAGATCGTACATGCCGAAGAGGTCCGGCAGGGGAGCGTCCGTGTAGACGATTTTCCTGTACGCCTCGTCCGCCACAATGAATATCTCCCGTCCTTTGCGCCTGTGGGCGGAAAGGATCCCCGCCAACCCCCGAAGGCTATCGGCCGAGTAGACAGCGCCCGTCGGGTTGTTCGGGCTGTTTACCAGCACTGCTTTCGTCCTGTTAGTGATCGCGGCCTCGATGGTCGCCAGGTCGAGCTGAAAGTCCGGCCGCGTCTCGACTATCTTCGGGACCGCCCCAAAGTTCTCTATATAGTTCTTGAACTCCCAGAAGAAGGGCGAGGGCAGGATGACTTCGTCTCCCCGGTTGAGCATCGCCTTGAAAAGTATGTTCAGGCCGCCCGCGCAGCCCACAGTCATAAAGACGTGGACCGCCGTGAAGGGCAGGCCTGACCGCTCGGCGAGGTAGGCCGCCACTTCCTCGCGGACCGACTCGTACCCGTTGTTCGGCATGTAGCGGTGCATCCCCGCAGTCGGGTGCTCCAGCATCTCGATGAGCCGGCCGCTCAAAGCCGCAGGAGGCTCGACCTCGGGGTTGCCCAGGGAGAAGTCGTAGACGTTCTCGACGCCGTACTCCTTCTTCATGCGGATGCCTGCCTCGAACATCTTGCGCGTCCACCCCTCCTGGTCCATCACCAGCTTCCTGATCTTGTTCGAAAGAATCACCGAACCCTCCCACAAAAAAAGAAGGCCGTGAAATCTCCACGGCCTTCAAGATAAACTAAAAGGCCATGGGCCGTTGGCACCCATGGCCTTATGCCCCTCGCCGGAGCACCAAGTCACAGGTGCATGGTAAAGAAGTAAAAATAGACCTTCGTGCGCATCATATCCTCAATATACGCCTACGATTTACCCATGTCAAGCGAAAAGACTCAATCCGAGCCGCCGAGCAAGAGTGGTGTGGCCCGGTTGGGGCGAGGGACATTTACCTTATTTACGTTGACATCGCTTCCCGCCCGTCTTAAGTTTCCTAAAAAGCGGCAAAGGAAGGGACTTGTGGAGCGCGGGGCGATAGCATACATAGAGGGTCTGGCCAAGCTCGTCCGGTATTACATACTCCTGGCGACCAGCAAGGCGGGGTCGGGTCACCCCACGTCTTCCCTGTCCGCGGCCGACCTCATCACGACCCTCATGTTCGGCGGCTTCTTCCTTTACGACCCGGCGCGGCCGGCCCTCGCGAACAACGACCGCTTCATCCTCTCGAAGGGCCATGCCTCTCCACTGCTCTACGCACTCTGGACCGTAGCCGGCCGGATAACGGAAGAGGAGCTGCTCCGCTACAGGACCTTCGGAAGCCCCCTGGAGGGCCACCCCACTCCCCATTTCAAATATGTCGATGCGGCCACAGGCTCCCTGGGCCAGGGCCTCTCCGTAGGGGTCGGCATGGCCCTGAACGCCAAGTACCTCGACAGGCTGCCCTACAGGACTTACGTCCTTTTAGGCGACAGCGAGATGGCCGAAGGCTCGAACTGGGAGGCCATGGAGATCGCCGCCTATTACAAGCTCGACAACCTCATCGGCATCATCGACGTCAACCGCCTCGGCCAGAGAGGGGAAACGATGTACGGCTGGGACGTGGAGGTATACGAAAGGAGGGCGGCGGCCTTCGGCTGGCAGCCCATCGTGATCGACGGCCACGATTACGACCAGATCTTCGCCGCCTTCAAACAGGCCCTGGACGCGAAGGAAAAGCCCGTGATAATCGTCGCCCGCACGATCAAGGGCAAGGGCGTGCCCGCCGTCGAGAACAAAAACGGCTGGCACGGCAAAGTGCTGAAGAAAGAGGACGTAGACGAGGCGATCAAAGGCTTCGGGCCGCTGGACAAATCGGTCCGGGGGCAGATAGCGCAGCCCCAGGACCTGGAGCCGCCCAGGCGCACCCGCGCCGATGTGCCGCAGCCTGCGTACGCGGCCGGGGAGGCCGTAGCAACGCGCAAGGCATACGGCAACGCTTTGAAACGCATCTATCCCGCCTTCCCTGAGATCGTGGGCCTCGACGGAGAGGTCAGTAACTCGACATACGCGGAGATATTCGCGGAAGCCTTTCCCGACCGGTATTTCGAGATGTTCATAGCGGAGCAGAACATGGTGGGCACGGCGCTGGGCCTGTCCACGAGGGGCAAGATGCCCTTCGTCTCCACGTTCGCCGCGTTTCTGACGCGCGCCTTCGACCAGATACGGATGTGCCGCTACTCCAACGCAAGCATCAAATTCACGGGGTCCCACGCGGGCGTCTCCATAGGGGAGGACGGCCCGTCCCAGATGGGGCTGGAAGACATCGCCATGTTCAGGAACGTTCTCGACTGCGTTATCCTGTATCCGGCCGACGCCTATGCCACGGAAAGGTGCGTCGAGCTTGCCGCCGCCCACCGGGGCATCGTCTATATAAGGACCAACAGGGGCGCTACGCCCATTGTCTACGACCCTTCGGAGGCGTTCGAGATAGGCGGCCTGAAGGTGCTAAAGCAAAGCAGCAGCGACCGGGTGTGCGTCATCGGCGCGGGCATGACCCTCTTGGAGGGCCTCGCCGCGTACGACGCGCTGAAAAAAGAAGGGATCACGATACGGGTGATCGACCTTTACTGCGTCAAGCCCATCGACGCAGGCCGCCTCGCGGAGGCGCTCTCCGGCGTGGGCGCTGTAGTCACGGTCGAGGACCACCACCCCGAAGGCGGGCTAGGCGAGGCGGTCCGCTCCGCCCTGGCCGATGTCGCCCCGGCCACCCTGTCCGTCCACAGCCTCGCAGTGCGCAAGATCCCGCGCAGCGGCCGGCCTGCCGAGCTTCTCGACTACGAGGAGATATCGCGGGACGCCATCGCAAAGAAGGTGAAGGAGCTTTTATGAGGCCGGAGCGACTGAAGACGCGCATCTTCCTGGACGGTGGCAACCCGGACGAGACGGGGGACGCCATACGCATCCTGGGCTTCCTCGACGGTCAGACGACGAACCCTACGCTCATCTCGAAGAACCCCGGCATCCGCGAGCGCGTGCAGCGCGGCGAAAAATTCAGCGTGGACGCCCTCTTGGACTTTTACCGGGACGTGGTGAAGAAAATCTCGGCCATGGTCCCCAGAGGGCCCATATCCATCGAGGTTTTCTCCGACAAGCATACAAAGGCTGCGGCGATGCTGGAGCAGGGCGGAAAGATGTTCGGATGGATACCGAACGCCCATATCAAGTTCCCCACGTCCGCCGAAGGGCTGAAAGCTGCCTCGACTGCGGTGAGCGAGGGGATGCGCGTCAACATGACCCTCTGCTTCACCCAGAGCCAGGCGGCGGCCGTCTACGCTGCGACCAGGGGCGCCCGCCGGGGAGATGTCTTTGTCTCGCCCTTCATCGGCAGGCTGGACGACAGGGGCGTGAACGGCATGGACATTATCAGGAACATCGTCAGGATGTACCGCGAGGGCGACGGCCACGTAGAGGTCCTCACGGCGAGCGTAAGGAGCCTCGAACACCTCACGGCTGCGATATCCCTCGGCTCGGACATCATTACAGCGCCCTTCGAGGTGCTCAGGTCCTGGGCCGAAAAGGGCCTGCCGATGCCCGACGCGGGCTACAGGTACGCGCCTTCCGGGCTTAAGGCCATACCTTACCGGAAGATAGACCTCTCGAAGGGCTGGCGCGACTACGATATAAAACACGAGCTTACGGACAAGGGGATGGAACGCTTCTCCCAGGACTGGAACGCCCTCGTAAAATGACGCGCCCGCCGGCAAGACCTCACCCAGGGGCTTCGCTACCGCAGGCCCAAAGGCCATGACGCCCCCATCAAGCTACAGCCAGGGAGAGCTCATCATCGACAGCCGCTACCTCCAGACGTGCGACATCCCCGCCACGAAGGTCAGGGTCGAGCCCTTCACCCTCGTCATCATGGGTGGGGCGGGAGACTTGAGCGGGAGAAAGCTGATCCCCTCCCTCTTCCACCTTTTCGAAGAGGGCGAGCTGCCGGAGGCGTTCGCCGTCCTCGCCTTCGACCGGATCGAGATGGACGACGCCGGCTACCGCTCGGTGATGGAGGAGGCGGTGAAGCGACACGATGCGGCTGCCTTCGACGCCGCCAGGTGCGCGGCATTTTGCAGGCACCTTTTTTACGCGCGGGGTGCCTTCGAGGAGGACGAGAACTTCGAAAAGCTCCGGGAGGCGATCGAGCGGATCGGCCCGCGCACCCCGGAAGGGGCGAGGAACGTCTTCTATTATATGGCGGTCCCCCCAGGCGTCGTACCCCTGGCAGTGCGGAAGATGCAGGACCACGGCCTCTGCAAGGGGACGTACGACACGCGGATCGTCATAGAGAAGCCCTTCGGCCGGGACCGGGCGTCCGCGACCAGGCTCAACAGGATCATCACCGGCGCCTTCGACGAGAGCCAGGTCTACCGCATCGACCACTACCTTGCCAAGGAGCCTGTAAACAACATCCTTTTTTTTCGCTTCTCGAACACGATCTTCGAGGAGGTCTGGAACAGGCGCTACGTGGACAACGTGCAGGTAACGGTCGCAGAGGAGATAGGCATCGAGCACAGGGGCGCATTTTACGAGGGTGCGGGCGTCGTGCGCGACATCGTGCAGAACCACGTGCTCCAAATCGTCTCCCTTGTCTCCCTCGAGCCGCCCATAGGCTTCGTCCCGGAGTTCATCAGGGACGAGAAGGCGAAAATTATCAGGGCCATAAGGCCCCTCAACGCTGAGTACATCGACAGGTTCATGGTCCGGGGGCAATACGGGCCCGGCGCCGTGGGAGGGACGGAGGTGCCGGGGTACAGGGGGGAGGCGTCCGTATCCCCCGCCTCGACGATACCGACGTTCTTCGCCGGGAGGTTCCTCATCGACAACCTGCGGTGGGCAAACGTGCCGTTTTACGTTAGGACGGGTAAGCGGCTGCCCAGGCGCGTCACGGAGATCTGCATACAGTTCAAGCGCCTTCCGCTGCGGCTCTTCGGGAGGACGTGCGACGTCCTGGAGCCGAACGTCCTCACCCTGACGATCCAGCCGGACGAGCACATCGCCCTGCGGTTCCTCGTCAAATACCCATTTTCCTCGAACCAGCTCTGCCCGGTGCGGATGGACTTCTGCTACGAAGAGGCGTTCAAGACCAGGCACCTCGACGACTACGAGCGCATCCTCCTCGACGTGGTGAAAGGCGACCTGACGCTTTTCGTCAGGGAGGACACCATCGAGGATATGTGGGGGGTCGTAGACCCGATCAACGAGCGGTGGGAAGCAAACCCTCCTTCCGATTTCCCGAACTACGCGGCGGGCACGTGGGGACCTCCCGAGGCGGAGAGGCTCATGCAGCAGGAAGGCAGGTCTTGGCTCACCCCGTAGCGCGGGGGCGCGGAAGGCGGCTCGTCCTCGTCTTCGATGCGCCGTCATCGATATACCCGTACATCGTCGAGAAAATCCGGGAGATGTCGTCGGCTGCCGTTGCCGAAAGAGGGTTGTTCGTTGCGGCCCTCTCCGGGGGGCAGACGCCCGTGGGCTTATATGAGGAAATGGCTGCGGCCGGAGACATCGACTGGAAAAGGACCCACGTTTTCCTGGCGGATGAGCGCTTCGTGCCGCCAACGGATCGCCGCAGTAACTTTGCCATGATAAAGGCCACGCTTCTCGACGCAGTGCCCATTCCGGTCCGGAACGTGCACCCTGTGCCGGTGAAAGGCAGAGACGCCGAGGCCTGCGCGCTGCGGTATGCGGAGGAGGTCCGCGCCTTCTTCGCCGCGCACGGCGGCCTTGCAACCGGAGAAATGCCCCGGTTCGACCTCGTCATGCTCGGCATGGGGGAGGACGGTCACACGGCATCCCTCTTCCCCGGGTCTGATATACTCGAAGAGAAGAGGCAGCCCGTGCGGGCCGTGCCGCCGGATGGCGAGCGGACTGCCCGCATCACCCTGACCCTGCCCGCCATAAATAGCGGGCGAAACGTCTTCTTCCTCGTAACGGGCGCAAACAAGGCAGAGGCCTTACGGCGCGTGGTCGAGGAGGGGGATCAGGCCCTGCCGGCAGCGCGCGTGTCGCCCTATTCGGGCCGGCTCGTTTTTCTTTGCGACAAGGAGGCGGCGGCTTTGCTCCAGGCGATGGAGATGGGGCCGGGTTAATTCCGCGCCTTTTCCGCCGTTTTCATCGGGCTTCCGGCTCGACGGTTGCGACCCACGCCACCGCCGAGGAGCGTGGGTACCCCGCTTATGTCCAGTCTCGCCGGCCGCCCTCGAAAAACAGCGAAAAATCCATCGAAATTTCCTCCGGTCCCTGTTTCCTCAATCCGCGGGAGGGCATCTGCGGGCGGCGTGGTGGCCCGGTTTTCCTGTAAGCTACGGTTTTCTCTTCTTTTTTCTAACAGATATGTTTGTTGTATATTAGCATGGTAGGCAGAGATAGGTTAACGTATTTGAACAGAGCCAACCGAAACTGAAAACCTGAATGACGGTATCATAATTACCAGTCACAGGAGGTCAAAATGGCAGATTTTCTCTATTGCGGGACTAACCCGCCGGTCGATGCCTCCGGAACACAAGAATTACTTATTGGTGAATTCCATGCGATTTGGTGCCCTCCGCGGAAGAACTGGCTTCGGGTGATCGAGTCTGGCTCGCATGGCGTTCACTGACAACGGGCGTGACAAGACTCCTCGGCGGCGGTCGGGTCGTAAGAACAATGAAAGGCGACGTCATTTGGACCAATCATACCCTACCGCGGGCTAGACCAGCCGCTGAAATGCTTGGCTATCATGGCCCGTCTAACATGGGGTTCCTGCATTTAACGGAGGTTGTGAGCCCCAATGGTCACCCTGTCGTGCATTTGGGTAAGATCTCCACTGGCCTAAACTCAGTTAGCCCGAAACAACTGCAAGCACTTACACATCTCTTGGAAATTCCATAGCGATTTATGCTTGACTGTGTTCCCTCTCCTTCTTTGATGCTCCGTAATCGTGACGCTCCACGTATTACTTTTCAATCCCCCCTTATCACCCTCGGCTCACGGAACCAGTGAAAACCCGTACTGCCGGAAATGGCCCCCTTGAGCAATACGCATACGGGGAGAGCCGATACCGCGCCTTGCGGATGAGCAAGCCGGAGCTTGCGGCCGGGTCATTTTTCCGCTATGTGCCCGTCTCGCCTGAGCCGCAGCGCGTAAACGTACTAAAATGTACTATTTCGGCGGGCGTTCGGCGGCCAAGAAAGAAAAAAACGGCTTCGGCGCGTAGCGCGAAACGGCCGGCCCTACCGGACCCCTCTGACGCGATAGACGAAATCGTAGGCAAGGATGTCTTCCCACTGATAGCCCTTCGAGGTCGAGCGTGTGTCGTCCGGTCCACTGTACGACTTGCCCGGTAAGAAAAACCACGTCACTATCGCCTCCCCCGAATGGCGCACGATGATCCAGTGCTTCCCTTGTTGCAGCATCGTCTCGGTCGTCCCCTGGGGGAACCTGAAGGTCATCCAGGAGTAGCCCGGCCTTCGCGGGAAGTTGTCGAGGAAGACGGGGAGCGACCGGCAGCCTTCCAGGGCCGGCTTGCCGCCGGCGTCCGCTACTACGTCCATGTATAGCGTGCCGTCGCCGCCGAAGTTGTGCATGGCGAGAGAGACGTCCCGCAGCCGCATCGGGGCGTCGAGGGTGAACGCCTGGGCGTAGACGTACGTCGAGGTGACGTACTCGGCCGTCTCCGCATCGAGGAGCTTCGATCCCCTGCCGCCAGAGATGCTGTACGTCGCTACGAGACTTGGAAACTCCATGTCCCCGAGGACAACCTCCCTGGCGGCGGACGGCGGACGGACGGCAGGCGGCAGGCCGGGACCGGGAGGCTGCGGAGGCATGGCCGAGGGCGGCGCCACCGGCGGTGGGGGCGTCACGGAGGGCGGCTTGGGCGTTACCACCTGCGGCGGCGCTACGGGCGGCCGGGGAGCTGCGGGCGGCCCCTCCCTGGAGACAGGACCGGGTGAAGGCGGTACCTGGGAGGGTGGTACGACCGGCTTTCCGACGGCAGGGCCGGGAACAGCCGGTTTCTGCGGGGCGGGCGGAACCGGCGGCGCAGGAGGAACCGGCGGCGCAGGAGGAACCGGCGGCGCAGTCGCCGCAGGCCCAGCCACCGGTCCGGGCACGACCCCGGGCCCCTGCCCTTCCGGCGGCGGCTCGGCCGACGCCACCAGCATCCCTTCCGGACCCGCTGCAAGGTCCTTCAGGTTGTTGCTCATGACGTGCGACTTAGGCGCATCCTGCATCAGGACGGGCTGCACCCTGACCGCGTCCTCAAGGAAGCGGGCGTCGATGGAGCTTGCATAGGCCGGCGCATAGGGCACGCCGGTCCAGCTTTCCGCTATATCCGACGTGTCCGTCCCGTGGGACTCCTTAACGTGCCGCGTCGACGTAAACTGTTTCGACTGCTTCGGGTCGTAAGAGAGCCAGCCCAGGTCAGGGAAATAGACCTCGATCCAGGCGTGCCCCCCCTTGCCCATCGTCTGGACGAGGCTCCGCACACCGTCCATCGGCACCTTGAGCTGCTTGTCGAGGGTCGTCCCGCCCACGACGCGCGCCGGTATGCCCGCAGCCCGCAGCAGGGCCGCCGAGAGGTGCGCCGAGTTCGAGCAGTTGCCCGACCGGTCGCGCAGCGTCGAGACCGCGTCGTACATCGTGGGGTTATAAACGTACCTGATGTTGTCGGCGATATAGTTGATGACTGCCGTGACCGCCTGGAACTCGGTCGTCGCCCGGCGTGTAAGCTCGCGCGAGAGCGCCCTGATCTCCGGGCTTTCCGCCTGCACAAGGGGGGTGGACTTGAGGTACTGCCTCTCCGCGGTCCCCACGCCCGTCGGCGGGAAAGGTACCCTGCTCTCCATCTTGTTGAGGGCCGCGCTCACGCGCGCGTCGAAGGAGATCTTTACCTCAGGGTCCGTCCTTAGGTTGCGCCAGGTGACCTTCCTGCGGAGGTTGCCGAGGTGGTCCCGCTCCTCCTTGACGGAGGCCGGCTGGGGCATGATATCGACCCTGATATCGCTTATCTGCTGCGAGAGCACACGGTTGGAGAAGCTCGCCGGGATGGCGAGGTCAACGGTCAGCTCCGAGAGCGGGCGGTCCAAGGTCCAGCGCATCTCCTTCGAGATGCGCAGGTTGCTCTCAAGCCGCCCTTCAAGGACGATCGTGTCGCCATACGCCCGCGATGCCCAGGTTGCAAGCGCACCGCAGAGCAGGAGCGCCGGGACGGCGAGGAAAACCCCCGCCCGCAACGCCGCCGGAAAGCCTGCACGTCCTCCCGGCGTACCCCGCGCAGCGCCGCGAGTGCGAAGGCGGGAAGCGCCTCTTCTCATTTCAGCACGAAGGCTATCCTGGCCCCGGCGAGGAAGTTCGTCTTCTGGTTCGCCGAGAATATCTTGCTCGCGTCCTCGTCGGTCACCTGAAGGTCCGTCGGGCCGGCCGTCCCTGCCGCTTTAACGATCAGCGGGTTCGTCACGCCCCTGCCCTGGAGCGCGCTTTTCGCCTTATCGACGCTGTTCGTATATTCTCCGCACCCCTTCTCGACGAGGATCTTCTGGGCAACGCGGGACGGGTCGTAGAGCACCTCGCCCCTAATCGTGAATATCCGGTTGATGAGGGCCGGCCGGAAGGACTGCCCGGTCGCATCGATTATCATGCCGTCATAAGGCTCGACGGGCATGGGCGCAACGATGGGCGGCGGGGCCGCCGGGCGGGCGGGGGTTGCTATCGCCGGAGCCACGGCCGGGTCGCCCATGAGCCGCCTGTACATCATATCGCTGAAGCTTGCCGGTCCGCTCATGCCGATCTTGATGAGGACCGTCGCCGCGCCCTCCTGGTCGTTATAGTCCTTGTAGATCACCTGCGCGCCCTTGATGAAGGCGCTCACCGCGGTCCGCACGGTGTCGTACCGTATCTGCATATCCTTCGTCGTCGTATCGCCGACGACGGCAACACCGTCCAGGAACTGGGCGAGGTTCCTGTATGCCACGACCTCGGCCGCGCGCTGGGCTGTCAGCCGCCTCTGGCCTACCGACGTCGATCCGGCCGCAGGCAGCCCCTGCCCTTCCATCACGATGTAGCCGTCAGTAAACGCCTGGGTGACCGTCCTCGTTATCGAAAGGTTCTCCTGGTGGAGCCACCGGTTGGTCGCCGCGAACCGATCGTCCGCCTGCGGGATGCCGGTCTGCTGGGCAAGGGCGTTGCCCGCCAGCGACGCGAGCGCGGCAAGCGCAACGAGGGCTGAAACGAGGTGAATGGACAGCGTCTTCTTCATGGCAACCTCCTTACTGTTAATGACCATACATCTTCTGCTTGAGCGTCCTGACCGCAAGCACGGCGTCGGCCCCCGTAACGGGGTCGTCCACCCTGAAATACCCGCTGGTCTCCCCCTCCATCAGCCCCCGCGTAGTCGCGTTCATGACCGCGTTATAATAGCGCGAAGTGGGCTTTATGTCGCTGAAGGGCGATTTTTCCTGCCCCAGGTAAGCGGACGCAATCTTCTCGTCGCGGGTCGCCTTGATGAGCATATCTTCGAGGATGAACGCCATCTCGCCCCTCTTGACCGCCTTTGCCCCCTGGAAGAGATAGCCGCCCGTAGGCTTGTCGTAGGCGGGCTCGAGCCCCCTCAGGTTCCACCTGAGCACGGTGAGGATCTCTTCGCGCACGGGGCTGTCCGCGATGTCGATGGGGACGGGCAGAGGGTGCGGTTTGCCCGCCGAGGGGCCGACGTTGAGGGCGTCCGGCCCGAGCTCGTGGGTAAGCAGGGAAGTAAGCTCCGCCCTGGTGACGACGGCCTTGACCGCTATCTTCTTGCCGAGGTCTGAGACTGTCTGGCCGGCCATTGCGCGCACGGTCCTGTCGGTCTGGTTCCAAGCGCGGTCCGCCTTTGCGTTCCACTTGGATACGCTCTTGGCGTCGAGGACAGCCTTGAACCTCCCCTTGGCTGCGTTGAAGTCCTGCGCCTCCCTGAAGGCAAGGCCCATGTAGTAATCGGCAGCTTCCCTGCCCTCGTAATAAAGCAAGTCGGCGTCTTTCAAGTCGAGCGCCTCGGTGCGGCTGTAAGCGGCCTTAGCCGTCTTGATGAAGTCGGGCCCTGCCAGCGCCGTCTGGGTGCGTATAACGGCCACCGCGTGGGCGAACTTGTCCGCGTTGGTGGCTGCCGACGAGTTGGCCTTCTTCAGGTAGTCGGCCATCGACTTCTCGCTCGCTGCCCTGGCCGCCTGGTCCGGGGTGGCAGCCGCCTCTTTGGCGGCGATGATGGCGAGGCCGTCATAGGCCGGCGGGAAGTCCGCCTGGCAGTAAAGGGCGCGGTCGAACCTGGCGCGCGCAGACAGAAGCTGCCCCTTCTCGATGAGCTCCATGCCCGTAACGTAGTGAAGCCGCGGGTTGTCCTCCGGGCCGGTGCACTGCGCCACCTTGCCGGCCGAGCAGCCCCAGCAGGTCGCAAGTACGGCCAAGACGATGAACATTATGCAGAACCTGTAGCCACTCCTCATATCGTCCTCCTTGATAGATACCTGCCCGCTGATGATAGAGCCGTGATCTCCCTTTTTTGGCCGCCGGGCGCACCCAAAGGGGCACAACCGGGTTCGCGGCGCGGTCCCCCTACAAGCGGATGCCCCTCCTTCTCAGCGCTTCGTCAGCCTTCCGATGACCCAGCCTTGCGGCGGTCGCAAGGTCCTGGATCGCTTGCTGCCTGTTGCCGAGCCTGTCGTACATATTCCCACGGTTGTAATAGGCCGCCGCAAAGTTGGGGTCGAGGGAGACAGCCTTGTCGAAGTCCGCCAGCGCCCTCTGGTGGTCGCGCAGCCTGACGTAGACGTTCCCCCTGTTGTTGTAAGCCATGGCGAAGTTGGGATCGAGCGCCACGGCGTCATTGAAATCGGCCAGAGCCCGCTTGTGCCTGCCGAGCCTGCTGTTGACGTTCCCCCGGTTGTAGCGGATCGTCGCGATGCCGGGGCCGAGCACGACGGCCCGGTCCAGGTCCTTCGCGGCCCGCGCGTAGTCGCCGAGCCGCGCGTAGCACTTCCCCCGGTTGTTATAAGCCGGGGCGTAGTCGGCGCTCAGCCTGATGGCCCTGTCGTACGCCTTTATCGCCTCCCGGCAGTTCCCGGCCATCTCGCTTGCGTATCCCCTCTCGAACCATTCGAGGGCGTTCAGCTCCCCTACGTTTTTCTCGTAGGCGGCGGCAATTGCGTCCTTGTCCGCGTCGCTCGCGGAGGCCATCTCGTGCTTCAGCCTGTCATTCTCGGCCATGAGGGCGGCTACGTTCTTGCGCAGGTCTTCGAGCTCCCGCGTCTTCTCGCCGTCCCTTCGGAGCCTGTCTATCGACCTGGCCACCTCGTCCGGGTCGGCCGCCACCCTCGCCTTCAGGTAGAAGACGCGGCCGTCCCATTTCTCGGCAAGGACCTCCGTCCTGACAACGCCTGCCGTAAACATGACGACCTGGTCGCTCGTCAACTGGAAGTCCTTGACCTCCGTCTTCGATTCAAGGTAGGCGCCTATCTCTTCGAGGATGAGCCGCTTGACTTCCCGCAAGGCGCACACCCTGCTTGAGTTCTTGCTGTCGTCGTCGCCCGCCTGGTACGTGTACTCTTTCTCGAAGGTCTTCAGCTCGGCGAAGGCTGGGCCGGAGAGGAAAAGGCAGAGCACGCCGCCGAGGAGGACGCTGAAGATCCGCCTGCGGGGCTGGGAGGGCTCACTGCGCGGGCCGGGGTCGTTGAGCGCCCTGGATTTGCGGAGTATGCCGGGTTTGCTGAGCTTCGTTGATTTGCGGAGCGTCTCGGAATGGATGCCTGCAGTGCGGGCCGCGTGATGCATCTCAGCCATCGTAACACCCCCATCTCTTCTATCGGATGAAGCCATCAACTACCTCTGGGTAGCGCAACATGATGACTGACCGGCTTCCGGCCTGCAAAAAAGAGGCAGGCCAACCCGACCGTTTCAGGCACAGCCCTCTAAAGTCATAATGCACTGCACGGGGTACTGTCAAGAAATATTTGCAGTAAGGGCGGGCTGTGCTTCCCGGCAGGGGCGGGGCGACAGCCCTTGAGGGGAAAGGGTGGGGTGAGGGCCCCTCTCTCCCCCGCGAAACAGCAAAAACGGCAAACCTTCAATCCGGCACCAAAAAAACGTTGACAGGTCCTGCGGAAGCGTTATAAGAATAGACGTTGACAGAACCACGCCGCCCGGCTCGGCAAAAACGGAAAGCCAACGCGTCTGAAGGGCCGGCCCCCAGAGATCGTCATCGGCAAGACGGCCTTAAGGGATCGAAAAGGAGGGATGAGGCATGAGGGGGAAAACAACCGTGTTGGCGTTGGTGCTTGCAATGATGCTGGCCGCGTGCGCTACGGGGCCGACAGGCCCGTCCGTGGCCGTGATGCCGGGCCCCGGCGTGCCGTTCGAGAAATTCCAGGCCGATGACGTGGCATGCAGGCAGTGGGCCGACCAGCAGATAGGCGGGGCCTCGGCGGCCGATACGGCCAACCGGCAGGCTGTCGGCGGGGCCGTGCTCGGCACGCTCATAGGCGCGGGCCTGGGTGCGGCAATCGGCGGCGCTACCGGCAACACAGGCGCGGGCGCTGCAATCGGCGGGGCCACGGGCCTCCTCGGCGGGACGGCCATGGGGAGCGGCTCAGGCGCCGCTTCTGCTCGGGAGATCCAGAGGCGCTACGATATAGCCTACATGCAGTGCATGTATTCGAAGGGACACCAGACGCCGGCGGGGTATGCGCCGCAGCCCGTCCCCCAGAGGACAAGCGGGTCCGCCGCGCCCCAGCCTGCGTATCAGCCCGCAGCCGCTGGAGCCGATGCCGCCGACTCGACCCCCGTCGATATATCGAAAATCAATTTCAATGACGGCCAGGAACCGAAACAATAGGTACAGGAAAGGCCGCCGGAAGATAGGGGCAGGCCCCGGCGCATTCTTTCGGCCTGCATGTAAAAAAGCGTAAGGAGGCAAGGATTATGGAAGTAAGGAGATGGATCGCGATACTGACGGCATCGACGTTCGTTTTTGCCGCGTCGCTTGGCCTAGCGGATGAGCCCAAGAAGAAGCCGGCGCCGGCGCCTCCGCCGAGACCGGCACCGCCTCCGCCGAGACCTGCGCCGCCTCCGCCGAGACCTGCGCCGCCTCCGCCGAGACCTGCGCCGCCGCCTCCTAGACCGGCACCGCCGCCTCCTAGACCGGCGCCGCCGCCTCCTAGACCTGCGCCCGGCCCCGGCCCAGTCCATCCCGGCCCCGGCCCTGTTCGTCCCGGTCCTGGTCCCGGCCCAGTCCATCCTGGTCCCGGTCCTGTTCGTCCCGGTCCCGGCCCTATCCACGGCGGTCCCCCACCGGTTCCCGGCCATCGCGGCGGTCCGGTACCGCATGATAGGATCGTACGAGAGGTGCACAACGTCCGGGTGACGAGAGTCGAGGCGGTAAGGGCGCGCAATGAGTACCGGGCCGTCGAGCGGGCGCGCTTTGCGAGGCACGTGGAGCCTTTCAGGTTCAGGCCCGAACACCGCTTGCTGCTCACGAGGATGCACATCGTCCCCGGCACGTACTATTACAGGCGGGACGCCTTCTATAGGGTGTACGGCTGGGCGCCGCTGCCCTACGTCTATACCCTTGCCCCACGGTACGGAATGTACGACGCGGTCTTCCTCGCGTTCATGGTGGACCACATCGCCGAGCAGCAGTACGCCCTCATGTACTATAACCACATGAACGAGCCGGAGTTCGTACAGTGGCGCCAGCAGATGGACCAACTGGCTATGGAGAACGCGGACCTCAGGGCAAGGCTCGACGCCACGGACCAGCAGGTCGCGGCCCTGCAGGCGCAGGGGACGCCCGTCGATCCTTCCTATGTCCCGCAGGACGCGCAGGATGTCGCCCTCTCGCCTGACGTGATAGACGGGCTGACGCAGGCGCAGCAGGGGCCGCCGCCCGGGCCGCAGCCGATGCCGGTGCAGCCGCAGTGATAGCAGGACTCGTGGTGGAGGTGTAACAGAGGAAAAAGGGAGATAAGAATCGATCCCTGGAAGTGCAAAACGCCCGGTTCTGCCTTTGTCGAGGCTTAACCGGGCGTTTTGCAGTGCGGGACCGGAGGCTAAGACTTGATCCAATCTATGATAGCAAGAACTGAGGATAACACCTACGAGTCTTCCCCTTCGATGTTACGCACTTTTCAAGGATAGCCGCCCGTAAGGTCGCAACCGAGGGGCCTTTCGCGGAAATCTACCGGACGTTTCCCTATCCGGCTTTAGCCCGGTTTCCGGTTGCCGATCGCACGTTCAGATCGTTCTTGACTTTATGTTATACATTATGTAAAGATGATAAGAATCCGAAAAGACCCAAATTGCCCGCGAGGGAGAAATGAAGCTTGCCGGCCAGTGATGAAGCCCCTTTGTTATCGGCAGCAGGAGCGCCGGCTGTCTAAATAAAGTGTAAGGGTGTATGAGGTCTAGCTACGCGCGCGTGATAAAGGCGATCTTCGTACTGCTGGCAGCCGCCGCTTCCTCCGCCCTGCCCTTCGGCGCTAACGCGGACCCGATCGAGCTTTCGTCCGTTTATCCCAGCCCTAATAATACCTTGACCCTTATGTCACCGGGGACTTACACGAACAATTCGGATTACGTGAACAACTCGACCTTGGATGTCTACGGCACGCTTTCCAATTACGCCACATTCACGAGCAATGGTATTACGGGCATGGCGGGCACGTTCAACAACATGTCAGGCGCGACCCTGACCGTGAACGGCGGCATTGGGGTCAATGGTTGGATCTGGATAAATGTAACCGGGGGCCATAGCTGGGTCCCGAATTGGGGATGGCTCGGCCAGATGCTCCAGAATACGGGCGTTCTCAACAACTATGGAACGATCTACAGTAACTGGAACTTGACAAACGGCGAGGCCGGCTCCTACCTGATCAGTGCGGTCCCCGGCACGCTGAACAATTACGGCGCGTTCATTGTTCAGAATAACTTCAGCAGTTACGACTCACAGAACCAGACCTATGACAACACGTCTTCGACCGGGACCTCAACCTTTTCCAACCAACGGGGCTCGGTGAACAACTACGGCACAATCACCGTAACGGGAGGCCTGGACTACCTTCAAGACGTACTTACACAGCTCATCAATTCCGACACCCTGAACAACTACACCACGGGAACGCTGAACAACGACTCCGGGGCCACGCTGAAGAATGCCGCCGGTGCGACACTGAACAATGCGGGCACACTGCTGAATTGGGGGTCCCTGAACAACAACGGCGCTATCAACAACTCCGGCGGGTACATCGGGAACTCGTCAGGCGGGGTGCTCACCAACAACGGGGTCCTCACCAACTATTCGGGCGGCGTAATCGACAACCTCTCCGGCGGAGCGCTGAACAATTGCGGCAATCTCAACAACAACACCGGCGGCACACTGAACAACTACGGTACGCTGAACAACAACACGGGGACGCTCTCAAACTCGGGAACGCTGACCAACGCGACGGGCGGGGTATTGAACAATTATGCCGCCTTTACGAATTCCGGCACACTGAACAACTACGGTACGCTGAACAACAACACGGGGACGCTCTCAAACTCGGGAACGCTGACCAACGCGACGGGCGGGGTATTGAACAATTATGCCGCCTTTACGAATTCCGGCGCACTGAGCAATACGGGTACTCTCACGAACTATAGCGGCGGCAGCCTCACGAACTCTGGTTCTTTCACAAATTCGTCATCGGGCAGCGTCATCAACAACGGCATCCTCACGAACGCCGGGATACTCACGAACTCCGGCGCCGTAACGGGCACGGGAAGCTACGTCCAGACGGGGGGGCAGACCATCAACAACGGCACGATCACGCAGGGCTCCATCACGATCCGGGGAGGCACCTTCGGCGGCACGGGCCAGGTCTCCGGTCTGACCGTAACGGCCGGCGGGACGGCCCACCCCGGCAATTCTCCGACCCCCGGCGTCCTCGCGGTCAACGGCGCCTACACGAACGCGGGCACCCTCTCCATCGACTTACGCAACCTGGTGGGCGGCGCTTACAGCGGGCTCCAGGCGGTCAGCGCCGCCCTATCCGGCGGCGCCGTGCAGGTGAACTTCCTTCCGGGCGCAGTCGTGACGCCGGGCGACAGGTTCGACATCCTCCACGCCTATTCCGGCCTGGCCGGCACGTTCGACCCCATGACCGGCGGGCTCTTCAGCCTCGATTACACTTCAAGCGACGTCTATCTCGTGGCGCTCCAGTACGTTACCCCTCTTCCGGGGTCCTCGAACCAGGCCGGCACGACCCTTACCCTCGGCGCCCAGCACCTCTACCTCAACGACGTCTCCTTCGACAACTACGGCGTGCTCGACATCGCGGCAGGCGGCAGCCTGAACAACCGGGACCCCGGCACCATCGGGAACCACTCGGGGGCCACGCTTACGAACGCGGGAAACCTGACAAACTCCGGGGCGATAACGAACGACTCCGGCGGGACGATCACGAATTACTCCGGCGGCGTCTTCACGAACGCCGGTACGGTGACGAGCTCCGGGATACTGACAAATTCCGGCACGTTCACGAACTCCGGTACGCTGACGAGCACGGGCGGGGTGTCGAACCAGGGCGCGCTTTACAACCTCCAGGGCGCGACCCTCACGACGCAGGGCTTTACCAATGCGGCGGCGGCCACGTTTATGAACGCCGGTACGGTGACGAGCTCCGGGATACTGACAAATTCCGGCACGTTCACGAACTCCGGTACGCTGACGAGCACGGGCGGGGTGTCGAACCAGGGCGCGCTTTACAACCTCCAGGGCGCGACC
>Ga0326728_10009258_pt1 | contig 23821 bp, 16 predicted proteins | sample MB3enrmetagenome_FD_207602 | JGI IMG/M metagenome (GOLD analysis project Ga0326728, IMG submission 207602) | Lab enriched peat soil microbial communities from McLean, Ithaca, NY, United States - MB31MN | ecosystem: Environmental > Terrestrial > Soil > Wetlands > Peat | place: USA: New York... | reverse complement strand
TTAGCTGCCGCTTCCAAACTGGTCTTTTCAAATGACGGATCTGTGCATTGTATGATTTGAATATTTTGCGGCTTTCCCTCGGTGTCCACAGTGATCGAAACCACGCAGAGGCCACCGATGCCCTTGGCGCGTGCCTCATCTGAGAATTCTGCCACAACACTATTGATAACCTTGGGTGGGTTGTTCTTCGCTACAGCCGATTGGCTATTGGTTAGTGTTACTGGTATGGGCTGCTGAGTATGAACGAGGCCTGCCCCAAGAGACACAATCATCGCGACCATCCACAAACGCTGCATTCATCCCTCCCGATAAACTACCGATGAATTTATCACACCAGCCCCAGCTCTCGCAGCAGGAAGGCGTAATCCAGTGCTATCTCCTTCAGGTAGTCGTAGCGCCCGCTTGCCCCGCTGTGGCCGGCCTGCATGTTGGTCACCAGCAGCAGCGCATGGTCGTCCGTCTTGAGCGTGCGCAGCTTGGCCACATACTTCACCGGTTCCCAGTACATCACCTGGCTATCGTGCAGCGATGTTTTCACCAGCATCGCCGGATAACTCGCCGCCTTCAGATTGTCATAGGGCGAGTAACTCAGCATATAAGAAAAGTATTCGTATTCATTGGGGTTTCCCCACTCCTCGTACTCCGGAACAGTCAGCGGCAAAGTCGCGTCGAGCATGGTGTTCATCACATCCACAAACGGCACATGCGAGAGGACCGCGCGAAACAAATCCGGCCGCATGTTCACCACCGCGCCCATCAGCAGCCCGCCCGCGCTTCCACCCTCAATCGCCACGCGCGCCGGATCGCCATAACTCGCCGCAGTCAGGTGCTCGACAGCGGCGATAAAGTCCGTGAAGGTGTTGCGCTTGACCAGCATCTTGCCCGCGTCGTGCCAGGGCTTGCCCAGGTCGCCGCCGCCACGAATGTGCGCATAGGCCATCACCACGCCGCGATCCAGCAAACTCAGCCGGTTGGAGCTGAAGCTCAGCGGCAAAGAATATCCATAAGAGCCGTAGCCATAAACGTAGAGGGGATTCCGTCCCGGCTCGCGCTTGTCTTTGCGATATACCAGCGAGACCGGCACCTGTACGCCATCGGGCGCGGCAGCGTGTACGCGCTCGCTCGCATAGAGTGTGCGGTCGAAGCCGCCGGGAATCTCCAACTGCTTGAGCAGCGTCGAAGCGCCTGTGGCCACATCGTACTCATAGACTGAACTGGGCGTCACCAGCGACTGGTAAGCGTAGCGGAAGGTCGGCGTCTCGAAGATGCGGTTGATATGCGGATGAGCGTCGTAGGCCGGCTCGGGAAAACTGATCTCGCCCGCCTTCACCGTCTCCGGCCCGTCGCCTTCAAAGCGCCAGACGCGCAGCCTCGGCAGCCCCTCCTCGCGCTCGCAGGCGATGAAGAAGCCGGCGAAGATGTCAATCTCCTCGATCATCACGCCGTCGCGGTGGGGAAGGAGTTCCGTCCAGAATTCGCGCCCCGGCGTAGCCACAGGCGCAGTGACCAGGCGGAAATTCCGCCCGCGATCATTGGTTCGGATGAACCACAATCCATTGCGATGGTCGAGGTAGTATTCGTGTTCATCTTCGCGCGCGCTGATGAGCGTGAATCGGCCCTCTGGCTCACCAGCCGGCAGCACCCACGACTCGGTGGTGATGTGGCTGGCCGACTCCATCACAATGAATTTGCCGTCGCGCGTGCGCCCCGCACCCAGATTGAAGCGCTCGTCGTCCTCCTGATAGACCAGCGTATCCGCGGTGTGTGGCGAGCCCAGCGCATGGCGCCACAACTGGTACTGGCGCTTCTGCTCCTCGTCCTCGACTGTGTAAAAGAGTGTGCGGTTGTCTGCCGCCCATACGACCGAGCCAACGCGCTCAACCTCGCCTGCCAGCGTTTCGCCGGTCTCCAAATCCTTGATGTGCAGCGTATACTGGCGGAAGCCGGTGGTGTCGGTGGTATAGGCCAGCCAGCGGCCATCGCTGGTAATGTCAGTCGCGCCAATCGAAAAGAAAGCATGCCCCTCGGCCAGTTGGTTGCCATCGAGAATCACCTGTTCCGGCGTGTCTTCGGTGGCGTTAGGTGAGCCGTGCGTGCGGCAGTGGACGACGTACTGGAGGCCCTTTTCGGTGCGGGTGTAATACCACCAGCCGCCATCGCGAAAGGGCACCGAGACATCGGTCTGTTTTATGTGCGAAAGCATCTCCTGGTAAAGCTCCTCTCGCAGGCCGTCGAGCGGAGCCATCACAGCCGCGGCGTAGGCGTTTTCGGCCTCCAGGTAAGCGGTCACTTCAGGGTTTTCCTTGTCACGCAGCCAGGCGTAGTCGTCCGTCAGGACGACGCCATGCAGAGCAGTCTCTTTGTGTTCCTTGCGGGCGATAGGGGGCGGATTCTCAGTCATAGCCTTATTAGTGTAGAGCAACGGAAGCCGTCAGCTCTCAGCTTTCAGCCATCAGCTTTTAACCGTTTGCGCTCCAGTCCGACCCAAGCCTGGATTCAGGCTTTTCCGGTAAGAATGACTGATAGCTGAGAGCTGAAAGCTAAGAGCGAAAAGACGTCCCCGGAACCTTCCGCAAGCCAAACTCGTACAATAGAAAGCGATGACAGGCATTCGCCGCATACATTCCGCTCTTTTCCGGCTGCTGCTGGCAGCTTGCGTTTTTGTATTTGCCATCGCCGGACAGACGGTACAAGCCGAGCGGGTCGAGGATCTGCCCCAGCCCACCGATTACGTCAGCGACTTCGCCCATGTGCTCTCGCCCCAGGCGATTGCCCGGCTGGACTCGCTCTGCTCCCAGCTCGATCACACGCAGACAAATGCGCAGATCGCCGTGGTCACCGTCCGCACCCTTGATGGCGACGATCCTGCCGACTTTGCCACTAGACTCTTCTCAAAAATGAAGCTGGGCCAGAAAGGAACCGACCGCGGGGTTCTGGTGTTTCTGGCCGTTGACGACCACAAGCGCCAGATTATTGTCGGCTATGGGCTGGAAGGCATTTTGCCCGACGGCAAGGTGGGCGACATTGGCCGGGAGATGGTGCCTAACCTGCGCGCCAACGACTTTGACGGAGCGGTGATAGGTGCTGTGGACGAGATTGCGCAAGTGATCGCCGCCGACGCCAAGGTTACCTTGGATGAGGATGCTACGGAAGCGCCTGTCGCTCCGGCGCCGCCACCCCAGTCGTTGGGCACGAGAATTGCCTCCCATATCGTAATGGCGATCTTTCTTTTAATCATTCTAGGTCCCGGGGTTTTGCGGACCTTGATAGGTTTTGGCCTCTTTGGCGGCTGGGGAAGAGGCTTTTGGATCGGCGGTGGTGGAGGCGGTTTTGGAGGCGGTGACTCCGGCGGAGGCGGCTTTGGCGGGGGCGACTCCGGAGGTGGTTTTGGCGGCTTTGGTGGAGGCGATACCGGCGGGGGTGGAGCCGGTGGAAGCTGGTAGGTTTCAGTTTCGATGAAAGGCTTGCCTGAGGGCAGGCCAAAGGAGAAAAGCACAACATGAGCAAGGGACTTTGGATTGCGCTGGGAGTGGTCGGAGTTTTTATTCTGGCACTGTTGATGGTCTTCAGCAGCTATGTGAGCGCCAGGAACCAAATGGTGGCCAAGGATCAGGCGGTGAAGAGCAAGTGGTCGGAGGTGGACGTGCAGTTGGAGCGGCGCGCCGACCTGATTCCCAACCTGGTGGAGACCGTGAAGGGCTTTACCAAAGAGGAGAGCACAGTCTTTGGCGACATTGCCAACGCCCGCGCCGGTATGTTGAATGCGCAGGGTCCGGCGGGCAAGATCGAGGCCAATGGAAAGCTGGATTCGGCGTTGGGCCGCTTGCTGCTGCTCACGGAAAACTACCCGCAACTACGCTCCAGCGACCAGTTCATGCGTCTGCAGGACGAGCTGTCTGGGACCGAGAATCGCATCAGCGTAGCGCGCAAGCGTTATAACGACGCGATCCAGGACTACAACACATTCATTCTTCAATTCCCCAACAATATCTGGGCCGGCATGGCCGGGTACCACGAGAACACCGCGTACTTCGCGGCCCCGGAAAGTGCAAAAACAGCCCCGGCGGTCAAGTTCTGACGAAAGGCTGGTTGAGGTTCGTGGTTTCCCAGGTCCGAAATTCCGGACCTGGGCACCCGCACTCTATTCCTAAATCCCTTACTTAAATCGTCGCGTGGCTTTGAGCACCACGGAGAAGACGCCGGATTCGTCGCGGGCCAACTGCAAAGTGACATGGCGGTTGATGGCGACATCTGCCTGGAGGAGCTGCTGCGCGGTGGTGTTGACGTTGGTGGCGTAGGTGAGGGTGACGTTGGAGCCCAACTGCTCCTCGACGATGATGCGGGAGGTGGAGTTGCCCAATGCGCCGAGGTAGTTGGGGTCCACTTTGACGCTCCCTGCGCCGAAGAGCTTTTGCACGCGCGAGCTGACCGTGGCATTGAGAGCGCCGCCGAGCAAGGCGTCGGTGGTGGGGTTGGCGAGGGCCTGCTGTTGCTGCTGGGTGTAAAGGCGTTGCTGGTTTCCGGTGCGGCCCAGAGCCAGCAGAGCCACTACGTCGGCCTCCGGCAGTGGCGGATCGGAGCGATAGGTGACCGTCATTTGTTGCGGAGTGCCGTGCAGGCCCAGGGTAATGTCGTAGTCCTCGACGCGTGCCGTGGCATTCAGGTCGATGGAGGGTTGAATGCGAACCGGGTTGGTGAAATAAATGTCGCCGCGCTGCAACTCATAGCGGGTTCCGGCCAGGATGGCGCTGCCTTCAGTGATGGAGACGCGGCCCAGCAGCGAGGGTGAGGCCACAGTGCCGCGCAGGCGGAGATCGACGTTTCCGGCCAGCTTGGCGTAGGCGTTCTGGAAGTTCAACTGCGGCGATGAGGCGATGTGCACGTCCAGGCGGATGTGGTTGGACGGAGCGTCAAGCGGCGCAATGGTTTCGACGGCGGCCGCCTGCGCGGCCAGCGCCGCAATGTCCAGGTCGGGGCTGACCGTGAAGCGTGTGATCAGCACGTCGCCCGAGAGCAACAGGTTGTTCTGTTGCCCTTGCAGGTGAAGCTGGGCGTCGGCCAGGGAGCTGACCCCTTGCGGGTAGCGGATGCGAATGCCCGTCCCGGTGGCCGTCAGGTCAGCAAAGAGGCCGTGCTGATAGGCCAGGTAGCCGCCGACGCTGAGTAGTCCGCCGCCGCTCATAGCCGTCAGCGACTTGACCTCCAGCCGGTTCTGGTTGAACTCCAGCGTTCCGTGCAACTGGCTCAGGCCGTTGGGCACATCCCCAAGAGAAAGCGCCGCATCCTGGAAGTCGATCCGCCCGCTCAGGCTGGGATCCATCAGTGGACCGTGCGCCTCCACCTGGAAGGTGGTGCTTCCACTGGCGGTGAGGTCGCGGTCCAGCGTCTCCGCAAGCTTCAAATTAATAGCGCCACTGGCGGCAGCGTCTAGTTGATGCTTGTCCTTGAGCGAGAGGCTGCCTTGAATGTGCAGGTCGGTCTCTGCGCCTGTCACGTGCAACGGGTCGAGATGGATGATGGCATGGTCGAGCGTGGCATGGAGGCCTCCCTCGCTTTGCAGAGGGACGCCAGCCACCGTGACCGCCAACTGCTGGATACTCGCCTGGCCTCGCAGTTCCTCGGGCCGCGCCAAAGGCCCTTCGATGGTGGCCGTTCCAGCCAGCGCGGACTCCCCGCTGATACCCTCCACATGAGCCAGTTTGAAGAGTACGCCAATGTTCAAGCGCGAAAACTCGACTTTGGCCTGAGTGGCATAATCGCCGGTAAGCGCCGTCTGGCCGTGCGCGCTAAAATCGGCCGCCTCTAGCTGGGTTGTCAGGTCGTAGGTAACAGCGCGGTTGGCCGTGTGGGCTGCCAGCTCAAGATTGCCCAGCGATTCTCCGCTCAGCGTGAGGCCGGGCAAGGTGGCGTGGGCTTCAAGGCGCGGGTCCTCCGGCGTTCCCTCGCCCTTCACGGTGAATCCCAGCTTGCCGGTGACGGCCATGCCCATGCGGCGCAAAGCTTCGATGCGAGCCACTTCGATCCCCGAGCCGGAAGCGTCCAGTTGGAAGAAGTGAGATGAGAGGTTATAGCTGCCAGTGGCCGTAATCTTGCCGGCCTCTTTGCTCACCGAAACCGAGGTCAGGTTGATGGTCTGATTGGCCAGTGTGCCTTGCGCCCGGATGCGGTCCACCGGCTCGCTGAAGACGCTGCCCTTATCCATCTCGATCCATCCGGAACCTCCCAGCGTATGAAGGGGTCCGTCGAGTTGAAGCTGTGCATCCAGTGAGCCCGTCGCGGGCAGTTTCGGACCGATGAAGGGCCGCAGATCGTCCAGGCCAACTTTGCCGGCGCTCAGGCGAAGATGAAGCACTGAATTGGCGTCGAAGGACGGAACGGGCGCGATGCCGCCATGCGTGGCCGGAAGCGAAGCAGCGGTCAGGCTGCCGCTGAAGTCGATTGCCGCGTTCCCGCTGCGCAACTGGCCGTGGGCAAGATCGATACGGGCAGCCGAGTATCTGCCGAAGGCCTCGACCGAATCCAGGTGAATAAACTGGGATTGGCTGGAATTGGTGGTGGAAATTGCCGCCAATTCTACCCCCAGTTGCGTGGCCTTCATGTCCCCCGAAAGGTGCGGATCGACGAGCGAGCCGGCCCAAAATCCATTCACAAAATCCATCCGCCCGGTGAGAGCCACCGGCAGCGCCGCGGTTCCGGTCTTCCCGTTACGGCTCAATCCCAGATCGCGTAAAACGGTATCGAACTCGCCGAGGTTGCTGGAATGGAATTCGACGGCGAAGGCTGAAGGGCTGGTGAGCGGATAGGCGCCCAGATGGCCGTGCGCCACCAGCTGACTGGCGGGGGTGTTCAGCTCCAGCCGGCGCATATCGACCGCCCCGTCGCGCTGGGTGTAGGTGGCGTCGATCAGTCCACTGCTGGGAACCATCCCCCACCCCAGCGACGAAGACCTGTCGCTAGGGACCCCGGATTTCCCTTGCGCGGCTCGTGACGGTGGAGTGAGGGCGAACAAGGCTTTCACTGAGAGCGTGCGGTTGTCGCCATTGATCCAAAGTGCGTCGGCAGGGCCGTTGATGCGCGAGTCAAAGCCGAGATGCTGAAAGGGCGGTTCGCAGAGCATCTCCAACAGCGTGTCCAGGGCAACGTCCTTGAACTCCGCCGTCACCTTGCCGTTGACCGGGAGGGTGATCTCATCGGACGCCGGGGGCGGCTTGACGGACAGAGTGGGCTGGTTTCGAGTGCCCCGGGATTTGCCGTTGGCCGCGCCGGCTGATTGCAGGGAGGCTGCTCCCGGAAGCGTGGGCAGCCAGTGGGCCAGCGCCAAGTCGCCTGTGATCTGGCCGCCCTGGCGCAGGCGGAGAACGATCGAGTTAACAAGCAACTGCTCAGGATCGGCATGGAGACGCGCATCAAGTTCAAAGCCCGTGGCGACGACACCCGTCCCGATGTAAGAGCCGTCCTCGACGTGGAGACCGCCATCAGTGCGGAAGCTCCCTGCCTCTCCGGCCCCGTTGAGGTCGAGATGAGCAAGGCCCCGCGGCGTAAAAGGATAGCCGGTGATGGGGTCAACCAACCGCAGGTCCAGCTCGCCAGCCGCCTTGGCTTGCCAGCGGGGATGGGCAAAGTCTTCCAGGACGCCGGTGATTTCCAGGCTCCGGTCCTTGATGCCGTGGCCACTTGCGGTCACGCGCAACGAGCGCAGGGTTGCCGTGGTGCGCGACAGCTCCAGCGTGGCTTGGAACAATCCCTGTACCTCTGGCGAAGGCACTTTGCCCGGCCTGGTGCTGCCGCCGCGCGCGAGGTTCAGATCGCGGACTCCGGCCTCGATTCGATAGAACTCCGGATTCATGGCCGTGCCCGCCACATAGGCCATGTGCAGGGAAAGGTCGCTGGCGGCGAAGTCAAGCGGGATGTGCCGGTTCTGGAAGTCGAAGGACGCGGCGCGGTTATCGTACTCCAGTATGCCCTGATCGACCGCAACGGTACTGACCTTCAGATCGAAGAAGCTGTCGATCGCGGGCTTGCCCGGTTTTCTAGGCTTGCGGGGTTGCGGCTGGTTGGTCGAACCGTCGGGGTAGACGATCAGGTGCAGATGGGGCCGGAGGATGACCAGTTCGCGCAAGGGAAAGCGCGGAATCCAGAAACCCACCTTGCTCCACCACACGCGTACCTTTTCAATCTGGGCATAGGGTGTTTCGCCGGGAGCTTCAAGGCCGTGAATCACCACGCCGTCCGCCTCGGCCTCCAGGCTGAGAAGATGCCAGTGGAAGGAGCCGATCTCGACCCGCCCGCCTGTGGCAGCCTCCAGTTTGCGCACCATCTCTCTGCGGACAAAGTTCTCAAAACCGGGCGAACTGGCCCAAAAATAAAGCCCTATAACAGTGATCGCCAGCAGAACCGTTGCCGCGGCCACCGTCAAGGGGAGATGGCGCAGGAAGAAGCGGCGCAGGCGGCTCGGGCGGGGAGCTATTGGCTCGGCAACCGGCTCCGGCGCGCCGGGCTCAGGAGTCTCGGCGGGGAGTGGAGGCATGGATTCAAACTCGCTCATGCGCCTCCCTTCCCTGCTCCGCCCGGGGCTTCAGGAGCTTCAAGCGAAGGGTCGAGCACTTCCACGTCGCCCTGCTTGCGCAGGTTCTTGAGCCAGTCGTCGAAGAGCGCGTTCACCTGCCGCTGAAGCAGAATCTCCTGAATGCGCGGGGCCACTTCGGCCAGCGGCGGAATCGCTTCGCCCGCGGCATACTGCGGAAGCAGCGTTTCGCGGTAGTAGGTTTCGATCTCCTCGGGGGTGATGCGGATTCCCTGCCGGAAGCGCTCTTCTATGAAGCGCAGAATCTGAATCCGGTGGCTCAGATAAGTCTGGACCCGCTCCGATGTCAGCCCACGCGCGGCCAGAAAGGCCTTCCATCCCTCCTCCGAGGCGCAGTTGAGGTGAACGCAGGCGGGTACTTGTTTGCGAATCTCTGCCAGGCGGGCATCGACCTCCGCCTGCGAGGGCTCAATGGCTAGTGCGTCCTCCTCGCGAATCTGCTGCTGGATGAGCGCGCGACTGATTAACTGCTCCAGCGCGCGCTGCCGGGTGAGCACGCCAAGTCCCGTGCGTCCGGGGTCCAGCACAGACAGTCGAACCTCGTCGTCCACGTCGCTGGCCAGGATAGCCTGGTTGTTGACAACGGCCACCACCCGGTCGAACAGCACAGTTTTGGCGGGCGGCGGCGGCTGGGAGACGCCTTGAGCCGGGCTTAAAGTTGCACCCAACGCGGCCAAGCACACCACGATCGCGCCCACGCAAGCGGGTCCGGGCTTGCTCTTGAGCCGAGTTGTAGGCCGCTTGCTCATCAGAAGCTCTCTCCCAGGCTGAAAAAGAAGTTGAAGTGCGTGCCCTCGCCGACATGCGGATCTGATCCGGGTTGCGTGAGCGAGTAGTTGTAATTCACCGGAAAAATGGGCGGATTCAGGTTGTAGCTGAAATCAAACCGGATGGGTCCGACCGGCGTGTGGTAGCGCAAACCCAGCCCCGGCGCATGGGAGAAGTAGTTGAAGCTGCATGTCCCCTGTTGGCCTGTAGAGGTCGTTGGGCCGGTAGGAAGATAACTCTTGGGGTCTCCGACTGTAGCTACATCCTTGCAAGTATCGCGCTCCGGCTGGCGCACTCGCAAAGCGCTGGCCCATGCGTCTCCTGCGTTGGTGAAGACATTGCCCATATCATGGAAGAGCACGAAGCTGACCGCGTTGCCGATCCAGGGCAGCGTGGCCGGTGGCAGGCGCAACTCGGTGCTGTTGATCAGCGCGCCCGCCCCGCCGATGGGGAAGCCCGTCTCCGGATCGCGCGGCCCGGCCGAGTTCTGGCCGAAGCTGCGCAGCGAGGAGGCCCCGCCGGCGTAAAGCCGCTCGGGCAGCGGAATCAGCTCGTCTTCGGGCTTGCCAAAGGAACGCTCCTGGCCGTAGCGCGTGTTGCGGGCCAGCACGATTCGTCTCTTGTCGAACTGGTAATAACTCGAATTCGATAGATCCAGACGATTGAATTCCGTCTGGGCGCCGAAGCCTTCGCCGGAGAGAAAATCCTGGAAGCTGGTGTACGTGCCGCGATGCGCATCGAGGGGTGAGTCGCGGGTATCGCGAATCCAGGTCAGCGCCGGACCCGCCACGCGCACCGCCGTGGCCAACAGCGCGATCTCGCCGGGATAGACCTGCAGGCTGTTGGCCTGCACCTTGACCCGGCGGAAATCGAATTCGTAGATCAAGGTGTTGGCCTTGGAAATGCGCGATCCAAGCGAATTTCCACCCCCGCGACGAAGACCTGTCGCTGGGGACCCCGGATTGAAGTGCTCGGTCCAGCGCACTCCGGTTTCCAGCTTGGAGGCCACGTAGGTGCTCACGTCCAGGCTGTTGGCGTAGCCGCCGGACCAGGTCAGCCCGAAATTCCGGTTTCCCTCGAAGTGCGGGTTCTGGAAGAGCAGATCAAGCTTCTGCTCCAGCAGGCCGTAGGTGCCGCGCAGCGAGACGGATTGCTCCCGGCCATAGAGATTGTTGCGGGTAATGTCCACTAGCACGCGAGGACTCACGCCGGTCCTTCCGTTCGGGTTGCAAATGGCGCCGCTGGCGAGGATGCCGCCGCAGTTGTATTGCGGCGTTCCGGTTTGAACCTCGAGGCCGCCGCCATACGTGAGCGCCCAGCGCCGCGCCTCCACAGCCTGAAGCAGCACGGTCTTATACTCTTCGCCGCCCGTGGGGTTCTCGATGGCCGTATCAACCTCGTTGAAGAGGGCAAACTCATAGAGGTTGCGCTGCGTTTCCCTCAGCGCTGTCTCGTTGAGCGGGTCGCCGGGATGCAGAGTGATGGCCTTGGCCACCGTATCCGGGCGCGTGTAATGCAGTCCGGTCAGCTGCACCTTGCGCACAAAAACCTGCTTGCCCTCGGTGATATGGAAGACCACATCCACCTTGCTGGAATCCGCCTGTTCAAACTTCTGGGAAACCTCAACCTTCACCTGGTCGAAGCCCCGGCTCATGTAGTCGGTCAACAGCGCGTCCCGGTCTCCGGCCAGGTTTTCCGGGGAAAGCAGTTGGCCAGCGATCGTGTTCAATTGCGCAGAGAGCCGGGTCGCGTCCACGTGATCATTTCCCTCCAGGCGCACCGTGCCCACGCGTAGTTGCTCGCCCTCCTCGATGCGATAAACCACGGTGAGCGAAGCCGCCTTATCCGCTTTCGCTGCTCCCGCGCTGGTCTCGGGAGTAATTCTCACATGGGAGAAGCCGTTGTTGTGGTAAACGGATTGCAATGCGTTGAGGTCGGCAGTCACCAGCGCCTGCGAGTAGGCGCCGTGTCGGTCGATCACATCGGCGGCATGCACGCTGAGCAGCTCCTGGAGCGTGGCGGAGTCGAAGTAGCGGTTGCCCGCAACCGAGACCTGCTCCACGCGCCGCCGAGGCCCCAGCCGCACCGTGTAGAGGATCGTCACCTGCTCGGCGTTCGAGGATTGCCGTTCGTGTTCGACCTTCACGTCGAAGTAGCCCTGCCGCTGATAATAGTCGCGCAACCGGCGATTGCCCTCGTTGAGCAGATCGTCGTCCACGCTCCCCTCCTCGAAGATGGGAATCACGTGCTTCAGGCGTTCTTCGCTCATGCTGGCGCCCTCCACCCGCACCTTGACCACCGGCCCACGATTGGCGGAGAAGCGGAAGTCATCCTTTTGGTTCTGCGCCGCGTACTGCTGGGACTCGAGCTTGATCTCCGCTTCCAGCCGTTGCTTTTTCTGGTAGACCTTCAACACTCCGCTCAGGGCGCGATTGCCGGTATCGTGGTCCACATGCTCACCAGCTCTCAGATGAGCATGATGGCGGAAATCTTCCACGCTCATCCCCGAGTCGCCCGTCACCTCCACCGCGCCCACTCGCGCCTGGGGTCCTTGAACCACATGAAACGCAAGGTCAACGAGTTGCTCCTCCGGGTGGGCCGTCAGGGTCTGAGTAATGACAGGCTCGTGGAAGCCGTCTCGACCGAGCGTGGCGCGCATCTCTTCCAGAGCCTGGCTCAGCCTGACCGGAGTATAGCGGGCGCCGGGCGCCAGTTGGCTGGCGCGCTCCAGCTGGGTATTGACCGTGACGGCCTTGGCGCCATCCACGCTGACCGCGCCGATGAAGGTGCGCGGCGTTCCGCGAAAGACCAGGGCCACGCCGTCCGATGTGCGCTCGCCCTCCACCGCAATGGTTTCAAAGAGGCCTGTGGAAAAGAGCTGGCGAAGGCTCTTCTTCAGCTCTTCCCGGTTCAGAGGCGCTCCCACGGCCTGGGCCAGATGGCCGGGTAGCGGGACCAGCCGATCCAGGGAAACCCCATCGAACGAGATGCGCCGTACCGGCAAACCCTCCCACTGCGCGAGGGAGTCGGAGTGCGCCTCAGCCGCTGGATCGGCGGCCGCGCCGGAGGCGTCAAAGGCGCTGGCAGCTTCGCCGCTGGGGCCGCTCTGGCTCCAGGCGAGTCTCCCGCCCCATAACCCGAAGGCAAGGAGGCCGGCCAGAAGAATGCCGTACCCCGGCCGACTGCCGCATTGCCTTGCTGGCCCTGCCTTCAAAACCATATCTCCCCAAAAAAACACGGGGATAAGCGCCCCGTTGTACAACCGCACTGGCGATCCGTCGTTGCCGTTCACCGATCCCTATCCCTCTATTCTAACGAGGAATAGTGCCGAGCGCAGTCGCTGTCATCAACAGGAACTATAATCGCCAGTGACCGAAAGTCTAGAGCAGATTGCCGTCGAACAATGTACCGCATTGAACGCCCACGAAGAGGAGGAGGATTCACAATGATGAGGAGAAGCCTGATTCGCTACTGCAAGTTACGCCGGCAATGAACCCGCTGACTCGCGATCACCGCGAAGGCTTGCCCTGAGAGAAGTCGAAGGGCGGTGGCTAACCTGCTAAATGGTAAACCTGTCTGAACCGCGCGGGGTACTCATGGCTCCTTACCCTCCAATCACGGACTCTGCCTCTCAAGCTGCCCCCTTGCCGCCTCTGGAGGCTCTCTCCGAAGCTGATCTCCTGGCCCAGGCCCAGGCCGGAGACCACCGCGCCTTCGCCCAACTCTACTCTTTGCACAAAAAGCGCATCTACTCTTTATGTATGCGCATGGTGGGCAATGTGGCCGAAGCCGAGGATATGACTCAGGAGACCTTTCTGCAACTGCACCGCAAGATAACCACCTTCCGCGGCGAGTCGGCCTTTGCCACCTGGCTGCACCGGCTGGCCATCAACATTGTGCTGATGCAGCTCAGGAAGAAAGGCTTGTCCCTCATCTCGATGGATGAAGCCATGGAAGCTGATCCCGGCGGAAACCCCGGCCGGGGATTCGGCGCTCGCGACCTGTCGCTAGTCGGCTCCATCGACCGTATGGCCCTGGAGCGCGCCGTCAGCGATCTGCCCGCCGGTTATCGCCTCGTCTTTGTCCTCCACGACATTGAGGGCTATGAACACCATGAGATCGCCTCCATGCTCGATTGCTCCGTCGGCAACAGCAAATCCCAGTTACACAAGGCGCGGCTCACCCTGCGCGAGGCTCTGCACAGCCTTCCCCGGCAGGAGGCGCGGCCATGATCGAAGAAGCCAACCCCATGACCTGCCACGAGTTCCAGGCCCAACTGCCGGAGATGATCGGCTCCGGCGAGAGCCTGGCTGCCCATGCCCACATCCAGCATTGTGCGCTCTGCCGCGCCCTGCTCGCCGATCTGGAGACCATTGCCGAGGCCGCCCGCTCGATTTTTCCCATCGTCGAGCCGCCCGACAAACTGTGGAAGCAGATCGAATCCGCCCTCAATAAGGAGAAAGGCGTCATCGAACCGGATGAAGGAAAGGTGTAATGGAACCGGTTCACCCATCCCGCTCACCTTCCTCTGGCTTTGGCCGATAACTTCTTCGAGCCTTTGTGCGGCTTCCGGCTGGGGAACTGCATCCTACGACTGACCGTACATCATGGGTCTGCCTGATACTTGGAAGGAGAATTGAACACAAAAAGGAACTTTCCTGAGACTTTTTGAAGTCTGCGTGGTCTAATGAAGATAAGTTGATACGAGGACACTCAATGTCGAACCAGCCTCCCATCCCGCCCTCCCCCAAAACCCCTTCCGCAACGGACACCCTTGCGGTGCGCCGGATTGCCGTCTTGCCGGTCCGGGATACAGTTCTTTTTCCCCACGCGGTATTGCCCCTGACGGTGGGCCGGGAGAGCTCCATCCAGTTGATTGAATCGCTGGGCGAGGAACGGGCAATCGTGGTCGTGGCCCAGTTGGACCCTCGGCTGGACTCGCCCAAGCCGGCCGACCTGCATGAGGTGGGAACCCTAGCCACGGTACACAAGATTGTGCGTATGCCCAACCAGAGCCGGTTTGTCTTCACCGAGGGTGTCGAGAGGGTGCGGCTGGTGCGCTATGCGCAGACGGAGCCCTTCATGGTGGCCGAAGTGGAGGTGCTGGAGGACGTGGAACCTGAGGTTTCGGCCGGCGCGGAAGCCCTGGTGCGCAACGTGATCGGGCAGTTCCAGCAAATCGTCAGCGAATCGCAGACTCTCTCCGATGAATTGCGGACCATCGCCGCGAATATCGAGGAGCCCAGCCGTCTGGTGGATTTTGTTGCCTCCTCGCTGCCCTTCCTGACCACCGACGACAAGCAGCAATTGCTGGAGACGGCCAGCATCGGAACCCGGCTGCTGTTGCTCAATCAGCACCTGGCCAAGGAGATCGAGGTGCAGCAGTTGCGCAATAAGATCCAGACCGAGGTACAGGATCAGGTGCAGCAGTCGCAGCGCGATTATTATCTGCGCGAGCAGCTCAAGGCCATCCAGAAGGAGCTGGGCGAGCAGGACGAGGGCCAGCGCGACATTGAAGAGATGCGCCAGAAGATCGAAGCCGCCGGCATGCCGGATGACGTGAAAAAGGATGCCCTGAAGGAGCTCACGCGGCTCGCCCGCATGTCTCCCATGGCCGCCGATTACTCGCTCACCCGCAACTATATCGAGTGGCTGGCGGTGCTTCCGTGGGCCAAGAGTTCACGCTCCAAGATCGACATCAGCAAAGCCAAGGAGATTCTCGACGAGGATCACTACGAGCTGAAAAAGGTGAAGGACCGCATCCTCGACTACCTCAGCGTTCTCGAGCTGAAGCCGGACATGAAGGGGCCGATCCTGTGCTTTGTGGGGCCGCCGGGCGTGGGCAAAACCAGCCTGGGCCGTTCCATCGCCCGCGCCCTGGGCCGCAAGTTCCAGCGCGTCTCGCTGGGCGGCATGCACGACGAGGCGGAGATTCGCGGCCATCGCCGCACTTACATCGGCGCGCTTCCCGGCCAGATCATCCAGAGCATTCGCAGAGCCGAGACCAACGACCCGGTCATCATGCTGGACGAGATCGACAAACTGGGCAGGGACTTCCGCGGCGATCCCGCGTCTGCATTGCTTGAAACACTGGACCCGGAGCAGAACTACACCTTCCGCGACCATTACCTCGACGTGCCCTTCGACCTCTCGAAGACGCTGTTCATCTGCACGGCCAATATGCTGGACACCGTCCCGCCGCCGCTGCTGGACCGCATGGAACTGATCTTCCTGCAAGGCTATAGCGAGGAGGAGAAGAAGCACATCGCCTTCCGCTACCTGATTCCCCGGCAGATCAAGGAGAATGGCATCACGCCCGAGCAGATCGAATTTCCCGACGATGCGGTGCGCTATATCATCCGCCACTACACGCGCGAGGCCGGCGTTCGCAAACTGGAGCAGACGCTGGGGACTGTTTGTAGAAAAGAGGCGCGGCGCGTGGTCGAGGGCAACCGGGAAAAACTGATCGTGACCCGTGACGTGGTCAAGGAGTTTCTCGGCGGCATCCAGGTGCGCGTGGACACCGAGGTCTCCGAGCGCGTCAAGCGCCCCGGCGTGGCTGTTGGCCTCGCCTGGACGGCTGCCGGCGGCGACATCCTCTTCATCGAAGCCAACAAGATGAAGGGCAAGGGAAACTTCACCATGACCGGGCAGATCGGCCAGGTCATGCAGGAGTCGATGCAGGCCGCGCTCACCTGGGTACGCTCCAACGCGGCGAGCCTGGGGCTGGCCGACGACTTCACCAAGGAGATGGACCTGCACATTCACGTCCCGGCGGGAGCGATTCCCAAGGACGGCCCCTCGGCCGGCGTCACCATGGCCATGGTGCTGGTCTCGCTGCTCACCGATACGCCAGTGCGCCCGCAGACCGCCATGACCGGCGAGATCACCCTCAGCGGCAACGTGCTGCCGGTGGGCGGCATCAAGGAAAAATTCCTGGCCGCGCGCCGTGCCGGAATCCAAACCATTATCCTGCCCGCGGAAAATCTCCAGGATGTGGAAGAAGATCTGACCCCAGAGCTGATCGCGGGCGTGACGATCCACTACGCCAGCCGCATCGAAGACGTGCTCGCCGTGGCCCTGCCGCTACTCAAGGCCAGGCCGGACACGCATCAAGACTCGCAGCCGGCTCCGGAATCCGAAGTTGCGGCAGGCGCCGTGGCGTAATCGGACGCTGCTCAGGCTCGAAACGCATCATCGCCAGGTTGATGGGCGAACTCGGCTTCCTAAACAAGTTCAGTTGACCGCACCCCACTCCGCCGACTGAATACCGCCTGCCACGTCTAACCAGCAGGCGGTATTCTTTTGCAGACAATGCAAATACGCGTTCTCACCATGGACGGACGGAAAAATAGCTGGCGAGCCTGTTGCTGGGCGCTACTGGCTCTGGCGTCACTCTGCCTGCCGGCGCAGGAGCTCACCCTGCGCATGGACGTGAAACTGGTCAACGTCTTTGTGAACGTGATCGATCAGAACGGGGCCATTGTCAGCGGTTTGACGCGCGAAGACTTCACTGTCGCCGAGGATGACCGGCCGCAGCAGATCGCGGTCTTCGAGCGCCAGTCGGATCTGCCGCTGAATCTGACGCTGGCAATTGACACCAGTGGCAGCGTGCAGAAGGACATGGCCGAAGAGGCGGACGCGGCCAAGCACTTTGCCCACGCACTGCTGCGTCCGCAAGATCAGATGAGCCTGATGCAGTTTGCCACCAATGTGCGCGAGCTGACTCCCTTCACCAACAAGGTGAGCCAGATCGATCACGGCCTCGGCCAGTTGCGAGGAGACTGGGCTACCTCGCTCTACGACGCGATCTGCCAGGCCTCAGGACGCCTGGGCGGGAAGGAAGGCCGCAGGGTGCTGGTGCTGGTCTCCGACGGCGACGACACCGCCAGCAACGCCAGCTACGGCAAGGCAGTCGAGCAGGCCCTGCGCAATGAGGTAATGATTTACTCGATCATCGATGTGCCTATCGAGGCCAGCGCCGGCCGCGACCTGGGCGGCGAACACGCGCTGATCACGCTGGCCGAGCAGACCGGCGGCAAGAGCTTTTACGTCAGCGACGGCGGCCTCGACAAAGCCTTTACGCGCGTCAGCGACGACCTGCGCACGCAATATCTGCTGGGCTACTATCCAAAAAATCAAGAGCCTGGAAGGGCCTTTCACCGCATCCAGGTGACCATCCCCCGAGCCGCAGGCGGCGCATTCAACATTCGCCATCGCACCGGCTACTACGCGGATTCGCAGGCCAAAAATTAGTGATTCATCGCAATCCGCGTCTGCGGTCTCATATATAAATCGTTTTGCCTGGGCGTTGCATCTAAAATGGCAACATGACCCCTCCAATGTCTACGCGCCGCCGTTCCAAGACGCCTCCGCCGGGCGATACCGGCCAGGAATCGCTCTACCTGCGCTCTCTCAGCGACCGCCAGGTCAACATCCAGGTTAAGCTGCGCGACGGCGAGACGGTGCGCGGCTGGATCGAGTACTTCGACGAGGGAATGTTGCGCCTGACCCGCGAGAGCAAACCCAACCTCTTCATCTACAAGCACCAGATCCGCAGCATCACGGAAGTGGGCAAGCATGCTCCACACCACCCCAGGACCGCGAGTACAGATGCGAACGGATCGGCTGAGAACGGGGCGGTCTCGTGAGCGGCAGTAGGACAGAATGGGTGTGGGTTCCCGCGGCCTCGGCAATTGCCCGCGAGGCCGGAGCTGTGCTGCGCACGTTTTTCTCTGAGGGTGTCGCCACCGAGTACAAGGGCGATGTGGACCTGGTGACAGTGGCCGACCGCACCTCGGAAAAGCTGATCCGCGCGCGGCTGGCCGCGGCCTTTCCGGAGCACGGAATCTACGGCGAAGAAGGCACGCGCGACCGGCTCGAAGGCGAGTTCCGCTGGTATGTGGACCCGCTGGACGGAACCACCAACTTCGCTCACGGCTTTCCGCAGTTTTGCGTCTCGCTGGGTTTGGAGCAGCGCACCGCGGGCCTTGCGCCGGACGAGGACGGAACTCTGGTGGCCGCGGTCATCTACGACCCGCTGCGGGACGAGTTCTTTGCAGCCGAGCGGGGTCGTGGCGCACTGCTGAACGGCAAGCCAATGCGGGTTTCACGCACCGCGGAGCTGGCCGAAGCGCTGACGGCCACCGGCTTTCCCAGCCACAAGCGCCACCAGAATCCCAACATCCACTTTTACCAGGAGTTCACGCTGCGCTCGCATGGGGTGCGCCGGGCCGGCTCGGCCGCTCTCGATCTGGCTTACGTCGCCGCTGGCCGCCTGGATGGATTTTGGGAGTTCAATCTCAATCCCTGGGACACCGCCGCCGGCATTCTGCTCGTCGAAGAGGCAGGCGGGCAGGTGACGGACTTCTCCGGCCAGCACTTCCGGCTCGACAGCCGCGAGATTCTAGCATCGAATGGGCTGATCCATGCCGAGTTGCTGGGCTTTTTTGAGGATATGTTTGCCGGACGCAATCTCACATCCATCCCCACGCCGCAGGAGTTTGCGGCGCACCGCGCTGCCAATGCGGCTCGCTCGGGCTGAGACGTATTGTGTTCCCGAGGTTTTGCGGTCCACTTTTGGAATCTGAGTAGCGGGAATCCGCATCCAATTCCCGCATCGCAAAGGAAGCTGGGAGGGGCAAGTCAGCCTTTGGCCTCCTGTGCTACTATCAGCCTCGAAGGATTATTTCCCCTGGAGTAAACAGAATGGCATACGTCATTGCAGAACCCTGTATCGGCACCAAGGACACCGCCTGTGTGGACGCCTGTCCGGTCGATTGCATCCACCCTAAAAAGGACGAAGACGGCCACGCCGAGTCCGACCAGTTGTTCATTGACCCGGTCGAGTGCATCGACTGCGGCGCATGCGTCCCCGCCTGCCCAGTCTCGGCGATCTTTGCGCAAGACGACCTGCCGGAGAATTGGGCCAGCTTCGCCGAGAAGAACGCCAAGCACTTCGGCCGCTAAACGGCTTCCAGCTTCCCGCCGCACACGCGCATTCCGCCCAGCCGGATGCGCGTTTGTGTGTCTATGAACGCGGCGCATGAAGAATGGTTGCCAACAGTGCGAAGATAGAAACGCATGAGCGTGCTCTCCTCCGAAGCCGTGGTTCTGCGCACCTGGCCGGTCCATGAGGCCGACCTGATCGTGAGCTTTTTCACGCGCGACTATGGCCGTGTGCGGGGCGTGGCCAAATCGGCGCTCAAGAGCCGCAAGCGCTTTGGCGGCTCTCTGGAACCGATGACAGTTGCACGCGCCTGGTTTGCCGAGCGGCCCCGCCAAGAGCTGGTGCGCCTAGATCACTTGGAAATCCTGCACTCGCCGCTGGCCGCGCCGGTCGATCCTGTGCGCCTGGCTGTGCTCAGCTTCTTTGCCGAGCTGCTGGACGAGGCGCTGCCCGACCACGATCCCCATGAGACGGTCTTCCGCCTGCTGCTGGCGGTTCTTGACCTCACTTCGGTCGAGCAGCCCTGGATGCCGCTGACCTACTTCCAACTGTGGATGATGCGGTTGATGGGCCTGCTGCCGGACATCGTTCATTGCACGGCCTGCGGCGAGGCGCTCCAGGCCGGCCAAGCCAGCTTCAACACACTGGGCGACGGCTTGTTCTGCCCAATTCATCGCAACGGCAGCGCGAGCGAGCTTTCCGCTGACTCCTGGCAATTGGCGCAGCGTATGTTGCGTGCGCCGGCCTCGGCCTTTGCCGCCGAGCCCTGGCCCCGCCGCCGCGCCCAGGACCTACGCCGCTTCACCCTGCAAGCCCTCGAACGCCACCTGGAGCGCAAACTCCGCTCCGCCGAGGCCCTGGCGCGGCTCTGAGCTTGAGCGAGTCAGCAGGGCTGTTAAAATCTACCCAGTCCCATCAAGAGAGAAATGCCCGTGCCTTCATCCCAGCTTGTATCGAACCCGACGACCACCCCGCTCACCTTTCAGGAGCTATTGTTCCGCTTGCAGAGCTTTTGGGCGGAACGCGGCTGCGTGATCCAGCAGCCCTACGACGTGGAAGTGGGCGCGGGCACCATGGCGCCGGAGACTTTTCTGCGCGTGCAGGGGCCCAAGCCCTACAAGGTCGGCTATGCGCAGCCCTCGCGCCGGCCCGCCGATGGACGCTACGGCGAGAACCCCAACCGGCTCTTCCGCCACACCCAGTTCCAGCTCATCCTCAAGCCGCCGCCGGTCAACGTCCAGGAGCTGTATCTGCAATCCCTGGAAGCCATCGGCATCGACCTGAGCAAGCACGATCTGAAGTTCGAGGAAGATAACTGGGAGGGTCCGACCGTCGGCGCATGGGGCGTCGGCTGGCAGGTGATGATGGACGGCATGGAGATCACCCAATTCACCTACTTCCAGCAGTGCGGAGGCCTCGATCTCGACCCCATCTGCGCCGAGCTGACTTATGGACTGGAGCGCCTCTGCGCCTTCATGCAGGACGTGGACTCGGTCTACGACGTGGTCTGGGCGCGCGATCCGGAGACTGACGCTGTTGTGACCTATGGCGATGTGCGCCTGACCGAGGAGCTTCAGTACTCGGTCTATAACTTCGAGGACGCCGATGTGGACCGCCTCTGGGCGCACTTCAACAGCTACGAAGCTGAGGCGCAGGCGCTGCTGGATCGCTGGAAAGGCCTTCAGTCTGACGAGAAGGCAACAGCCAGGGAAAAGCTGCGTTTCCCGCTGATGTCCACTTATGAGCTGGCGTTGAAATGCTCGAATCTTTTTAATCTTTTGGATGCGCGCGGAGCCATCAGCGTCACCGAGCGGGTCGGCATGATCGCGCGCATTCGCAATCTGGCCGTGGGCGCGGCCAAGGTCTATGCGGCGCAGCAGGTGTGTTAGCTATTAGCTTTCAGCTATCAGCCGTTTGCTTTCGCAGCCTAGTTACTTGGCTAGCGAATAATAACTGAAAGCTGATAGCTGAGAGCTGAAAGCTATTCTACGATTTTCAAAGACGCAGAAAGAACTTATCGCTATGACTGACTTTTTATTGGAGATCGGGCTGGACGAGATTCCCGCCCGCATGATTGCCGGAGCCGAGGCCGAACTGGGCCGCCGCGTTTACGATTTACTCACGCGCGAGCGGCTGATTGCGGCCAGCGCCAAAGTCACCACTTACTCGACGCCGCGCCGTCTGGCCGTACTGGTTGAAGGGGTGCTGGCGAGCCAGGCCGATTCGCAAGAGCAGTTGACCGGCCCCTCGTGGAAGGTGGCCTTCAAGGACAGCGCGCCAACCAAGGCGGCCGAGGCCTTCGCAACCAAGGCGGGCGTTGCGGTTTCCGCTCTGGAAAAGGTTACAAACGCTAAGGGCGAGTATGTAGGAGTCACAGTCAAACGACAGGGACTCGAGACAGCGGAGCTGCTGGCCACAGAGTTACCCAAGGAAGTTCTCGGCCTCTACTGGGCAAAAAATATGTACTGGCGCGCGGGCAAGCCGGAGCGCTATGTCAGGCCCATCCGCTGGGTGGTTGCTCTGCTCGATTCTTCAGTTATTCCGCTGGAGATTGCCGGCATCAAGGCAAGCAACACCAGCCGCGGCCATCGTATTCTGCATGGCGAGTCTCCAGTGACACTGGCCAAGCCGACCGACTACGCCGAAGCTCTGCGCAAGGCATTTGTACTAGTCGATGTAGCCGAGCGCAGAGATTCAATTCGCAAGGCTCTCGATGCGGCGACCCGCACCGTCCCCGGCGCGCGCTGGCGTGAAGACGAGCCGCTGATAGAAACCGTCGTTCATCTGACCGAGTGGCCGACCGTGGTGCTGGGCGACTTTGAACCCGAGTATCTGGCGCTGCCTGAAGAGGTGCTGGTCACCGTCATGCGCGACCACCAGAAGTACTTCGCAGTCGAGGGCGCGGATGGCAAGCTCGCCCCTCACTTCCTCACTGTGCTGAACATTCAGGTAGACGCCGAGGGCGAAGCCGTCATTCGCCATGGCAACCAGAAGGTTCTCCGCGCCCGCTTCAAAGACGCGCGTTTCTTCTGGGAAGTTGACCAGAAGATTTCTCTCGCCGACCGCGTCGAGAGCTTGAAGAAGGTCACATTCCAGAAAGAATTAGGAAGCTATTTCTGGAAGACCGAGCAAAATCTGGCCGTGGCGCGAGCGCTGGCGGCTTCGTTGAAAGTCACAGGCACCAAGTTCGACGAAGCAGCGCTTTTGAAAGCTATTGAACTGGCCAAGACCGACCTAACTACGGAGTTAGTGAAAGAGTTTACCGAGTTACAGGGAGTTATTGGTGGGTTATATGCCAAAACGCAGGGACTTGGCGAAGATGTGGCGCAAGCTATCTATGACCAATACTTGCCTGCTTCTACTGAAGATGCGATTCCGCAGACCTTTGAAGGCCAGTTGCTGGGGCTTGTTGACCGTACTCACACCATCGTTACTATGTTCTCTGTTGGACACTCGCCTACAGGTTCCAAAGACCCGTTTGCATTGCGCCGCGCGTCAAATGCGGTGGTCAAGATACTTGCAGAGTCTGAGATGCCTTTCACATTAAGTAACTTATACGAAGTGGCCGCCAGAGTAGCTCACATAGAGCAACCTCAGACGGATGTAAAGTCATTCTTCAGTGAGCGTCTAAATTTCTACTTGAAAGATGTTCTCGGTTTCGCCTACGACGTGGTGAACGCTGTCCTGGCTGCCGGAGCCGACGATGTCCGCGATGCGATTGCCCGCGCCGAAGCGCTGACAGCCGCGCGCGAGTCCACCGACTTCGCCGCTATCTCAGCCGCATTCAAGCGCATAAAAAACATCCTGCGCCAGGCGGAAGAAAAACAGTATAGGATCGACTTGCACAAATCGATGGCGCTTGCGCCGGAGGCGCAGCGGCTTGCGGATGCGGCTGATGCGCTGGCTCCCAAAGTTGCAAAGTTGCGCCAGCAGCGCACCTACGGCGAGGCGCTCGAGGTCATCGCCACATTGCGCCCGGTGGTGGACGCCTTCTTCGACAAGGTGATGGTCCTTGATCCCGACCCAGCAATTCGCGGCGCGCACCTGGGGCTAATTGACGAGGTGCTGCGCGGCTTCTCCGGCATTGCCGACTTCAGCGAGATTGTCACCGCATAAGAGCGGATAAAACAAGGCCCCAAGCTGCGATCCGCGGCCTGGGGCTTTGTTTGCAAATAAACTGTTGAAAAACGAGCTACGCGCGGAGCTTGCGGCGCGCCACTCCGGCCAGGCTCAGCAGGCCGATACCCAGGAGATAGAGATTGCCAGGTTCTGGTGTGGGAGTAACCGTGACATCGGTGAAGACGGCCTGATCGTCCTGGTAGTTGAGGTCGGATGAGCCGTAAGGTGAACTCGTGAACGGCGCTGCTGGCAAGTCTTCCATTCCGATATAGACGCCTGACGGTATCGAGGGGTCGATGGGATTTCCCAGAACCCAGGTAGCGGCGTAGGCGTGGTTGACCCCGTCGTAGTCGTTTGCGGGATTCGAAGAAAAGACCAGGCCGTTCGGGTAGCCACTGGCG
>Ga0326728_10009257_pt1 | contig 23821 bp, 23 predicted proteins | sample MB3enrmetagenome_FD_207602 | JGI IMG/M metagenome (GOLD analysis project Ga0326728, IMG submission 207602) | Lab enriched peat soil microbial communities from McLean, Ithaca, NY, United States - MB31MN | ecosystem: Environmental > Terrestrial > Soil > Wetlands > Peat | place: USA: New York... | reverse complement strand
TCTTCACGCAGTAGTAGGTTTGGTACTCGATCATGTCGCCACTGCGCTCTTCCACGCGATAGCGCTTCACCAGCATGCCGCCGTTCTGGGGCACGCCGTAGAGCCAGCGGAAAGTGGTGCCGGGGGTGATCATCAACTGGCCTTGTCCGGCCGGCACATACGCCAGGATGGCGTTTTTGCCCCAGATGTAGTTGAGGTTGTGCGCGATGCCCTGTTGTGAGGTGTCATACAGACCTTTGGCAACCACAAAGTTGTCAACATTGAACAGGCCGGCCAATTGCTGATCGGTGGGATAGCCGAGGGGCAGGGCGTGGTTCTTGAAACGGTCGAGGATGATGGGGTGCTGGATGAGCTGCAGCCACACCGGGTAGCCGATCAGGAGCGTGTTGGGCTCCTTGGTGCAGCTCAGCAGGATGGTGGAACGCTGCGCGGTGATGGCCGCCACGGGATCCGAGTTCTGGAAATCGCTCCACTGGGCCGTGCCCGCCAGCGAGGTGCTGGGCACCGACGCGGAGTTCATGATGAGGTTGTAGATCTGAATTTCCCGCTGCTTGTCGATGATGTCGGCGAGCGTTTCCGTGGTGAAGACCTCGGGGCCTGTCGAGAAATCCCATTTGGCGCGCAGTTCGTCGGGGATGAGTTGCTTCTGCGCTTTGCCGTCGCAGTAGTACTCATCATTGGACATGCGCCAGCCGGGCATTTCGTTGGCTTCGCTTCCCGGCGCGCGCTCCGTGTTGTAGGACTTGAAACGCTCGAACCCGAAGATCGGGTAGCGATCGTTCTGCTTCGAAACCGGGAAATCAGGGAAGAGCCGTCCCCCCACGAAATCCTGGTTGCGATAGACGATGGAATAGTTGGTCAAAAATTGGTCGAGATGGGCTAAGGAAACTTCCATGGAGAACTCCAGGAGTCAGGAGCCAGGAGTCAGGAGTCAGCAGCAAAAACTGAAGCCTGCAACCCGTAACCCTGCTCCGCACGCACTGTCGTGGTCCCACAGATGGGGATTCGCCAGCGGGTGCCGCACTAGGGGCCAGGAGCCAGGAGTTGGAAGCCAGAACAAAAGCGCGGACTCTTCCGCATTCTGACTCCTGTCTCCTGACTCCTTCCTTTACACCTTCGTTTGCCGCAAACTCACCTGAATGCGAATCCTCTGATTCGCCGCGGTGGGCGGGTACTTCGCTTTGCCCACCACGTACGCGGTGTTGCCGGTGGTGACATTGCGAATGGAAGTGACGCGGCCGTAGGTGTCGGCGATGACCACATCATCTTCCGCTTGGATGGTCGTGTCCGCCGCGATCACCTCCGCCTCGGGGGCGTTGATGATCAGGCCCCAGGCGCGGCCCTGCGAAATGAAGGGCGAGGGCGGCAGCGTGCCGTTGACGGGGTTGCCCGAGTTGGGGTCCAGCCACAACTCGGAAGTGAGCGGGTAGCCCGGCTCCACGACGTCCTGGGCCAACACGCCCGTGGGGACAACGTTGAAACCGGAAGGCAGCCCGACGTAGAAGTCCGATTCAGTCGAGGGGTTACTGACCGGCAAGCTCATCACGGTGCCGCGGAGCGCGCGGATATTCGTGTCGAACTTGGCGGCCGTCAATCCTTGATTTCCTAGCATAGTTCCTCCTTTTAGTAGCTGTCAGTTGTCCGTGGTCAGTTGCCCGTGGCCCATCGCTTGTCGCTTGCAACGGACCACGGACTGCGGACCACGGACAGCTCTTACGCCGATTTCGCATCCGACCGGTAGTTCTTGAGCAGGTCGGGATTTTCTTTTGCCACGAGGGCGCTGGCCTTGCGATGCGCCTCCAACTCGCCCAGCCGCACATCGGTCTGCATGAGCTGTTGTTTCTTGTCTTCCACCAGGCGCGAGAAAAGCTGCCGCGGTGATTCGCCGGTTTCCGAGCCCGAGCCGCCGATGCCGATCACCGAGTTGGTTTTGACCAGCGCCGGCCGGTCTTCGATGAGGGCTTTGAAGGCCGCGCCGTCCGACAGCGCCAGGCGCAGTGGCGCTCCGGTGGCCATCATGGCGGGAGTGATTTGGCCGCGGTTAAACGCGTTCTGCACGCGCTGTTCAGCGTCCTTGGCGCGGCGCCAGGCGGAACGGCTGATCTTGCCGGAATCGTCCAGCGCATCCAGCCGGCTGTTGTCGAGCTTGCCGTCCGCGCCGATCGCTTCCGAAAGCAGTGTGACCTCCGCCTTGAGGGGATGGAGCGCCAGCGTGACCAGACCGCGAATTTCTTCTTTGCTCCGGCCCTCGGCGCCGACTTCCCGCGCGAACGTCGCATAGGCATCCGCGGGGAAGCCCGCGCCACGCGCGCTCAGGTTGTCTTGGGAAACCCCCTCTTTGCCGACATGCTGGGTGGCATAGTCGTAGAGGTGGGTGTTTTCGATTTCACCGACTTTACCGTCCCCGTCGTAGGCGTCGTGCGTACCTTCGGCGGAGCACTTGAGAGTCAGTTTTGCCATTTTTCCTCCTTGTTCCGCCGAAAGGCGGGGTGACAATTGACGATTGTCGATTGCCGATTTTCGATTGTCTGTAATCGGCAATCGCCCATCGTCAATCGGCAATTCCTTATTGGACAGCCAAATTTCCGGCAGTTCGTCCAGAAACGGTTGATTGGTCAGCGCCACGCTGGTGAGCGTCAAGCCTTGCGACTCACCGGTTTTGCGATCGGGGTACTCCTTGGCGAAGGCCGCCGACACGTAGCGATACTCGCGGTTGCGAATCAGCTTGCGCGCCCGGTCCGTAGGTTCGTAGCGCCCGTAAAGAATGTAGCGATTGCCGATTTTCGATGGCCGATGGCCGATTGACAGTTGACGGAGGGACGATTGTCTATCCATCGACAATCGGCCATCGTCAATCGGCAATTCCGGCGATTGGCCATCGCCGGCCGAAAATTCCTCCGGCTCATCCAGCGCCACAATCCGTCCCGCGCTGGGGGTGGGCTCGCCGGCGGCGCGTTCCAGATCCTCGCAGGCGTGGTCGTAATCCACGTTCAGATCGTGGTTGGCGAGTTTCTGAAAGTTGTCGATCGCCGTGCGCAGTTCGTCGCGGGTGAAGGAAACATCCCGGCCGCCCTTCACCCAACTGCCGGTCACCAGGATGGGAATACGCGCCAATCCTTCCGCCGGCACGGCGCTGAGCTGGGAGATAAAGTGATAATTCTTGTTTTCGTCAGACATCGTTTTGTTCTCCGCATGACCGGTTCATCGAGCTATTGGGTCATTGATTCATTGGCTCATCGGGGCATCTGGCCATCGGTTCGTTGCTTTTAAATGACTCAATGACCCGATGACCCAATGAACCGATTTCCTTATTGGATCCAGTTCCCATGCACCAACACGCCGCAAATCTGCACGGTGGTGGCGGCCGCGGAAGTTGAGAACACCTGGTCAAACGAAACCTTGCCGTAGTTGCTGTAGGTGAAAGGTGTTCCGAAGGCGACCTTCTCGTCGTAGCAATTGCCGCTGGTGGTGGTGGCGGTTTGCAGGGAAGCCGGCGTCACCGTGTAGCTGGTGCCCACCGATGTCACCGTGGAACCCGCCGACGCTCCGGGCGTGGGAAAGGTCACACTTGCCACGGTGGCCGCAGCGATCGAGGAAAACGCCGAACCCTGCACGCCGTAGAACAGCTCGATGTCCGTTGCCTGGAAGCCCAGTCCGGAGGTCGTGCGGCCCCCAAACGTAACGTCGCAGGTGAGGGACACGGTTCCCGCCGTGGTATTGGTGATGGCCTGAAGCACCTGATTGTTGGCGCTGGTGCGCACCAGGGCCGGACCGGAAGTGAAGGCGGTGGTGGTGGGCGTCATAAAGCAGGCCGAAGGTTGAACGAAGAACGCGGCGTCACCGTAGGTGGGGGGCACGGCGCCATTCACGTCCAGTTCGGTGGCAAAGCAGCCGCTGATGTTTCCGGACGAACTGGTGGTGCAGTAGTAGAGAATGCGGTTGCCGGGAACGGCGGCCGCGGCGTAGCTTGACGTATTGGCCAGGCTGGAACCCGCACTCCAGTAAATAATGTTGCACGTCCCGGCCTGTATCCCCGCCTGCGTACAGGTGGGCAGGTTCGTGGTGAGGGTGAGCGTATTCGCCGTGATGGCGCTTCCGCTGCCATTTTGATAAACCAGCCCGGCGCTGTAGTTCAACGTCAGGCCCGTGGCGGCCCAAGTGACCGAGGGGTCTGAAAACGCGCTGGCCAGGTTGCTGTAATTCGTGCCGCCCAGCACCGGGCCCGCTGAGCCCTGGCCCAGAAGAACCGTAGGCAGCAGGCAGCAGGCAGTAAGCAGCAGAAAGGCCGTCTTCAACTTCATGCTCGTGATATTTTTCATCGTAAGCTCCTTTTTAGAGTCAGTCGAAAGTCAACAGTTAAAAGTTCAAAGTAAGTGCTTTCGACTTTCAACTTCACTTATAAATCGCCGTGATCGTGACCGGCGCACTGCTTCCGTAACTGGAACAGGCGAACGTGTACTCGCTCCACTGTCCGAATCCCGCCGCCGCGGAACTGCTGACCGTGGTGGTGGTGACGCCGGTGGTGACCGGGGCTTGCTGATAGATGTCCCAGGCGTTGACGGCATTCGTAGTAACAGTCACGGACGCCGCGCTGCCCAGGGTCAGAAAGTTGGCGCCGTCGAAGCTGGTTTTCGCCTGCACCGTGCAACCCGAGTAGGTCCCCGCCACCGTGCCGAAAACCCAGGTGACGTGCGCGGTGGTGGCGCCGGTGGTGGACGTGGGGTTGGTGGATAGACTTGCCCCGGCAATCGTCAGGATAGGATTATCCAGAATGTAACTGAACGCCGGAAAGCGATGCGAGCTGTAGGCATCCGCCAGCACCTCGGGCGGGCGCAAGCTGAAAGTCGCCAGCAGCACCATCACCACGGCAATCAACAAAGAAAGGACGAAGCAGTTTCGTAGGGTTCTCATGATCTCTCCATTCAAAAAATTGAGTCATCTGGCCATTGGGTCATTGATTCATCGAGTCATCGATTCATTGCTCGCATTCATAATTCATCCTTCAGCCTTCAGCCTTTCTTTCGTCGAATCCGCTCAAGTGTCGATTTCCTCATCGGTCGATCAATCGAGTCGTTTTTCAATGACACAATGATTCGATGATTCAATGGCTCAATCCTTCAATGATCCGATGACTCAATCTTGATCGGCTGTCCTCCGCGCCCGGAAATGTCTCCCGTCGCCGTCCCGATGGTTTCTCCGCGGATGGCGACCACGTCTTCATCGGCGAAGTCGCTGAAGCCGAGTTCATGCCGCGCCTGGTTGACGCTGGAGCGGTCGGAGATCCACGCGCCCGCCTGGGCAAGCTCGCTGATGATGGCGGACATGGTCTCAATGGACCGCGCCTGCACGTTGGCGGGAACGAGATAGGGCACCGGCGCGTCCGGTCCGAAATTCCACATCACCAGCCGGCGGATGGTCGAGTTGCGGATCTGGTGCGCGATGTAGTCCGCGGTATTCTGCGTGGCCAGCAGGAAGAAATCGGTTTGCGAATCACCCAGGGCGCGCGAGCCGCTCTGCGTCTGGCCAAGCTCCATGAACATGGCGAGGCACGAGGTGGCGATTTGCTGTTTGTGGTATTGCAGCGAGGGCAGGATTTCGCGAATGCGTCCCTCGATGCCCACCAGCTTGAACTCCGCCCCGTTGGGCAGGGAGAGCCCGGTCTTTTCATGCGCGGCCAACTGCGTCACCCAATTCTGCGCGGTCTGCACGTCCTGCCGGGAAGGATTGGGCGGCAGCATGATCATGGGCACGCCCAGCGAGTTGCGCTCGCAGGCGATGGCGTCAATCCGCTCCAAATGCTTTTTGACGAACCAGTGCGGATACATGGCGCGGGTCAGGGGAATGCCCCAGAAGTTCGCGCCTTCCTGATCGTGGGTAAAGATGCACGCCTTGTCCGTGGGCAGCAGCACGTACTCGAAGCGATTCGAGCGGTACCCCCACTGTTCCAGCGCGTAAAGCGTTTCGCCGTCGTCAAAAACGAACGGCGGAATATTGGGATCGACGGTGTGCGGATCGGTGTGCCAGCGATAGAAGGTTAGCGCCTGGCGGTCCGCCATGCGGCGCACGCGGATGCGGTCGCCGTCCACGGACATCACTTCTTCGTAACAGGCGGCGCCAAAATCCTGCATGCGCAGCGCGTAGCGCACCACGTCTTTCCAGCTCTGCGTGTGCCAGGAGCCGCGCCAGTCCTGCCACTCGAGCCCGCTGAACAAATTGGCGCGAATGAAGGCGGCAACCTCTTTGGCTTTGTCCGCCGTCTGGTGGCCTGCGCCCGTGCTGGAAATGGCGCCGGTGGGACGGGCGTCCCGCCCGTGGTCGGCGGACGTAGCACGGCCATCCTGGCCGTGTCCGGGCACGGGCTGGAAGCCCGTGGTACGGGAGTCGCCCGGCACAATTTCCCACTTCGCGGAAAGAATGGGCAGCTTGCAGGCGCGCAAAGTGCCCGCCACCTGGCCATCGCCGCGGCGCATTTCCTGATAAGTCCAAATGCCGTTCAGGCCTTCGAGCTTGGGGTTGTACTCGCCCAAGTCGCGCACAAAGCCGGAGGTGATGGGTGTACCCGGAAGGCCCATGACCGGAACCCAACCCGCGCGGATTCGTTCCGTGTAATCCGCCACGGAGATGGGTTCCGGAGGAGGAGGCGGCGGGATGGAGTGGGTGGGCGCCACGGGAAGGCCGCCCGGAGTGGTCATCGGAGTGTTTAATGGCATGCGGTCGATGGGCGGGGAATTGTGAATAGTGAATTGTGAATGGTGAATTCCAACTTCCCGGTCGGCAAGTGTCACCGCGTGGTCGATCTGAGCTTGGAGAGTCTTGGTTGCGGACGGCCCGCTGTGCGCGAGACCGCGCAATTGGCTGCCGTTTCCCGAACTATGTCCTCTGAGTTTTTTTACCATTTACTATTCACCATTCACTATTCGAAATTCACTATTCACCATTCACTATTCACAATTCTTAAAGCACGGCATTCATGAATCCGTTCATTACTGGCGATCCCACGAGGCCGGCAACTTCATCAAAATGGGCCGCCGGCTCGCTGGCGGCGTTGACGACCATGGCCAGGGCCCAGAAGCGGTCGGCGTGGCCGCGGTCGGTGTGCTCAGCGTCGAAGCGTATGTTGCCCGCGGGGGTTACGAAGCGCTTGACGGAGTTGATGTCCGCGCGCACCTCGCGATTGTCGGGGATGCGCACGGTGCGCTCCTCGAAGGCCTGCTTCACCATGGGCGCCAGGCGCTCCTTCAGCGGCGCGGTGAAGGTGACCGGCTCCACCATGGCGCCGTACTTCTGCACCAGGTGCTCGGCCAGCATCATGCCCAATCCGCTTTGGTCAACGCACACTCGGCGGACAGAGGGAGTCTGAAGTCCGGAGTCCGGGATCCGGGGTCTTTGCGACTCCGAACTCCGGACACCGGGCACCGGACCTTCAATGAGGTTGCAGATCGCCTTCTCCTGCTCATCAAACGAAACGCCTTTCAAAGTGATCAACCGTCGCGACCAGAGCACGCCCCCGACTTTTTCGAAGAGCCAGGCGATGGTGAGGTCGCGCTTTCTTCCGATATCCACACCCAGGTAAAGGTCTCCGGCGCCGCCCCGCGGGCCGGATTGCGCAGAGCGCAACGCTGCGGGCGGTCGCAGAGCTGCGCTCTGCGCAATCCCTTCGGCCCACTCCGTCGAAGCTTCTTCGCTCACGCAGGTGGAAATCAGCTCAATGGGGATGTAGTTCTGCGCGTCGGAGAGGAACTGGCAGCCGTATTCTTGCAGCCACGTCTCTTCGTCGTCGCAGCCGGAGCGGAGCAACTCGATGTTGGCGGGCAGCCCCTGCGCCACTGCGTCGTGGATGTCCACCTTGTGTCCCGACCAAATTGACCCAACTCCGGATTGCGCAGAGCGCAGCTCTGCGTTTCCTCCCGGCGAGCTTCGCTCGCCGCAATCCGTCCCCACTAATCCGGCTTGTTTGGCGATTTCATAGAATTTCCCGGCCGTGCCGTTGGGCGTGGAAATGACCTCGATGGAATATCCGCGCGTGATGATGGGGAAACAGGCGGCATAAATTTTGTGTGCATCGCCATGGAAGGCGAACTCGTCCAATACGATGTGGCCGCTGTAACCGCGCGCTGTGTCAGGATTGGCGGGCAGGCCGATGATGCGCGACCGGTTATGCGGGAAATACACTTCCATGGTCTTCTCGTCGGTCTCAAACTCGGCGAATGCCGGCAACGCCTTCAATCTCCTAAAGAGGATGCAGAAGTCTTTGACCTTCTCCATAAACATCCGGGACTGGCGCTCGCCCTTGGAGAGGATGATGTATTGCGTGCGCTTGCCCAGGCACTTGAGCACTGCCCGGAGCGCGGCGGCATAACTCTTGCCACTCTGCCGGCTCCAGACCGCGATTTTCAATTGCGAGTCGTCCAAGATCCAGCGCTCCTGGTAAGGCAGAACGGCGACGGAATCTCTCAGCCACGTCCGAAGTGCTTCGAGCGGGGTCAGAAGCTCCCCATTGACTAATCCGATAAGCACTTGATCTGGCGATTCGGATCGGGTGATCGGTGGATCCGGTGACCGGGTGATTTTCGAATTTGAACTCTTACGTTTTGCCATTGGCGCTCTGCCTTGTTCTTCGAAACCTTCTCTGAGCGACCCTGCCCAAGTGCCGCGGACCTACAAAACAGGTCCGCGCTACTCACCCTCTGTCTACGGCGGCAGGATCCCCCGGTGCCGGCAACGCTTGCGCCGGGCAGAGGAACTTCTGGACGGGTGGGGCGATTGCCCTTGTCCCGATCCCGAAAATTTCCTTCGCTTGTTCCACCATTCGCTGGGCGGCCTCGAAATCTTCGACGACATATGCCCCGTCCTTACCTGCTTCGAGGGCGGCGGAACGTTCCTTCATCTTCTGGCGGTGCTCTTGGGCGTAGAGGGCGAATTGCTTTTTCATCAGCGCCACCTTCTCGCCGTCGTTCAAGACCTTCTTGAAGGCCATCAGTTGCGCCGCGGTCATGGTCTGAAGAGCTTGCCAGAGCAGGGCCGTGACAGCGGCGGTCAAGCCGTCTTCGCCAACAAGCTTGGCGATAGCCCTCATGTTCGCCAACTGCTCCTGGATCTTTGCCTTTTGGACCTTCCAGTGGCGGTTCTTGTAGGTCTCGACCGCTTGGATCGATAACTCTTCGTGGTATTGGGTCGCGATCATCTCCTGGACTTGCTCGAGGGTCTTATATTCATCAAACATCTGGTCCACAGCCCGCAGCAATCCGGGGTGCTTGACACTGATGATCTGGATTTTCGATGCGTAGTCTCGGGCCACTTAGATTCTCCCCTCACTCGCCAGTTCTTGAAGGCAGGCTTGGGTCGCCTTCATCGCCTGAATCTGGTCGCGTCGCGGGCGCCAGGATTCCCTCTTGTATGTCCAAATGGAGGTGTGGCTTAAACGCTCGCCGTAGTCGGCCTGGATCATTGCTGAGACTGCCCGTACGGTCGCAAAAGCCTCAAGCATCCCGTCCACCTTCTGGAACAATCCGGGGTGGTCGGCCTCAAGGATTTGCATTTTCGATATGGCATGTTTTCCCACGGAATTTTGACCTCTCAAGTAATCGGACCATCCGGCCGCTGTGCCTGTGAACCTGCGCGAAGCGCTTTGGAGTGCGGTAGCAGCAGCTACCGCTTTTCTTGCTCTTGCGCCGTCGCCGAATGGACCGAACCCGGAAAGCGGTAGCTGCTGCTACCGCACTCCAAAGCGGGCTTCGCCCGCAAGCTCCTGCGGGACGGCCTTCGCCGTAAAGTCGAACAAGAAATCCTCGAGCGCCCGGACGGTCAATCGCCTCTGGCATGAGAATTCACGCTCGGGCACCCAGCGCCGGGTGCGAAAACTCCCCACTGCAGATTCGGTGACGGGAATACCGCGCTGCTCGCGCAGCAGGTCGGAAATCATTGCTGCGGTAACGCCCTGGTTGAACCAAACCTTTACTTGATCCGCGAGACCCGGAAAGCGTTGGTCGAGTTGTTCGATCTTGGTCAGTTTGTTCATTTCTCAAAGTCTCTTCAAATCGGCTTATCGAGCCTTCGGGCCATGGAGCGATCGGCCTGGTTCTTAACTTCATAATTCATAATTCAGAATTCATAATTCCGGACCGCTTAATGGCTCGATGAGTCGATGAACCAATGACTCAATTTCCTGAGTCCCACGCGTCCCAACAATCCCCCCTGTACGAGCAGAGTAAGGCTCGGCCGATGCGCTCGCCGTACTGGGCCTGGAGGGCTGCCCTGATAGCGCGCAGGGGGATAAAAGCCCTAAACATCGCCTCCACCTGGCGGCACAACCCGGGATGCCGGTCCTCAAACTCTTCCAGTTTCGAGAATCTGTGTAGTGCCATGAAATTTCACCTCTCGTCGAATCGGATCATCGGGCCATCGGGCCATCTTGCCATCGGGTCATTGAGTCATTTGCTCATCGAATCATTGAGTCATCGGAACATTGAGTCATTGCACTCATCGATTCGCGGGTGCACTGCTTTTCAATGACTCGATGACCCGATGAGTCAATGAATCGATTCCCAATGAACCGAAGATCCGATCCCCCATGACCCGATTATTCAGGGCCGCGCCCATCTCCTGGACCAACTCTCGTTGCGCACGCCACTGCTTGCTCTTGTACCTCTCGAGGGTGGTCAGGCTCAGGCGCTCGCCGTACTGGGCTTGGATCATGTGCCGGACTTGGGCGGTGGCCGTAAGCTCGGCAAACATCGTGTGCACTTTCTCCATCAAGCCCGGGTGCCGGACGTCCAGGACGCGCATTTTCGAAAAGGTTCTTCGTGCCATGGAAATCGACCTCATCTTTAATTCAGTCATTGAGCCATGGGCTCATCGAATCATTGAGCCATGGGCTCATCGGGTCACCGGTTCATCGGATAACTTGCCTATTTCGTGCTTTCATAATTCAGAATTCATAATTCATAATTCCGAATTACCTTGCTTCTCCCAGGGCGACGCATCGCTGGTCGTACTCATCCACGCCGTTGGCGGTGATGCGGGTCCAGCGGATGACTTCCGGCAGGCCCACTTTCTTCTCAATGCCCAGCTCTACCCAGCCGCGGTCGCGCATGTAGCGCAGGTGGAATTCCACGCCGGGCAGACTTACTGGGCGGAGGCAGTCGTCCAAATAAATAATGATGCTCTTCGGCGTTACGGGTTGAAGTCCACACTCGTTCAAGTAGCGCAGAATCTCCGTGCGGTCGAACTCTTGCTCCGATTTGGTTCTCACCTTTGTCATATTTACGCCTTCTTCTAGGATTTCGGATTCAGGGCTCGCAGTCCGTGGTCCGTAGTCCGTTGTCCGTTGCAAGCCACCACCACCGGCGGGCAACGGACAACGGACAACTGACAACGGACACGATCCTGGCGCCTGGCACCGCTTGTTTCCTTCCCGACACTTGACACCTTGCACCTGGCACCTCGCATCTACTTCGACTCATCCATGGCATAACAGCTAAACGTCTCGATCTTGCGCGACATCAGGCGAAGCTCCCGGCCGATTTGCTCGCGCTCGCCTCCGATTTTCAGGATCTCTTCGCGCGTGGCCATCAGCAGGCCTTTCAGCTCCATCACTTGATCTGACACCGCATTCTGGGTCTCGACCGCCCGCGCCATCCGCTCCAACGATTCGGCGCTTTTTTCCAGGCAGGTCGGAACCCTCAGCACCCCGCGGGTGGCGGCGGAGAAAAGCCGGTAAGCCCCCACCCCTGCCATGCAGGTGCCGAGAAAACCGCCCGAGCCGAGCAAGAGAGCCTGAATTTCGATGGCATTAACCATTTCGGTTTTCACCAGAGAGACGCCGAGAAATTCGGAATTATGAATTCGGAATTATGAATTCTGAAAGCCTCTCGGGTCGTCTGCAGCCGTTCAGAATTCATAGTTTCTCCGTGACCGCTCCGCCAAAATCCGTGCAACAACTCGCCAACTTGTCCACAGCAATTCATAATTCAGAATTCATAATTGGACCGCCGCCACCTGATTGGACGGGCTTGGAACAACGTGCCGCCAGAACCCGTCGTACAGCGCGTGCTGGGCGAGGAACTGGAGGACCACCGACAACAGGAAAGTCGCGAGGCCGCGCACCAGCGTGGCCGTGTCGGGCCAACTCACCGTGAGGCTGTGCGCGTCGTGCACAAACTGAATCCCCATGGAGGTCAGCAGGGCCGTCACGCCGCTGGTCAGCATGCAGATGCGCGGCTTGTTCTGGTCAATCCAGGCGAACCCCGCACTTTGACTGCGCTTGGCGAGCTGGATCAGGAGAGGCATAACGAAGGTGATTAATGCTTGCACTTCAATCGAATTGGCATTCATGGGTTTTGTCCTTTGTCCGTAGTCCTTTGTCCGTAGTCCGTTGTCAGTGGTGTCGCCTGCGCGACGCACGGGCCACGGACCACGGACTACGGACCACTGACAGCCTTTAAATCCGCTTCCAACGTCGCCAAATCAAACCCGCTCGGCGAAAGTCCGCTGGCCTTGATCCAGTCCTTCGAGACCAGCGCGTAGGCTTCACTGCAATACTTCTCGAACCACGCCCAGGTCATCTTCTTGAGCTGGCCCCAGGTGATGCAGGTCAAAGTGCCGGGGCACGGGATAGGGGGCAAGGGACAAGGGGCTGGTGATTCGGAATTCGGGGCTCCTGATCCGGAATCCGGAATGCGGAATTCAGAATCTTGTTTCCCTGACGCCGACCCCTCAATCCCTAATCGCGAATTGCTTTCACTCGTCAATCGACAATCGGCAATCGCCGATCCCGTCGATCCTGAGTCGTACCCAACCACGTAGATAGCGTGGCCGCCCCACGAGCCAGGCTCGTCATCGGAGGTTAAGTTCGCGGGGACATCCCAGATTTCCTGCGTCTGCGCGCGCACGGGAAGTTCGACGCCGATGTAGGCGCCGCCGAATAGCCAGATGGCGTCCATGACATCCAGCATCGGGAGGACCGACATGGGCTGGGGGCTGGGGGTTTCTCTTGTCCCTTGCCCCTTGTCCCTTGTCCCTAGATCGATGCCCACGTAGGCGTCCAGCGACTGGCCGGCAAAACCTTGCTGCCGCCAATCGTTCAGAACATCCAGCTCCACGCCACCTTGATCCGAAGAGGGGTTGGCGGGGTTGTAGCCGTCCCAGGTCTTGTAGTAATTAAGGATGACCGGATCCGGGACGCTGGCCTCGGTGGCGCCGGCATTGGCGGTCCAGACTTGCACGGCGTGTCCAACCGCCGCAATCGTGCAGCAGCCCAACTGGTCGTTCAGCATCATTCCCCAGTCGGTGATGCCGCGCGTGTAGTCAACCGCCGCGGGCGCGGGGGGAAGAGCGCTCATCACGTAGCGCGCCAACTTCAGAGTGCGCGCGTCGTGCCGCCGTGGGCGCTTGCCGAGTCGAAGTGTGGAGTGGTCAGTCATGGTGAACCTTGAGAGTTGAAAGTCGAAAGTTGAAAGTTGAGAGCTTGCTTTGAACTTTCAATTTTTAACTCTCAACTTACTTAAGCTCCTTAAGCCTCGGATCGCTCTTCACAATCTTGTTGAACTCGCGCTTGAAGTCCTTCGCCTTCCAGCCACGGGCCACGTGATTCGGGCCACTGGATGCGGGCAACGCCCCCATCCTGGCGGCGGCCGCGGGAGGAACCAGGGCGGCGATTTCGGTTACAGCTTGAGTCAGCAGAGCTACGACGGCCGTGACCGTCGATTGAGTGTTGGCATTCTTGATTTGCGCGGCGGATTCGAGCTGCGCCACGTTCGCGTTCACCGCTCCGAACGCCGATTGCACCGCCTGAAGATTGGTGGCCGTGGGGGACGCCTTGTAGGTGTCGAGCGCTTTCACCAGGGCGTTGAAACCATTCTCAATGAGCGTCACCACCGGCGCCAGGGGCGGGTCAATAACATCAATCAGGCTGGCAGCAATGGGCGCGGCCACCTCCGCGTCAGACTCCGCCGTGTTCACCCACGCGGGAATCACACAGGCCTCGAAGAACAGGACATTCGCCAACAGAACACCTAGAAACGCTCGCTTCATAATTCGCTCCTTCTATTAATCGGGTCGTCTGGCCATCGGGTCATCTGCCAGCCACGCCAATCTGCACGTGCTCTTCGATGGCCCGATGAACTGATGATCCGATGGACCGATCACCTCAGCCTCTCAACGTCGCGGACCATCCACAGGACCGCTGTGGCTAAAACGTTCAGCACGAAAAGCAATCCACACGACCAGGCCATCAGCATGGGAGTTCACCTCGCCGCCGCCCGCAAAACCACCCACAGGCCCATCGCGCAAAAAGTCAGTAATAAGACCAGCTCAGATAGCAGAAGCATAAACACCGACCGGAATTCCAGACATTGAACGCGTAAGGGTCTTCGCATGGCGTCTCCATCCTTGGTTCGCCGTAGCCACGGTCAGTGCTTTTCTGACTGTGGGTTCTTGGTCGTGGAAAGCCCACGGTCAGAAAAGCGCTGACCGTGGCTACCCGCTGGCAGAGGATGATTTCAGCGGGTCGTGGTTCATCGGCGGATCGTTCGTGGACTGTTGCAATGACCCGATGGTTAAATGATCCGATGACCCGATGGCCAGATTCCCGGGGTCTTTCCCCGTCGCAAACCACTGCAGGGCGCGGGGATCGTCAAGCCGGTAAAGGCTGACCAACTTGCAAAGCTCCGCGGAGTAGCTGGGATTTGTGGAATAACCACAATGCTCCGTATCGAGTGGGGAGGATTTAGGTCCCAGCCGCTCCGCAAACTGTTTCCAGTCGTCCCGCACGGCAAAGGCGGGACGGTAGCGCGGCGAGCGCAACAACAGCGCGTGCGCGCGAAAGGCTTCTTCCAAATTGGGAAAGCGCTGAAACTCGGCGATCATCACCTTTTTCTGCCCGTTCACAATTTCCCAGGTCTGGGCGTCGAAGTGGCCGTAATCTTCGTCCTTTGGTTCTGGGTGCTGGGCGCTGGGTGCTGGGGATCCGCAACTGGGCGCTGCCCCCTGGGGGGTCGGGTTTTCCCCAGCACCTAGCACCGAATACCCAGCCCCGAAATGGCAGTACTTAATTCCAAAGGGATTGTTGGCGAGGCGGAACAACACACTGCTCCCCCATCCGGCGGCCGTGGCGCTTTCGAAAACGGCCTGGGCAATGGTGACGCAGGCGGGAATCCCGTACTCGAGTTGGCCGGCGAGCGCCGCGGGAGAGACCCGCAAGAGAAATTGCAACTGCGGCGGGGTCAAACGAGGGGAGAGGATCGAAGGCCGCAGATCCAAGTTCGAAGCGCGGGGCGCCGGCTGCGCACTGGGAAGTTTGGTGTTTCCATTCTCGGTGTTCGCGTTCGGCGGGGAGCCGGCCGAAAGTCGCAAATCGAAATTCGAAGCCTGGAGCACCGTCTGGGGACTGGTGAGCTTGGAGTTTCCATTTTCGAGTTTCGTGTTTTGAGTAGCGTTAGTCACTTAGGGCAGCGGCAGCGTGTGCACCCGCCGCCGCCCTCACCCGCACTGATCAGGCGCGAGCTAAGCTGGATTTACTGCAAAGTCGTTAGTTGTCAGTCGTCAGTTATCAGTCGTCAATTTTCAGTCCTTCCTGTTCATCGATCGGTTCTCCGATTTCCGGGGTCCGATGAACCCCATCGGAATCCTCAAATCGGACATCTGCCCATCGGTTCATGGGTAGATCGCCGGGTTGGGTCGTGGGTGGCTCGATGACCCGATGGCTCGATGAGCCGATGGACCGATCGATTTCCACCGCGGGCCAAGCCTGCGGAACCTTGGGGGAGCGAACCCTCTTACGATCACAAGCGCGCAAGGCTCGGGAGATGGTTTCCGGCACAATGCCGAGCGCAATGGCGGCGCGGAGTTGCGTGCCGGCGTGTTGCCACGCCTGGCGGAAAATGCTCGCCTGAATCTCCAGGTACGACGTCCCCATGGGGACATCAATGCGAATCCGGGACGCTTCCGATGGATTCAAGGTATCGGCCGAAGCTGCCGGCGCTGGGCCGGGGTCGCGGGGAGCGGCGCTGGAACTTATGGGGGTGGTGGGTTCCGTCTTTTGGTCGCCCATCGTCAGTTGGCCGTCGGGGCTACCCCGATGGGTTGCCCAAGTTCGGCCGGTACGAATTGTGAACACGTCGCTCATCACATTAACATCTTATAATAATCGATACTTAAATGTCAAGAAGATTCTTATGAAAATGACTACGATTCGGTCAAAAAGCCCTGAACTATTTTCAAAATTTCCTACCGGTAGGAAATGACACTTTTTGTCTAGCCGATTTGCGGGGGCGGCGGCGGAAAAACGGGGTGGTGCGACGTAAGTCCAGACATTTTCGTTAGTCAAAAAGTCCAGACATCCGTAAGTCCAGACATTTTCGTTAGTCAAAAAATCCAGACATGCAGGAAGGCGGAGGATTTCGAGGGTAAAGAAATCAAGACGCGGAGAGAGCCGCGCCCTCCCGCCCCGCGTCGCGTGAATTTCCAGACCTCCGGTCATGCTGACACCTGTGCTTCCAGGCAGGGTTGCTCTTCGCGGGCGTCCGGCGTGGGATGGGAAGGCGCGGCGAGGCCGGGGCCGGAGGTTGAGGCCGCGTTGGCGCGGGCGGCAAGATTCGACAGGGGTTCCGCGAACTGGGTTTCGCGGGTGCGGGCGCACAGGCGGCGGTGTTGGTGCCGCGTGAGGACGTTCTCGCGGGTCGTAAACTCCAGACCGCAAGCTATGTTCATGCAGCGGCGGTCGCGAAAGATGGTCCGTTTTTCAGTCACTTCCGTGTGGGCGCCACAATGGGGACAGAACATTTTGGTTTTCCTCTCCGCGCCGTTTCATGAAGTCATCGGCGCATTGACGTTGGGCCATTCGCCTATTGCTACCTGGTAAATTGCAGGATTCGATTGCTCAGAAATACCTGAAGATAAACGGCGGCGAGGGTTACGCCGACCGCCGCTCCTAATAACAGCCAGCGGAGACGCACCCAAAAGGCGTCGCGGGCATTTTCAATGCGCTGCACGGTGCGGCCGAAGTTGAAGGCATGAAGATGGTCAAAACAGGCGTGCACTTCCGCCCTCGGCACGTGTGCGTCAACTTCCGTCGGCACGTGTGCGTCAACCTCCGTAGGTAAGCTTTCTCTAAAGATCTGGGACATGATGGCCTCCGGCAAGGTTCAAGTTTTTGGCCATCCGTGCCGATTCGGTGGGGCTTTTGACGATGGCGGACATCGGATGACGGGTCAGGGCTGCGTAAATTTCCTCAATGGCAGCAGGTTTGGCGAGGGCGGGGGTGTTGCTCTCGCGGGCACAGTCCAAAGCACGCGAGGAACCGCTGTAAAGGACAAAGTGGATACCCCGGCGCTGGGCTTCCTGGCGAACAACGTCCCACTCCTCCACCATGAAGCGCGAGTTGTGGGAGAGCGGGAACGTGCCGTCGCAGAGGACGGCATCGTGCTCGGGAAGGCAAAGGATGGCGGTCTGCAAATCTTCGGCAAGTGTAATAGCCTCAAATGCTTGCGCCTCCCGGTCGGTAAAGTGGAGGAGTTCGGCGGTGAGTTCCGCCAGGGAGGAATTATCTTCCACAATCAGCAGCTTCATAACGCCTCCCGACACGCGAAGGGGAAACCCCGCGAAGGAGTCGACCCGGGTAAGCGGGGACAATTCCCGGCGCCATAGCCATGGGCGGAGCGGTAAAACGGGGCGGTGGGAATAATTAGGGCAGGGGGGAGGGGTTTATTAATAAGGACATAGAGCGAGGAAAGAGGGGGCCGATCCGCCCACCGCTGCAGCGCCGGGAAGGGTGAGGACACGCACGAGATCTTCGTAGAAATATTGACGCGAGGCATATTCGGACATGTAAATAAGCAATATTTGAAGGCAAAAAGGTCGCGATAAAATCCGTGCTCGCGGGAGTTTGGCCGTCGCGGGGATAAGGGTTTACTAAGAGACGTTCCCACAGGGCTCCATCGGTAAGAAGTGGTTAGTATCCAAACGATTACCGAGGAAAGGAGAGCGATACCGGGCGACAATCGAGGTTCCATAAAAATCATCCTAGGAGGGGTGGCGCAACCCTCCCCACGCGAGGCGCGAGGGCGACCCGGGAGGGATTCCGCGCCGGCAATGGGCAAGGCGCTCAAAACGGGAGTGGGAGAATATTTTCACTATGTGGAACTTGGGAACAAAGTAGCCGACATTTTTGATGTTACTATAGGCTATTCTCACGATCAGGCGTGAGCTATCTCACTCGCCTGATGGCCATCCGGTGCACGTTGGCGGCCATTCTGGCCGGGAGGCGGGGACGGGGCGTCGTCTCCCCCCCGGGCAGGGGGGCCGCCAGGGACGTTTTGACCCCCGGGAGGCTACGAAGAACCGGCGGCGGCCCCCTCGGGTCCCGGCGCGGCAGGGGCCGGGGGTGAGAGAAGAGGGGGCGGGGTAAAGTCGTTAGAAACCAAACGCTTGGCCGCTAAGGCCCACTGAACTCGCCACTCATGAATTTAGAGGAGAGTCGAAGCAGGGGGGCGGGCGAAGGACCTGCGGTGGGTACGCGGGATTGAACGCCGCAAAATACTCTCGATCTTTGTTGTCATGCCTCTCGTACCGCGAGGATTCACAATCTCAATGTGAGCTTTGTTCACGGCAAACAATAAAGCTTGATCATAAGCAGGGGTAACGATAAGGAAGGGCAGCCAATATGCGACACACAAAAACCCAACGCCAGGCAGTTTCAGCGCTTCGAGAAATGGTGCGCATATCGCAGCAGGAACTGGCAGCGCGCGTAGGTCGCAGCTTGAGCGCCGTACACTTCTGGGGGACAGACAGCCCCCCGCGGGGTCACCGACTCCGCCGACTGATGGAGATTTGCCCCGACGAGGAATTCCAGAACCTCTTTTCACTTGTTCCGCTTCTGAACCTGCGCCAACCCCTGAACCTCCGAAGGCAAAGGCACCCGACCAGGCGAAGTGGCAGCGGTGCTATCTTGACCCCAATCTCCTGAATTCTCTTTCGGCTGAAATTCGAGAGCTTCAGAGTGAAACCAAGGAGAATATCCTTTAAAGGACTCCTTCTCCCTCCTAAGCCTGCCCCCCCGGGTCTTTCACAAAGAACTTTCCTTTCCCGCCAAAGCGCAGTAATTTCTCGCTGCACTCTTCTGGTTCTCTGTTGATGACGGGGTGAGGGGTGGAGTCATCGCGCGGAAGCGGATGGGTGTCCGTCATACTTCAAATTTAGAATGGAACGAGCCTTCTTTCAGGAGTCAGCCATGCATCGGGTGAAGATTTCAACACTAATGATTCTCGCACTTGCGATATTCCTTCCGTTACCAAGCCTTGCAGCGACCGCCGCAGAAAATGTCGTGTGGGAGATCGGGAAATTTGATCAATCGGCGGGCGAATTCAGTGGTAGGGCGAACTCCTCTGATCCCAACTACAATCCCGTGCTCACGGTGGGCCAGAGTGACCCGGCCAAAGACTGGCCCTCCACGCAACTCGGTTCTGAGAACATGGCGGGGGGATCGCGCCCGCACCCTTACACAATCATCTTCAATCTGCCGGGTCCCCCCAAAGGTGCCTACCGGCTGGCGATTTCGGCCTTACTCAAGTTCTCTCGCATCCCGCATATGCAGATTGAGATTAACGGCCAGTCCGGCCTCTTCTATTTCCATCGCAAGGCGAGCTATTACCCGGGGGATTTCGGCGTCGACTCACCCACATACGGGGGCGACCAAATGGAAATCGCGTTGCCCACTGCGGCTCTTCGCACCGGCGAAAACAAGCTGGTGTTGACGGCAATTGATGATCCCCGCGACGGCCCCGCCGAATCGATCGTGACCTACGATGCGCTGCGCCTGACGCAAACGCCGGCAGGGAAGGCCCCGGGCGAACCGCAAGCCGAAGTTGAACCCACCATGTTTTACGTTCAGCGGGCGGGCGGCATACGCGAGTTGACCTTTGTAACGGCGACTTTAGAAGAAAAGGTGCGCAAGGGGAAAGTGACGCTCGCGGTGGGCGGAGAAAAGTTCGAGGCTGATCTCTCCACCGCACCCGGTTTCGGCCAGCAGCGATTTGAATTTGCCATTCCCGAGCTTTCCGGAAAGACCGCTGCCACGTTGACGCTGCAAGTGAACGGGAAAACCCGCAAAATCGAAGTCACGCTGGAACCGCAGCGAAAGTGGACCGTTTACGTGGTCCCACACATCCACCTTGACATCGGGTACACCGACTACCAGCCTAAGGTGGCGGAAGTGCACAACCGGAACCTGGACAAGCTTCAAGAGGTGATCCGCGATTCCCCGGAAATGCGTTTCAGTATTGACGGATCCTGGATCGCCCAACAGTACCTTGCCACCCGGAACAAGGAGGCGCGCGAGGGGTTTCTGCGGCTTGCGCGCGAAGGCAAGATCGGCGTGCCGGCGCAGCTAGCCAACGTGCTGACGGGATACCCCACGCTGGAGGAGTTGATCCGGTCGGCGGAGTACAGTCACCGGCTGCACCGGGAATTCGGCTTGCCTTTTGACTACGCCAACATTACGGACATTCCCGCTTACTCCTGGTCGTACGCCTCTGTGCTGCATGCGTTGGGTATCAAATACTTCGCGGCGGCAGGCAACAGCGATCGCGCTCCCATTCTTCTTTACGGGCATTGGAACCAGAAATCACCCTTCTGGTGGCAGGGCCCGGACGGCAGTAAGGTGCTGATGGCTTACACGCGGCAGTACTTGCAGTTTGCGTTTGCGTGCGGAACTCCTGCCAGCGAGGCCGCGTGCCGCGACTCCCTACCCACCATTCTGGAGCCCCTCGCTTCGCCCGACTACAAACCCGATGCGGCGTTGCTATTTGGTACGCAATCTGAAAACAAGGACATCGTTCCCGGCTTGCCGGAGTTCGTCAGGAAGTGGAACTCGCACTATGCCTACCCGAAAATGACTCTCTCGACGTTTCCGGATTACTTGCGCTACATCGACCAGCATTACGGCTCGGTACTGGAAACAGTGGTGGGTGATTTCGGGCCCTACTGGGAAGACGGACTCGGCACGGATAGTCACTACGTGGCAATCGACCGTGCCAGCCAGCAGCGGGCGCCCTCAGCGGAGAAATTGGCAACGCTCGCCACCTACCTTCAGAAGGACGTGGCGGGGCCCAGGGAATCGCTTCGGCAGGTGTGGGAGGATTTGGTGCTCTATGCGGAGCACACTTTTACTTCCTATGGTGGTTACTCGCGGCCGGAGAGCGAAGAAAGCGTGCGTCAACTCGCCATCAAAGATCAGTTTGCGGTTGAGGGTCGCGTGAGAATCAATGCCATTGTCGACGGGTCTCTCAGCCAGATCGCGGCCCAGATTCACGTCCCGCCCGTGGCGATCATGGTTTTCAATTCGCTGAACTGGACCCGTGACGGCTTGGTGGAAACGGATGTCGAAGCGCATTCGGTAATCTCGGAATACCCGGGCATGAATCCCGTGCCGGTCGAGGTTCTTCATCACTACCCTGACTATGACCGCGTGCGGTTTCTCGCCCGCGACGTGCCTTCGCTGGGTTACAAGTGTTACCAGATTGCGCCCGGCCGCGAGCCCGCACCGCCGGGCGAAACCGTGCTGCCGCCGGGCAATACCATCGAAAACGCTTTCTATCGTGTGGAAGTGGACCCTGCTGCCGGCGCGGTGCGCAGCGTGTTTGACAAGCAACTCCAGCGCGAACTTGTGGACGCGGCCGGCGCCTACCGCCTGAACCAATACTTGTACGTTTCGGGTGGGGATGAGACCACCACGCAGCTTGTTTACCTGCGCAAATCGCTTCCCCTGGCGCAACTTACGGTGGGAACTTCCACGGGCGGCCGCATCGTGAGCGCCCGGAAAACTTCCTTCGGGCAGATCCTGACCTGCCTGACCAGCGGACCCCATGCTCCCACGATTTCAACGGACGTCATTCTCTTCGATCGCGAGAAGAAGATTGAGTTCATCAATCGCTTGCAGAAAGAACCGGTGGAGAACAAGGAAGCGGTGTATTTTGCCTTTCCTTTGGCCATTGCCAATCCCCGCTTCAGCTACGAAATCCAAAACGGCTGGGTTGATCCGAGCCGCGATGTGCTGAAGGGCGGCAGTGTGGAATGGTCAACGGTTCAGCACTGGGTGAAGGAGGAGGGTGCGGACATGGCCGTGGGACTCGTGCCGATCGACTCGCCGCTCGTCACACTGGGCGACATTGATCGCGGCACCTGGCCGGATAAGTTCGTCCCCAAGAGTTCCGTCATCTTTTCTTGGGTGATGAACAATTACTGGCACACCGATTTCCGCCGCGTGCAAAGCGGGAACTACACGTTTCGCTACGCGCTAACCAGCGGCCGGGAGCTTACGCCGGAAAGCCTCGACCGGATGGGACGCGCCGCCATGACCCCGCTGGAGTGGCAGCAAGTGCTCAAGACCGACAAGTATGGTGATCCCGAACGGCCCTTGTCCCCCGCCCCCACGAGCTTCCTTCAGGTGGATGCCCCCAACGTGGCAGTCGAAAATTGGAAAACCGCCGAAGACGGCCATGGCACCATCGTTCGCTTAGTGGAGGTGGGAGGGAACTCCGCCCATGTGCACTTGAATTTCCCTCAGTTCGATTTGCAGCAAGCTTGGCGCGCCAACGCCGTGGAGGAAAATCAGGAGGAGTTGCCGGTGTCGGCACACTCGCTCGAAGTGAAAATGCGCCCGCACGAAATTTTTACCATACGCGTGAACGCCACATTTGCAAAACGGATTGTGGATAAAGGGCTAATGCCCGCAACTCCCCGGTGATCCCAGCACTGCCGAGGCGCAACCAGACTTCGTTATAAGGGACTCATTGTCCGTTAAGATCGCCCTGCTGAGTTTGGTCTTGACTTCAGCTTCCCCCAGTGGTACTTACATCCCCGTTTCCTGATGAAAGAAACAGTCACAGAATAGGAGCATAATAATCGTAGTAACCCGGCCCTTGAACTTGGCGCCGTACAATTTCCATAACGTCATAAGCCCTCATTGTCTCAATGAGTTCGGCAAATCTCGACTTATTGTCTAATCCAAGGTTCGGGTCCACTACAGATTAACGAAATATTCATTCACAAGAGACATCCGCGCAACCTGTTGTGCGTAAGCTCAAAGCCGTTCGACATTAATAGAGGAGGATAACTTCCATGAGAAGAGTGGCATTCATGTTTTTGTTGTCAATCCTTTTGCCTTTGTGCCTACACGCTCAGCAAACCGGTGGGAGCGTGACCGGCCACGTTACTGACCCCTCCGGCGCGACGGTAGCTGGGGCGAAAATAACCATGACCTCTACGACCACGGGGGCTGTCTACACCACGGCATCCGACACCGTGGGTGTTTACCGGCTCCCCTTTGTGGCCGTCGGCGAGTACACGCTTACGGCCGAAAAGCCCGGCTTTAAGTCATACGTGCAGAAAGGCCTCACGGTAGTAATCGACGAAAAAGCCACGGTGGACATCAAGCTGGAAATCGGCGCCGTGACGCAGTCGGTCACGGTGACGGCGAACGCCCCGCTCCTGCAAGCTGAATCCGCTGACCGGGGTTGGACGATTGGGCAGGCGCGCATCGATCCCATGCCGCTCGCGGGTTTGAATACCATCATGAGCACCTGGTACGCTCCCGGCGTGACCATCGATGCCGCCGTGCAAAAGGTGCGCAATTGGGACACCGGCGGAATGTCCTCCATGCTTTTCAACGGCGGCCAAGTGGGGAACTTATATCTGACGGACGGAGTCTCCACCAACAATGGGGGAACCAGCAATTCCTGGAACCCCATCGATGACACCGTGCAGCAGGTCAGCGTGCAGAGCACGATGTACGATGCCCAGTATGGCTGGAGCAGCGGCGGCGTGACCA
>Ga0326728_10009256_pt1 | contig 23825 bp, 17 predicted proteins | sample MB3enrmetagenome_FD_207602 | JGI IMG/M metagenome (GOLD analysis project Ga0326728, IMG submission 207602) | Lab enriched peat soil microbial communities from McLean, Ithaca, NY, United States - MB31MN | ecosystem: Environmental > Terrestrial > Soil > Wetlands > Peat | place: USA: New York... | reverse complement strand
TTAGAAATCAGAATGAAGAGCGGTAGAAGGTAGACGGTATAAGGCATATGGGGTTTCCCCTTATGCCGTCTACCTTCTACCGTCTACCCTTCTTCTTTTCTGATTTCTGGTTTCAGGTAGACGGTATAAGGCATATGGGGTTTCCCCTTATGCCGTCTACCTTCTACCGTCTACCCTTCTTCTTTTCTGATTTCTGGTTTCTGATTTCTGATTTTCGCAAAGCCGCCTCTACTTCAGGAGGAAAAGACCGCCGTGCGGTGGAGCGTGGGATTGCGGCAGCTTGGGAGGGCGGCAGCGAAGCTGGCCGAGCTGCCCCGCCTCGCCCGAACCTTGGCTAAGATTAAGCAAGTCAAGCGGTTATGTGACATCCTGAGGCCGGTGTCCGGTGTCGGGTGGCAGGTATCAGCGCCCGGAGTGGGTTCGTTGGTGTTGTGTTTTGAGGAAGATGAGCAGCAGGAGCAAGGAGCAAGAAGCAAGGAGCCAGAAGCAGGAAGCGAGGAGCCACAAGCAGGAAGCGACGCCGGTTCGCCGTTTTCTTCTGCGAACCCCGAAACCCGAACCCCGAATCCCGACCCGGCCGCGAATCCCGAAACCCGAACTCCGAATCCCGATCCGGCTGCGAACCCCGAAAGCCAAACCCCGAATCCCGATCCGGCTGCGAACCCCGAACCGGTGTCGGCTGTCTACGAATCCCAAACCCCGAATCCCAAACCCCGACGCCGCCGTCGCTACCGATTGACCCCCGAGGGGAAGGAGGCCAAGCGGCGCAGCATGGAAAAGGTGCGGAAGACGACGCCCAAGGAAGTCCTCCAGCGCATCACTCCCAAACGCCGCACTGCCTCCAGCAAGAACCTCGGGCTGGCGCGGGAAGGGAAGCGCCGCAAGCGCGAGCAGGGAAGGAGCACCGGCATCCACCACGGGCTCAGTTGCGTTGACCTGCGGGGCAGCTTGGGCATGGCGGGAGCCACTCCGGAGGAGCTGGAAGCCCACCGCCAGGCCTTCCTCGACTGCTTGAAGCCTCGCGACAAGACGGAGAGCAAGCTGGCGCGGGGGATGGCCGACTGCCTGTGGCGGCGGGAGCAGGTGGTGCACGTGCAAGCGGTGGAGTATACCCTGGGCCTGAAGGCGCGGATGATCGTGGCGGCGGAGCCGGGCCAGGCGTGGCTGGGAGAGGTGGCGGTGGCGAGGCTAGCGGTCGACGTGTTCAACAAAGCGCCGGACCTGCACGAGCGCCTGACGAGGCTGAACGGGCGCTTCGGGCGGCTGGCCTGGCTGTTTCTGGCCCAGCGAAACGAAGAGGAAGGCTTCGCTCCCTACCTGCGCTGGAACGAGTCCAACTGCCACATGATCAACTGGAGCGCGGAGGCGATGGGCAACCCGTTTGTGACGCCCAGCCAGGTAGCCCAGACGTTGCTGGCGAAGCTGAAGGAGATGAAGCCGGCGAGCGAGTGGAACTGGCAGGGAGCGGAGGTGAGGAAGGAGGCGCGGGTGGAACGGATCAAGGAGCAGATGCTGCGGGAGTACCAGACGGACGTGCATCCGTTCCTGCGGCATCAGGCGGAGCCGATCACGGACCTGTTGAAACGAGGCGGAAGCGCGGTGCTGGTGATGGACGGAGGGAAGACCGAGGTGAAGCTGGGGGAGGGGGAGCCGCAGCAGGTCCTTTACATGTCGGGCGGGACGGCGCAGGTGGCGGCGGGGATTGCGGCGTCGGCATGGCCGGAGTGGCGGGAGAAGGAAGTGGAGGCGGCGCTGCGGCAGGAGTACTTGCGGACCAGCGTGGCGCTGCGGGGGAAGGGGACGGTGGGGGGAGTGTCGCGGGCGGACTTTTTGCAGGTCTTCGCCGACGCTTTCGCGCCAGCTGGGAGCGCGGGCGTCCCGCCCGCTCTTGTTGTTCCCCCGGCTGGCGACTCCGGAAGCGCGGACGAGACAGTCTCACACCCTGCGAGCCAACTTCCGGATGCGGGTGGGCAGCCGAACGACTGCGCAAGAGCGGGCGGGACGCCCGCGCTCCCAGGCGATGAGAAGCGAATCCGGGCGGCGACCAACGCGGCGTGGGAAATGGTGAAAGGCTTCGAGGAGCAATCACGCAAAGAACACGAGAGCGTGAAAGCGATTCTGGCGGAGGCGGGGCTGAGCGCGCGGCAGCGGCTGGAGCGGATCCTGGGTCTGATCAGCGACGTGGAGGAAATCTTTCTGGGGGCCTGCGAGCGGCTGGCGAAGCTGCAGCAGAAGCTGTGTGAGCTGATCGGGGGGCGGCCGTGGGCGAGGGAAGCGGAGGCGGCGCGCCCCCGGCAAGGGCTGGGAAGGGAGGGTTGGAGCTTGGGGCTGGCGGAGCTGACGCCGGATCGGGCGTGGATCGACCCCAAGCTGAGGAAGCAGTTCCGGGAGGACCTTCGAATGTCGGCGGAGCCGGTTCCCGACCGCCCCGGGGATCCGCACATCAGGTACCGAGGCGCTCCCGTTTATGAGTTCGTGCTTGTGGAGGAAAAGCGAATGGTGAATAGTGAATAGTGAATGGTGAATTTATGGCTCGTGGGCCGCTGGGCCGCCTGTTTTCATTCACTACTCACAATTCACTATTCACAATTCGGTCTGATATGCTCTCCGTTGAATTCCTGGTAGAGAGGTTGTCACTCGCGGCCACAGGCCGCGCTGTGCGACAACGAGTGTTGTTCTTCCTGCTCGCAGCTTACTGGCTTCTGCCGGCTGGCCTCTGGCTATGGGCCCCTGCCCGCGGCGCAGCCGAGGAAGCGAGCCGGCCCTCCCTTTCGACACAGACGAAGCCCCAGGCAGCGCCGGCTGAGCAAGGCCAAGCCACCAGCCAGCAAGCGAAACCTCCGGCAGGGCAGCCCTCCGTTCCCGCTTCGTCAACCGAGTCGAGCGCGGACAGCGAAGCCGAGGGGCTTCCCCCGGAGGACTGGGCGGTCGAACTCCTGGACGCGATCGCCAACGGGTCGAACGGCGATGCCCGTGATGCCTTGCTTGACGCTGCGTTCGCCGCCGGCCCGGCCATCCTCCCACAGCTCCAGGCGGGATTGAAGGACGACCGCACGGCGGAGTTCGCGGCGCAATCGCTCGCCTACATCGGAGGCGGGGAGGCGCTGAAAACCCTGGCTGGACTTCTGGACGATCGGCGTGACCTTGACCTGCGGCGCTTCTACTTTGCGGCGCTGGGCGAGTACAAGGCTGCGGACGCCGGGAAGATCTTGCTCTACGCCGTCGATCACGCTGACAGCGAGCCGGACCGGACCGTCAGCGAGGCGGCGATTCTCGCCCTCACCGTCCGGGCAGACACCAGCATAATCCCCCGGCTGGAGGAAGCCGAGAAGAAGACCAAAGACATCGTCATTCACGACGACCTCGACAACGCCATCGCGGTGATCGAGACGCGGGCCCGATTTCTCGCCAGCCCCGCGGGCGCAAAGTCTGGTGGTTCGGTCAATGACGCAGTGCGGACCTATTTCCTGCCGGCGCTCGAGCCGCCGCCAGCCGCCGAGGGCGCCGCAGCCAGCAAGCCAAAAGCGGAACACGCTTCCCCAACCGCCGCCACGGGTGCGCCGCGCAAACCTGAGCACGTCCGGCCCAAGTCGGAGCCTGCCCCTGCCAAGCCGGTCAAACCCGAGACCCCGCCCGGAGTGAAGGTCGATATCCAGAGTCTCACCCTCTCGCCCAGCAAAGAGCGCGCTTTGGCGCGGGTGCTTTTCGAGACTCCGGATGCGGTGGCCTACTACGACCTCGTTCTGCAGAAGCAGGGTGGTAATTGGAATGTGGCCAGCGTCTGGCTCGACTCGGAGGCGGAAAGGCAGCCGCCCAAAGCGGAGGCCAAAAAGGAGGAGTGAACGGTGAATAGTGAATTGTGAATTGTGAATTGTGAATGGTGAATTAGAAGAGAACGTCGCCACACGGTCGAGTAATGAACAGCGAGCCGCGGCGGCTCTTCTTTTCACAATTCACTATTCACAATTCACCATTCACACTACTCGCCATTCACAAGTGACGGGTGGGCATGAAGCACGTCATCGTGGGCACGGCAGGGCACATCGATCACGGCAAGTCGGCGCTCGTCCGCGCCCTGACGGGTATCGATCCGGATCGGCTGGAAGAAGAGAAGCGCCGTGGCATCACCATCGACCTGGGTTTTGCGCACTTCGACCTCGGCGAGGACCTGCGGCTGGGCTTCGTCGACGTTCCCGGGCACGAGCGCTTCGTGAAAAACATGCTGGCCGGGGCGAGCGGCATCGACCTCGTCCTGCTGGTGGTGGCGGCCGATGAGTCGATCAAACCGCAAACGCGCGAGCACTTCGACATCTGCAAGCTGCTCGGGGTCCCGCGGGGCCTTGTGGTCATCACCAAGTCGGACCTCGTCGACCCGGAGATCGTCGAGCTCGTGCGCATGGAAATTCAGGAGTTCGTTGCCGGATCATTTCTGGAAGGCGCGCCGATTGTGGCCGCGAGCTCGCGCACGGGCGACGGCATGCACACACTCAAAGCCGAACTTTACTGCCTCGGCCTGCGGATCGCTGCCAGGCCCACTGAGTTGCCTTTTCGCCTTCCCATCGACCGCGTCTTCATGATGAGAGGATTCGGAGTCGTGGTCACGGGAACCCTCATCGCCGGCAAGATCGGAAAGGAGGAGGAGGTCGAGATCCACCCGATCGGCCGGCGGGCTCGCGTCCGGGGCCTCGAGGTTCATAATCGACCCGCCGAGGTTGCCGTGGCGGGGCAACGAACGGCGCTGAACCTGGCCGGCGTGGAAGCACAGGAAATCAGACGCGGGATGGTGCTCGCGCCGCCCGCGCTTTTTGAGCCTACCGATCGTCTCGATGGTGTACTCCAGTCCGTGCCCTCTGCGCCGCCGCTGAAACATCGCGCCAAGGTCCACTTTCACTGTGGCACGAGCGAATCGGTGGCCGAGGTGGTGCTGCTCGAAGCGAAGGAACTCAGGCCAGGTGCGCGCGCTTACGCTCAACTACGGGTAGCGGAGAAGGGCCTGGTCCTTCCCGGCGATCGATTTATCATCCGCCAGTTCTCTCCCGTCACCACCATCGGAGGAGGCGTCGTCCTGGACAATCGACCATCCCGGCACCGGCTGGCTGATCCCGCCGTACACGCCTTTCTCGCGGCGCTGGAGCAAGGCGGCCCGGAGGAGCGGTTGCAGCTTCTGGTTGAGCAGGCGGGCGAGGTTTCGCCCGGCGCGGTCGCGGCTCGAATCGGATGGCAGCCTTCGGAGGTGGTCCGGATCGCCAGGCTGGGAGAAGCCAAAAAGCGCCTGGTGATCCTAGGCCAGCAGACTAGCGTACTGACTTCCGCGGCTCATTTTCAGGCGCTGTCGCAGCGCGTCGTCAAGGAACTCGAGGCTTTTCACCAGGCCAACCCGCTGGTCGCCGGGCTCGCCAGGGAAGACCTGCGTGGGCGCCTCGCCACTCGCGAGCAGGGAGAACAACGGCTGCCTTCGCCGACGCTCTTCAACGCCGCCCTGCAGGCGCTCGTCGCTGAGAACAAGATCGAGGTCCAGGGGGAGGCGGTTCGCCGCCTCGGGCGGGAAATCCGCCTGAGCCCGGAAGAGCTGTCGGCCAAAGAACAAATCAGCCGGGCCTTTGAGAGAGCGGGCCTTGCCGTACCCGCCGCCAAGGAAGTTCTCGACTCCCTGCGCATCGATCGAGCCCGCGCGGAAAAGATCCTCCACCTTCTGCTTAAGGAAAAAGTGCTGCTGAAGGTGTCGGAGGATTTGATCTTCCACCACTCGGCGCTCGAAGAACTGCGAGGATTGCTTGCCCGGCGAAAGACCCAGACGAATCGCATCGACGTCGCTGCCTTCAAGGAACTCACAGGGCTGAGCCGCAAATACGCCATCCCTCTTCTCGAGTACCTCGACCGCGAGCGCGTGACGCGGCGCGAAGGCGACGTACGGATTATCCTGTGAAGGACGGGTGTTCGCAACCAAGAAGGCAGGCCGAATTGCCGATTTACGATTGCCGATTGACGATTGTCGATTGACGATTGCAAGACATCCCCTGGCTCGACCGTAGGCTCTGTCTTCGGAGGGCTTGAACCGTTCGCTGAAGTTCCCGTTGCGGCTGTCTTACAATCGGCAATCGACAATCGGCAATCGGCAATTCCGGAATCGGCAAGCGTCAATCGAAGATCGGCAACGGCAAGAAGGGTTTGAGAAGGCTGTAGACGAGGGAAATGGGCAGGCCGACGACGTTGGAATAGCTTCCCTCGATGCGCGTGACGAACCGGGAAGCGAGGCCCTGGACGGCGTACGCCCCCGCCTTATCGAAGGGCTCGCCGCTCCGGATATAGTGGCGGATTTCCCGGTCGTCGAGCTTGCGAAAGGTGACCCGCGTCGTTTCGTGTTCGAGGGCTTCGATCGAGCCCAGGGGCCGCGCCAGGCAGACGCCGGTGATGACGCGGTGGGTGCGGCCGGAGAGCAGGCGGAGCATTCGCGCCGCGTCCTCCCCGTCCCGGGGCTTGCCCAGGATCTCGCCACTGACGACGACTTCCGTGTCTGCGGCCAGGACGAGCGCGTCGGGCACGCTGAGGGCCGAGGTCGCGACCGCCAGCGCCTTGTCACGCGCCGTCCTGCGGACGTAGCTTTCGGGATTTTCGTCGGGGAGCCGCGCCTCTTCCACGCCGCTCGGGCGGACGTCGAAATCGAAGCCGGCGGAGCGCAAGAGCTCCTGCCGACGCGCCGAACTCGAAGCCAGGATCAACCGCATCGTGACGCGATTATACCCTGTCCACAAAATCTTCTCTCGCCCGTCAAGGTGTGCTACACTCGCGCTACTCCTGCTTTCGAAGTCGGAGCAAGGAAGGAAGTCCAATGGACGAAGTGGGGAAAGTCCTGCCCAGCGTCTTCAAAAAGCAGGTCGAGCGACTTGACCCGCGGCTGGTGGAGATCCTGGCGCCGCTGTGGTCCCAGGTGGCCGGGCCGGGCATCGCCCGGCGGTCCGAGCCCGTCGCTTTTGGAGCCGGCACTTTGACGCTGGCCGCTGCCGATCCATCCTGGGTGGGAGCCCTGGCGGGGATGGCGGAGGACTTGCGAAGCAAAATCAACGCGTTTTTAGGCCGCCCCGTTGTCAAGGCGGTTCGAATTCGGGAAGTGGTCGAACTCGCCCATTCAGATTTAGGCGCTGGGACGGGTCTCAAACTTCCGGCACCGATCGAGCCCGCCCGGGTTGACTGGCCGGGCGCGGTTGAAAAGCTGGATCCGGAAATTGCGCGGATCGTACAACTTTCCTACGCGAAATATTTCGCGCGAAAGGCAAAAGGGGTTGCTTGATTGCCGTTGACCGAAAAAGACGTTCGGTACGTGGCTGAGCTGGCCCACCTGGAACTCACCCCGGAAGAGGTCGGGAAATTCCTGCCGCAACTCGATTCGATCCTGGAATACGTCCAGCAACTGGACGAGCTGGACACCAGCCAGATTGAGCCGACGGCCCAAGTGAGTGTGGGCGAGGCGCTGTCCCCTCTGCGCGCCGACGAACCACGAAAGACCTTCACTCAGGAGGTCGCCCTGGCCAATGCACCCGCACGCGGCCCCGGATTCTTCAAAGTTCCGCGCGTCATCGAGCGGGAGTGACAGACAGTGGCGAGTGGCGAGTGGCTAGTGGCTAGTGAAGAATAATCTTGAAACCGGGACAGCGAGTGAATGGTGAACTGAAGTTCAGACCGGGGGGAGTTCATCGTTTATCAGCGTTGCTTTTCGCTAGCCACTAACCACTAGCCACTAACCACTAACCACTAGCCACTCGCCATTCTTCTCATGGACTTGACGGCTCTCACGATCGATCAAATCCGCGAAGCGCTGACGCATAAACAGGCCTCGGCGGAGGAACTGGTCTGCGCTCATTTGGCGCGGATTGAAGAGAAGGACAAAGACATTCGCGCCTACTTGACGCTCTCGCCATCGCGCGCGCTGGAACAGGCTCGCAAGATCGACTCGATGATTGCAGCCGGCGAGCCTTTACCGTCGCTGGGGGGCGTGCCAACGGCTGTCAAGGATGTCATCGTCACGCGCGGCTTGCGAACGACGGCGGGCTCGCGGATTCTCGAAAACTACATCCCGCCCTACGATGCGACGCCGGTGGCGCGTGTTGAGGCTGCGGGCGCCTGCATCTTGGGCAAGGTGAATTGCGACGAGTTCGCCATGGGCTCGTCGACGGAGAATTCCGGTTACTTCCCTACCCACAACCCGCACGACCTGGGACGAGTGCCCGGCGGATCGAGCGGTGGTTCAGCCGCGGCGGTGGCGGCCAACCTGGCCACGGTCGCGCTGGGCTCCGATACGGGCGGCTCCATCCGGCAGCCGGCGGCGCTCTGCGGCGCAGTCGGCCTGATGGGGACTTACGGGCGGGTCTCGCGCTTCGGCCTCATTGCTTTCGCTTCCTCTCTCGACCACATCGGTCCCTTCGGCCGGTCGGTGCGCGACGTGGCCGCAGTGCTCAAGGTGATTGCGGGACGTGACCCGCGCGACTCTACTTCAGCCGACGTTCCGGTGCCGGACTACGAGGCCCTGCTCGACCGACCGGTGAAGGGCTTTAAGGTTGGCGTTCCGGAAGAGTACTTCAAGGGACTGAGCCCCCGGATTGGCGACAACATCCAGAAGGGAATCGACCTCCTGGCGAAGCTCGGCTGCGAAGTCACGCCGATCAGCCTGCCGCACACGGATTACGCCATCGCCTGCTACTACATTATTGCCACCGCCGAGGCGAGCTCGAACCTGGCGCGCTATGATGGGGTACGCTACGGGTTCCGCGCCGCCGACTACGACGACCTGGGCGAGATGTACCGCAAGACGCGGGACGGCGGATTCGGGGCTGAGGTCAAGCGGCGGATCATGCTCGGCACTTATGTCCTGAGCTCAGGCTACTACGAGGCCTATTACCGCAAGGGGCAGAAGGTCCGCACTTTGATCAGGCGTGATTTCCAGGAAGCCTTCGACGAGGTCGATGTCATTGTGACGCCCACTTCGCCCACCCCGGCCTTCAAGCTCGGCGAGCGCGTCGACGATCCCCTCCAGATGTACCTGGCGGACATCTACACGGTCACCGCTGACCTGGCGGGCATCCCGGGAATTTCAGTCCCGTGCGGCAAGACCAAACCCGATGGGGGCGAGCCCCGCCTGCCGGTGGGCATGCAACTCCTCGCCAAACACTTCGACGAAGCACGCCTGTTGCAACTCGCACACGCCTTCGAAAAGGCCGGTGGGTTTGAGGTGGCGTGAAGACCGCGGCAGGGCTGCCTGTTCTGAGTCTCAGGTTGGCCTGCACCATCCATCATGATCAGACGTCAGTCAAAATCGCAACCGACGTGGATAGATGTCAAGGCAAAGCTCGCAGGCTTTGATCGTACGGGACTGCTGGACCTGGTCCGGGATCTCTACGCCGCGCACAAAGATAATCAGACTTTTCTCCACACCCGTTTGGGCCTGAGCGAGGACGTCCTGAAATCCTACAAGCAGACCATAGATCGGTGGCTTTGGCCTGACGTCTTTCGGAACCAAGATACCTCTGTCGCTAAAGCCAAGCAGGCTATTTCCAATTACAAGAAGGCCATTGGCGAACCCGCTGGCCTGGCAGAGTTGATGGTTTTCTTTTGCGAGCAGGCGGCCGGGTTTTGTAACGACGTCGGATATCAAGAAGAGGACTACTTCGCTGCACTGGTGCGCATGTTCGAGCAGGCTCTCACGCTTGCGAATACATTGCCCCCCCACCTCCGGGACGCCTTGCTCGCCCGGCTGGATCGAGTACGCAACATCAGCCACGAGTTCGGCTATGGCGTCGGAGACGACATGGACTTCATCCTTGCGAAGTACACGTAACGCAGGGGCCGTCCATCCACGCCTCGATATTCCTGATTCCACCTCCGATATCACCATTCACGCGGCTTTGCGCCGAAAGCTCACACCGTTTCAACGGCGAATTCATGAGTCAGCGAGCCTGTGCCATTCTCGAATCCAGAACATACTTTCCTGAGGATCATTTGAACAGTGAGTCGAACTTTTTCTTAGCATCAGAGACCGCAGGAGCGGCTCGCGAGCCGCCCTTGCCGGAACTCAGGCCTGAATCAGGCCGGAAATAGTCGCAGTAGTTCGCAGCTTCTTTCTCGCGCTGCCACTCGGCCTGGGGCTCAGAGCACTGATTGTTCTTGGAAGGATCGTAGAAGTCGCAGTTGCGACAGGAGTGAAGGTCCCGGTCGCAGTGGGGACACGTGTCCCGGCTGCCCACCCGGCCGCCCGCCGGAAGGTCGATGGTCGCACCGCATTTCCAGCAACGGAGAGTCATCAGTTATCAGTTGTCAGTTCTCAGTAAAACGAAAAAAGTGGTCAGCAGCCAGCCGTCAGCTTTTTCAACTGACGACTGACTACTGACCACTGACGACTATTGGGTCCGCGCTTCGTCCTCGTCTGAAACGTCCGCCAGGGCGGACGCGGCGGGCAAGCCCTCCTCGCTCGGCTCCTGAGCAGCGACCTCGGCTTCAGGCGGCGGCAAATGAACTTCGGTGAGCAGTTTGAAGTTCCGGTAAAGCTCCAGTCCCGTCCCGGCGGGGATCAGGCGGCCCATGATGACGTTCTCCTTGAGGCCGCGAAGCTGATCGACGGCGCCGCGAACCGAAGCTTCGGTGAGGACGCGGGTCGTCTCCTGGAAGGAAGCGGCGGAGATGAACGAGTCGGTGGAGAGCGACGCTTTGGTGATGCCGAGAAGCAAGGGCCGACCGGTCGCGGGCTTGGCGCTCCTGGCCGTGACGCGATCGTTCTCCTCGCGGAACCTGAACTTGTCGACCTGTTCGTCGAGGAGGAAATCCGTATCGCCCACGTCTTCCACCTTCACCCAGCGCATCATCTGCCGGACAATCACTTCGATGTGCTTATCGTTCAGGTTGACGCCCTGCAGCCGGTAGACTTCCTGGATCTCGTCCACCAGATATTTCTGCAGTTCCTTCTCCCCCAGGACCGCGAGGATGTCGTGCGGGTTGCGCGGACCATCCATGAGCGCCTCGCCCGCCTTCACCCGCTCGCCCTCCTGGACGGAGACGTGAATGCCTCTCGGCAGCGCGTACTCCTTGAACTCGCCCTTGTCGGGCGAAACCATGATCTTGCGCTGGCCCTTGGCGATTTCGCCGTACTTCACCACGCCATCGATTTCGGTAATGACGGCAGGCTCATGGGGCTTGCGCGCCTCAAAGAGCTCCTGCACGCGCGGGAGGCCGCCCGTGATGTCCTTCGTCTTGGTGGTTTCGCGCGGGATCTTGGCCAGCACATCCCCCGGACTGACCTCGTCCTCATCCTGCACCATCAGGTGAGCGCGCGACGGCATGAGGTACTTCTTCGAGCCGCCCTTGCCGGCGCCAGGACGAATGATGATCTGCGGCTGACGCTCGGGGTCGGGAGAGTCCGCCACCACCCAGCGCGAAAGGCCGGTGACCTCGTCCACCTCCTCGTGGAGAGTGACTTCCTTTTCGAGGTCCTTGAACTGGACCTTGCCTCCCACCTCGGTGAGGATGGAAAACGTGTAGGGGTCCCACTCGACGATAATATCGCCCACCTTCACCGGCGCGCCGTTCGCGAACTTGAGCTTGGCGCCGTACACCACGGTGTAGCGCTCGCGCTCGCGACCTTTCTCGTCCACGATGGTGACCGCTCCGTTGCGGTTCATGACCACGAAGTCCCCATCGCGGTTCTTCACCACCGTCAAGTTCGTGTACTTCGCAAGGCCGTGGCTCCTGGCTTCGAGGTGCGACTGCTCGCTCACGCGGCTGGCGGTGCCACCGATGTGGAAGGTCCGCATGGTGAGCTGGGTGCCGGGCTCGCCGATGGACTGCGCGGCGATGACGCCGACCGCCTCACCGGTTTCCACCAGCTTGCCGGTGGCGAGGTTGCGCCCGTAGCAGCGTACGCAGACGCCGCGCCGGGACTCGCAGGTGAGCACGGAGCGGATCTTGACGCGCTCGATGCCCGCCGCCTGCACGGCCGCCGCCAGGTCCTCGTTGATCTCCTGGTTCACGTCGACGATGACGTTGCCCTCGTAGTCCTTGATCTGCTCGAGGGAGACGCGGCCCACGATGCGGTCGCGCAAAGGTTCGACGACTTCTCCCGCCTCCACGATGGGTTCGACGTAGATGCCGTCAATCGTGCCGCAGTCAAATTCGGAGATGATCACGTCCTGGGCAACGTCCACCAGCCGGCGGGTGAGGTACCCGGAGTCCGCCGTCTTGAGCGCCGTATCCGCCAAGCCCTTGCGCGCGCCGTGGGTGGAGATGAAGTACTGCAGCACGTTGAGGCCCTCGCGGAAGTTGGCGGTGATGGGGGTCTCGATAATTTCACCCGAGGGCTTGGCCATCAAGCCGCGCATGCCTGACAACTGACGGATCTGCTGCTTGGAGCCGCGAGCGCCGGAGTCAGCCATAATGTAAATGGGGTTGAGCTGGCCGGACTTCTCCTGGTCTTCCATCACTTTGAACATCTCTTCGGCAACGCTGTCCGTGACTCTCGCCCAGATAGCGATCACCTTGTTGTAGCGCTCGCCGTGGGTGATGGCGCCATCCTGGTATTGCTTTTCGACGTCGATCACATCCTTTTCGGCGTCGGCTACCAGTCTCTGTTTGCTGGACGGCACCACGAGGTCGTCGATGCCGATGGAGATGCCGGCCTTGGTGGCATAGAGGAAGCCCAGCGCCTTGACTTCGTCGAGCATCTCAACGGTGGTCTCCAGGCCGAAGCGCAGGTAGCAGTAGTTCACCAGCGCTCCCAGGCCTTTCTTCCGCAGCAAGCCGTTCACGAACGGCATGCCCTTCGGCAGGTGATCGTTGAGGATGACCCGGCCCACGGTGGTGTTGATGAACTGGTTCTTCACCGTGATGGGTTCGGTGTGCAAAGGGTCCTGATCGTCATAGGCCGTCGTCAAGTCAATCACGCGGCCCGTGTAGCGGAGGCGAATGGGCGTAAGCGTCTCCACGTCGCCCGCCTCCAAAGCCAGCAGGACTTCCTCCGGATTGGCGAACGAACGGTTCTCACCCTTGGTGCCGAGCTGCTCTTTGGTCAGGTAATAGACCCCTAGCACGATGTCCTGGGTGGGGATCGCCAGCGGCTGGCCGCTGGCGGGCGAGAGGATATTGTGAGACGACAGCATGAGTACGGAAGCTTCAATCTGGGCTTCCGGCGAGAGCGGGATATGAACCGCCATCTGGTCGCCGTCGAAGTCGGCGTTAAAGGCCGTGCAGACCAAAGGATGAATTTTGATGGCCTTGCCTTCGACCAGCACCGGCTCGAAGGCCTGAATACCCAAGCGGTGGAGGGTCGGAGCGCGGTTGAGGAGCACCGGATGGTCGCGAATCACTTCTTCCAGGATGTCCCAGACCGCGGGTTCCTGCCGCTCCACCATCTCCTTCGCGGCCTTGATGGTGGTGCACTGCCCGGCCTGCTCGAGGCGATGGTAGATAAAAGGTTTGAAGAGCTCCAGAGCCATCTTCTTGGGCAGGCCGCACTGGTGAAGTTTGAGCTCGGGTCCCACCACAATGACCGAGCGCCCCGAGTAGTCGACCCGTTTGCCGAGCAGGTTCTGGCGGAACCGGCCCTGCTTCCCTTTCAGGGTATCGGAAAGCGACTTGAGCGGGCGGTTGTTGGTCCCGCGCAGGACACGGCCGCGCCGGCCGTTGTCAAAGAGCGCGTCCACGGCTTCCTGGAGCATGCGCTTCTCGTTGCGCACGATGACGTCCGGCGCATGGAGCTCGATTAGCTTCTTCAGCCGGTTGTTCCGGTTGATCACCCGGCGATAGAGGTCGTTCAAGTCCGAGGTCGCAAACCGGCCGCCGTCGAGCGGAACCAGGGGACGAAGCTCGGGCGGAATCACCGGAATCACATCGAGGATCATCCACTCCGGCTTGTTGCCGGACTTGCGAAAGGCGTCGACCACTTTCAGGCGCTTGGCGTACTTCACTCGCTTCTGCTGCGACGGGTCGGTCTTCATCTTTTCGCGCAACTCGTCCGACAGGGTGTCGACGTCCACGCGCTTCAGGAGTTCCTTGATGGCCTCGGCGCCCATCCCGGCGCGGAACTTGCCGGAAAACTGTTGCCGGAGCTCCCGGTAACGCTCTTCCGCAAGCAGTTCCCTTTCCTTCACGGGCGCTTCACCGGGGTCCACGACGACGTATTTCTCGAAGTAGAGAATTTGTTCCAGGTCGCGGAGCGAGATATCGAGCAGGTGCCCGATCCGGCTCGGCAGGCCTTTGAAGAACCAGACGTGGGAGCAGGGCGAAGCCAGCTCAACGTGGCCCAGACGCTCGCGCCGCACCTTGGAAAGGGTCACCTCGACGCCGCACTTGTCGCAGATCACGCCGCGGTGCTTCATCCGCTTGTACTTGCCGCACAAGCACTCCCAGTCCGTCACGGGACCGAAAATGCGGGCACAGAAAAGGCCATCGCGCTCGGGCTTGAAAGTCCGGTAATTGATGGTTTCCGGTTTCGTGACCTCGCCGTGCGACCAGGAGCGGATCTTCTCCGGTGAGGCCAAGCTGATGCGGATACTGTCGAACTCGGCAATTGGGCTGACTCGATCATAAGGGCTGCTACGGAACAATGTGAACCTCCTCGTTTCTGAGGTGGATGAATCGGGTTAAAATCACTACTGCCGCGCTGGCTTCGTTTTCAAATGCTCTCAGCTATCAGCCATCAGCTTTGCTGCGTCACCTTCCGACTGCCACCGCCCACTGCTGATTGCCCGCTGCCTAGCGCCCTAACGGTGGCTTCGTTCCTGACTTCGCCAGGCGCCGATCCTTTGTTTTCAATCAAATCGGTGGCTTCGCTTTCCAAAACCTTCAGCCATCAGCTCTCAGCTTTTGGACTTCTCATCTGCCAGCCGGACCAGCCCACTTTCTTGCTGATAGCTGACGGCTGAGAGCTGACAGCTACTCCGTCCGCCTGACACCCGATCCCTGACACCCGCCCCCTGGCACCTATTCCACACTGACCGGCTCGATCTGCTCCTTGGGCCTCTTGAGCAGCTCGACGTCAAGGCAGAGACTCTGCAGCTCGCGAACCAGAACGTTGAAGGATTCGGGCACGCCGGGCTCGATCGCTGCCTCTCCCTTGACGATGGCCTCGTAGATCTTGGCGCGGCCGTACACGTCGTCGGACTTGGCGGTGAGCAGTTCCTGCAGGATGTGGGCTGCGCCGTACGCTTCGAGCGCCCAGACTTCCATTTCTCCGAAGCGCTGGCCTCCGAACTGCGCCTTGCCGCCCAGAGGCTGTTGAGTGATCAGCGAGTAGGGGCCAATGGAACGGGCGTGAATCTTGTCGTCGACCAGGTGCGACAGTTTGAGCATGTAGATGTAACCCACCGTAACGGGCTGCTCGAAAGGCTCACCTGTCATCCCATCCCGGAGCTGGATCTTGCCGGACATGTTGAGTCCGGCTCGCTCCAGGTATCCCTTGATTTCGCGCTCCGTGGCGCCATCGAAAACCGGCGTCGCGAAGATGAGGCCCTCCTGGTAGGAGCGGGCAAAGTCAATCAGCTCTTCGTCACTCAACTCGTCCACCCTGGAAGCCAAGGAGCTGTTTCGGAAGACGGTCTTGAGTTCCGCGCGGATCGCCTCTCCGCGGCTCCGGTTGGAAACGAGATCGCGGAGCCTTTCTCCCAGCGCCCTGGCCGCCCACCCCAGGTGGGTCTCAAGGATCTGCCCCACGTTCATGCGGGAAGGCACGCCGAGCGGATTCAGCACCACTTCCACCGGCGTCCCGTCGGGCATGTAGGGCATGTCCTCTTCCGGCAGGATGCGGGCGATGACGCCCTTGTTGCCGTGGCGTCCCGCCATCTTGTCGCCCACGGAAAGCTTGCGCTTCATGGCGATGTAGCACTTCACCAGCTTGATGACGCCGGGCGGCAACTCGTCACCCTTCTTCAGTTTATCAATCTTCTCCTGGGCGATTTTCCGCAGGATGTCGATCTGCCGCGAGGTCATCTCCTCGATCTCGTCGATTTTCTCGATGAGCGTGGGGTCTTTCTTGGCGATCTTGACGCGCTTGAGGTTGCGGGTTGAAATCCGCGACAGCACTTCCGCGTTCAGATCGGTACCTTTAGCGAGTAACTTCTTGTTGGTCTTTTCGTCGTGGAGATCGGCCAGCAGCTTCTCACCTTCCAGCAGAGCGGACAGGCGCTTCAGCCGCTCGTCGTTCAAAATGCGGATTTCGTCCTCGAGGTTCTTCTCCATTCGCGCCTGCTGAGCGAACTCGATCGATTTAGCCCGCTCGTCTTTCTCGGCGCCCTTGCGGGAAAAGACCTTGACGTCCACCACGATGCCTTCGATGCCCGGAGGAGAGGTGAGCGAAGCGTCCTTGACGTCACCCGCCTTCTCGCCAAAGATAGCGCGCAGCAGTTTCTCTTCCGGAGTCAGTTGGGTCTCGCCCTTGGGGGTTACCTTGCCGACCAGGATGTCTCCGGGCTTGACATAAGCTCCGATGCGCACCACGCCGCTCTCGTCCAGGTCCTTGAGCAGGGACTCGGAAACATTGGGGATATCGCGGGTGATCTCCTCCGGCCCCAGCTTGGTGTCGCGCGCCTCGATCTCGAACTCTTCGATGTGGATCGAGGTGTAGGAGTCCTCCTTCACCAGCTTTTCGCTGACCAGGATGGCGTCCTCGAAGTTGTACCCCCGCCACGGCATGAAAGCCACGAGCACATTGCGGCCGAGAGCCAGTTCGCCCCGGTCGGTGCAGGGGCCGTCCGCCAGAACCATGCCGGCGGTAACGCGCTGGTCCTTTCGCACGACCGGCTTCTGGTTGATGCAGGTGTTCTGGTTGGAGCGGCGGAACTTGATGAGCTGGTAGATGTCGGCTCCGACCTCGCGGGAGAGCTGCTGGCTGTGGCCGTCACCCTCGACGCGCACGATGATCCGCTCGCTGTCGACGCTGTCCACAATCCCGTTGCGTCTGGCGATCACCACTGCGCCGGAGTCGCGGGCGGTGACCTCTTCCATGCCGGTGCCGACCAGCGGCGCCTGGGCGCGGAGCAGCGGCACGGACTGGCGCTGCATGTTGGAGCCCATCAAGGCGCGGTTGGCGTCGTCGTTCTCGAGGAAGGGAATCAGCGAGGCCGCCACACTGACCAGTTGCTTGGGGCTGACGTCGATGTAGTCGATCTCATCGCGGTGCTTCAGGACGAAGTTGCCCGCCTGGCGCGCGTTTACCAACTCGTGGACGATGCGTCCCTTTTCGTCCACCGGGACGTTGGCTTGGGCAATGATGTATTGGTCTTCCTCCCACGCCGATTGATAGAAGGAGTACGGTTCGTATTCCACCGCCTTGCGCTTCTTCTCGCGGAGTTCGTTGTTGGCCTTCTCCACCTCGTTCTGCTCGACGTGTTCGCCCACCTTCCACGGGCTGTCGCCGCCGTGGGTTATGGTGACGTAGTCGACGGTTCGCCCGCCCTTCACCTTGCGGTAGGGGCTCTCGATGAAGCCATACTCGTTGATCCGCGCGTAGCAGGAGAGCGAAGAGATAAGCCCGATGTTAGGGCCTTCCGGCGTCTCGATGGGACAGATCCGCCCGTAGTGGGTCGGGTGCACGTCGCGGACCTCGAACCCGGCACGCTCACGGGAAAGGCCGCCCGGCCCCAAGGCCGACAAGCGCCGCTTGTGAGTGATCTCCGAGAGCGGGTTGGTCTGGTCCATGAACTGCGAGAGTTGGGAGGAGCCGAAGAATTCCCGGATGGCCGCCATCACCGGCTTGGCGTTAATCAGGTCGTGCGGCATGGCCGTGGACATTTCCTGGTAAACCGACATCTTCTCCTTGATAGCCCGTTCCATGCGGACCAAGCCGATACGGAACTGGTTTTCCAGCAGCTCGCCGACGGCTCGGACCCGGCGGTTACCCAGGTGGTCAATGTCGTCCACCCCGTAAGCGCCGCCTGGATTCTTGCGCAGCTTCAGCAGGTAGCGGATGCAGTTGTAGAAATCCTCGGGGTCGAGGGTCCTCTTGTCGAGGGGCAACTGGGCCACGGCCCCTTCGGAGTGATCCGTGGCCAGAGTACCCTCACAGCCGCGCACCAGCTCCGAGCAGACGTTGCCCTCGCGCTTCCTGACGTAGATCTTTTCCTGATCCACGATCACGTAGAAGGGGGCCCCCGGCAGGTTCTTGGCGTCCTCGAGTTCGAAGGTGGCGGCACTCTCGTCCATCCGCGCCTTGAGCCGCGTGTAGTAGCCGAGCTTGATGTTGAACTTCAGCCGGCCCACGCGCGAGAAGTCGTACTTGCGGTGATCGAAGAACATGCCGTTAAAGAGGGCTTTGGCCGTATCGAGGGTGGGCGGATCGCCCGGACGCATCTTCCGGTACAGCTCAATCAGCGCTTCCTCATGGCTTTTCAGGGTGTCGCGCGCCACCGTTTGGCTCATGACGTTGCCCAAGTCGTCGCGCTCGGGGAAGAAGACCTCAATCTCGGCGATCCCGGAATCCAGAATCGAGTTCAGAACAGCGGGCGTCAGCTCCTGATTGGCCTCGCGCAGCACTTCGCCCGTGGCAGTGTCCACGATGTCCGCCGCGGAGCAGGCGCCCTCGAGGTCGTGAGACCCGATCTCAACCTCGGTGATGCGCGCTTTCTGCATCTCTTTCAGGACCAAGGCAGTGATCTTCTTGCCCGACGGCAGAAGAGTGTCGTGAGTCTTCGGGTGCCGGATATCCTTCGAGAGCTTCGTGCCGAGCAGGCCGTCGGACAGTTCCCAATGCAGCTTCTTGTCGCGAATCTTGATTCGCTCCGCCTTGTAAAACGCCTTGACGATCTCGGCGTTGTTCTTCAGTCCGAGAGCACGTAGGAAGATGGTGGCAAGGAACTTGCGCTTGCGGTCGATGCGCACGTAGAGGATGTTCTTGGTGTCGTACTCGAACTCCACCCAGGAACCCCGGTAAGGGATGATCTTCCCAAGGAAATAGGTCTTTTGCGGGTTCGATTCGAAGAAGACTCCCGGCGAGCGGTGGAGTTGGCTGACGATCACCCGCTCCGTCCCGTTGATGACAAACGTTCCGTTCTCGGTCATCAGCGGGATTTCCCCGAAGTAGACCTCCTGCTCTTTAATGTCACGGATGCTCTTGTGGCCGGTGTCACTGTCCTTCTCGTAGAGCGTGAGGCGGATGGTCACCTTGAGGGGTGCGGCGAAAGTCATGCCGCGCTCCTGACATTCCGCCACGTCGTACTTCAACTGCAGGGCCACGGGGTCGCCGCATTTGTGGCAGAAGTCCACTTCGTTCTTGTTGAAGGTGCCGCACTTCGTACAAAGCACCTCCCCCATCTTGAACGGATCCGTGATGACGGTAGAACCGCAATGCTTACACGTCCGGCGCAGGTGGTGAATGCCCTGCAAGGCGCCACACTTGCACTCCCAGTTTCCGATCGAGTAGTCGACGAAATCGAGCTGCGCAATCCCGCGGAAGTCGGTGATCGGGAAGACGGAGTTGAACACCGCCTGCAGGCCTCCGTCCTCACGCTCCGAGGCCATGAGATTCATCTGCAGGAAACGCTCGTAAGAACGCTTCTGGACCTCGATCAGGTTAGGAATGTTAATGACGCTCGGAATCTTGGAGAAATTAATGCGCTGACGGACAGCGCCGTTCCCGCCGCTAAGCATTCGGATTGCTCCTTGATTGAGAATTCAAAACCCTGTCGGAAGGTAACGACACATCACCCTTTTTTAGTAGATGCGGAACCTGGGCGTGAGGATGCACTCTGGATCCCCCACAGCCCGGCAACCATGCGGCGACCCTGCCGCTGTCCGGGAGCGGCGCTCGTCATACGCCGCCGGATGGAGTGGATCGATCCCCTCGCATCGGAGGAAATCCGGCAGGGCTAGGGCGACCACCTCATCTGGGGCTAGTGTGCTGTAACATCCAAGTCTTGACAACCCTCACCCGGCGGCTGCGCGCCAAGGGTTGTCGAAGAATTAAGCGTTACAGGACACAGTCCTGGGAACCCGGTCGGAATACGGTACTATTTAACCTCAACGGTCGCACCGGCGTCAGTGAACTTCTTCTTGATGGCCTCAGCCTCTTCCTTGTTGATGCCTTCCTTGATGGGCTTAGGCGCCCCGTCCACGAGATCCTTGGCCTCTTTCAGCCCGAGGCTGGTGACTTCACGCACCGCTTTGATGACATTGATCTTGTTAGCGCCGATGCCGGTCAGCACAACGGTGAACTCCGTCTTCTCCTCAGCCGGGGCCGCCGCTGGGCCAGCCGTTGCGCCGGCTGCAACCACCGGGGCGGCCGCCGCGGCCGAGACGCCAAGAGTCTCTTCCAGCTTCTTCACCAATTCGGCCGCCTCGAGCAGAGTCAGCCCCTTGATTTCCTCAACGATCTTGTCAATCCTCTCCGACATTGCTTCATATCCTCCTAGTTTTCAGTTCTCAGTTTCCACCAGTTCTCAGTTTTCAGTCTTCAGTTCTCAGTAAAAGGCCGGCGCTTGTTCGGGTTCTTTACTGAAAACTGAGAACTGAAAACTGAGAACACCGCAATTGGACTAGCTGCCGGCTGCTTCCTGAAACTTGTTTTCTTGCACGCCTTGCTGAATGACGCTGGCCAGATTGCGAGCCACGCCGGCGATCGACGAAGCCGTACGCTGCGCCGAAGCGTTGATGAGATACAGGACCTTGGCGAGTAGCGCCTCGCGCGAAGGCAGGTTGGCAATCGAGGCCAAGTCGGCCATGGAGATGATCCGGCCCTCCACAACCCCGGTCTTAAACACCAGAATGGGGTGCTCCTTGGCATAGGCGGTCATAGCTTTGGCCAGCGCCACCGGATCGCTTTCTGTGTAAGCGAGAGAGGTGGTTCCGCGCAAGTTCCGGGCAGCCGGCGCCGCCGGCGTGCCTTGGGCGGCCCGCTCGATCAGCGTATTCTTCACTACGCGGTAGGCGGCCCCGGCCTGTGTCAGCTTGCGACGCAACTCGGTATCCTGCGCCACAGTGATGCCCTCAAAGCCCGAGAGAACCACGCCACGAGCCTTCTCCAGTTCCTTGTGTAATTCCTGCGCTTTCTGTTGTTTCTCGTCTTTCTTCATCGCCTCAGACCCTCAGTCCGTTTTTCGAATCTGCAATCGGGAGCGGGCAATCCATTCAAAATTTGCCAAAATCGGTCCCCAAAGGCTCCGTAACCCGCTGACAACATTACAGATACTCACTATGGGTTCGTCAACCCTTATTCAGAGATATCTCATTGATACGAAAAGCGTTATCCTTATGGGTTCGTTGGCATCCATCAGGACATTCCGCCAGTGCCTTCTGCTGGCTGCCTACCGCCTTGCTGCCGCCCAAACGGTGGGTTCGTTCCTGATTCTTCCGAAGCCCGATCCTTTATTTTCAATGAAATCGGTGGCTTCGTTTCTAAAAAGCTCTCAGCCATCAGCCGTCAGCTTGCCGCGTTGCCCTGGATCCTTCCCTGTACTATGAACCCTCGTCACTCGTCACTTCCGCGCTCGACTCTAAGCTGCCTCAACGAGGGACGCGAGGTCAATGTGAATGCCAGGTCCCATGGTCGACGAGATGACCACGCTCTTCACATACTGACCCTTGGCGGTTGCAGGCTTCGCCTTGATGATGCTTGAAATCAGCGCCTGCGCGTTTTCCGTGAGCTTCTGCGCGTCGAATGACACCTTGCCCACCGGGCAATGTATGATGCCCGTCTTGTCGACGCGGAACTCCACCTTGCCGGCTTTAACCTCCTGCACGGCTTTCACCACGTCCATCGTCACCGTGCCGGTCTTGGGGTTCGGCATAAGGCCGCGAGGCCCCAGCACTTTTCCCAATCGACCGACGGACTTCATCATGTCCGGAGTGGCGATGACCGCGTCAAAGTCCATCCAACCGCCCTGAATCCTCTGGACGATGTCGTCGCCGCCCGCTTCGTCGGCGCCGGCCTCGCGCCCTTCGCGGACCTTCTCGCCGGAAGCAATCACAATGACGCGCTTAGTCTTACCGAGGCCGTGGGGCAGAACCACCGTGCCGCGCACCATCTGGTCCGCGTGCTTGGGGTCCACACCCAGGCGCATCGCCACCTCGACGGTCTCATCGAACTTGGCGAAAGAGGCCTGCTTTAGCAATGGCATCGCTTCGCCCACCGTATAGGCGGGTTTGGTCAATAATTTTGCTGATGCACTGTACTTCTTGCCCACCTTCGACTCCCTTTCCGAAAACTACGAATCGGTTCGTTTCAAAGCACCTTCGCTTTAGGGGACGATCTCGATTCCCATGCTGCGTGCTGTACCCTTGACGGTCGCCACGGCAGCCGCCACGTCGTGCGCATTCAAGTCCGGCAGCTTGATCTTGGCGATCTCCTCAACCTGCTTCTCCGTCACCGTCCCCACCTTGTTCTTGTTGGGTTCCCCTGAACCCTTGGCGATGCCCGCCGCACGCTTCAACAGGACAGCAGCCGGGGGCGTCTTGGTAATGAACGTGAAGCTCCGGTCGTGGTAGACGGTGATCACCACCGGGATAATGAGTCCTTCCTGGTCTTTCGCGGAGGTCTTGGCATTGTACGCCTTGCAAAACTCCATGATGTTCACGCCGTGCTGGCCGAGGGCGGGGCCCACGGGCGGGGCGGGGGTAGCCTTTCCCGCCGGAATCTGCAGCTTGACCATCGCCGTAACTTTTTTCGCCATAGCCTTAACCTTCCAAACGCAACGCTTGAATCGAATCAGGGGCGGCGAGTTTCGAATTTCCAGTTTCCAGTTTCGAAACTTCAGCTCTTCTCCACCTGGTAGAAATCCAGCTCCACCGGAGTCGCGCGCCCGAAGATAGTCACCATGACGCGCAAGGTGGACCGGTCCTCATTGACCTCGTCGACGGCGCCGGCAAAATCCTTAAACGGCCCATCGGTAATTTTGACCGTTTCGCCCTTCTCGAACTTCAGCTTGGGCTTCGGGTGCTCTGCGGCTATCTCCACCCGATGCACGATCCGGTCAACTTCTTCGGGGGTGAGCGGCGAGGGCATTTGCCCGGACCCCACAAAACCGGTGACGCGGGGCGTCGAATGCACGAGGTGCCAGGTTGCATCGTTCAGGTTCATTTCCACCAGCACGTAGCCCGGATAGAAGAGCTTGGGCGTGACGATCTTCTTGCCTTGGCGCATCTCGATGACGTCTTCGGTCGGGACCATGACTTGCCCAAAGTTGTCCGCGAGGCCCTCCGCCTCGACACGGCTCTTGAGCGTCTCCGCCACCTTCCTTTCGAAGCCTGAGTAAGTGTGAATGATGTACCAGTTCATTGCTTGATTGAGCCTTGGCTGAACACGATCGGCGGAACCCTCTGCCTCTCCCACGACGACGCCTCCCCATCCTCATCGACCAAGAGCGGCCTTCAGGACCTTCGCAATTCCCCACGAGAAGATCCGGTCACAAAAATAGAAGTAGAAGGCAAAAAAGAACGTCGTGAAGATCACCATCATCGTGGTGCCGTACACTTCCTGCTTGCCGGGCCACGTGACGCGCTTCATTTCCACGCGCACTTCTGCGAAATACTCACGAAAGCGCGCCAACGGATTTTTTCGAATTGCCAGCTCGTCAGCCATGTTAGTTCTCAGCTCTCAGTTTGCAGTTCTCGGTTATCAGTTCTCAGTAATCGGTTGCCGGCACAGTTGCAGGGCGTGGCGTGCATCGCGCGTCCTTCGCAACTGAGAACTGACGACTCCCTTTCCTGGCAGGGGCGGCAGGATTCGAACCCGCACGTCCGGTTTTGGAGACCGGCAGTCTACCGTTGAACTTACGCCCCTGCAAAAGCAGTGGTGAGTGGCTAGTGACGTGTGGCTAGTCAGAACCCAGCTCCGATTCACTCCGCGCTCGCCGCCGGCTACT
>Ga0326728_10009255_pt1 | contig 23826 bp, 18 predicted proteins | sample MB3enrmetagenome_FD_207602 | JGI IMG/M metagenome (GOLD analysis project Ga0326728, IMG submission 207602) | Lab enriched peat soil microbial communities from McLean, Ithaca, NY, United States - MB31MN | ecosystem: Environmental > Terrestrial > Soil > Wetlands > Peat | place: USA: New York... | reverse complement strand
TCGACACGCGGTTTCGCGTGCTGAAACCCACCTCGCGCGCCATTCAAAAAGCGCTCGAAGACGCATTGAACCTGCCCGCGGCGCCGGCGCGCATCGAGTGTTTCGACGTCTCCCACATCCAGGGCACGGACAAGGTGGCCAGCATGGTGGTGTGGGAGGACGGCCGCATGAAGAAATCGGACTACCGCAAATTCATCGTCAAGACGGTGATCGGCAACGACGATTTCGCCAGCATGCGCGAGGTGGTGGCGCGGCGCTACGCCCGGCTTCAGGAAGAGAAGCGGGCGATGCCCGGGCTGGTGCTGATCGATGGCGGAATCGGGCAGTTGCACGCGGCGGCCGAAGCGCTGGAAGCGATTGGAATCGCCGACCAGCCGCTGGCTTCGATCGCCAAACGCGAGGAGATCGTCTACGTCTACGGGCAGGAAGACGAGCCGGTGGTGCTGGACCGCTTCTCGCCCATTCTGCACCTGATTCAATCCATCCGCGACGAGGCGCATCGGTTTGCGGTGACGTTCCACCGTTCGCGGCGGAACGCGCGGCAGCTCACGAGCGAGCTGGACGCCATCCGGGGCGTGGGAACGAGGACGGTGCAGAAACTGCTGAAGGAGTTGGGCAGCTCGGAGCTGGTGCGCGCGGCCTCGGAGGACCAGTTGGCCGCGGTGGTGGGCCGCGCGGCGGCGCGACGCGTGAAAGCGCATTACGTGGACGGCCAAACCCGTCGGTAACCTGCGCGCCTGCCGTGCGTCATGAGAAAATAAGGATACATATGCGTTACCGTCTTCTGGCTGGCGTGTTCGCGGTCTGCCTCGTCGCAGCGGCCCAGACCCAGACTCTGAACTTGCGGGAGTTGGTCAGCTTCATCCAGTCCTCCGAGCAGCTCATCAAGGAGGGGAAGCAGACGGATGGCGAGGTGGCGAAATTCCTGGCCAAGGTGAAACTCACGGAACGCCTGGACGACCGCATCATCGAAGATTTGCAGGGCCAAGGCATCGGGGCGAAAACCTTGCAGGCGCTCGAAGCGTTGCGGGACCGGACGAAAGACCTGATGGCGGCCAAGCCCATCGTGCCCGAAGCCCCGCCCACGCCCATCTCGCCGCCTTCTTCCGAGGAACAGGCCGCCATCCTCTCGGATATGCGCGAGTATGCGCTGAACTACAGCAAGAACCTGCCCGACTTCATTTGCACCCAGGTGACGCGGCGGTATGCGGCGCCCATGCCCGGCACCCGGTGGGGCGGCAGCGCCCTCAGCGAGCCTTCCTGGCAGGCGCAAGACGTTTTGCAGATACGCCTGAGCTACTTTGAGCAGAAGGAAAAGTACACGGTGGTGCTGGCGAACAACGCCATCGTCAACAAGGACTACGAACAGATGGGCGGCAGCAAGTCGTTCGGCGAGTTCGGCAGCATGTTGCGCGAGATCTTCGAGCCATCCACCGAAGCCCGTTTCGAGTGGGACCACTGGGGCACGCTGGACCGCAAGCGGGTCATGGCGTTTGCCTACCACGTGTCGCAGTCCCGCTCGCAGTACCGGCTGGTGGTGGAGGATGCCAAGCTCAGCATTATCACGGCGTACCGGGGGCTGGTGGAAGTGGACCCCAAGACGCACGTAGTGATGCGGGTGACGACCATCGCGGAGAACATTCCGCCGGACTTCCCCATCCGGAAGGCGGAAGACGACCTCTTCTACGATTACCAGGAGATCTCGGGACATACTTTTCTGTTGCCGCTTAAGTCGCAGGTCTTGATGAGCGGCGGCGACGTTCTGACAAGGCTCGACGAGGAGTTCCGCCTCTACCGCAAGTACTCGGCGGAAGCCGATATCACGTACGACACCGATCCCATACCGCCGCTGCCGGACGACAAGACCAAAGAGATCCCTGCAACCCAGCCGAAGCCGAGCAAGAAGTAGCCTGCCTCAGTAGCTCTTTTCGTACTTGTTGCGGCTGTTGTAAACGGTAAACGTTCCGTCCTTCCGCACCGTCGCGCGAAGCCACTTGCCCTCGCACGGATCGTCCACATTGGCGATAAACGGAGCGGCCGAGTTGTGGTCCTGGCCGCCGGCTACGGCAAAGTGCAGTTGCCAGAGGTCCAGCATGCCGGGCGAGTCATGAATAATCTGCCAGGTTTCAGCCGCGCCGCCCTTGCGCGCGCCGTTATTCATGATGGCCACGCGCGGGTGCAGCGCATGCACCAGTTGCGGCGAGCCGGATTGGGCCAAGCCGTGGTGAGAGACCAGGTACAGGTCTACCGTGCCGATCTTGTTGACGGGGCAAACCAGGTCGTATTCCTTGTTCCAGGTGAGATCCGCCAGGTCGATCATGCGGAAGCCGCCATAGGCGATCAACACGCCCACGGACTGCGCGTTTTCGGTGGTGTCCACGTCGTGCCGCTGAAAGCTGGCGCACTCCGCATTGGGCTGGCCCGTGCCGGGAAGCGGAGACGCGAGCAGATCGCCGGCCGAGGAAAGCACCTTCACGTCGATCCCTTTAATCGGGATAACGTCGCCGGCTTTGACCTGGATATGATTGCCTTTGTCTCGGAACGCGATATACGCGTTGTAGAGCACCTGGGCATCGCGCGTGGTTTCGGTTTGGGCGCCGTGATCCACAAAATTGCGAATGGGCAGCTTTTCGGCAAGCTGCGGCACGCCGCCGACGTGGTCGGCATGATAGTGAGTGATCACCAGGTAGTCGATCTTCTTCACGCCTGCCGTTTTGGCCGCGGCGACGATGCGCCCGGCATCGCGGTGGTTGAACCCGGCCCAGCCCGTATCCACCAGCATGGATCCGCCGGCGGGCGATACGAACAGCGTGGCTTGTCCGCCCTCGACGTCGATGAAGTAGATCTCGAGGTTCCCGGCTGCCGCCAAAGCGGCCGCGCAGGCCAGGAACAGGATGCCGGGAAACAGTTTATTCATGGCGGAATGTTAGCACGCCGTAGCGCCGGGATGCTTGCCGGAACAAGCCGCGTTGGCATAACGTATCAGATAGCAGATGCCGTTTTGCAGCCAGTGCGGGAACCAGGTGGGCGCAACCGAGGCCTATTGCCGCCAGTGCGGCAAACGCCAGCCGGTGGGGCCGGCGGCGTTTCCATCCGGCGCCGACCCGCTGGCGGGACTCCCGCCGCGGACCGCGTCGATCCTCTGCTATATCCCGGGGCTGGGCTGGATCGCATCCATCATCGTCCTGGCATCGGAGAAGTTCCGCCGCGACCGCACGGTCCGGTTCCACGCCTTCCAAGGCCTGTACCTGTTCGTGGCGTGGCTGATGGAGGATTGGGTATTGCGGCCCATGTTCCGGATGGCGCCCGAGCTCCACATTCACGGGATCATCGAGGCGTTGTTGCTGGGCATGTCGATCTTTATGATGGTGAAAGCCGCCCACGAAGAGGCCTACCCGCTGCCTCTGTTCGGGGAACTGGCGCAGCGCTCGGTGGCGGAAGACTGAAGCAGCAAATCTTCAGGCCGTCTTTTCCCGCGGCTGAACCCGGCGCTCGATCTCCGCGAGCTTGGAGGCTGCCGTAAGATCCAATTCGTACTGCGTTTGCAGCAGAATTGCGGGTCGCTGCCCAGGTATCGCGCCAAACGCAAAGCGGTGTCGGCCGTGATGCCCCGCCGGCCGCGCACCACCTCGTTCAGCCGGGTAGCGCCGATTCCCAGTGCCAGAGCAAGCTGGTTGACGCTCATGTCCAGCGGTTTCACCACTTCTTCGCGCAGCACCTCTCCCGGATGGAGAGGCGCACGGTGCCTGGTAGTCATACGTTCATCCCCTGTGGTAGTCCGTGATTTCGACATCATACGCGCCGTCGAATTCCCACCGGAAGCACACCCTGTATTTCAGGTTGATCCGAATACTGTATTGGCCCTTGCGCCCGGTCTTCAGCGGCTCCAGGCGGTTTCCCGGAATCGATGCCAAAGCGCCGAGGTTCGGTGCGGCACACGGCCGGGCCCAAAGGGCACCTTGCACCCCGGCGCCTGGCACACGGGGGGTCCGGTCCCTACGCGGGAGTCACTTGATATTCTTGCCGAAGTTGAAGCACGGGCCAATCGAGAAGCGCACGGTCCAGCGGCCATCCGCCAACAGATCGTTGAACAGGTGATCGTGCACCAGGTCGGCTTGGGTGCGTATGCCGACGTACTTGGAGAAAAGGATGTCGAAGCCGCCGCCGAATCCATAGAATCCTTGCCAATCCGTCTTCTTCCCGGCTGGCGCCAGTTGCGCCGCGATTTCAGTGGCGATCTGATCGGCGGGGTGCGGAACGGCGACCTCGTGGATGGCCCCGAGCGATGGCCGGATAAACAGCGTCAGGTGCGAGAAGTGGCGATAAGCAAGCTGCGGGCCGACAGCGAAGGTCTGCGATGTGGAATGCGTGGACACGGCCAAAGCGTAGTTGGCAGGGATCAGGTGGGCGGCTATCATTTGGCCGAGTTCCCCGCTCAGTTGCTGCTGCAAGGCGGTTGGCAGCAGGTTCGGTGTAAGCACCAGATCGCCGGTGGAATGGCTGTAGTCGAAACCCAGCGAGTACCAGGGTTTCGGCCGGTAGCCGAACTGCGCCTGAAAACCGTTTTCGAAGAGACTGATGCGGGGGCTGTCGAGGAAGGCGTATCCCGCGTAAGCATCAAACTGGGTCACATAGGTCTGCTGGGCGGCGACAGGCGAGGCAGCCAAGAGCAGGGCGATGGGCACTACGATCAGCAGCGTTCGCAGTGCGGAGGCACGTTGCATGGAGTTCTCCTTAAGCTATCCGATCCAATGACAAAGGGCTATTGTAACTTCTCTGGCGAGAAAAAGAACGCGTGATCCGAAAATAGTTACAGTTTGGAGAATAGAATGGGCGGCGCCGGCTCGGCGGCGAACATACAACGCGCATTGTGGCCGCGGAGCGGAACCACAACAGTGTGGTGGTGGGCATCGTGTTTCTGGTTCAGGTATGCGCCAAACGCCTGGCCGCGCGTGCCCGGGCCCCTACGGCGTCTTGTCGACCAGGACCACGACGGACCGCGGCTCGACGGCGTACGTGGTTCCACTGACTGGCGACTCATCGCCCGGGTCCGCGATGTCATGGGGTGACGTCTGGGCCGTGTCCACGGCTATCGACCAGCGCCGGCCGGGCACCGCGGGCAACTCGAATTCCAGGCTGTCCCAATGCATGTTAAGCATCGCGTGGAGGTCGGGGGCGCCGTTGAAGCCGGCCAGTGTCATTCCCAGCGCACGGGCTTCCGGATCGGACCACCCGGGAGCGCCGAGTTTGGTCCCGTGCCAGGTCACGTCCGTCAGCCCGCGCTCGTTCACCTCACCGGTAAAGAACCGCCCCAGCCGCAGCGCGGCATGCCTTTTGCGAAACTCGATCATGCGTTTCCAGAAGCGGAGCAGATCGCGGTTGCGGTCGAGCAGCGTCCAATCGAACCAACTGGTCTCGTTATCCTGGCAGTAGGCGTTGTTATTGCCCTGCTGAGTGCGGCGCACCTCGTCACCGGCGGCGAACATGGGAACGCCGCGCGAGAGCAGCAGCAGGGCCGCGAAGTTGCGCACCTGCCGGTCGCGGAGCGCCTCGACCGCCGGATCGCTGGAGTCGCCCTCGACGCCGCAGTTCCAACTCAGGTTATCGTCGATGCCGTCGCGGTTGCCTTCGCCATTGGCCTGGTTGTGCTTGTCGTTATATGAGACCAGGTCGTTGAGGGTAAAGCCATCGTGGCAGGTTACAAAGTTGATGCTATTGATCGGCAACTGTCCCCGCTCCTGATAGATGTCGGAGCTGCCGGCCAGGCGGGAAGCCACGGCGCCCACCAAACCCGGATCGCCCTTGACGAAGCGGCGGATATCGTCGCGATAGCGGCCGTTCCACTCCGCCCATCGATCCCCTGGAAAATGCCCGATCTGGTAGAGGCCGGCGGCGTCCCAGGCCTCGGCGATCACTTTGGTATCGGCCAGATCGTCATCCAGCTCGATCTGCCAAACGACCGGCGGATGGGCGCTGGGCATCCCGTCCTCGCCGCGCGACAGGATGGAGCCTTCATCGAAGCGGAAGCCATCCACGTGGGCTTCCCGCACCCAGTAGCGCAGACATTCGACGATGAGCTTCTGGGCGATGGGGTGGTTGCAGTTGAAAGTATTGCCGCAGCCGGAAAAGTCCATGTAATACTGCAAGTCCCAGGGCACCAGGAAGTAGTAAGTGCGGTTGTCGATGCCTTTGAACGAGAAGGTTGGACCCAGTTGGTTGCCTTCATCGGTGTGATTGAAAACCACGTCCAGAACGACATCGATGCCGGCGCGGTGCAGCGCCTTCACCATGTCGCGGAATTCGTGTAAGTGGTTGCCGGCCTGGGGACTGACGCAATAAGCGGACTGAGGCGCGAAAAAGCCCATGGTGCTGTAACCCCAGTAATCCGGCAGCGGGTGGCCGTCGGTCACGCGCAAGACATCGGTCTCATCGAAGTCGAAGACCGGCAGCAACTCGACAGCGGTCACGCCCAGGTCTTTCAGGTAAGGGACCTTCTCAGTGATTCCAGCGAAGGTTCCGGGGTGCTCGACGCCGGAGGACGGCGATTGAGTAAATCCCCTGACGTGCATCTCATAGACGATCGCGTCCTCGGTGGGACGGTTCAGAGGCCGGTCGCCCTCCCAGTCGTAGGCGGAGGGGTCGATGACCACCGAGCGCATGGAAGCCGCCACGTTGTCATCCGGCCCGCAGGCGCCGACGCGGTTCCAGAGGGAGTTGGTGTTGCCGCGCGCGTAGGGGTCGATGAGGACCTTATTCCTGTTGAACCGGTGGCCGGCGGCGGGGTTGAAGGGCCCATCCACGCGGTACGCGTAGTGAGCGCCCGGCTGAAGCCCGCGCACGAAGACATGCCAGAAGTGAAAGGTCTTGTTGACATACGGGTCGAGAGGAATCGCCTGAAACGGCTGCGGAGCGTCGTGGGTGGAGAAGAGGAGCAGATCGACACCGGTGGCGTTCTCCGAAAAGAGCGAGAAATTGACGCCTTCCGGCGATGGGGTCGCCCCGAGGGGGTGCGCCGAACCTTTCTCGGCGACAGAGGAGGTTTGCGGATTGGTGGTGGCCATCATGGTTCTAACAGTATCAGGTTCTGGTTGCGATTCCGTGAGCACGGAGTAACCCCTGCAAACCCATGGAAATTCTTCCCGGACACTGGCCGACTTTCCGCTACCGATGAGTCCCGGAAGGCCGCTCAAAAACAGTTGTCTGCAATTCAGTGGTCGTTAGCAGGCGGGCCTTGCTTGGCAGCCACAGGCCGAACCCGTGGCGGGCCTGTTCTCCAGGCATGTTTGCGGACCGGTAGCGAGGACCGCCCACTCCGATCCCCTTCTTGAAACTTGGTTGCAACTATAAGATTCTACGGATCTTTTCGGTTTTAGCTATTGACAATCCCGGGGCGCCTGGCCTATATTTAGAGCGGATGGAAGGCAGCTAGCTGTCGGGGTTGCCGACCACTTGATTCAGTGAACGTGGATCCTCGGTAGGCGAGGCGTCCGCGCGGCAAACAAGCCGCTGCCCTCAGGCATCGAAAGATGCTGTGCGGAGGGTGACCAGGAACTCCCGGGTTAAGGGTTTTTCTAATGTGGCTGAGGTCCTCCGGATCTCTCACGGCGCGTGGTGCTGAAGCTTAGACCTGTGGGGGAATCCGGCTGCAATCGCTCGCGATAGGCGCCATTTCTCTGCTCCGAGGGAAATGGTTTTTTCATTTCCCTCCTGAGTTTCAACTCGTCTCCAGAAAGGTTTATGGAACCGAACGACGACAAGCCTCCCAGTCGAGGCGGCGACTCGTGGCAGCTTCCGGCTGTGATCCGATAGCAGTTTCCAATCGCCTCACCCGCCGCCTCTGCCACTCGATTCTACGGTGATGAACGCGGAGGGTGGAGGCCCCAGTAGCCTTTCTCCCCTTCGACATTTTTAATGCCAACCGCGCCGGCTTCGGCGCGACGCCCGCGTTTTCTTTGCGCGAGGTGCGGGCGGGCTACGTGAGAAGGCATCGTGAACATTCTTTCCAAGCTGTACTACAAGTACAAGAAGATCCTCAAAATACTGAGGCTGTACCTCATCATCGCCGGCCCGGGCATCATCGTCATGGTGGCCGACAACGACGCTGGCGGCATCACCACCTACACTGCCACGGGCGCCCAGTACGGATTCCACCTCATCTGGTTTCTCATCTTGTTGGGTCCGGTGGCCTACTACGTTCAGGAGATGACGGTCAGGCTGGGCGCGGTCACCAAGCGCGGCCACGCTGAAGCCATTTTCCACGCCTTCGGATCGTTCTGGGGATGGTTCTCGCTGCTGGACCTGGTCCTTACCGATTGGCTCACCATGATCACCGAGTTCATCGGCATGACAGCCGCCATGAGGATCTTCGGAGTGCCGCCCCTGGTGACGGTCATTGGGGCGTGGATCGTCATGAGCGCAATGGTTCTCCAGGGGCGCTACTGGACCTGGGAAAAGCTGGCCCTCGTTTTCTGCGGCCTCAACCTGATCTATATTCCCGCGGCGTTTTTGATCAATCCGCCAATACACGAGATTTTGCGCGGCAGCCTGATTCCCAACTTCCCGCCGGGCGGGTTCACCAATGCGCTGTTCTTTCTGCTGATGGCCAATATCGGCACCACGATCGCGCCCTGGATGATCTTCTTCCAGCAGAGTGCGGTAGTTGACAAGGGTTTGCAGGAAAAAGACATGCGGTGGGGAAAGATCGACACCGCTTTGGGATCCATGCTGACGGTCCTGGTGGCCGCGTTCTGCGTCATCCTGACCGGTACCCTTCTTCCCGGCCAGCCGATCAACGACGCGGCGACCGCCGCGCTCAAGTTCATGAGTATCAACAAGCACTTGGGAGCCTGCCTCGCCATCGGACTGTTCGATGCGGGATTTCTGGGCGCCATTTGCATCTCACTTGCCAGTTCGTGGGCTTTCGGCGAGGTCTTCGGCTGGGCCCACTCGCTCAACCACCGGCTGAAGGAGGCCCCGTGGTTTTATGCCTATTACATTCTGGTTCTTCTGTTCGCCGGCATTGTGGTGCTGATCCCTGGCGCGCCGCTCGTGCTGATTACGCTTTTCGTTCAGGTGATTGCGGTGACCCTTTTGCCGGCCGCGCTGGTGTTTCTCATCCTGCTCCTGAACGACGAGGAAACCATGGGCGAATACAAGAACACGCTGGTGCAGAACGTGGCCAATATCGGCATCACGGCCATCATTATCGTAGTCTCAACGTTGTACGGGATCAGCGCGCTCTTCCCCAATATTCTGAAGTAAGCGAGACAGAGGTAAGTCATGATCGTGACATTTTTCAGAGCCACCGTTCAAACCGTCCGGGCAATCAACCGGAAGTACGCGACTCCGCATTTGAAGACCACGCGGTTCGTCAGAATCTGTCTAGGATTGCTTCGGGGGTACCTGTTGCTGCTGATTGGAATTCTGGTTTTCAAGTTTCTTCAAGCGCTCCGCTAGATGGAGGTGATCCGTGAATGGAGTTGTGAGGAACACAGTCGAAGAAACCCTGTTTCTGACCCAGTTGGTCGGGGTGCGCGCATACGTCGGAAACAGGAAGATCGGCAAAGTGGGCGATGTAATAGCGGTCGACCAGGGCAAAGTGGCGGAGGTGACGCACCTCCAGATCGCGCGACCTTTCGGAGAGCCGCCGTTGCTGGTTCCGGTGGCGAAGATACGCTCGCTCACCCTGCGGGAAATCGTACTGGACATTGACGACCCCAGGAGCTACGTTCGGCCGGTCGCGCCCGATGAAGTTCCCCTCCGCGACTATCTGCTGGATAAGAAAATCCTGGACACCGACGACCGTGAGGTGGAAGTCGTGTATGACATCCGGTTGGTCCGGACGGGGAACCGGCTCTACCTCGTCGACGTCGATATCAGCCGGTACGGGCTGTTGCGCCGGTTGGGTCTGAAACTGGTCGCCGACTACCTCTACCGGGGCCGGGGCGAGTCCGCCAAGAGGCTCATTCCCTGGTCCTACGTTCAGCCCCTGCCACCACAGTTGGGCACGTTGCAAGGCAACGTCAAGCTGAACGTTCTCAAAGAGAAGCTCTCCGATATTCACCCGGCGGACCTGGCCGACATCCTGGAGGAGTTGGACAGCTCTCAGCGGGCGGTGCTGCTCGATGGCCTCGATACCGAGCAGGCTTCCGACACCTTGGAGGAGATTGACCCGGCCGTTCAGCGGGATATCGTGTTCTCGTTGAGCAAGGAGCGGGTTGCGCAACTGATCGGCGATATGACTCCCGGCCAGGCCGCCGATATCGTTTCCGTTCTGCCCGGAGATGATAAGAGGGCCATTTTGCGCCTGCTGGAGCCCGCTATGGTGGCGAAGATCGAAGAGATCGTGGAGCAGCAGGACACCGCCATCCTGAATTTCGCCACCACCCACTTCCTCAAGTGCCCGCCCGACATGACGGTCCAGCAGGCGCGGGCGAAGTTTCGCGAGGAAGCCAAGGAGATGGACGTGGTGATGTACTTCTATGTCGTCGATGCGGCCGACAAACTCCTGGGAGTGCTCGATATCAGGGACCTGTTCATGGCGGAGGACAGCGCCGCGCTCAAGGACCTCATGGTAGAGAGCATCATCAGCCTCAACCCCGGCGACCCGATGAAGCGCGCGGCCGACATGTTCCTGCGATACGGCTTTCGGGCGCTGCCGATTACGGACGAGAACGACAAAATCTTCGGCGTGGTGCCGTACCGCGATGTGATGAACCTCAAACACCGGATTCTGGAGTAGCCATGCGCGTGAACCGCCTCTCCGTACTGATCTTGCCCAGCGTTCTGGCCGGCGTCCTGCCTGCCGCCGGCCAGGAGCCCGCCGAGGACCGTTGGACGATTCATTTCCAGGCGACCTCGATCGGGCAACATCACGGCGCCTTTCCGTCTCTCTACGAGGGCGAGAACAGTCTGCCTCCGCATGCGGAAAACCGGGTGTCGCTCACGGCCACTGTCTTCCTGGGCTTTCGCGTCAATCGACATGTAGAACTGGTCGTGAATCCGGAAGTAGCAGGGGGCAAGGGTTTCGGCATGGTGACGGGGATCGCGGGCTTCACCAACGGCGAGATTCCGCGCGTTTCCAGCGCAACGCCAACGCTATACGCGGCGCGGGCGTTCGTTCGCACGGTCTGGGCGTTGGGTCCTGAGACCGCGTTTGTGGAAGACGGAGCGAACCAGATCGCGGAGAGCGTGCCGGTCGAGCGATTTACGACAATCACTGGCAAGTTCGCCGTCACGGACTACTTCGACAGCAATACGTATAGCCACGACCCGCGCAAGCAATTCATGAATTGGGCTTTGATGTACAACGGCGCCTGGGATTACTCCGCCGACACGCGCGGCTACACCGTGGGGACCATGGAAGAGCTGACGATGAAGAACTGGTCGCTGCGGGTAGCAGACGTGCTGGAACCGACCGTCGCGAATGGCCCGACGTTCGATACCCGGGTGGCGAAGAATCGCGGCGATATGGTCGAGTGGGAGCGCCGCTACACGCCGAGGGGGCGTTTTGGGGCGGTCCGAATCCTCGGCTTCGCCAACCATGAGGACGCGGGTACGTACCGCGAAGCGCCACGTGTGAACGGAATCCCGGACCTCGCACCCACGCGCCGGAACGGGACGCTGAAATACGGATTTGGCGTGAACATGGAGCAGTCCATCACCTCCGCCATCGGCGCTTTCGGCCGCTATGGCTGGAACGATGGCAAGACCGAGTCATGGGCATTCACGGAGATCGACCGCTCGGTGAGTGGCGGGATCTCGATTAACGGAAAGTTGTGGAGGCGGAAGAGCGATCAGATCGGCGTCGCCGGCGCGCGCAATACCATTTCGGGCGACCACCGGGTCTTTCTTGCCGAAGGCGGCATGGGCTTCATCATAGGCGATGGCAGGCTGGATCACTATCAGCCGGAGAATATCCTCGAGGCTTACTACGCCTGGCAAGCTACAAAACAGTGGACGATCACGGCGGATTTACAGAATGTTGGGAATCCGGCTTACAACGCGGATCGTGGGCCGGTCTCGGTTGGCACGATCCGCTTGCATTGGGAAAGATAGACATCGGGTTGAAGCGGGCGAAACAAGAAGATGAATATGACGGACGAAATCGCGCGCCTTCGGAGAAAGGCGGCGGAACTAATCGAACAAGCTGCGCGGCGCGATAGGCCGTTATCGCCCGCGGAGGATGCCGAGATTCTGGCCTTGCTGGAACAGGCTCAGGAATTGGATATCCATGACAAGCAGGGCAAGAAGGCGCACGACCCGGCCGATTGACGACTTGATTCGCTCACGTATGCGAAGACCGCTCCCTAACGGTCGCGGCTCTGCTCGTCGCGCTTGGGCAATGAATTCGATATGAATTCGCCGACGTCGCGCTTCAGCTTGGTGTGCGAATCGCCGTCGATGTATAACATGTGACCAGCCTGGTAGAAACTCCAGCTAATGTTCTTGTGCATCTCCGGATTGAGCCCCATGTGATTGAAGGTGTGCTCGACGGCGTAATAGGGCGTGGCCAGATCAAAGTAGCCGGCGACAACCATGACCTTCATGTAGGGGTTCTTGGTCATGGCACCGCGCAAGAGGCTTGTCGTATCGCCAAAACCGTTCTGGACGCCGTAGTCCCAGGGCTGAATGCCGCCGAGGGGGAAATAGTAGAGGTCGGTCTTGTATCCCAATTCGTTGCGCACGTAGTTGGTGAACATGGCGGTGAAGGGCGGAGTGATGAGCGAACTGGAAGGGTCGAAGTCACTGGTCTCGCCGACGTTCAGCGCGGATGGCCCAACCAGGCGTCCATCGTAACGCCCGATGGTTTGATGCCGGTCGCGCAACAGTTGCCGCGTGAAGTGCGACACATCGAAACGCAGGTTGCTTTCGTCGATGTAGCGGGCCTCGAGGCCCGTATAACGCACCAGTTTGTCGATGACCGCTTTGCGCTCGGCGGCGGGGAGGTCGTCCCCTTTGCTCAGGGCCGCGGCATATTCGCCGGTGGAAAAGCTTTCCACTTCCTTGAGCAACGATTTCAAGTCCTTGCGCTGGAGGTCGGGCGCGATCTTCTTGTGGTACCAGGCATCCGCGGCATAGGTGGGTAACTCCAGCTCATAGACCAGGTCGTCACTGCGGCTCCAGATGGTCTCGAGGTTGAGAGTGGTTCCAATCAAGACCACTCCGTTGAAAGCGATTCCACGATCGATCAGGTAGCCTGCCAGGCCCGCGGCGCGGAAGGTGCCATAACTTTCGCCGGCGATAAACAGCGGGGAGATTTCGCGGCTGTTGCGCACCAGGTACATGCGCATGAACTCGCCCACCGATTGGATGTCACCCTGGACGCCGTTCATGCGGTGGGCCACCTCGACGTTCTTGGCGCGGCTGTATCCGGTGCCCACCGGGTCGATAAACACCAGGTCGGTCAGGTCGAGCCAGGTGTCCGGGTTATCTTTCAGCTCGTATGGCGGAGGCGGCATGCCGCCGTCGGGGAGGAGCTTGGGACTGCGCGGCCCCATACCACCCATGTGCACCCAAATGGAAGCCGAACCCGGACCGCCATTGAAGCAGAAGGTAAGCGGACGCCGGGCCGGATCGGTGACGCCGTCCAGCGTGTAAGCCATGTAGAAAATATGGGCTTCGGTTTCGCCGGCGGCGTCCTTCAGCGGCATCTGGGCGACGGTCGCGGTGTAGTTGAGGGCCTTGCCGCCGACGGTCACGGAGTGATGCGTCACGGCCGGGGTTTCATCGACTTCTCCTCCGACCGCCGGTCCGGGACCCGCGATTCCTCCGCGGCCGCGGCCTCCGGGCGTCGCCTGAGGCTGGGCTGGCGGAGTTGCCGCTGGGGTTGCCGCTGGGGTTGTAGCCGGCGCTGGCGTTGGCGGTTGGCTCTGCCGTCCCTGGGCGCGGGCCTGCGGTGGTTGTTGCGCCAGCAAGAGGATGAGCAGCGGGGCAAGCGCGGCGATTGCACGTCTGAGATGTGAATTGGCCATTTGGGTGAATGATACCCCAAAATTTCCGGCCGGCGGCGGGGGTGGGTGGGACATCGGGACCGGCGCCGGCCTGCTTCGCATCAGGCCACACGATACTTGTCGCTGCATTCCTGGGAGCAGAAATAGAAGATCTCTCCGTTGACTGTCCGCGTGATGCTGGCGGTGGTCGAGACATAGGTGCCGCACACCGGATCCTTCTTGAGTTCCCCTCCGGAGCGCACCGCGGGCGGTTGCCTGGCCGCACTCCGCGGCCCGAGAGTCGAGCGGAAACCCTCGAAGATGCTCCTGAGGATCGCTCTCACCAGCCAGAAAAGCAAAACGGGGAGGACAATGAATCGAAAGAAGAGCCGGATCATGGAATCGGGGCGGGACGCCATGCTCCCGCCCCGGACTCTAGCTTACTACTACTTCTTTTTCTTAGTAGTGGTGTCTTTGGCGTTGGGGTTCTTATAAGAAACATCCACACTGGCGCTGAGGGTGGTCAGCATGTCCTTGGCCGGTTGCGCAAACTGGCCGGTGGGAGCCAGGGCGAGGTACTTCTGGAACGCTTCTACGGTCCCGGCAACGGGCGTCACTTTGCCATCGGCCCCAAATGTCGCCTTGCCCACCAGGTAGACGCCGTATTGATAATATGCCTCGGCGTAATTCGGATCGGCGGCGATGGCCTTTTGGAACGCGTCGGCGGCGGCATCGGCCTGATTGGCATTGGTCAGCACGGCGCCGAGATTGTAATAATACTTGCCCGCATTGGCCGGATCCAGTTGCGCGGCCTTGGTCAGCTCGGCCTGGGCCTCGGGGATCTTCTTGGCCTGCACCAGCGCCAGAGCGTAGTTGTTGTGGGTGGCAGCGTCTTCAGGCTTCAGCGCGATGGCTTTGCCGTAAGCATCCAGGCCCTTCTGTGCGGCATCGTCGAACTCCGGACCGGTCTTGGTGCTCGCCAGTTTCATGTAAGCGTCCGCCAGGTTGGCCCAGACGGCCAGTTCCGTGGGACCGATCTCGCTGGCTTTGGTCAAGGCTTGAACCGCCTGGTCGTACTGCTTGTCGGCGATAGCGGTCATGCCGGCACTGAACGCGTCGTTCAAGTCCTTGTGCTGTTTCAACTGCCCTTCGCGCTCTTTGAGGTTCTTCTCCAACGTGGCCTTCTGCTCGGCGGTCATGCCGCGCTCCATCTCCTTGGTAAGCTGGCCGGTTTCAGCGGCCTTCTGCATCACCGACTGGGCCGCGTCGCGTTCTTGCTTGGAAGCGTGCAAGTCGAAAGAAACGTTGGTGGGATCGCCCAACTTCGACCTGACGCCCTGCCTCTTATCGACGTCTTTGCCGTCCACTTCCACCGTGATGATATAATTGCCCAGCGGCAAACCGTTGTAGAAGTAGTGCCCCTTCTTGTCGGTCTTGGTCTTGTAGTGTGCGGTAATGTCGGTGCGGTCGAGCTTTATCACGGCGCCCACCATCGGCTTCCCGTCGTCGCCCTTCACTTCTCCTTCGATGGCCGTGATCTGGGCCAGCAATGTGTACCCAAAGAACAAGAGCCCGGCGGTCGCCAGGATCGTGTTGCGGAACTTCATAAAACCTCCAACTGAGACTCGTTTGTATTAAATACTAGTATACTGTATCTCGTTTTGCCGCCGTCCGCGATACGGCACGTGCGCTTTTTTACTCGTCGAACAACCCGATCTGCTCCTTGGGAACGGCCTTGGCCTTCCGCTTCTTCAGCGGACTCCCCACTACCCCCAGCACCTGGACGGACTCGACCGCGGCCCGTGGAATGAAAACTCGTTGCTGGTTGCTGTACGGATCCGGGGGAATCACCGTAAACCCGTATGGCTCCAGTGGGAGCAGGTTGTTGGGCATGATTCCCTCCATTACCTCGCCGTCCCGGAACTGGAGGCTCACCCAGAGCCCCTCCATCTTCGGGCGGGTATTGAAGACCTGCCGCCCGGTCCCCCCGGCGCCCTCAAAATCGCGCACAAAAGAGATGGTTTTGATCTCCTCGTAGGGGACGGTCGAGACGTTGCCCTGCGCCGAAAGCAGATCCACTCCAGCCGGCTGCAAGTAGGAAGCCGGATTGATGTACCCGGCCAGCGGTTCCTTCTGGAATCTCCGGATGACCGCTTTTTTAGTGGTGGAACTGGCCAAATCTTGCCTCTTTTACTACAAGTATGTTTCAATCATTTCGGCGCTTATTGTATCATTGGCACGATGTCCGGAGTGCCGAACGCAAATTCCGCCCGCTTTTGCAACCAGATGACCGCGTTTTTGAACTTCTGCCGTCTGGAAAACGGCCTCTCCGCCAACACAATGGAAGCCTATGCCACTGATCTTTCAAGGTTTAGCACATTTCTAGGAGAGGGTGCGGCGTTGCCCGGGACGGAAACGCTCCGCCATTATCTGGATCATCTATACCAATCTGGCTTGAGCAGCCGGTCCATCGCCAGACATCTTACCACGCTGAGAAACTTCTACGGTTTTCTCCTGAGGGAAGGGCTCGTCGAGTCTGATCCGACGGAGCACCTGCGCACGCCGAAGCAATGGCAGACGATCCCTAAGTTTCTGAATTTAGAGGAGATCGATAGAATTATCGCGGTTCCAGACAGTTCCCGCCCCACGGGCCTGCGGGACCGCGCTATGCTGGAATTGCTTTACGCCACCGGTTTGAGGGTTTCGGAGTTGTGCCGGCTGGGGGTCGGCGACCTCAACCTGGACCTGGGGGTTCTGCGGACTACCGGCAAGGGCAATAAGCAGCGTCTGGTGCCAGCGGGGAAGGAAGCCGTCCGCGCCGTCGAAGATTATCTCGCCAACGGCCGCGGAGCTTTGCTCAAGGGCCGGGCCAGCCGGTACCTTTTTATAACCGCGCGCGGCGGTTGCCTCACCCGCCAAGCGTTTTGGAAGCTCCTGGCCGGATACGGCCGGAAAGTAGGGATATTCCATGGGCTTACGCCCCATGTGCTTCGTCATAGCTTCGCCACCCATCTGCTGGAGGGCGGGGCCGACCTGCGTAGTGTACAGGTCATGCTGGGGCACGCCGACATCTCGACCACCCAAATTTATACGCATGTCATGCGGTCGAGGCTTCGGGACACTGTAGAGAAACACCACCCGCGAGCCTGAGCGGAGACCCGATGCGATGAGCGATTACATCTACATGCTGGAAAGCCACCTGAGTCCGGATCAGAACCGGGTGGTACAAGAGGTGCAAGCGGCTGCTGGACAGGCCAACGTCAACGTGTTCCTGACGGGTGGCGCGATGCGCGACATGCTGGCTGGATTCCGCATCCGCGATCTGGACTTCGCCGTGGAAGGCAATGCGCTAAAGGTGGCGAAAGCCCTCTGCGAACATGCCGGCGCCAAAACGGTGCTGGAGGACGACACCCGCAAGAGCGCGGAACTGGTGTTTCCCACCGGTGTCACGGCACAGATTGTCATGTCGCGGCAGGAGAAATCCGCGCGCGCGGGTGGCAAGCCCCAGGTGACCGCGGCCACCATCCAAGAGGACCTCAGAGGCCGCGACTTCACGTGCAATGCCATCGCGCTGTCCCTGAACAAGGCTTCGCGCGGGCTTCTGCTCGACCCCATGAATGGGCTGGCGGATATCGAGCGTCACGAGCTTCGCGCGTCCAGCGCGTACGGCTTTTACGACGATCCGTCCCGGCTGCTTCGCCTGGTTCGGTTCCGCGTACGCCTGGGCTTCACGGTGGAGGAGCGCACCCAGATGCAGGTGGCCAACGCGCGCGACGCCGGGGTGGAGAAGACGATTCCGCCGCGGGCCCTGGCGGAGGAGCTCAGACGCATCGGCACCGAAGACAATCCCGCCGACATTCTGCGGGCGCTCGGCGAGGCCGGTCTGCTGACGCTGTTCTCGCCCGTGCTGGCCGGTCCCAAAATCAACCTGCCCGGCATCACCAAATTTGAAAGGCTCAGCCGCCTGTTGCCCGACGACGCCCGTTCGCGCGCGGCGCGTTTCGGACCTTTCATGTGGGCGCTCACCGAGAGGCTTACCCCCAAGGAGAAGCAGGCCCTGATTGCCACTACCGAGATGCCCAAAGCAGAGGTGGATCGGTGGCAGAAGCTGGAAGCTCGCGCCAAGAAGCTGGAGACGGCGCTTCGTTCGGCGCGCATCAAGAAGCCCTCGCAGGTGTACCACGTGGTTTCCCCGGCGGCGCCGGACGAGGTGCTGTTTCTGATGTACCATTCGCCCCTCAAACCGGTGCAGGAGCGGCTGCGAAACTACTACCAGAAATATCTACCCGCGATTCAGGAGATCACCGCGGAAGAGTGGGCCGCGCTGGAAGGCAAGCCAGGGACGCCGCGCCACCACAAAGCGCGCGAGGAGTTCATCGCCAACCGCCTGGACCGGCGGCCGCCTCGCCAGCCGGCGGCCCCGGAGACTCCGGGTCCTGTGGATGCGCCCGGCCCACCAGCCGCTCCGGTGGAACCAGGCGTCGTCAGGCGGACGCGATAAAGGGGACAGACGCATTTTCCAGGTTTGGCATAAATGCGTCCGACCCCTTTTCCTACTGGATCTTTGCGAGGCTGGCCGTGCCGTTGACGTTCGCCAGGAAGGGCTTGTGGGAGCGGGCGCCATTGGTGGGCGCACCGCAATGGTTGAGGGGCGTTCCCACGGTTCGAAACTCGTGCTGAATCATCCGGATGGCGATTTGGCCGCCCTCCGACCGCACGATCCGGCCATGCGCCACGAGTTGCGTGGGGGTTACGCCGCGCAGAAGCACCGGCCAGGAAATGGCCAACTCCACGTTCAATCCCACGGGCAAGGTCTTGCCAGATTCAAACCGGACGCCCGCGCTCGAGAGATCGAGGGTGCTGCCCTCCCCCGCATCCAGAACCCGCTTCCGGTGGATCAGTTTCCATCGCAAGTCCAGTTGGATCGAATAGCGCCGGTCTGCGCGCCGATTCCCCGCTATGCTTTCAGGTACTCTGCTCTCTTGGTCCCAAGTGCTGTTGCAAGCCATAATCTGTTCTCGTCTTTCTCCGCGACGAGTCCATTATGCTTGCGCTTTGGCGGAAGTAACAGTAATGCTGGTACTTGAGCCGTACCTGGGGGCCTTCACTCCCCTGGATGGTACTCCCGCTCGGTGTGCCCCTTGAGTTGCGAGCGATAGAAGTAAACCTCCCGCAAGTCGCCCGTGGCGTACCGCGCGGCTTCATCGTTGAAGTGCGGGGAGGCCGGATGGCCGCTAACTCCCGCTGCCGTCACCGCCTTGGCCCGCACGGTCTTGCCGAACTCCACCACCGCCACGAAGCTGTTCCCGCTGGCGCCATACCGCTTCTTCGTCCCCGGGTAGGCGCGCGCACCGAATGACGCCAGCGAGCCCCATTGCGCGGATGTGAAGCCCACCGGAATGCTTGGCGCGGCGTCGTCGAACCGCGGGGCGATATCGTCGTTGAGGCGCTGGAACCGGTTGATGTCGCCCCACGGCGTCCTCCAGGTTCCGAAATCGGCCGTCAGCTTGTCGGAGGCCGCCGCCAGCGATTGCAGCAGATCCTCGGCACCCCGCCGCCGCACCTCCTCGCCCCAGAACACCGCCAGCGACGTGGGTACCGAGTTCACTCCCCACCGCAGGTCCCATTGGCGCAACATGGCGATCTGTTCGGCCGTTTTCGCCTTCAGCGGATTGGAGGCGGACGTCTCGTCCCAAGCGCGAATCAGCGCCGGGATGGGCTTCTCGAACCACGTGAGGTAACTATCGAACGCCGCCCGAATCAGCGAATCGAGCGTGAAATCCTTGCGGTTCTCGAGAACCCGAATGGCATGCAGCCCGCGGGCCGATTCGCCGCCGGTTTCGACATAAGGCGGATAGTCTTCCTTCTTCGGACTGCTCGGCCCCGCCGCCGACCACGGCCAGTTGTTGCTGTTGTAGAGCCAGCCGCTCCTGGGGTTGAGCAGGTGCGGCGTCTCGTCCACCGAAAGCAGTCCCTGCCACTCGGTGGCCGGATTGCTGCCATCCACCGGCTTGGTCCAGTCGAAGCTGGTATCGCGCCGGGGAATGAAGTTGCCGTGAAAGTAGGCGATGTCGCCATCGGCATCCGCGAAGATGGTATTGTTCGACGAATTGGCTTTCAGTTCCATGGTCTGCCGGTACGCCCGGTAGTCCCGCGCTTTGGTGCGCGTGTAGGATTGCGTCAGCGCCTTCACCGGCTCCTGCATCAAACGGATGGCCACCCACTTGCCGTCGAGCTCCCGCACGATGGGCCCGTGATGCGTGCGGTAGACCGTGAATTTCTTCTGCGCCATGCCGCTGGCGGTGTGGTACGGCACCGCGATCTCGGCTGCCACCACCGGGCGCTCCTCGCTGCCGTACTTGTAGAAGAAGCGGCCGCCCTTCTTTACGACCGTTTCCAGGTACTCGTCCACGGCATCCACTCCGCTCGAGGTGTGCATCCACCCGGCGCGGTCGTTGAACCCCTGGTAGATGAAGAATTGGCCCCACGTCACCGCGCCATAGGCATCCAGGCCTTCGCCGCTCGCCATTTGCAGCTCCGACCGGAAGTAGAACGAGGTGTGCGGATTGATCAGCAGCAGCGCGTGATGGGCAACCGTGTTGAAGGGCGCGATGGCGGCGCCGTTGGAGCCCGGCGGCTCGGGATCGTGCTGCTCCGCCGCGGCTTGGCCGTAGAACGCCGCAAGCTGGTTGAGGTCGATCTTCTCGATATCGCCGCCGATGCTCCCCTCGGTGAAGCTCAGCGCCATCCACGGCTCGAAGCGCCGAAGGACCCGCGGCTTCACCTCGGGGTGCTTGTAGAGGTAGTAATCCAGGCCGTCGGCAAACGCATCCATGAGCTTGCGCAGCCACGCGGGGCTGGCCGTGTATTCCTTCTTCAGCTCCGCGGGGTCGATGAAGAGCTTCATGCGCAGGTCCTGGTAGATCTTCGACTCGCCCTCGGCCTCGGCGAGGCGCCCCATGGCGTTGAGGTAGTTGGTCTCGACGCGGTTGAAGTCGTCCTCGGCCTGCGAGTATTCCATGCCGAAGACCGCGTCGGCGTCGGTTTTTCCGTAGACGTGCGCGATGCCCCAATCGTCGCGGATGATGGTGACTCGCGCGGCCTCTTGCTTCCAGCGCGACAGGTCGGGATTCTGAGCGACAGCGGCGGAGGCCACCGCGATGACGAGAAGCAGCCTCTGCACGTGGAGCTTGTTTCTCATAGGGTGCTTGCACTATTCTAACTGGGCAAGCTAAAAGATGCCCTACCTATACACGCTCTTGTTTGGCCTGGCCGTCGCCGCTGGTGCGCAGCCGGCGATCGATTTTTCGTACGCGGGGTACGGGGGCGGAGGCGTCCCGGTTCCCACGGTGCCGGCCGCGATCTCGGCCGGGCCCACGGGCGGGGATGATACTGAATCGCTGCAACAGGCGATTGATCGTGTATCGGCGCTCCCGCCGCGGGGGAACGGGTTTCGGGGCGCGGTGCTGTTACGGCCGGGGCATTATCGCGTGGCGGGACATCTCGAAATGCGGACCAGCGGGGTGGTGCTGCGCGGCAACGGGAACGCCACCATCGTGGCGACGGGCACCCGACGCCGCACCTTGATCGAGATGGGCGGCGTGGCGGACGCGGCCACTGGGCCCGCTGTGGGCGTGACGGATGAGACCGTGCCGGCGGGCGGGATGGTTCTGACCCTGGAGAGCGTCGCGGGGCTGCGGCCCGCAGACCGCATCACAATTACCCGACCCAGCACCGCGGCATGGATTGCGGCTCTGGGGATGAGTGGGCTCCCCGGCACCTACGCCAACCAAAGGCTGGATTGGGCACCGGGGTCGCGCAATCTGGTCTGGGACCGCACGGTGGCCGCGGTCGATGCCGCGAGCCGGCAGGTGACGCTGGACGCCCCCATCACCACCGCGCTCGAACGCCGCTACGGCGGCGGCGTGGTGGCGCGCGTGGCATCCGGCTTGCCAGTGGCTCGGGTGGGCGTCGAAAACCTCGCCTTGGAGAGCGAGTTCAGCGCCGCGAATCCGCGCGATGAACAGCATTCGTGGATCGCGGTGGCGCTCGATCGCGTGGAAGACGCGTGGGTGCGCGGCGTGGTGGCGCGGCACTTCGTGGGCTCCGCGGTTCGGGTGGGACCGCGGGCGCGGCGCATCACCATCGAAGCCTGCCGCAGCCAGCAGCCGGTTTCGGAACCGGGCGGCTACCGGCGCCAGAGCTTTCTGGTGGAGGGCCAGCAGGTGCTGGTTCGCCAGTGCTCGAGCGAACAGGGCATGAACGATTTCGCCATCGGGTTGCTGGCTGCCGGGCCCAACGTGTTTCTGGATTCGACGGCTACGGGAGCGCGCGGCCCCAGCGGGTCGTTTGAAAGCTGGGCCTCGGGCGTTCTGTACGAGCGCGTGCGGATTGAAGGCTCGGGCCTCCGGCTGACATTGGACAGTTCACGGTCGCAAGGGGGCGGGTGGACGGCGGCCAACTCGGTGGTCTGGAATTGTGACGCCAAAGATATCGAGGCGCGCGGGCCGGAGGGCGCGGAGAATCTTGTGAAGCGCTCCACCGAGCCGCTCTACGAGACGCAGTTGGCGAAGCGGACCGCGGGCAAGCTTGCGCCTTCGGGTTCCACCCGCGGCGAAACGGAGGCGAAACCGCGCGCCGCATCCCGGTCTCCCGTTCAAATCGTGAACGGCCGATTCGTGGCCAATGGAAAAGTGCTATGGGGCGGCATGGTGAACGCGGGCTGGTGGAGAGGCCAGGCGGTGCCCGCCACGGCGCTCGATGCGGGTGTGTCGCTTACGCGCTTTGTGCCCGGCAGAACCGGCCCGGGGCTCACCGAAGACCTGCCCGCGCTGGCTGCGCGCATGCTGGCGCAGGGCACACCGTTTTTCCAGGCGATTCCCGGGCTGTGGTACGACCGCCGGCGCGACGAGCACTCCACCGTTTCGCGGGCCGACGGGAATGTGTGGGCGCCGTTCTACGAAATGCCCTGGGAGCGCAGCGGAACGGGAACCGCCGCGGACGGGCTCAGCCGGTACGACCTGACGCGCTTCAACCCCTGGTACTACGAACGCATCCGCGAGTTTGCGCGGCTCTCGGATGAGAACGGACTGGTGCTCGATCACAACCTGTACAACACCCACAACGTGCTGGAAATCCTTCCCCACTGGGTCGATTACCCCTGGCGGCCGGCCAACAACATCAACGATACCGGGCTGCCGGAACCGCCCCCCATCGAGCCGGGCGATCGCCTGCACCTGGCCAACCAGGTTTATGACGTGACCAACCCGGTTCGCCGCGCGCTCCACCGCGCCTTCATCCTGCACGAGTTGGACGAACTTTCCGGCGCGCGGAATTTGTTCTTCTGCCTGGGATTTCAGTTCGCGGGGCCGCTCTCGTTCCAGGAGTTCTTCCAGGACACGGTGGCGGAATGGGAAAAGAAGACCGGCCGCACCGTGCGCATCCAGTTGGCCACCAGCAAAGACATCACGGATGCCATTCTGGCCGACCCGGTGCGCGCACGCCAAGTGGCCGTGATCGACATGCGCTACTGGCAATACCGGCCGGATGGATCGCTATGGGCGCCGCCCGGCGGGAAGAACCTGGCGTTCCGGGAGATGATCGCCCGGGATTTCGGAAGCTCGGGCGATACTCCTCCGGATACCACGCCGCTCCAGGTCTACCGCCAGGTTCGCGAGTATCACGACCGTTATCCGGACAAGGCCATCGTGGCATGGCATGGCGGCGCGGGTCCCATTCCCGTCCTCATGGCCGGCGGGGCGCAGGCGCTGATGCGCAATCCTTCGGCGGGGCAGGGGCAGGGAAGGTCGGTGGACCGCACGACGCTCGATGGTTTCGTGCGCGACCATCTTGCCACCACGCTCATGAAGATGCAGCCGCGGGACGGCGTGGCGGC